>Ga0302200_10003307_pt1 | contig 13682 bp, 10 predicted proteins | sample II_Bog_N3_1_FD_194585 | JGI IMG/M metagenome (GOLD analysis project Ga0302200, IMG submission 194585) | Peat permafrost microbial communities from Stordalen Mire near Abisko, Sweden - II_Bog_N3_1 | ecosystem: Environmental > Terrestrial > Soil > Wetlands > Peat | place: Sweden: Abisko... | reverse complement strand
GGCATTGCGAATATTTTGCCACAGCGACGGTTTTATTACTGCGTGAACTCGGAATCCCTGCGCGCTATGCCGTCGGTTACGCTGTCCATGAAGCGAGCGGCAGCGGTTACATCGTGCGCGAGCGCGATGCGCATGCTTGGTGCCTTGTGTGGAACAAGCGGACGCAAACCTGGAATGATTTTGACACCACACCCGCGTCATGGGTTGGCATAGAAGGCAGTCGCGCCTCGGCCATGCAATGGTTCTCGGATTTCTGGTCGTGGGTCGGATTTGAAATCGCGAAGTTGCGCTGGGGACAAAGCAACCTGCGCGAATACATCCTCTGGGGACTGATCCCCGTGCTGTTTTTGCTGTTGTATCAAATCATTTTCAAACGCGGTCGTCGCCGCCTCCATCTGCAGCCAAAAACTGTGCAGTCCTACTCCGCGATTTTCTGGCCCGGACTTGATTCGGAATTTTATCTGCTTGAAGGCAAACTTGCTGAGCGCGGCATGGTGCGCGAGCCTGGCGAGACGCTTTCAATTTGGTTGTTGCGGGCAACTGCCGATCCAACGCTTTCCGCCATGAGAGATTCGCTTCAAGAGTTATTACGGATTCATTACCGTTACCGGTTTGATTCAAAAGGATTGAGCACAATTGATCGCGAAACATTGAGACGTGAGACCAAGGTTTGCCTCGTGAAACTGGCAGAAATGAAGAGATTTAAGTAATCGCCGCCACTCTGGTGATCCAATATGGTGGAGGCGGCGGGAATTGAAATCGTCAGTGGAGAAAAATAATTTTTCGCAATCGTGCGTGGTGCGTCACAAATGCTCCGTCAATAAAGATGTTCGTGCGTGTTTGAATTTTTTGTTGTCCGACTGCCATCGCGCATCACAACGCACAAAATGACCGATGGTTTGTCCCGTCTTGTCCCGTCCTCGGCAGGGGGCGGGGGGGGGTAGCTCGCAGCAGTCTGGACGAGTTGACGTGACTGGTTGGTGCGCGAAAAAATTTTATACAAAAGGGCACATTGAAAACGGCATTATGCAGCTTTGAGAATTCTAATCGGGAGCGAAACGGTGCGTTCAAGCAACGGACAAATCCACTTCTCTGAACCAATTTGCCCCGACTCTGTTAAAAGCTCGGCAATTGACCATACATGGTCGGTTAATCTCGCCGCCATTGCCGGGGTTTCACCTCGGAGCGATTTATGAACGCGGCAAAAGTTATAGTGTGCGATAGAAAGCGCTACGGAATTCTTGAGATGTTCAAGTTTTTTGGAAAACCCCAGTGTCAAGCGGGTCAGCCGCCGGTTGAAAAGCCGCAGGTTCAAATGCGTCCGGTCAATATAGGAGGTGCTGATTTTGTCGAATCGAACCGGCCCGAACACCTGCCGTTTATAGATGGTCTTCACCCGGCTCGGCTCGTAACGTCCTTCGGCTGTATTTGAATCCTTTGCCCTTGGATGGATAAACTTTTTACTCACCTGGCCATAGGCTGCCTCGCCATAGAACGCCCACTTGACCTCATCCTCAAAAAGTTCGTAGCCGTCCGTAGATAATTGGAATGGTCGCGCGACACGCAGTTTCAAGTCCTGCATATATTTTTCAATCGTGCCAGAAGTCCGTTTGCCGATCGTCCAGTTAATGATGAATTTGCTGTCCGCGTCCACGCCGAGGAAAATGGATTGTCTTCCGCGTTCCGGGTCTCCGGTCACGTTGTTTTTTTCTTTGCAACCAACAAAACAGAACATTTCGTCAACCTGGACAAACGGGAAATTGACCTCACGCACCATCTTGTCGAGCAAGAAGGCGGATTTACTGCCCGCCACTTCCAACACCGCCTGAATGGTGTTCGGGTGCGTTTTCGTGATCCGTGCCGTGGCGCGGACACCCACGCCTTCAACCAGGAGATTTACAATTCGCGTCGCCTTTTTGAGCGGCGTTTTGAGCCTGCCTAATGGCCGATACGGAATGTCGGAAAAAGTTTTAGCGCAGAAATTACAGCGGTAGCGTTGGCAGCGACAATTAAAGTATCCAAAATTTATGCACGTCGTTTTGCAATGAGGACAAATCATATCCATCAACCTCCTTCGGATTACTATACACGAACCATCCTATTTTCAAAGTTGGCAAGGGTGATTTGTCTCGACCGATTCATGCGCGCGGAAAATTTTAGCAAAAAGACTACTCAAGCAGCCGATTTGATTTACCACGGAGTTCGCCGCGCCCTACACAGTGCCGGTCGGCACTCCGTCGCGCTGGAGATTAAACAGGCCGGTGTGACCTTGCAACTGGGTCTGGTCAATGGGCACGTTGTTTTGCTGTTGAATCATGACCAGGCCGGGGACGCGGGCAGCGAGCAACAACGAAAGATTAAGCGGCTTGGGCACGGGCAGTTGTGCGGAGAGCAGGATTTCGCCAAATTTGCGGCGGCTGGAAGCAAAAAGTTCCGGCGCACTGGCTTCGACCATCCAAAACGTTTCTGGCAGATGGTTTTGAAATTTTTGAACGAGGGCCGGTTCCAAGCCGACATAATCGCGTGAGCGCAATGATTGGAGGTGGGCAATATAATCGGCTTTACGAATCAAAGCCGTGCGCAGGACGAGCAAACCGCACCGTTGAAAAACTGCAAATCGGTCATACCAATCCTGTCCGAGCCGGGGGAAACGCTTGACAATGGCACCAAAGAAATCAAAGCCGATGGCTTCGGCCTCCACTGCATTGAACGGCGTTACCTGTGTTTTAAGCCCGTAAATGATGCGAAAATTGTCTTTTTTGAGGAAGTGACGCGGCATGCAATAGTAAGGGCCAAAATTATCGTCGTGAACGACATAGCTACTCAACCAACTTTCGCTTGGAAAATAACTCAGCTTGCCACCGAAGTAGGATCGTTGCGCATCCGGCACCCAAGTATCATCGTTAAACGTGTGGCCGATTACGGGAATGACGTGGCGGGGTGAACCATCTGGCCCCGGCGTTGGTTCGTCCAATTCAAATCCAACGAGCGCCGGGCAGCCCGATTCAATAAAGCCGTAAAGATCGCGTTGAAATTCGGTTGGCAAATCAAGTTGCTGACGCGGCTCGTGGACGATTTTTTCGAAATTGACGCCAAGATTGTTCAATATATTTTCGATGTCCTGCGGGAGAATCCCGCGACTTTCACCTATTTTTCGGTTTTGATGGTCAATGCCCGCCAGCGCATTCAACCGCGCATAAGACACGTCCGCAGCGGGCAGCATACACGCCAGCGCTGAACGCAAACTGACATGGGCGCAAACAAAAGTGAGGTCGTTTTGTTGCGCGTAGAGCACGCCGGTTATAGCAAATGTTCCGAGCGTGGTTTTAACCTGATAAATTTTAGAACAGTGGATAAAATTATTTTGATCCACGCCCCGCGATGGCAGCACGACGGATTCAAAAATATAATCTTTCGGCTTTGGCTCGCCTGTAAAGTAATCGCTTTTGAAAATGACATAGCCTAAAAAATCTGTCGGTGCGGGTGGCTGGTCTTTGACGCAACGAAAAAAAGAAAGCCGATGAACAACGGCATTGGCAAAATTTGGTTTGCGCAGCCGAATGGCGGCATTTTCCTCTGCCAGCAGGGCGCAATCGGCTTCGGTAATTTCCTCGATCAGCAATGACAGAAAATTCTGTTTTCTGGCGAGCGAAAAAATCCGGCGCAGCACGGGGTTGGAACGATAGTGTTGGTCAACGAAGAGAAAATTCGAGAAACCTTGGTCAATGCCCGTGTTGATCCAGTCGAGACGACGACCAGTTGCTTCCCTGAAACTCATCGTGCCATATCTCCATCACGAAAAGTTTAATACATACCAACGTGAACGCCCCGGGTTCTGGCGGAGTAATCGCGGGTTTTTTCCAAAAACGATTCGACTTCTTTGGAAAAGGAAAAATCGTTCGCCGCGATGGAGGCTGGGACGGCTTGTTCAACTTGGCGGGGTTGGCGCTCGGTTTTGCTCGTCAACTCCTGCAAGGAATTCGTGAGTTCCTGTGTGGCGTAGTTCATAAGCGTGCCGTTTGTTTTGTGAAGTTCAACAAATTGAACATAACAATTAGCAACCCTCAGGCATTTGTAAAGCGTAAAATAGGGGGGTTCAAAAGCCTCAATCGGACAGACGATCTTGCGACTTCTGGAGGCCGCCTCACCCAGAGAGAGGGGACTCCCAACATTTGGAGGAGGTGGCTCTCAACATTTATATGCGGACTCTCAACATTTGGGTGACCGGCGAACGAATTGCTGATAGCGCGGCGGGGTTGCGCCGACCTTCATTTCTTGCCTCTGCCCGATTTTCGGCACACACTCGCGCGCAACAAAACGTCATGCCCGAATTTGATAAAAAATCTCTGACGGAGCAGGACATCCGCACCAAGTTCATCACCCCGGCGCTGACGGCGGGCAACAAGTGGGATGTGATGAATCAAATTCGCGAGGAAGTTTATTTCACGAAGGGTCGCGTGATCGTCCGGGGGCAATCGTCAACTCGCGGGGAGCCGAAAAAAGCCGACTACGTCCTTTCTTACAAACCGGGCATCCGTCTCGCCGTGCTGGAGGCGAAGGACAACAATCATCCAGTCGGCGGCGGTATGCAGCAGGGGCTGGAATACGCCGACATCCTGGATGTGCCGTATGTGTTCAGTTCCAACGGCGATGCCTTTCTGTTTCACGACCACACCGGCCAGTCGCAGCCCGTGGAACAGGAATTGACGCTCGATCAATTTCCTTCCGCCGAAGATTTGTGGCAGCGGTATTGCATCTGGAAAGGTCTGACGACGACGCAGACCGCCGTGGTCGCGCAGGATTATTGTTTGCAGGGGCCGGACAAGGAGCCGCGTTATTACCAGGAAATCGCCATCAACCGCACCATCGAAGCCATCGCCAAAGGCCAGTCCCGCATTTTGCTGACGATGGCCACCGGCACCGGCAAAACCTTTGTCGCGTTTCAAATCATCTGGCGGCTGTGGAAATCCGGTCGCAAAAAACGTATCCTGTTCCTTGCCGACCGCAACATCCTCGTGGATCAGACGCGCGTGAACGACTTCAAACCGTTCGCCGGTAAGATGACCAAGATTGAAGGGCGCAACATAGACAAGTCCTACGAAATTTATCTCGCGCTTTATCAGGGCATTTCCGGCAACGATGAAGCGGCGAATGCCTACAAAGAATTTTCGCCCGACTTTTTCGACCTCGTGATTGTGGACGAGTGCCATCGCGGCAGCGCCGCCGAGGATTCCAACTGGCGCAGGATTCTCGAATACTTCAAGGGCGCGACCCAGATCGGCCTCACGGCCACACCGAAAGAAACCAAGGAAGTTTCCAACAGCGATTATTTTGGCGACCCGATCTACACCTACTCGCTCAAGCAGGGCATAGCCGACGGTTTTCTTGCGCCTTACAAAGTCATCCGCATTGACATTGACAAGGATGTCAGCGGCTGGCGACCACATCCCGGCCAGCTCGACAAATACGGGAAACTTATTGAAGACCGGCTTTACAACCAGCTCGACATGGATCGTTCGCTTGTCCTCGACGAGCGCACCAAACTCGTGGCCTGGCGCATCACGCAATATCTCAAGGCGACCGACCGTTTTGCCAAGACCATCGTGTTTTGCGAGGACGTTGACCATGCCGAACGGATGCGGCAGGCGCTCATCATGTGGAACGGCGATGAAGTGGTGAAAAATCACAAATACGTCATGCGCATCACCGGCGACGATGCGGCGGGTAAGGCCGAACTCGACAATTTCATTTTGCCGGAGAGCAAATATCCCGTCATCGCCACGACTTCGCGCCTATTGAATACCGGCGTGGATGCGCGCACCTGCAAACTCATCGTGCTCGACCAGCGCATCGAGTCCATGACCACGTTCAAACAGATCATTGGGCGCGGCACCCGCATTTTGGAGGAATACAACAAATCCTGGTTCACCATCATGGATTTCAAAGGGGCTACCGTGTTGTTCCAAGACGACAAGTTTGATGGCCCGCCTGAAAATATTTACGAACCCGAACCGGACGACCCGCCCACGCCGGATGATGACGATGATGGGGGCACCGGCGGCGGCGAGCCGCCCGGCCCCGGTCGCGAGAAATATCACGTCGCCAACGTGTCTGCAAAAATTCTGCGCGAGCGCACACAATTCATCGGCGGCGACGGCAAGCTGGCGACCGAATCCGTGAAAGATTTCACGCGCAAAACAGTTTGCAAAAAATACGCGCTCGTTGACGACTTCCTGAACACATGGTCAAAGGCCGCGCAAAAGAAAGCCATCGTGCGCGAACTCGAAGAGCAAGGCATTCCATTCGACGCCCTGCAAGATGCTGTCGGGAGGGACTATGACCCGTTCGATCTCGTCTGCCATGTGGCCTATGACCAGCCGCCGCTGACCCGAAAGGAACGCGCGGACAATGTCCGCAAACGCAATTATTTCACCCGCTACGGCGACCGGACGCGCGCCGTCATGGAAGCCGTGCTCAACCAGTATTCCAATCAGGGCTTGGAAGCCATCGAATCGCCCGACGCGTTGAAAATTTATCCATTCACCCAAATCGGCACGCCGGTCGAAATCATCAAAGCCTTCGGCGGGCGCAACCAGTTTCAAGCCGCCTTGCGCGACCTTGAAAATCAAATCTATCGCGCTGCATAATTTCTCATGTCTTTAAGCAACACCGTCAAATCCATTCAGGACATCATGCGCAAGGACGTGGGCGTGGACGGCGACGCGCAGCGCATTTCCCAACTCGTCTGGCTGCTCTTCCTCAAAATTTTTGATGCGCAGGAAGAAGAAATGGAAGCCACCCGCGACAATTATCGCTCGCCGCTGCCGGAAAAATTCCGCTGGCGCAATTGGGCTGCCGACGCCGAGGGCATCACCGGCGACGCGCTGCAAAAATTCGTCAACGACGACCTGTTTCCGGGCCTGAAAGAGTTGAAAGGCACGACGCCCCGCCATCAACTCATCCGCACCGCGTTCGAGGACGCCTACAACTACATGAAGTCCGGCACGTTGTTGCGGCAGGTCATCAACAAGCTCAACGAAGGCATCAATTTCAACAGTTCGCAAGACCGCCACCTGTTCGGCGACATTTACGAACAGCTTTTGCGCGATCTCCAGAACGCCGGCAACGCGGGCGAGTATTACACCCCGCGCGCCGTCACGCAGTTCATGACCGAGATGACCAACCCGCGCCTCGGCCAGATTATTTTTGATCCCGCCTGCGGCACGGGCGGCTTTCTCACCTGCACGCTCGACCACATCCGCAAACACGAAGTCAAATCGCCCGCCGACGACAAGCGTTTGCAGGAGTGCATCCGTGGCGTGGAAAAGAAACCCATGCCGCATCTGCTCTGCGTCACCAACATGCTGCTGCACGGCGTCGAAGTGCCGGTCAACATCCGCCACGACAACACGCTCGCCAAACCTTACGCCAGTTACACTTCGTCCGACCGCGTGGACATCATCCTCACCAATCCGCCGTTCGGCGGCCAGGAAGAGGACGGCACGGAAAATAATTTCCCCGCCACTTATCGCACCAAGGAAACCGCCGACCTTTTTCTCGTGCTCATCGTCCATCTCCTGCGCGACACAGGACACGGCGCGATTGTGCTGCCCGACGGCACGCTCTTTGGCGAAGGCATCAAGACCCGCATCAAGCAGGAGCTTTTGGAAAAGTGCAACCTGCACACCATCGTCCGCCTGCCCAACGGCGTGTTTGCGCCCTACACCGGCATCAAGACCAATCTGCTGTTCTTCACCAAAGGCGAGCCGACCAAGGAAATCTGGTATTACGAACACCAATATCCGGCAGGTGTAAAGACCTACAACAAAACCAAGCCCATTCGTATCGAGGAATTCGACGTGGAGAAAAAGTGGTGGGGCAAGCCGGGTCAAGAAAAGAAGCGCAAGGAAAATGAATTTGCTTGGCGCGTGTCCATCGCGGACATCGCCGCGCGCGGCTACAACCTCGACGTGAAGAATCCGCACACCGTGGACGCCGCCCACCGCGACCCCGCCGAACTGCTGGCCGAATTCCAGACCGCTCAAGCCGCCGTCGCCGAAGTCCGGGAGAAATTACGGAAAGAATTGGAAACCGCGCTTACCCGCTAAACTCACAATTTTATGCAACGTGTTTTCTCATTCCGTCAAGGCGACCGTGCTGAATATCTGGCTCAATACATTCTCTCCTCATTCGCCATCTCGGTGCCCGTGCCCAGGCAAGAGGATGTTGGCACGGACTTCCATTGCAGTCTGCTGAAACGCGAAGGCACTAACCTTCGTCCATATTTGCCATTCAATATTCAGATTAAAAGCTACGGGAAGGAAGTTCTGACAAAGGGAATTCGTTTTGGCGGTTTAACAGACGCTGGCAATTGGAGAAAGCACGAGGTCGAGCAATTGTGTCAAACCGATACTCCCTTCATTATCGGCATCGTAAATGCAGAAAAGCAAACGATGGATGTATTCACAACGATCTCTCGCTATTTTATTTTCTATAATTGGAAAAAAACGGGATTGCCCAGGGAAGTTGCCCTGATTCCATACGAACCAAAAGATGCGGGACATCTTGGCGACGGTGTTTTGGAAAATTTGGACGCAAAGCCCGACATGCCAAATACAATTTGGAATTTACCGATTGGGCAACCAGTTTTGACAATCTCAATTGCTGATTCAGAAGACCCCAAAAAGTGTGAAGCAATAAAGGCCACGCTAGAACCCTATTTGACCATGTATCAAGAGAATGCTGTCTTTTGCGGTATTGGTCTTGGCTACTTCAATTGGCCGTTGATCATCCGTAATGGCGTGCCGATGAAAGAAGTGGCAGTCGGGTTGGTTGCCCAAGGCGACGCATCGCCAACAGTGCAGAGCCAGTTAAAAGTTTTGACCAGAATCGCTGCTTCATTACTTCGTTCGTATCAGATTGGCAATAAAAAGGACAAGATTCTCATGTGGGAACCAGTTCTGAATCAACTGCCAATTGAATCTGAATCGGAAGTAATCAGGAACTCAATCAAAGAAGCATTGAACTACGCACGCTCCTGAATTCACTCTGCAACATGAACCGCGCCCAACTGCTCCAACACTTCGACACGCTGGCGGAAACACCGGACGCGGTGGCGAAGCTGCGCGCGTTTGTGCTCGACCTTGCCGTTCGTGGTCAGCTTGTTCCGCAGACCAGCAAACTAGATAAGGACGCAGATTGGCAGAAATTCTGCGGAGAGCTTGATGAACACGAATCGCCTTCACTCTTTGAGGTTCCAGACGCGTGGCGCTGGGTTGCGCTCGATGAAATCGCAGAGTCTTGCGGGCAGAAGAAACCTGACAAACGATTTACCTACATTGATGTTGGGGCAATTGACAACGTGCGTGGCGTGATAATGCCCGACCTTCAAATTTTGGAAGCGGACGAAGCGCCGTCACGAGCGCGCAAACTTATCCGCGCTAACTCCATCATCTATTCCACTGGCCGCGTCCGGGATTTGTCCGTGTCCACGTCCAGTCCAAACCCGCGCACAGTTCGCGACCGTGGACAGTCCACGAACAGACAGCGAATGATCGGCTGCGAATCGGCTATTGCGCGGAAATTCCGTAACTCATGCGTGAACTCCAAAACCTTAATTTGTTAAGGGGTAAAGCTTGTCCTGAAAAAAGAATGACTGCGATACCGTGTGCGCGTGGATCAGAGGCCGATTATGTGTCGCCGGTCGGCGCCTCAATCTATTGCTCGCCTCATCCGGCTGCGCTCCAAATTGACCCGCCGTCCAGCTTCGGGAATTTTGCCTCTATGATTTCGCGCACGGAGAATTCACAGTGCGACAGATACAGGCGCGGGCATCATCCGTTGGCCGCTATTTGCAGCGGGACGACATTCTCCGCCGACGTGGGTGGAATGATGGAGAACCATGCCTTCGCTTCGCTTTCGCGCACGAGTTGCCGGTAATGCTTGAACACCATGCCGGGTGAGTTGCCCGCTTCGAGACTGACCTGTCCCACGTCTTTAATGACAGCAAGCCGGTAGCTGATGAAGGAATGGCGCAGGCCGTTGTGTTTCCACGGCACGCCGGATTTTTCGGCCAGATAGAGGAAAAGCTGTTTGTCGGCGCGTGAAAGATTGATGACAGCGCCGGAAGTTTTGGCGTAGCGTTCGAGCCACGCGGCGCAGTTGTCAGTGATCGGCACGGTGCGGCGCGAGGCGGTCTTGGCATTGCCAGCTTTGATTTCAACGAATCGCTCCGAGCCGGTGAGATGAATTTCCGACCAGTCGAGCCGCATGATTTCGGCAGCGCGCAGACCACAGAACGCAGCGACGGCCAGATACGGAATCATTTCCTCACGGGTGCGCCATTTGCCGCGCTCTTTCACGGGTGTCAGGCAGGCGGCGAAAAGTTTTTGGAGTTCGGCGGGACTGAACACTTCGATTTCACCGCTGTCCACCGATGCCTTTTCGACGCCGCTGATTTCGTCGTGGTCTTTGGGCAGGTAGCCGCGCTTGATGGCAAACTTGAACAGGGTGCTGACCAGACGGCGAATGTTATTTTGCGTGCGACCGGCAAGACTTCGCCGCTGGCTTTCATTGCCGTTGAGAGTTTTCAGGCCGCGAATGTATTCTTCGATCTGTTTGCCGGTGACGCTGGTAATGCGAAGTTGGAAACTGTCAGCAAATGCGCCGAGGCGCGAGGTCAGGTCTTTGATATAAACGCCGCTCTTGCCAGCGCTGGTCTTGGACGTAATCAATTCGTCCACTACTTCGCGGACGGTTTTCGGCGGCAGGCCGATGGGATGGCGCTTCAAGTAAAATTCAACGGCTTCGCTCAAACTGACGTGTTCCGGCAGCCGCCGCACGACGGCGACGTAATCGGTGACGGCCAAATTAAGGTCAACGCCCGGCTTCCATTCGTGGAGCTTTTGCATGGCACGGACGTAGTCAGCGCGGTCGCCGCCGGTGAGTTTGAGGGCTTCGGTTTCGCCATTGGTGAGTTTTACGGCGATTAACTCCGCTTCGCGCCGGGCCTTTGCCAGATCGGAGAATTTCTGCCGCACTCGCTTTGTGCCTGCGTAGTAGGCGACGGTGTAGATGTCGCTCTGGTATTTGACGAGCGCTTTGCGTTTTCCGTCCGGCAGGCTCTTGTAAAGGATTGCGCCCGTCTGCGGGTCGCGTTGGGGAATGATGTTAGTGTGGACGTAAATCGGAATCGAAATGCTGCCCTCTTTGACGACTTCAAAGGGCTGACTCGCCTTGCGACTTTTGGCTTCTGACAGGTTCGTTTTCATGCGGGCATTGTCCCGTCTTTGTCCCGTCCTGTCAAGCATAATTACAAAACACCAATAAAATATGGTGGAGGCGGCGGGAATTGAACCCGCGTCCCAAGTCAACCAACCAGCCGCGACTACATGCTTATCCCAGGTAATTTTTTCTGCTATGCGATGGCGCCCGGACTCGAATCGCACTGCCTAGTCCGCATGAAAAGATCTCGGCCAACCACGCGCGGTCCCCGTCATTGACCATGCCTGCTGTTGCGTCCGTCCACCGTAGCAGGTGTCCAGTGGCGGACGTCGTGGCACTTAGGCCGCGAGAGCTAGTTCTTGATTAGCTGTTTTGTTTTGATGCGATTATTTACGAGGCCAACGCATCGTCCTCGGCATGCCGCCTCTGGCGTGTTCACATGGTCGAAACCAGTGCGCCCCCATCCAAAATTTCAGCAATATCATAATCCTCCAATTTGCCGTTCGGGTCAAGTGAATGAAAACCGATCCACAAATGCAGCCTGTAAAAGTGCCGGAATTATCAATGTTTGAAGTTGAGTTCATTTGCCGACATGATGTAGGCGGAGTTAAATGAAAGCTGGCTCTAATTTTCAGTGTCGCCTTCTCGGCCAAAATTCCCTCTTGTCATCCGGTGATTTCCTGCTAGTTTAAATGTCCTTTTTTATGAAACTGGACATTCATCCGAAATATGTGGACGCGGAAATTCGTTGCGCTTGCGGCAACGTGATCAAGACGCGCTCCACCAAGCAGACCATCATCGTCGGCATTTGCAACGTGTGCCATCCCTTCTACACCGGCACGCAAAAGTTCGTGGACACCGCTGGCCGCGTGGACAAATTCCAGCAGCGCGCCGCCAAGACCGAGGCCGCCAAGGCCGCGTTCGCCACGAAGAAAAAGAAAAAAGTCTAGCTGCCCGCTTTCATTCCGCCCGCTCGCGCGAACGCGCTGGCGGGCGGATTTCTTTTTGCACAAATGGATTTGCGCCCGCACATCGAAAAATTCCGCCGCCGCTTCACGGAAATCGAAGCCGCATTGAACGACCCCAAGGCTTTCGACAATCCGCAGCGCGCACAGGAATTGTCCAAGGAATACTCGCGACTGAAAGAACTGGTCACGTGCGGCGACAGTTTTTTCAAAGCCGAGGAGCAACTGGCGGAAAACCGCGCCTTGCTCAAAAGCGAGCCGGCGGAATCCGAACTCGCGCAGCTCGCGCGCGAGGAAGTGGCACGGCTCGAAGTTGCGGAAAAAAAGTTCGCGCAGCAGATACAGTTCGGCCTCGTGCCGCCGGACCCGACCGATTCGCGCAACACGATTGTTGAAATCCGCGCTGGCGCGGGCGGCTCGGAATCCGCGCTGTTTGCCGCCGATTTGTTTCGGATGTATTCGCGCTACGCCGAGGCGCGACGATGGAAAGTCGAGCCGCTCGATTCCAATCCATCCGACCTCGGCGGTTTCAAGGAAATCATTTTTCAGGTCAACGGCACGGACGTTTTCAAGCGGCTGAAATACGAGAGCGGCGTTCATCGCGTCCAGCGCGTGCCCGCGACCGAGGCGCAAGGGCGTATCCACACCAGCACCGCGACCGTCGCCGTTTTGCCCGAAGCCGAGGAAGTAGATGTGGAAATCAAGCCCGACGATATCGAGGTTACCGTCTGCCGCGCGTCTGGCAAGGGCGGTCAGGGCGTGAACACCACCGATTCCGCCGTGCAAATCCAGCACAAGCCGAGCGGCCTCACCGTCCGCATCGCCGACGAGCGTTCGCAGATAAAAAATCGCGCCAAGGCGATGACGGTTCTGCGCTCGCGTTTGCTCGAAAGAAAAATCGCCGAGGAAAACGCGAAATACGCCGCGCATCGCAAAGACCAGATCGGCACCGGCGATCGCAGCGAAAAAATCCGCACTTATAATTTTCCGCAGAACCGCGTGACCGATCATCGCATCGAATTGACTTTGTATAATCTGGCAAACGTCATCGAAGGCGAAATTGATCCGCTGATCCAGCCGCTGATGGCGCACGATTTGGATGAAAAGTTGAAGGCTTTGAAATTATGAAATTACCCGCACACATCAAGGGACTGGTTTTCGACTGCGACGGCACGCTGGCCGATACGATGCCGATGCACTGGCGTGCGTGGCAGGTGATTGCCAAGAAATATAAACTTCATTTTCCGCAGGACCGTTTTTACGCGCTCGGCGGTGTGCCGTCGCGCGACATCTTGAAGATGCTCGCCGAGGAACAGGGCGTGACGCTCGACCACATTCAGGCCGCGCATGAAAAGGAAAACGCGTATCTGCCGCTGATGGCGGAAGTCGAGCCGATCCACGCCGTTGTGGAAATCGCGAGGGAAAATTTTGGGAAAATTCCAATGGCCGTCGCGTCCGGCGGCACATTGCCGATTATTGAACAAGTGCTGACGC
>Ga0302200_10003302_pt1 | contig 13687 bp, 11 predicted proteins | sample II_Bog_N3_1_FD_194585 | JGI IMG/M metagenome (GOLD analysis project Ga0302200, IMG submission 194585) | Peat permafrost microbial communities from Stordalen Mire near Abisko, Sweden - II_Bog_N3_1 | ecosystem: Environmental > Terrestrial > Soil > Wetlands > Peat | place: Sweden: Abisko... | reverse complement strand
CAATCACGCCGGCAGCGTCGGATTCAATCTCATTCATCAGCTTCATCGCTTCCACAATGCAAATCACCTGGCCCTTGTCCACGTGATCGCCGGCAACCACAAACGGAGACGCGCCCGGCGAGGGCGAACCGTAAAACGTGCCCACAATCGGAGACTTCACAATATGCAATCCCGCATCCGGATCAGCTGGAGCTTCGGCCGCCGCCTTCGTGGGTGCCGCCGCGGCCGCTGCCACAGGTTGAACCGCCACCTCGCGCGCTCCTGCCAAAAGCCGCGCCAGGTCGGCTGCTCCTGCGCTCTCCGGTTGCGTAAACTTCAGCCGGATCCGCACGTCGCCGCGCTCCAGCTCAAATTCGCCAACCTGGTTCTCTTTTAGAAACTCAATTAGTTGTTTCAGATCTTCGGTATTGTCGGGACTTAGTGGATTCATTCGTTCCTTAACTCTCCCGCAGAAAAATGGGATGCGTTCTTCAAATTCTTTTTACCTTGCTCAAAGTTCAATCAGTGCTTTCGCTGCCGGTGTCAGCACCTTGCCTCCGGACCGAGTTACTGCCACCATATCCTCAATGCGAATGCCAAACTGGCCTGCCATATAAATCCCTGGCTCAATCGTAATCACCATGCCGGGAAGCAGCTTGGCTGTCTGTCCTGCACCTACTCGCGGCAACTCGTGAATCTCCAGCCCAACACCATGCCCGGTAGAGTGCGAAAATGCCTCAGCAAAACCCGCCTTGCGCAAAACGCTACGGGCAGCCTCATCCACTGTTCCGCAACTCACACCCGCCGTCACGGCAGCTACTGCCGTTTCCTGTGCTTCCAGCACGGCCTGATATGCAAACCGTTCCTTGTTTCCTGGTTTGCCCAGATACACCGTACGGGTCATATCCGAGCAATAGCCTCCGAGGATTATACCGAAGTCGAGCGTCAGAAAACCGCGCCTTGGCAACCGGGCCCCGGTTGCCCGTCCGTGGGGAAGTGCGGAGCGCTCGCCAGAGGCCACAATGGTTTCAAACGACATGCCCTCGGCGCCCCTCAGCCGTGCCTGGTATTCAAGCTCCGCCGCCACTTCTATTTCCCTCAGGCCCGGACGGATAAAGCCCAGCATATGTTCGAAAAGCGCGCAACCGGTCAACGCCGCTTTGCTCATCAGCGCCAGCTCTTCCTCATCCTTCACCCACCGCAACGGTTCCACCAGCGGCGCCTCCAGCGCGGAAAGAAAATTCCGGCGAGGTTTGGCCGGAAGCGAATTCTTCCACCGGGAGAGTTCTGCAACCGTGGTCGAAGCCGGGTCGAATCCCACGGTGTTAACACTTGGCTGTACCGCAAGCCACTCCAACGCCGCCACTGCTGGGGAGCCAGAAACTATGCTAACGTTTGTTTTTTCAACTTCTTCCGCCGCCTGCGCCTTGTAGCGCCCATCTGTAAACAGGCATCCGGCACGCCGCGTAATCGCCAGCGCCGCACTTGATCCCGTAAAGCCTGAAAGATAGCGAACGTCGGGAAGGTGCGTGACCAAAAGCCCGGGCAGTCCGGCTTTCGTTAATCTGCGGCGTAGTTGCCCGATGCGGCGTGAATGATCCACTGCGTAAGAATAACAGGGGCGAACACGCCGCTGCCCAACCCCGCAGCTGGCATCTGTCCTTTGGAATCTGTAGTCTGTCCTTTTGCGATTGCACTGCAAACAAAATCCAAATAAACAACGCATTATCAATGGCTTAATCCAATAAATCCTGCGCAATCAGCACGACTTTAAAATAAACGGCTAAATCTCCACAACCCACTGGCTCGTTTAGTAGAACTCTCTGCAATCAAAAACATCTGCGCGGACTGCCCGCACGGTCCGTGTCTCGACGAATCGCAACCGCGCGAGCAGCCATTTGCTCCCGTTTGCAACCCTCAAAGCAATCTTTTCAGCTATGTAGAACACCCCCCCGAGCAGCCATTTGATTGAATAGGGCTGACCAGCCGGATCCTGTTCCCTACTCTCTATTCCCTGCTCTTATAACGCCGGTCGCACCGGCTTCTTCTGTTCAGGATCAATCTCGGTCTCGGCCGCATGCAGGTCCGACTGGCGATCCATCCACTCATCCAGGCGCGAGCGCTTGAAGCGCCACCGGTTCCCCAGTTTGAAGGCCGGCACAAACCCTTCAGATGCATACTTATACAGCGTGTCCGGAGAGATGCCCAGGTAGTCCGAGGCGGTACGAATATCCATTACCTCGCGTACTTCGGGGACCAGCAGATTGGAGCGAACCGCGGCGTTACGCATCAGTGCCTCCCGGCATCAAACGGTGCCTCAGGGATTCCGGCATATGTACCGGTAGTCTTGTATATAACGCGGTTTCGCCTATCAATTCAAGGGTTTTTAGGGTGTTACAGGAAATTAACCGCCTTTGGGCCACTCACTCCAAAGGCCCAACCAAGCACCCCACCCGAAGATACCCCGCCCGTTGGGTCGGCACACAAGCTGCACCCAACAGGCGGGGCTATTACGACGGATGGTGCACTTCTACCGAAGCGCGCTTTTCCTAGTTCTGGTCCTCGCGCCGATGCAATGTCGGCTGGTCGGTCGTGTCGGAGCCATCTTTCCCGCTCGATGTGCTGGAAGGGCTCGTGGGATCGGTCGATCCGGTGCTCGCGCGCCGCAGAGACGGCTTCTTGGTGTCCTTGGTATCCGTCAAACGTCGTTTGTTTTCAATGCGCGCGAGCCGCGCCTTGATGTCGTCGAACTCCGAAGTGGTTACCGTGTACTCGTCCCGCGGCGGCAGGATGCGCGCGATCTCTTCCTGCGAGTGCAAAATGCGATCAGGTGTCTGCGGATGGTCAGAGAACGCCTTGGCAACCATACCAGGCTTCCGCTTTTCCAGCGCCTGCACCTTCTCAAAGAAGGCAATGAAGGCCTGGGGGTCGTATCCGGCGCGATACATATACTGCACGCCGAGGTAGTCCGCCTGCGATTCAAACTCGCGTGAGAACTTCAAAAATGTCATTGGTACTGCCAGGCTGGCGGCCTCATAGATGCCGTACCCGGTCCATCCACCGATGAAGATCAGCGGGATCATGCCCACCTGCGCGTAATTCATCCGAGTCTGCTCACGCACGGCATGGTGAGCGCACACATGCGCTGTTTCATGCGCCATGACCCCAGCCAACTCCGCCTCTTCGTCGGCATTCAGAATCAGGCCCGAATTTACATAGAAGAATCCGCCCGGTAGAGCCATGGCGTTGATTTCATCGGAATCGATAACCTTGATGGTGAAAGGAACTTTGCAATCCGAATTCTTGACGATGTTCTGCCCCACGCGGTTCACATATTCAACCACCACCGGATCTGTAATGAATTTGGTGCTCTTCTCAATCTCGGTGGCGTACATCTTCCCCATTTTGATTTCGGTGTCGACTGAATACCAATTCCCCATTCCGCGCGCTCCGATGTCGCGGTTCCCCACGGCGCTGACATCGTCGATACTGCCCGTCTTCACGTTGATTTTCTGGCTGCCAGGCTCAACCACCTTGTCCGGGTTCACGGCCACCGCTTCCGAATCGCCGCCTACGGGCGTGGTTCCCGGCGCCGGAGCCTTGCCGGGAGTCGAAGATTTGTCATCTGTGCCCTTGGCCGGAGTCGTTTGCGCTGCTGGAGTGACCGCTGGGGTGTCGCCTCCCACGGGCGCGGTTCCGGGGGCGGGCTGTGCGGTGGGGGGCGTCTGCGCTGTGCCCGATGCTGTGGGCTGGGTGGTTGCGGAGGGGGCGGTCGTGGCAGGGGTTGCCGGCGCGGACTGCGCACACATTACAGTGGTCAGCGCCAACGCCAGACCTGCCAGCGTTAATGCTTTCGAGCTCATTGAGTTTGACCTCATGACCTAACCTCCAGCGATCAGCCGGAACGCACGGATTGCGCCGCTTCGCTCCATAGCTTAGACGCTAGTATCCGCCTGTTGGGCATCATTCGGAAACAATATTTCCCCGGTTGGTCTGAATCGGGTTCTTCTCATCAAGTTAGCCCCCGGCATATGAACCCGATCCAGAGGTCAATCCTCTTGGAACTTCCATCCGTCTGAATTAGAGTTGTGAGCACGCGGCTTTCTGGAGGAGACTTGCGCCGAACGATCCTTGCAGTCGCATTGATGGCGTGTGGAGTGGCTGCCTCGATTCTCTGCCCGAGCACGTATCTAATTGCCCAGCCGCCCCATCCGGGACCACCACCCTCACCGATTGACAAACTGCTGGGAACGCACAAACATGCTCGCCCGGTGTCGCCGAGCGCGCCCTCCACGCCTCAGGTGATTTTCGATGCCACGAGCATCGGGGCTCCTATTCGGCTGGATAAGAACTGGAGGGTTGGCATTACGGCTAACCCGGCAGCCGCAAATCCTGAATTTGACGATTCCACCTGGGTTCTTCGGGATGCTCAGGAATCGTTCGCCGATGTTCCGGACGAAGACCACACGGATGAGGACACGCCCGCGCCTGGAAAGAAGGGCGATCAAACCGGCGGTCCCGGCAAGACTGGCCCTCCGCGCGAGCATCAGCGGCCTTCTGCCTGGTTTCGCCTGCATGTGCAGCTCCCTCCGCATCATGGCCCGTTAGCTCTATTTGTCGAACTCCCTGTCTCGCACAATGCCCTGCCCGGCAGTGATTCCGATTTGGGCTCCGGGATGGATGTTTATGCCAACGGCGTGCGCATTCACCCGGAGGGCCCGCACAGAGACGAGCCCGAGCATTATCAGCCGATCTCGCGCATATACAACCTGAATGTTGATCCGTCGGAGACTTCGCTGACGCTTGTGCTGCGCACCCTATATGTGCCTGCGGGGACGGGGAGCTACACCAATTTCTTCACGAATCGCACATTGCGCCTTGGCAATCCCGAAGAACTGAACCGTGCGCTCGATCTGTGGTCCATTCACAATCTGCTTGAGCGTCTGCCGCGACTCGTCTATTCGATCCTGCTGATGGTGCTGGCGCTTTTCCTATTTGCGCTCTACTTCACGCAGAAGGGCCACGTTGAATACCTTTGGCTGGCATTGCATGAGCTGGTGCAGGCACCCATTGGCTTTATCGATTTGGCAGGAGCTTTCGCCCAGGTGGATCGGTTGTTATATGGGGCTGTGCTGCTGCAGTTGGTGCTGATATCGGCCTTCCTGTACTTCGAGTTTCTGATTGCCTTCCTCGCGTTGCGGAAGCGGTGGTACATCCAGGTGCTCCGTTATACGTCGCCTGTGCTGCTTTGTGTGAGTCCCATGTTGCTGATGGTGGGCCACAGCACGCGCCACATCAATCAGGCGATGATTGGAATCGCATTGCTGATCGCCGGCGTCGGCGCTTTTTTTTGGATCCTTGGGTGGATGATTTTCATTTTCCTGACCCTGATTATCGCCACGGCCAAACGCAATTTTGAGGCGGGGTTGCTGCTGATCCCGCTGGTGTTGAGTTTGGTGGGCATGATTGAGCCTATTTTGACCGCCGGCATGACCCAATGGGTGGGCAGCGCGTATCAATCGCCGCTGACAATTCAGACGGGACCGATTCCAATCCACTTTGCGTCGATTGCAGACTTCACAGGAATCTTCGTCATCGTGCTCATCATCTTCGTCCGGTTCCTGAGGATTCAGGCGGGTCTTCAACGTCGCGAACAGGATTTGGCCGCGGCCCGCAGCGTGCAGGAGTTGATGATCCCCCACGAGTTGCTGAAAACACCCGGTTTTGAGGTCGACTCGGTCTACACCCCCGCAAACGAGGTTGGCGGAGACTTCTTTCATGTTCAGCCCACAAGCGACGGCGGCTTGCTTGTGATTATTGGGGACGTGGCGGGGAAAGGCCTGCAAGCAGCCATGAATGTATCCATGCTGATGGGCGCGATGCGTCGTACCACGGAGCGCAGCCCAGCCAAGATTCTGGAATCGCTGAACCGCGTCCTTGTTGGCAGTGAGAGTTTCACCACCTGCCAGGCCGCATGGTTCGGCCCGGATGGAGACGTAGTGCTTGCCAATGCCGGCCACCTGCCGCCCTATCTGAACAGCCAGGAAGTTGCGATCCCGGGCGGACTTCCCCTGGGCGTTCTTTCTGAGGTGACCTACGATGAGATTCGCCTCTTCCTGCACCCCGGCGACCGCATACTGCTGATGTCCGACGGAGTGGTGGAAGCTCGCCACAAATCCGGTGAACTCTTTGGGTTTGATCGCGTTCATAACCTGAGTAATCAGACCGCCTTTTATATTGCGGACGCCGCGAAAGCATTCGGACAGGAAGACGACATCACAGTGGTTACCGTGCGGCGGTTGGCGCAGGCAATGGCTGCGTAGGCTTTCTGCAGCGAGTCGAACAGACCGTTGTACGGGCCTTTCGCCGTGCCGATGCCGAATTGGCAAACCATGTATCGCTATCTAACGGGACAGCCCCCGACATGTTTCTGAATGTCGGGGGCTGTGCGGTTATGACTGTGAACGAAGGTCTTGCGGCTCTTCACGCTCGCCCGGAGGGGATCGGTCCGCGGAATCGTCCTCTTCCCGCAACTGCCTCATGAGTTTATTGGGCGCGTCATCCACGAAAATCCGGTGCGCAAACAGTGAGTGTTTCGCGGGTAGATGATTCTTTACGTCTGACTTGTTGTTTCCAAAGATCATGATTGTCTCCAATCCGTGCTTTGGTCTGTCGTGAGAGGTGCTCGTCTGGAGCAAGCCGTCATCAGCTGAAGGCGAGGAAGCAGTTCTATCTACTACTTGGCTGATTGGACGCAGAGGCGACAATAAAGTTCCATTTTTTCTGCATTCGTCCTATGCTCCCTGCGCTGGACGGCAGAGCGCTGTATCTTTTCAATCGGATTCCCGTTCACTGTCCACACTTTCACCTCGTCACTTTTTCAATGCATAGCATTAAGCCACTTCGGCGCACACTAAATGCTGGAGTCATTTCAATGTCCAGCAATCCCACTCTTCGGCACGCACAGGCACAAGCCGTCGAATTTTCCGCCCGAGGTCCGCAATCCGCTTCTGCCGGGTCGTCAGGAAGCGCTGCTTTGCAGCTATCCGTGGGAGGAAAAATCGACCGAATCTGCACGAATACCCACCCCCCTCCCCCTAAAAACCTAACTTCGCAGGCAGACATCATCGGTATAAGTCAAACGAAGTAAATAGGTTACCTAGGATGTTCGATGCAAGAATCGTCTTAGAAACCCGCGTATTTCACCCTGTTTTAGGCAGAAAAATGCCGATTTTGTGCCATAATTCGTCAAAAACGGAGCAAAAAAATGACCGCATTCGCGCTCGAAAGATCGCCCGCGACAGACTGAACCAGGGAAGACAAAAACCCCATCCATAACGGATGAGGCTTTTGCTGTTGCGACCTGGGGAGCGTCTGCCGCGCCGCGGGTTTATCAATCGTAATATTCCAGACCGAGGTGAGTGATGAGATCCGCGCCCATGATGTGCCGCAGCGTGTTCTTCAGCTTCATTGACTGGATAAACAGATCGTGTTCCGGATACAACCCGGCAGCCGTTTGTGGGGACTTGAGGTAGAAGCTCAGCCATTCCTGAATCCCGCGTGACCGCAGATCCGGTGTACGCTTGGCCAGATCGAGGAACAGGACCAGGTCGAGCGCAATGGGTGCGGCCAGAATCGAATCACGGCACAGGAAGTTCACCTTGAGCTGCATCGGGTACCCAAGCCAGCCGAAGATATCGATGTTGTCCCAGGCTTCCTTGTCATCGCCCCGCGGTGGATAGTAGTTGATGCGAATTTTGTGGTAAATGTCCTTGTAGAGATCGGGGTAGAGTTCCGGCTGGAAGATGTGCTCCAGCGACCCGAGTTTCGACTCTTCTTTGGTCTTGAAGCTCTCAGGATCATCGAGGACTTCGCCGTCACGGTTCCCGAGAATATTTGTCGAGAACCATCCGGACACGCCGATCATGCGCGCTTTGAATGCCGGAGCGAGGACGGTCTTCATAAATGTTTGCCCGGTCTTGAAGTCCTTGCCGCAGATCGGAGCCGCATTCTTCTTTGACAGATCGATCATCGCCGGGACGTCGACCGTCAAATTCGGCGCGCCGTTGGCGAACGGAACACCTTCGCTCAGCGCCGCGTATGCGTAAATCTGCGAAGGCGCAATGCCGATGTCGTTGGTGTCCAGACCCTTCTCAAAGGCCTTGATCGACTTATGCACTTCGGTCGGCTCCAGGAAGATCTCGGTGGACCCGCACCAGATCATTACTACGCGATCCACCTTCTTCTTGAACGCCTGAATGTCGGCGATCACCTGGTTGGCCAGGTCGCGCTTCGTCTTGCCTTTCTTGACATGCGTGCCGTTCAGCCGCTTGACATAGTACTGGTCAAACACCGCCGGCATCGGCTTGATTTTTTCGAGGGCCGGCTTCAGTTTGGCCAGCATTTCCTTGTCCAGCACCGAGGCGTGCACCGCGGACTCATACACGTTGTCCTTGAAAATATCCCAGCCGGTGAACACGACGTCCTTCAGATCCGCGAGCGGAACAAAGTCCTTGATCAATGGACTCTGATTGTCTGTACGCTTTCCCAGCCGAATGGTGCCCATCTGCGTCAATGAACCTACAGGCTTCGCCAATCCCTGCCGCACGGCCTCAACACCCGCGATCATGGTTGTAGCAACGGCGCCGAGGCCCACGACCATCACGCCTAACTTGCCCGTTGCAGGCTGAACTTTGCCTGCCGTCCGCTTGCCCTTACTTTTGCTCACTGCCTTTTTTTTCGTTGCCATCTACTGCTCCTCTTCTCCATTGGTCTTGAGGTCGACTGCCCCACGATCCACTGCATTTTCAAAATTCAAACTGGAAACTGTCCCTACGCCGCGATGCTTTTCCTGTTCCTTCTTACATGGCTCCAGACGAACCACACAATTCCCGCAACCAATGCCAACTCGACCGCGAGGTGAAACCGATGGAACCATTCATGGAAGCGCGGGTCAGTGTGCCAGGCCTCACCCAGCTTCATGCCCGCATAGGCCAGCGCAAAGCACCATGGCCACGATCCAATAAACGTGTAGAGATGAAACTTGCCTTGCGGCATTTTTGCAATCCCCGCCGGAAACGCGATAAAGGTACGAACCACCGGCAGCAATCGCCCCAGAAGCACCGTGATCGACCCGTACTTGTTGAAGAACTCCGTCATGCGGTCAAGGTCATGGTGGCTCATAAGCACCCAGCGGCCATACCGCTCCACCAGCGGCCGTCCGCCCCTGGCCCCAATCCAGTACGACACCACCGACCCCAGGTTGCAGCCGACAGCGCCAGCCGTCGCCGCCAACCACAGATTCATGTGCCCCAGGTAAACCACGTAACCGGCAAACGGCATAATGATTTCGGACGGCAACGGAATGCACGCCGACTCAATTCCCATCAACGCCGTGACACCGGCGTAACCGCCCGCATCAATCACATGGGTAACGAACAGGACAAGGAAGCCAATAATCTTTTCACTCATGCTTAATCGAGTATATCGAGGGTCTTTGGATTTCTTGCTGCATTGGTTCAGATCCGGCTGGAGGGATCGCGCTTTTCTCCAATTTTCCGGGATTCGATGTCTATTTGTTTTCTATAGTTACTTTGTTTAATGTAGTAACTATTGCTCTTGATCATCAGGAGGCCATTCCGTGGCGAGAAAATACTCCATGCGCTGCTCCATCGCGCGCACGCTCGACATTATCGGCGACCGCTGGACCATTCTCATCCTCAGAGATCTTTTCCTTCATCCCACTTGCCGCTTCCAGGACTTTGAAGCCAGCCTTCCCGGCCTGCCCCCCAGCGTGCTGTCCTCCCGGATCAAGGAACTTGTTGCTCACGGCATTCTTGCCAGCCGCCTTTATGCGGACCATCCTCCGCGCGCTGAATACCTGCTGACCCCCAAGGGCCGCGCGCTCAATCCAATTCTGATCGCCATGAAGGCCTGGGGCGAGCAATACGCCGCCTCTCACCCAGCAGCCGCAAGCCTGGAGAGCGATCTGAGGCCCTGAATGGATCTCTACACATCAGTCGCCGCTTTGTTAACATAGAGGTCTCCATCGAGGTGCATCCTTTGTCCGATTTTCCGCCCGTTCCGCTCACACTTGAAGGCGCCGCACTCCTCCACCAATTCTTCCGCTTCGACTGGAAGGCTTGGCGGTCCTGCGCGGACGGCGAGCGCCAAAAGATCGCTGCCGAATTTTCCGCCGTACTCGGAAAACTTGAACGGAAAGCCCCCGACTCTCCCGCGCAGTCCGCTCTGTTCTCGCAACTCGGCCACAAAGGCGACCTTATCCTGATCCACTTTCGCGAGTCCTTCGAGGCGCTCAACCAGGTTGAACTCGACCTCGCCCAGACCGACTTCTACAGCTTCCTCACGCCAACCCACTCTTACGTCTCCGTTGTTGAACTCGGCCTTTACGAGTCGACGCGCAAAACTTATGAAGCCGCATCGGCCAAAGGCTTTGCCGCGCACACTCCAGAGTGGAACGCCGAAATCGCTGCGTCTATCGAGCGTGGATCGGCGGCCATGGCGTCGCGCCTGTTTCCGGCGATCCCTGACGCGAAGTATCTCTGCTTCTACCCCATGGACCGGCTGCGCGCCGAGGACAAGAACTGGTATACGGTCCCCTTCCCGGAACGGCAGCGCATGATGCATGAGCATGGCATGATCGGTCGGCGCTACGGCGACGTGGTGAAGCAGATCATCTCCGGCTCCATCGGCATGGATGACTGGGAATGGGGAGTTGACCTTTTTGCGGAAGACCCGGTGGTCTTCAAGAAGCTGATCTACGAAATGCGCTTCGATGAAGTCAGCGCGGTGTATGCCCTCTTCGGAAGCTTCTACCTCGGCGTCCGTCTGCCCTTTGAAAGATTAACGAGCTGGCTCGACGGCAAGCTTTAGTTTCGAGCCACTTAAGCCGCTGTCCGTGAAGTGCCTCACTTCCGGTACATGGAAAGCGCAGCGTTCCGCTTCCAGGAAAAACGACCATGCCTGCGACCAAGACATCGCCGAAGAAGTCCGCAAAGATTCCACCACGCGGCGACCTCGCCCCCGACCGCATCGCCGCCATCCTCAAGGGCCTCGATGAAGCGTACCCGAATGTGAAGTGCGCCCTCGATCATCGTTCGCCGTGGGAACTACTGGTTGCGACGATTCTGTCCGCTCAGTGCACCGACGTCCGCGTCAACATGGTGACGCCGGAGTTGTTCAAGCGCTTCCCTACCCCGGCGGCGATGGCCAAAGCGACTCTGCCCGAGCTCGAAGCTCTCATCCGCACTACCGGCTTCTTTCATAACAAAGCAAAATCCATCAAGAGAGCTGCTCAGAAGATCATCACGGAGTTCAATGGTCAGGTCCCGCAGACTCTTGCCGAGCTCATCACCATTCCCGGTGCTGCTCGTAAAACCGCGAACGTCGTTCTTGGCGTGAGCTTCAAAAAGGCTGAGGGCGTGGTTGTGGATACGCACGTCTTTCGGATTTCCCATCGCCTTGGACTGGCGAAAGGCGATACGCCGCAAAAAGTTGAGCAGGAACTGATGAAGGTGATTCCGCAGGATCGGTGGATCGACTTCTCTCACCAGATCATTCATCACGGCCGCCAGGTCTGCATTGCCCGTAAGCCTAAATGCGATCAATGCAACCTCGAGCAGCTTTGCCACTCCAAGGACAAAACCTGGCACTCATAGACAGCCGCACAACGACACGAAATCTCTAAAATTAAGGTGCAAAAAGCCCCTTTTTCGCGAGAAATCCGCGTTTTTACCCGTCTTTCCGCACCTGTTTGTTGACATATGGATGGCATGCAGCTCTTGCAAGTCATTGATTCTTAGCAGATATCATCATCCGGGGCTCGAATGTCAACGCCCTTTTCCGGGGGGGTGGGGTGGGGTATTTATTTCTCGCTCACAGAAACAGGAGGAACCGCGGCAAAAATTGATGATTCGAAACCCTGCCCATAGTCATTCTGCGCTGATTGCTGCATATAACTTGCAATACGCCGGAGCCGCTACGATCTAGAAAAAATGCTCACGACCGCTGCAATTAGTCCGGGAATATCGTGCTGTTTAGCCTCCGCGACAGGTTCCCAGCCAAGCTCTCGCAGCGTTTTGCTGGTAATGGGCCCAATCGAAACCGCCGGAACTCCTGCAAACGGCCACGCGATTCCTGCCAACCTTGCCGCCTCGGCCAGATGTGTCACGCTGGACGAACTGGTGAACGTCGCCGCATCCAACCCATCCATCAACGCCTGGCGAAGCTGGCCTGGTGCGGACTCAGGCAAGACATTCCGGTAGGCTTCCACCCCTTCAACCACAGCCCCAGCCCTCCGCAATTCATCTGGAATCACATCACGTGCCTTGGTGGCACGAGGCAACAGAACACGCTTTCCGCGCACCGTTTCGGCCAGCGCAGCCACCAGGCTCTCAGCTACCTGGGCCTCAGGTACTATCGCCACTTTGAAGCCAAAATGCCGCGCTGCCTCGGCTGTCGCACGTCCAATTGCGGCTACTTGTAACCCCTCTGCTCTTGCTGGATCCACGCCGAAACGGGCACACCGAGCGCTGACCACCTGAAGAGTATTGGCACTGGTGAGAATGAGCCAGTCGAATCGATCCAAGTTCCTTAGTGCTTCATCTAGAGGAGCATAGGATTCTGGTGGAACGATTTCCAGTACCGAAACCTCGACTGGGATAGCGCCGAGCGCAGACAATCCATCGCTGAGCTTGGCAGTCTGGTTTGCGGAACGCGTCACCAGCACCCGCTTGCCCTGCAGGGGCAACAGACTCACCGGGCGACCTCGCTGGCCGCCTCAAGCAACGGTCCCGCTCCGGCATCAACCAGCATTTTGGCCGCAAGCCGTCCCAGCGCTGCCGGGTCGGTCGTGTTCCACGGCGCCCGGTGATAAATGCGCACGGCTGAACCCGTTGCTGGCGCAGCCACAACGCCAAAGATCTCGGCCGAAGGCACTTCAACGCCCGCGCTTCCTTGACCCCGAACAGCTCTGCAGTGGATCCCGATCGGCACCTGACAGCCTCCACCGAGTGCAGCCAATGCCGCCCGCTCCGCCGTCACGGCAAAATGCGTAGCAGCGTCATTCAGAAACGCTACAGCCGCAATCGTTGGCTCGTCGCCCCTCCGGGTCTCAATTCCCAGTGAACCCTGCCCTGCTGCTGGACAGAAGTCCTTCGGGTCTAGCCGCTCTCTGATCCACTCTGTTTTTTCGAGCCGATCGAGCCCCGCAGATGCCAGCAGAATCGCATCGACTTGGCCCTCGGCCAGTTTGCGCAGGCGCGTGTCGACGTTGCCACGAAATTCGACCGCTTCAATATCAGGCCTCAGTGCTTTTAATTGCGCGCGCCTCCGCTGACTGCTGGTTCCAACACGCGCTCCCTGCGGAAGAGCCGCGAGGGACTCGTACTTTACTGACACCAGCGCGTCGCGCGGGTCGACTCTTGGAGGCGTCGCAGCCAACCAGAATGGCTCTGGGAGCTCTGTGGGGAGATCCTTAAGGGAATGCACTGCAAGGTGGACGCGGCCATCGGCGAGCGCTTCCTCAATCTCCTTGGTGAACATGCCTTTTGACCCGACCTGGGCGAAGGTCACTTCCTGCAGGCGGTCGCCGGTTGTTTTGATGATTTCGATCGCGACTTCGTGCCCCTGTCCGCGCAGTAGCGCAGCAATATGGTTGGCTTGCCAAAGGGCAAGTTGCGAGCCACGG
>Ga0302200_10003297_pt1 | contig 13703 bp, 14 predicted proteins | sample II_Bog_N3_1_FD_194585 | JGI IMG/M metagenome (GOLD analysis project Ga0302200, IMG submission 194585) | Peat permafrost microbial communities from Stordalen Mire near Abisko, Sweden - II_Bog_N3_1 | ecosystem: Environmental > Terrestrial > Soil > Wetlands > Peat | place: Sweden: Abisko... | reverse complement strand
TGGAACATCCTGCAAGGGATTTGGTTTTGTGAAAACAAAAAAAGTTTATCTTAGTCCAGCACAGCAGTTGGGGCAAGCCCGAATCGCTTTTTAAAAGCAAAGGAAAAATGGGACAGGTCCTCAAAGCCCAGTTCCAGGTATATATCCTTGGGCTTTTGATTTTGCTGGCGGATGAGAAAATAAGCTTCTTCCAATCGCTTGCTGGTCAGCCAATGCCCAGGCGTGTCGTTATAAATCTGCTGGAAATCGCGTTTAAAGGCAGACAAACTCCGGCCGGTCAAAAAGGCGAAGCGCTCTAAAGGAACGTTAAACCGGAAGTTCCGACTCATAAAGGCTTCGATATCTATCTTCTGCGGCGCGCCGAAATTGAAAAGCACGTCGGCCAGGCCCGGCTCGTTTTTTAGCAGGATCAACAGCAATTCTTCCCGCTTGAGTTCTGCAAAAGCTTCTTCGATCTCCGCTTCCCCCTTGTAATAGGGTTCGAGTGAATGAATAAAGCGGTTCAACAAGATGTCATCTTTGACAGGAACGACGGAGTCATATGCCCGGGACTCGCTCCTATCTGCCGGGTGCCTGGCCAAAAATCTTTTCAGAAAAGGTTCGTCAAGGACGATGACGATCTTTTTGAACTCCCCGTCTTTTTGCTTTTTGGTATACCGCAGCAAATGGTTCTTCCGGGCGATGCAGCTATCTCCGGGATGAAAATGGTAATGGTGATCGCCATTATAAGCCAGCATCGAACCTTTTAGGAGATACAAAAAGAAATGATCCGATATGATCTGCTCGGGGGAAATACCGGGACCTAAATGACAGGATTGCAGGCTGCTGGTGATCATGCGCAAAAATACTTATTTTGAAAGACTATCTACACTGGCCAGGATCGCTTCTTCCTTACTGCGCGGCTGCCAGCCTAAAACCTGCTGCGCTTTTTGATTGGACATGGCGATATAGAGGGATGCATCCAGCGGCTGCAGGTCAGCGATATTGCCGGCAAGGGCCGGCCGTTCTTTCCGTATAAGCTCAGCCACTTCATAAAGGCTTATGATCCCGCTTGCGGTTGCCAAAAAGCGCTGGCCTGCTGCCGCAGGATTTGTCATTGCGGAAAGATGGATGGCGGCTACATCGCGTACATCCACAACGCCAAAGGTAAAGGGCAGCGTTTCTTTAATGTGACCATCCAATAAACCTTTTACCAGGCCGATTGAAGTGGAATAGTCCTTCCCTAAAGCCGGGCCAAAAACACCGACCGGGTTGATCACGCTGAGTTCCATGCCGCCGCCCTCACTGCTGATAAAATCCCAGGCTGATTTTTCCGCTATGGTTTTGGACTTGATATAAGCACGGTCAGTCAGTTCCGGGTCTGTCCAGTCCTCTTCGGTAAAGATGTGATCCTTGGGGTTTTTGCTATAACCAATCGCGGCGAAAGATGAAGTCAGTACGACACGCTTTACGCTGGCATCACGAGCGGCTTTTAACACCCTTAATGCGCCATCCCTTGCGGGTACGATCAGTTCATCCGCATCTGCGGGCTCGCCTGCAGGAAATGGCGAGGCCACATGTAAAACATACGTGCAGCCTGCTACGGCCATATTCCAATTTAGATCCGTGGTCAGGTCCGCTTCTATAAAATCCAGGTGGTCAAAGGATTGAATTCCGGCTTCTTTCAGCAAAGCCAAAACTTCATCTTTTTTGCTCATCGAGCGGACTGTTGTTTTTACCGCATAGCCCGCTTTGATAAGCTGCAGGATACAATTTATACCAATAAAACCGCTACCGCCGGTTACTAATATGGTTTCTTGTTGGGTGCTATTTTTCATCTTGAATTTCTTTACGCAAAGGTGACGCTTTTTTAACTATACTGTTTTGTTCAGCAGTTCAACTTTGTTTTGTTTAAAAGTCCACTTACTTATAAGGACGGAAACAAAGATCAGGACATTTTATAATAACTAATCGGTAAGCTGTTGCGGTTCCCGATTAGCTTTTAATTTCATTCCGTTCCGGCTGGGCGACGAAATCTTCGGCAGAGACTTTATGTATGACTCAGTAATTTTCATTAGAAATCCTTTTGAAAGAGGAATTAAAATAGGTCTAGAATCCGCTTTATTTTTTATTCGCCTCAAGGACTTTTAATATATCATCATATTTGTAATATAAAGTACCCCCTATTTTGGTGTAGCAAATTATTCCTTTTTCCCGAAGCGTTAATAAGGTAGCGCTTGATATTTTAAGCATGTTCTTTACCTGGTAACTTTTAAGATATTTCACTGGCGCATCTGCCGGCTTACCTATAATTTCCTTTAAGTCATTTAATAACTTTTCCCGGAATTCATCCAGGTCTTCTTTGGTTATAATTTGTGCTGCCATGTTGTTTTTAAATGGCAAACTTAATTATGGTAGTGGTAGTCAATTAACAAGTTCAAAAACTTGTTAAGATTATTTGCAATTGCCCAAGAAATTGCTTAGCTTTATTGTATCAGAATTGAACGATTTACTCGAAATTTAGGAAAAGGGTCTTAAAAGAGACCTATCATAAAATAACCCACTTTTTAGCCGGTTTTATACAGGATTTTGACTTTGGTACAAATCCCTCCGGCTCCACTTTAAAACACCGTAATTCATTGATATTCAATACTTTATATCAATGAATTACGGTGTTTTATCTTTATTTTGAGATTCCATAAATATTTGAAAATCAATTAATTACGTATTCGAGCCCCTTCGTGTCTATAGTTTAAATTGCAAATTATTGATTGTCAGTAATTTACATAAATACCACCTACAATTACTTGCTGATATCGTCGCCTATCTATCGCCTGGTTCTTTATTCACAAGTGGCTACAGAATTTTGCCTATCATACCAACCTGAGCTTTTGGATATTTATATTAGCAGGTGCCGGCGCTATGTTAATTGCATTGGCAACTATTAGTTTCCGAACGATCAGGCCAGCTACTGAAAATCCTGTAAATGGGTTAAGAAATGAATAAATCATTGCAAGGTCTTGGGTGAAATTCGAATTTACTATTAACGGAAGCGTTTAAATTTTTAACTTAATTAGAGCAGCTAATGCTTGCATCAATGCAATCATTTAAACTTCGTAGGACGAGTTCCGTGTAATATCGGATATTAATTCTTTTATTAATACCTGCCCGCTATTCCACCGTTTTAAACTGTTTATGTATTTTATATCTTGTCTGTCTTTAAGTGTTAAATTGGGCATGTAATAATCCTGCATTAACTTTTTCATCTCATTATGGATCTCATGTAAGCCGCCGGTTAACATCAATACTGGGTCTCTTAGAATTAGATCAGCCAAGGCATCAGTCATACTGGTTACGTAATATGGACAATCCCAATCATGCCTAAAGGGATCATCCCCTTTAATATTTACTTTTTGTAAAGGGTGTGAAAGATCTTCAAGGATTTCACCTATCGCATTACCAAATACATTAGAATATTCTGCAACAAAATGATTCCACCAACGCGGATGTTGGGGAAGACCCTTCAGCAAAGTGTCGCAGACTAATACACGTAATGGAAAATGGGGGCTTTTGGGATCCATGATGACCAAAGACGTTCCAAAATGTCCCTCTTCAGGCGAATGCCGACTGCAAATTACAAAGAATTGCAACTCTTTTTCACCAGCTTGCTGTGATGCTATTATCAGTTCTTTAACATCTTGTAAGCGATCTTCCAAAAACCCTCGTTTGAATATAACATTTAAGCTGCCGCCCGACTTTGCTGAGCACCGCTTACTGTTTTCATCAAATACATTCCCATTCGCCGGGCGGCTGGTGAAATGATTGCCACTATTGTAGCGTATCTGCTCTGATTCAGCTGGGTAAGTGCTAATATCTGAATTATCGCCTGCTTCGGTTTGCTTACACGGATGTAAAGAACGGAACGGAATATGCATTTTTTCACTATCCATCCTATGAGCAAGATTGTATATACGCTGTTCTGTTGAAGCGAATAAGGGATCTCCGGTGGTTGGGTTAAAATAGACCTCACTTACGCCTCTTCCTAAATGACAAGAAATTGTCTTTTGTTGCAACAGTTGTTTCAGCGGATGAACCGAGTGCAGGAAAAAATCACGTAACGCATTATTTGACAAATATTCCTCTAAGGTTTGCTCGAACCGAAGTAGCGTTTCACCTTCATGTTCAAAAATCCAATTACGCAAAAACTGATTTACTTCAAATTCAAAATTATCGTTTGCCGCTTCTGCCGTCTCTTTAGTATACATGAATTCTTGCATAAATCTTTTTTGCGTGGATTCGTTTATAGTGTTATTAATAGCTTTATTATTCAACAGTATTAGCCCATTTTATTTAAGCTGATCACAAAATCTTCCATCCTAATTACAAACACCTGCGACTTCAAGTCCAGCAAGAAATTATTCAATAATTAGTTTTTTTTCATCAACCAAACTGCACAATTTGTAAGCCTTGCGATACTGTAAATTAAAACATAGCTGTTATATGTTCAATCCTATTTATTACTGAATACCAAGAAGAGTACTGAATTGGCCAAAGGATTTTTGACACTTCTAAAATAATCAAAAATTTGCTGTTTTCATTAAGGTTTGGAAAAAAAACAGAAATCTTATTAGGGCTTACAACTACGTATTTTAATGAAAAATACTGCAAAGAAATATCATAAATTTTGTTTGATGGCTAACTATCAATAAAAACCTATCAGTGATAATTTTGAATGGGTTTAAATAATTTATTCCGAAATCATTTAATTAGGTTTGGCACCTTAACCGCAATGATATGCTTTGGTATGAAGATGAGATACAACGTTTGGAAAAGGAACGTGCCGCGTTAACTTATACGCCTGATACATTATTTTATGGGAGCTCATCTATTAGGCAATGGACAGACCTCGCTGTTGATTTTAAAAATTCAAGCACCGTAAACCTTGGTTTTGGCGGTTCTACCCTTGGTTCTTGCGCTTGGTTTTTTAACCGGATTATGTCTGGCTATGATCCCAAACGAATAATTATTTATGCCGGCGATAACGATCTGGCGGATGGGCGACATCCTCAAGAGGTGTGCCTGTTTTTTGAGGAATTAGTAGAACGAGTAAGAAAGAAATACGGCTCAATCCCCTGTTATTTTATTTCATTAAAGCCAAGTATTGCTCGCTGGGCACTTATTGATCAGTTTAGATATACAAACGAACTTATCTCCAAAGAAATTAATAATCATTCGAATTGGAGGTGGGTGGATATTTTTACGCCGATGTTAAATGGTGAAGGCGAACCGGACTCTAATTATTATATTGCTGATGGTCTTCATCTTAATAAAAAAGGCTATTTACTTTGGGGAACCGTTCTACAAAATGCATTGGATTCCGAATAAATCGAAAGCAAGATTCCCAAAAGTACTAATGCTGCTAATTCGAAGCATTTATTAATCAAATACACGTTTTGAAAAATTGAAGATGCTTTTATACGCTTAAAAACAGAAACGCTGCAGAAACATTTACATAGCCGCCTTTACCAGTCATTACCAAATTGGATGTGTTAGAAAATGCGGTTGAACGTTCACCTTTGGCGGCAAATCACATTTCAAGTTCATTATGAGAAGTTACCCGGGGTTCGATTCCCCTACGCGGCTAACCATTCTCCCATGAAATTTAAACAACATGTATTGTTTAATAAATTGATTCTTAATTTACCCCCTATCAATATTTCTCATTAGTTAAATTTTAATAGGTTTACACAATCGTTTGATTAGCTGTTAATAACGCTTGCCAGAACTGTTGTCGATGTTACCCTTCAGGCATCTAAAAAAGATCTGGACAATGTAGTGGTAGTAGGTTATCACGAGGTATCACAAAAAACTACCACTGCTGCTATTACCGTAATATAAGGCAAGGATATAGAGGACCTGCCAACACTATTTCAACATTTATTTAGCTATAAACGCTCAGGCGATAATTTATTAAGTTTCAGATCTATTTTTGTCGCTCGTTTCTCATTGTACAGTATCATTTCCAATCGCTCATCTTGCTTATATATGTCTTTATAATTAATAACCACCCCGTCCTTAACTATTAATGTAAGATGCACTTGTATGCCAGTGGTATTTATCCATCTCATTCGTTCCATGTTAATTGCCATTTTACGAATGAGCCCCTGAGGTATTACATAACAATCACCGCTTCGCTGGCCTACTAAAAGCCGCATATGATCCTGGAGATCAACATATAATTTAGAATTAGGCTGTACTTCCTCAATACAGTTTAGAAAACCATTGCTTTGTAGTGCCATTGATAATATACCATCAGCTTTAAATTGTGTAGCCTTGTTAATTTTTGCCCCGGTGTAAACAGGGTTAAGTTTACCATAGTGCAAATCATTGATCAAACGGATCATAGCATCAGTTAGTAAAACATCATAGCTTGCTCTTTCCTTATCGTTGCCGTTTTCAATAAGCCGATGTAGGGTTGGATATAGTAACAGATCCGGGTGATAGTCGTCATGATTTAACCCGTATTGTTTTATACAATCCAATAACAGCATGGCATCCCAGGCATGTGTTTTCACTGTATCGGGCGCTATCCAGGCTAATTTATTGCCATTTTGCTGATAAAAGCGTTCAACTAAAAGCGGATAATATAAACTCGCCCGCTGGTTTTTTATGGCCAAAACAATACTATTTTGCGCTATTAATTGAGATGGTATCAGCAATACAGTCAATAATAAGAGACAAAACATTTTTTTCATAGGGTTCATATCGCTTTCATTTTAAGTTGAAATTCAACTGATAACAGATCTTTAGTTTTTATTATACCACTGAGTTTTTGCGGGGGAACTAAATTAAAATCTGAAAAATCCAGGTTTCTTGTCCCAAGCAATTGGATCACTTTAGCTGAATCAGCTGAAATTTCATAGTTGATCAGATACAACTTCTTAACCCCTGCTATCTCGATCTCCACCTGCCCGGTAATGGATACTGGTTTATTGGAAAGTTGTGGTAATTCGCTTAACGATAAAAAGCGGATATGAAGTTTCGGATATTTTTTAGCTTGTAAAGTTTTCTGCAGATCATGTGTCATCATTTTTTTATGGCAATCAAAGCTAAACACAGCCGGGTTAATACTACCGGTCAGCACTACTCCTTTTTCGCTTTTCCAAACCGTTAAGGTATCGGACTGGTTGCAACTGGGGATATCACAGGAGAACTTATCAATATTAGTGCTCCCTTTTACACTCAGGCTGCTATTTTCGCTGATGAGCCATTTGGTTTGAGCACTTACAGTAAGGCTCATCAGTAACAATCCAATAATTATTTTGCAAGTCATGATCAGAATCCGATAGAAGCCTCTAATACTGCGCCATGAAAATTACCGCCATTCAAAATATTAGCAGCCGGGTAACCCTGATAATTCTGGTTCACATACTCGGCCTTAGCCATTATGTTTTTAGTGATGAACCAGCCTAACGAGCCTGCTTCGCGGTTAACTGTAATATTTGATGTATAACCCTGCAGCAAAGCGGTTACGGTATTGTAACGAAACCCAACCCAAAAGTTTTCTTTACCCTGCGGGAACCTGTAGATCAGGTCTGCGGCATATTGAGTTGCCTTGCGCTGATCTACTTCTGTTATCGCCCGGCCTTTAGCATCTTCTGCTGTTCCGAAAAATTCAAGCCCTTTATATTTTAGGAATAAATTTATCATTGCAGTATTCACCTCTTCGCTAAATCCCGGATTTAAGCGCCCGGAGAACGGACTGTAATCATTTTCATTGGTGATAGTTGTGCCATTGGCTATATTTTGATTTTCCATCACGTTGAAGTAATGTGAACCGGTACGGTCTCCACCAAACAACGTGCTGCTGTTAGCGCTGTGTACGGTATAAGCTGACCCGGTGATTCTTACCCGTAAATCCTTATTCACCTGTTTATCAAAGCCTATCTTTCCGTGAAAAGCAGGATCGTATTGATTGGCTTTGTTGGTCGCAGAATCAATTTTTGTACCTGCAACTACAGTTGCATCCAGTTCGCCGTTAGTCATACCGCCCATAATAAAGAAACCTGAATGCGTATGCACATAAACCTCCGCACCGATCTCGGTAGCAAATTCATCCATAATATAATTCTCTATAAATGGATTATAGATGGTATTACCCCCATCTGATCGCCTAAAATGCAGATCGCCATAATCCACATCAAACTGGCCAACTTTAATAGTAACACTTTTCATTATATTATTGATCAGGTCGCTTTTAAGGAATAGTAGTTTATCAAATTGAATATATCCACCTTTTACCCAGGTATCTTCATGATGCCTTGATGCCAGGTACACGGTAATGTTCATACGTACACCGTCTTCCAGTTGGGCATCTACATTGAGGTTAGCCATGGGTAATGCAAAACCATTAGTAAGCGGCTCTAAACTGTTAACATTGCCGGTAAAACCTGTTTTTGTCATCGGTGTAGCTGTGTTGAAATTTCTCAACGCCTGAAATTCCATCTCGAAATTGCCGCCAACCTTCACTTTTAACCCCGTAAACGGGATCGTATCTGTTTTAGGCGTTTCAAAAACGTTAATACCGCGCATATCGTTTGGGCGGAAATATTGCAATTGTTCCTGCTGCGCTTTTACCACACCGGTAACCAGGCATAAAAGCAGGATAAGTTTAATTTTCATTTTGTAGGTAGATTAATATTGAGTGAGTTTTATTAAATGGTCTTTTTGTAAACCAGCGTAAAATTGAGGGTGATAGCATCACCGGTTTTCATGGCGCCCAGCATAAAGGTTGGTGGCTTTACGGCATAATCTGTCATGTTCAGTTTTTCAGACCCGGTGCAGGTAATGGTGGCATCCGGGTTAACAACACACGCTACGTCCATGGTTACCTCTTTGGTTACTCCGGCAATGGTAAGGTTGCCACGTGCTTTTATCAGGTATTTGTTATTCTTTTCAGGTGTGATAGTAGCTGACAGGAGTTTATAATCGATGTCCTTATAATCTTTGGCTTTTAACGCCTTGTAAGCGTTTTTATTCAAACCACCTTCACTGCCTTTCAGATCCGCTACTGCCAATGTAAAAGTGAGCGATTTAACGGATGACAGCTGGCTGCCTGATTCAAAATGAAAATCCGCATCGCCCGAAAAGCTTTTTGCATCCATCGTCCAGCTATGCAGGGTTGATGTGCCGGACAATTTCATGTCCATATCTTTTGAGTTGCTGATCTTATATATCGATTGCGCGTGCAGCAGGCTGCCAAATGCCAGGATAAAGACCGCTGTAAGTAGCAGGGTTTGTTTAATGTTATTTTTCATGATATTTTAATTGAGGTATGTGTTCTTAATTTTCAAGTAATACTTTTAAAGCTTTTTCTCTTGCGGCATGCTCAAAAGTGTCATAGGCTTCAATCATTTGATCGAGCTTAAAGCGGTGGGTGATTAATTTCTTTGGCTCAATTCTTTTTGACTGAACTGTTTTAAAAAGCATGGGCGTAGTAACGGTATCCACTAACCTGGTGGTGATAGAGATATTCCTGTCCCAAAGTTTTTCCATATGTAGCGTTACGCTTTTGCCGTGCACACCAATATTGGCAATATGGCCGCCAGCCGAGATGATCTCTTCACACAGTTCAAATGTTGGCGGTACCCCTACGGCTTCAATAGCCGTGTCAACACCCCTGTTATTGGTAAGGGCCATTACTTTTTCAATAGCATTTTCTTTGGCACTATTGATGGTATGTGTGGCACCAAAGGTTTTGGCAACTGCCAGGCGGTTATCATCCTGATCGATCACAATAATTTCTGCCGGGGTATAAAACTGGGATGTTAATAAGGCGGCCATACCTACCGGGCCGGCGCCTACTATGGCAATGGTATCACCTGGTTTTACCTGCCCGTTTAACACGCCGCATTCAAAACCGGTGGGTAATATATCACTCAGCATTACTAATGCTTCTTCGTCTGAGCCTGCCGGTATTGGGTAAAGGCTATTATCAGCATAAGGTATCCTTACATATTCAGCCTGGGTGCCATCAATCATATAGCCTAAGATCCATCCTCCTTTTTCACAGTGCGAGTACATGCCTTTTTTGCAATATTCACATTTACCGCATGAGGTAACACAGGAAATGATCACATGATCGCCTTTTTTAAAGTTACTCACCGAACTTCCCACCTCTTCTATAATACCTACACCTTCATGCCCTAATATTCTTCCTGATGCAACTTCAGGCATGTCACCTTTCATAATATGCAGATCTGTTCCGCAGATGGTTGTTTTAAGGATCTTTACAAGAGCATCGGTTGATTCCTTGATTGCCGGCTTTGGCTGCTCTTCCCACGATTTTTTTCCCGGGCCGTAATACACTAATGCTTTCATCTTTAATTTTTTAAGTAGAATGATATAGAACAAATGTACCTGCCTGCACGCCCGTAACATTTGATAAGCATCACGCTTACAAATGATTAAGGACACATTAATCTATATCTGTTAAATAAAAAATGCCCGTCGGCATTAAGCAGACGGGCATTTCTCATAATTCAGTTTTAATATTATATCACAACACGTTAACTAATTCTTTAACAGCAGCATACGAGGCTTTGATCATATTTATAACCAAACACGGCTACGCCAAGTGAAATTACTATTTCTATCAGTCTGGGAATTACATAGGAGAATCGTTGGTTACACCCGATAAAAGAAACGATAACGCTTGAAATAAAGGCACCCGCCAAAAACAGGAACATCCAAAGCGCCACTACACGGGCAGTTTTCCAATCCTGCATGGCAATTCTTTCGGCAAATAAGGCGGCATGCCCGGTTACATTGGTGGTTAATACCGAAAAACCTAAAAACCCCGCGGCATTCACAAAACCTGCAGTTATACAAAGCAGCGATGCTAATTTAACATTATGCGCGTAGGTGCGTTTAGTACCGAGATGCCTTAACATACTATAAATATCGGCATAATTGATCAGCTCTTTACAGGTATGACCAATGATATTTGAGCTGCGCTCCAGGAAATCCGTCTGGCCTGATCCCTCTGGTAATAGGGAATCAGGCTCGGTGATATTTTAATTACTTTCTTTGAATTCTTCATGGTTGGCTAAGTTAAAAGTGTTTTCGCAGCATCAAATAATACAGACAAGTGATGATCTCCGTGATACATGGGCGTTGGTTTTTTATCAAGCCCCAATAAAGTATAAACTGCGGTTTGTGCAGTTCTTACAGAATATTCAACCGTAAAAACCACATCATCAGGTACCTCGGCAAACTGACCTATGAACGCTATATTTTGGCAGATCTCCGGTACTACTTCCGGGCGGTCGCCCTTTGTACGTGTTAAAAACTGACTGGTGATATAGGGCAGCATGCAGGGTATGCAATTGCTGGTTTTTAATAATTGTTCGGTTACATTATCAAACCTTAAATGAGCCAGCAACTCGGTCATGATCTCTGCTCCTGTACAATCCGACATTTTTTTCTTCACAAAGTTCCCTTCATTATCAGGAAATAAACCATATCCCCAAAACACAGTAACATCCTCGGGCTGTCCAATAAAATGCGGCTGATGAGGCAAAACAACCGACATCAGCCAATTAGAATCTTTAAAAGTAACCAGGCCACCCGTACCTGCTACATTACCGGTAAATTGTTCCATCAGGTCAAAAAACTCAGTTCCCTGGCAGGTTACGGTAAATGATTCCCATTTTGATTCACTTATCCGACTGTCGAAAATAAATGGGCGGCCAAACTGGGGTTTATATTTTGCAATATTGTGCCATAATTTCCAGCTACCGTCAGCTTTATCTGTGATGAGTTTTGGCGCTGATCGCATCGACCCTAAACTGGAATCGGCGGTCATGGATCCTATGGTTACCAGTAACAGGTCATCAGGCCCAAAATGTACTTCTTTTTCATTTTCATGCTGAATATAGTGGATACACTTAACCATTTCGACACCACGAAAATTTGTAAAATCAACACACGTAACTTCTGCTCCCATTTCAAAATGCACACCTTGCTCGCGTAACCATTTAATCAATGGCTTCACCAGCGAATCATATTGATTGTAAGGTGTACGATCTACCCCTGCCAGCGTATTTATGCGTTCAAATTCATGGATAAAACGGTGCAGATAACGCTTAAATTCTACCGCACTGTGCCATGGCTGAAAAGCGAACATGGTATCCCACATGTACCAAAAGTTGGTTTTAAAAAAATCATCGCCAAACCAATCATCTATCCGTTTTGAACCTAAATGCTCCTCGCTTACTGCCATCATTTCCACCAGGTCCAAACGGTTCTGATTACTGAAATCCATTGTGCTAACATCTTCAATTCTACCATCAGCAATAACCCGGGCATTTGCATGAGTAGTTATCCTTTTATTGAAAGCTTGTATCTCCTCATAAACAGTGAGCTTTGGGTTGGTAAGCGATGGGATAAATGAAAAAAGATCATAAGTACACACGTAGCTAAAATTGAGCATACGCCCTCCTCTAAGTACATAGCCATTTTCGGGCGAGCCGGAACCATCAAGGCTACCACCGGGTATTTCCAATTCTTCATAAATAGTAATATGATTTCCGGGCACACCTTCTTTAATAAAGTAAGCGGCGCTGGCTAAAGAAGCTATACCGCCGCCAACCAGATAAACATTTTGATTATTTGAATTTTTCATAATAGGTGTTTTTAAATTGCAGGAAAAACGAGTAAGGGGATTACAATATGATTTGCCATTTTTTGAGTTTGGCTCCCCCTGAACAGGCTGTCGATAAAATTATGAGAACGGTGCACCATGGCCAGCATGTCAATATCCCCATGTTCACACAGCCAATCCAATCCCGAAACGGGATTATATGCCTTAACAACTCTATAATAGATGTGCGGGTAGTTGGCTTTATTGGCCAATTCGTTCAGCAACCAATCAGCAGCATTTTCGTCGTCGCCAAAAATATTGGTGATCAGTATTTCGGCATTGAGCGGCATTGCCAGCGTTATTAAGGTGTGAATACATTCAATATCCTTTACCGGATCTTTAAAATCTGTGGCAAAGGCGATCTTTTTTACTGGGTTTATTTTAGCAGCCGGCGGCACAAGTAATAATGGCCTGTTAATTTCATCAATTATTTCACGACTATGATCGCCCAAAAGTAAAGTACTCAAACCGCTGCTGCCATGTGTGCCTATAATAACCAGGCCAATATCATTCTTATGCCCCACCCTATTAATTATATCTGTAACGGTTCCGGCTTCACTTATACAGGTAATGGAAGGATTAAAACTGATCGTTTCTTCTCTACTTTCCATTTGTTCTTTCAATAGTTTTAATTCCTTATTGCTATCACCTTGCAGTAAATCCGACTCTTCCATCGGCCAGCTTACCAGTCCGGCTTGTGGTATTTCCGCAGGTTCTATTATCGCATTGCAAATGATCATATTCGCTTTAACCTTTTTGGCCAGGCTATAGCCATAATTCAGCGCGTGCTTTGCATTAGCTGAAAAATCTGTTGGGAAGAGGAACGTTTTCATGATATACAAATCTGCTGTTAATTAAAAAACTAAAGAGTGATACCCGTCACTCTTTCAGATGTTTATCATCATTGACGGATAGCTATATATTGAAGAAGTTTGTTTCATGTTAGGAGCATTAAACGAAGATCAGATTGAAACCCTGTTAAGGGAACTGCCTGTTGGCCGCATTGGCTGCCATGCAGATG
>Ga0302200_10003291_pt1 | contig 13714 bp, 14 predicted proteins | sample II_Bog_N3_1_FD_194585 | JGI IMG/M metagenome (GOLD analysis project Ga0302200, IMG submission 194585) | Peat permafrost microbial communities from Stordalen Mire near Abisko, Sweden - II_Bog_N3_1 | ecosystem: Environmental > Terrestrial > Soil > Wetlands > Peat | place: Sweden: Abisko... | reverse complement strand
TGATTTTTATAGGCGGCAAGCAACTGTTCCTCGGCGGCGGCGCGCTGGACGAGAAAATCGTCGTAGTTGCCACGATACCGGTTGAGCTTGCTAGACCGGATTTCCACGATGCCGCTGACGATGTGATTGAGAAATTCGCGATCGTGTGAAATGACCACGATCGCGCCGGGATACGTCGTGAGATATTCCTGAAACCAGATCAACGCCTCGAGGTCGAGATGGTTCGTTGGTTCGTCGAGCAGCAACAAGTCCGGCTGTTGCACGAGCAGCCGCGCCAGGTGCGCTCGCATGACCCAGCCGCCGCTCAATTCGCGCGCCTTGCGGTCAAAATCTTTTTCGCGAAAGCCGAGACCTGACAAAATTTGTTTCGCCTTTGCGTCGAGCTGATAACCGCCGAGTTCATGAAAACGGTTGTGCGCGTCGTCATGGATTTCCTCGACGTGATCCGGCGTGATGTGATGGTCGGAATCCCAGGACAAAATGAGCCGGCGAAGTTTGACAAATTCCGGCGAGATGGCCGTCGCCAGTTCGAGTACTGTTTCGTCACCGACCGGCGCGCTTTCCTGCGGCAGATAGCCAAATACGACGTTGCGTTCCTTCATGACCTGGCCGGAGTCCGCCTCTTCGTCGCCAAGGATGATGGAAAAGAGCGTGGACTTCCCCGCGCCGTTCGGGCCGACCAGCCCGATGCGGTCCTCGCGGTTCAACTGCAAGGTCACGTCGTCGAAAAGAATTCGCCCGCCGTAAGCTTTGCTGATTTCTGAAAGCGTCAACATCGAAACGGCAGCTTAACCTAAATTCAGCCGCGAACACAAGGACATGACGAATATGTAATTTGAATTGAGCCGTTCGGAAAGTTTTCACATACTCTTCAAATCCTATGGGAGCACAATGGAAACAAGCCGGGCGCGAAATCAACGCGCACAAAAAAGGGCAGATGGTCGTCAAGCTAGTCCGCGAAATCATGGTCGCAGCCAAGCTTGGCGGTGCCGACCCCGATCTCAATGCGCGCCTTTTTGTTGCTGTCGAGAAGGCCAAGAAATCTTCCGTTACCAAGGACACCATCGAACGCGCCATCAAAAAGGGAGCGGGACTCACGGACGAAAAAGTGGTTTATGAGACGGTCGTCTATGAAGGCTTTGCACCGCATAAAGTTCCCATCGTGGTGGAATGTCTGACGGACAATCGCAATCGCACCGCGCCGGAGATCCGCAACCTGTTCAAGGCCGGTTCGATGGGACAGCCTGGCAGCGTGGCGTTTTTCTTCAACCACCTCGGGGTCGTCGAGGCCACGCATGCGGACGCAAACCGTGATGCCGAGGGCGATGCGATTGAAGCCGGCGCGCAGGAGATCGAGCAGCTCGACGCTGCTGAAATTCCCGCTGGACAAAAGGGCGCGACATTTCTGACAGAAATCAAAGACCTTGACCACGTTTCCAAGGCGTTGAAGGCAGCGGGTTGGAACGTCATCGCGTCGGAGATGCGTTACGTCGCGAAAAATTTCACGGAAATTTCCGAAGCGCACCGCAAGGAAGTCATGGATTTTCTACATGCGCTCGACGACCACGACGACGTGCATCACGTCTATGCGGCGATGAAGTAAGCATTCGGAACTGGTCCTGAATTGCGGAATTCAGCGGATGTTCTGTTTGAAAAGCAAAAGCAGCTTCTGGCATTTAGGAATATCCTTCGCATACAAATCTCCGTTCAAAGGCGTGTTCAAAAACTCGCTGTAGCCGGGAAGGTTTTTATGCTCCGCCGCCTCCAAATCCCGGAAGGCCATCGCTGAATTAGGAAAATATCGCTGTGTGACCGGCTCCTGTATCAACGGGATAACGCGACGATGGCGCGGGTCGCGACTTATCTTTGCGAAGAGCGCCTTCACCACCGGCTCTTCACCCTCCAACGCCTGCATGAAACAGCCGTTTTTGTAAAGCAGCAGACCAGTAATGGCCGCCTGCGTGTTCCGCTGGACGCTACCCTTGAGCATTTCCTTCAATGCAGCCCGGTCGAAAGATTCGCTGGCGGTACTTGCATAAACAATCTGGAACAATGATTCCATAATTAAAACACATTTTCAATCTCAACAAAACTTCTGGAAAAGCAAGTGGCATTTACAATACCTCCAGTGCTAATGATTTTAATGATGGTCTTACCTTTGGGCCAATTAATTCTTCGCCGGAGTATTTGTTGAATTCGCGCTCGTCTTGATCAAGCCCGCCTTCACGAATGGTTCGAGATATTGGGCGTAGCCCGTTTTTTCCATTTCCTCCATCGGGATGAATTTAAGCGACGCCGAGTTGATGCAATAACGCAAGCCGCCCTTGTCAGCCGGGCCGTCGTCAAAAACATGGCCGAGATGCGAGTCGGCGGCCGACGAGCGGATCTCCGTGCGTTCCATGCCCAGCGAATCGTCGGTGCGCTCGACCACGTCCGTTCCGGTCAACGGTTTGGTGAAACTCGGCCAGCCGCAGCCGGAATCAAACTTGTTCAGAGAGCTGAACAGAGGCTTGCCCGACACGATGTCCACATAAATCCCTGCCTGGTGGTTATCCCAATATTCATTTTGAAACGGCGGCTCCGTCGCGCTCTCCTGTGTGACTGCGAACTGTTCGGCGGTTAGCGTCTTTTTCAATTCGTCCGCGCTCGGTTTTTTGAAATTGCTCATGTTGGTTGATTGATAGTTTAAAATTTCCGTTGATTGCGCGCGCCCTGCATTGTGGATCACGGCAAAAAAGCCGCCCATCAGCAGGACTGCCGCCGTGATGCTCGCAATTTTCATCGGTTGCATGCTTGTTTGATGTCCGGCCGCGATGCTTATTCCACAAAAAGCAGCATCCGCGTCCAAAACCTTACCTCACAAATCAACTTGTCGCCAGCGCACGTCCGGCAATCCAACCGGTCGTCCAAGCTGCCTGAAAATTAAACCCGCCAGTAATGCCGTCAATGTCCAATACTTCACCCGCAAAAAAGAGCCCGGAGCAAATTTTGCTCTCCATTGTCTTGAAATTGATTTCATTAAACCGAACGCCGCCGCATGTCACGAACTCATCCTTGTTCAAACTTTTTCCGGTCACAGAAAATTCCGAACGCAACAATTGTTGAGTCAATTTATGTTGTGCCGCGCCCGAAAGCGCCGCCCAGCGCGTGTCTCGCTCGACGCCGGCCGCGAGAACAAGCTGTTCCCAAAGCCGTGACGGTAGCGGTGCGATTGGGAAATTGACGATTAATTTCGCCGGTTGCGATTTTCGGCGCGCTTGAAATTCGACCGCAAGCTTTTCATCGGTCAAATGCGGAAGCCAGTTTATTTGCAGCGGGAAATTGTAATTTCTTTCATGCATTTCACGCGCCCCCCACGCAGACAGCCGCAAAATCGCAGGGCCGCTCAAGCCCCAATGCGTGAGCAGCAGAGCGCCGCGCTCGCGGAGTTTTGTTCCATGAACGGATACCTCGGATGTTTCCACTGAAACTCCGGCCAGTTCGCGCAGCCACGGAATTTCAATGTGGAAGGTGAACAGCGACGGCACCGGCGGCTCAAGAGTGTGGCCGAGAGAGACGGCCAATTGTCCGAGCGCCGGCGTGCGGCAGCCGCCGAGCGCGAGAAGCAGTTTGTCGCAGGTCAATTTTTCGCCGTTCGAAAGCTCAAGCTCAAATCCGCCGCCGGATTTTTTGATCGCCCTTTCGACGCCGCAATTCGTCTCCAGTTTTATTCCGGCCTTTCGCGCCTCGCCAAGCAGGCAATCAATAATTGTCTGCGAGGAATCCGTTGTCGGAAACATCCGGCCATCGGGTTCGGCTTTCAATTTCACACTGCGGCTTTCAAACCACGCGACAGTGTCACTCGCCTGAAATTTTCCGAACGCGGAAATGAGCGCCCGCTCGCCGCGCGGAAAGCGCCTGGAAAACTCACGCGCATCGAAATCGGCGTGCGTGACGTTGCAGCGCCCGCCGCCGGAGATTTTAACCTTGGAAAGAAACTGCGAAGTTTTTTCGAGGAGTAGGATTTCCGCGTCGCGCCGCGATTCCCCGCAGGCGATGGCAGCGAAAAATCCCGCCGCGCCACCGCCGACAATCACAATGCGTTCCGAATTCATACGCACAATGATGGCAAATCTGAGGCGTCAAAGAAAATTCCATTCATCAAACAGCGCCGCCTGGCCGCAAGGCTCGCCCTTTTTGGAAATCAAATTCCAAACCGTTGCGCAGGAAATTTGAAATCGTCTTCCCGCTTTTGAAATGCGAATTCCAGAATAATCATCAATGAACCCGCGCTGCGTGACCGCTTCCAATAATTTTGCACGTTCCTCGCGGTCCGGCGCCTCGGCGGTGAGCCGCGACGGCGTGCGGGTCAATTCTTCCCACGACATTTCCCAGAGCGCGAGCGCACCCTGGTTGCCATAATTCAAAACCGGATCGTTCTCGATGCCGTGCGAAACAAGGACGAACGGCGCTTCAAAAACGTATCGAGCCAGACCAAGCGGGTTGAAGATTCCCGGCAGCAAATCCCGTCCTGTCCAACGCCTGAAGCTGCGCGCCAAAAGTTTTGTGTGCGCGATTACAAAATCTGTCTGCCAGATCAGGCTCGTTGAAGCGTCGGAATTCATGCCGCTTCGGCGCGGAAGGTAAGGCGGAATTTTCCTGAAGCCGCCGGCAGCAAAACTTTAATTGCCTCTGATTTGATTTCTTTGGAAGAATGCAGCAACGCTTCAAGTTGTGAAGTCACGCGGTGCAAATCTTCTTTTGCAGGCCCGGTGCCGTCCGGCACAAAACGCAAAACGCAATCGCCGTTTTCGCGTTGCCGCAATTCGTAATGCGCAATCCCACTTATGCCGTCGAAATACCGGTCTATTTGCCAAGTTGTCAGGCGCGCACCGTCGCGCACCGTGAGCGCGTCTCGGACGCGACCGTGGACGGTGAAATGATTTCCGTATGGCTGGGCGTGTTTTTCCACGAGATCGCCGATTCGATAGCGCAACAGCGGCATGTAATCATTGGTCAGAGTCGTGACGACCAGTTCGCCCACGCCGCGCGCGTCGGCGTCCACGATTTCGAGAAACGCCGTGTCATAGCTTGGCTTCATTTCGCCGCGTTCATTTTCCATGAGCAGATGGCCGGTCTCCGTGGAGCCGTAAAGATTAAAAACCGGCACGCCGAATACCCGAGAGAGAATTTTGCGATGAACGACGCTGACAAATTCATAGCTGCACAAAATGAATTTGAGCGAGGGAAACTTTATCCCGTGCTGTTCGCAGTAAAGCGCGAAACGCGTGCCGTGAACCGGGTCAATATCCAGAAATTGCGGCGACCAGCCGGCGATCTCCGCCGCCATGTGCGCCAGTTCCGCCTCTCCCAGAAGGAACGGAATGCGCGCAAGGTTCACGAACAGCGCGTTTCCAAACGTTCGCTGCTCGCGCGACGCCCAAACTGTTGGACAAGTCAAACCGTTGCACGCGGGCGAAGTAATTGTGGCACGCCGCGCGTCCGGGAATTTATCGAGAATATTGGCGACGAAAGTGTTCAACCGAAGCGCACGTTCTTCCTGTGCGTTCCACCAGCCGCGTCCAAAAATGACGGGCAACCGTTCCGATGAAGTGCCGGAGGTGTGTTCCAGCTCGATCAGATTTTTCTCCAGCAGCGTTTCGAGCGATTGTCCGGCGGGAATAAAGTTTTGCGGGAAATTATTCCGCATTTCCGGCTTCGCAATCAAAGGCAGGCTTTGGAAGCAATCGAAATTTGCGTGCCGGCAACCGGCCTGTGCCAGCGAATCGCGATAAAGCGGAACGGCGCACCAACGCGGGAGGAGTTCCTCCAGTTGCGCGAGTTGACTCGTTTCGCGAAAGAGTTCCGGCGTCGCCAGCATGGTTGCAATATACACAGAATCTGCGGAATGCCAATTCAGCGGGCTGTCTTTTCACGCGCTTTGCAAATGCCGCCGTAAAATTCACCGACTCGCGTGATTCTGCGCGGTAGCTTTTCGTCGGCAAAATCCACGGATAACAGGCCGAATTTTTTTGAGTAGCCGAACTGCCACTCGAAATTGTCCAGCAGCGACCAGTAAAAAAATCCGCGCACGTCCACGCCGTCGTTCATCGCACCATGCAATTCGTGCAGATGTTCGCTCAAATCACGGATGCGGAAATCCTCGTCAGTTGACGCCGCGCCGTGTTCGGTGATGTAAATTGGCAGGCCGTAACGCCGGTGAAATTTCTTCAGAAGTTTTCCGAAGCCCGTCGGATGCCGTTCGAACATGTCGTCACAGACGATGCCCAATTGCTTCAGGCGTTTATGCGAAACGCCGTTGGTTGGGACAAGCGCCTGAAAATGATTCAACCGAGCGCGGCCATAATAATTGACGCCGAGAAATGTGGAATTCTCATGCCGTTGCCCGCCCAAAAATGCGTCCAGAACAAACCGGTTGAAAGCATGATGGGAAACTTCCGCGAGCAGATGATCCCACAGCGCGAACGCTTGGAACGCGCCGAACGAAGTCCAGTTCTTCGCAATGCCGACTTCCGGCTCGCGGGAAAAAGTGTTCTGTCGGATTACGCGGCTCGCCAAAACATGCGCCTCGGCCATGTGCTTGATGACTTTACGGTAGGAACGGAAATTCCATTTGTGAAACGGCGGAAACCCGCCGAGCAGATACGTCAGCGACGCGTAAGTGTCCGGTTCGTTGAACGTATTCCACAAATACACCCGATCCTTCAAGGACGCGACGAGCTTTGTGACATAATCCACGAACGCAGGAATCGTCGCTGGATTCAGCCAGCCGCCCGCCGCCGAAATCCAAGGCGGATTGGAAAAGTGGTGCAGCACGACCATCGGCGTGATGTTCGCCGCTTTCAGGCAGTCGAGCAGATGGATGTAGCGCGCGAGTTCCTTTTGGTCCAGCGGCGCGAACGGCGCGGCTTGCAGGCGCGACCATTCGATGCCCATGCGGTAGGCGTTGACACCGAGTTGCGCCATCCAGTCCACGTCCTCCTCGTAGCGATGATAATGATTGCACGCCACGCGGCAATGCCCGCCGTCCGACGCAACATAATCCGTCCACTCGTTGACGACATGGCCCTCCACCTGTGTTGGCGAAGTGGCCGTGCCCCAGAGAAAGTTTTCAGGAAATGTAAAATTGCCGGACATTTTCACCGACAATATCCGACAAAGTGCGCTGAATGAACAGCAGGAACAGGCGTTGCCGTGTTTTCTATTCGCCGCCTTCCATGTGGTAATACATCGTTTGCAACGAGATTTTTCCAGGGCCGGTGAAGCGGTTCCAAACGATTTGTCCTGCGCTGGCAAAAAATCCCGTCGAAAGTTTCTGGAACATTGTCTGCATCTGCACCGTGCGGTCCTTGTAAATCCAGCCGCCCGGCTCGATGTCAATCTGTTCGCCGTGCGCGAGCGTGACTTCAAAAACATTTCCGAACCCGTGCAGCCACAAAATGCCTTCGCGCGACGGCGCAGAAAACGTATCAATGAAGAATCCCGTGCCGCCGAGCAGCATGTTCGCCGCGCCGCGCACTCGCGTGAAGGTGTATTCCACATTGTCCGTCGCCGCGAGCCATTGATGCTCGCGCACGTCCACGCTCTCGCCGGGCTTCAAGTGCAAACCAAAAACATGACCCGCGCCGTCGCGGCTGAACGCGATGCGCCCCGGCCCGCTCGCGCCGGTCAGCAGGAACGGCATCCCGGCGAGCATCCGCTTGAACGCGCCTTTCATCGGATGCAGCGCGATCACCACCGCCGGATCTTTCCAGAGCAGAATGTGATGCTCGAAATAAACACCGGTGTTGCTCAATTCCAGATGCAACGCCGGCACCAGTTCGCCTTCGATGTGATAAGTGACGCCGCCGAAGGTTTCGTTCTGCACGTTTGTGGTCAATTGGACGGGGACAGCCATGATTTTATTTTTGGTTGAGGTTTGAAGTTCGGAAGAATTTGAACTCGCGATTGCCCCGTCGTCAAGATTTTCCAGACAAAATAGGAATAACTTAAAAGTTATCAGCCCGGACTAATGGACTTGCGCTTTTGGCTGTGAAACGGTGGCGGAGTTGGTCGGCGCGGTTGCCGAATCTGATTCCTTGAGAAAAGCATCCAGCACATCCAGGTAACCGTCAATTGAATCGCCGGCATCGGGGCCAAGATCGTGCTTGAGCGCCCGCAACTGATCCTCGTCCGACTGTGCTTCGCGCCGCAGATCGTTCATGTTCAGGCTCCCGTCCAGCAGGCCGTTGACCAACTCGTCGTATTTACCGGTCGCCGCCGGATTGCTGGCGAGCATCTGTTGCCGGATTTGTGCGACAATGTTCGTGTCCGCAGCAAGATTGTGATATGCCGCAGAAAAATCCGCGTTGGTGCCCGTCAATTCCGCTGTTGACGGAGCCGCCGGAAGATTCGTCGGCGAGGAAACCGTCGCCGCATCGGACGCAGCTTTCGGTGCGACGGCGTTTGTGCCGAATGCCATGGCCGTTACATTTTTGCGCGGCACCGTGATTCTGCCAAGTTCCTCGCTTTTCAGCACCACGGCATCGGCGGATACGGACAACACCGTGCCGATGTAACGGTCGCCGTTTTGCATGTCCACCTCGTCCGCGCGCAGCCGGGACGCGGCGATGAAAATGAAAATCATTCCCGATAGGACGAACAGCAGCTTGATTCTCATGGCCGGAAAATAGCCCACCGGCGGACAGTTCGCAAATGACACCGATGAACGCGCGAAAACGAATCATGGACTTTCACGCCGCCATGACCGACAGTGACTGAGCTCCCGCCTGACAAGCTGGATCAAGGAACCATTTCCGAACAGATTTTTGTGATTAAAAAAACAGCCATCATCAAACCAGCACCCGAACCAGCCGCGACCTTGGAATCCGATCCGGAGCGGTTCGACCGCGTCCTGTCGCGCGCCGAATTCAAACCGCTCAAGGACGTGTTCGCCCATCTGGGCGTGGACAGCGCGATGTTGAACGCGGCGATTGTCACCACCAACTCCTATCCGACGTTTCTGGGCAAGCTGGGCTACCGCCTTGTCATCGAGAAACAAATCCACGAGAACGACTGCTATTCGCGGCTCGGCCCGCAGGGCGGCATCCGCGCCGTGGTTCCGCTGCACGACTCCGCCACCTACAGCACCTTGGTCACGGTCGTGAACTACAATTCCACCGTCGCCACCACGGCCAAATCCGTTGACTACTATGACAACCAATTGGCCGAATTCAAAACCCTGTTGATGAGCCGGTCTGGAAATGTTGTGTGAGTCCGCAGGCGGCGAAACAGCAGCGTTTCGCGCACAGTCCTGAGGCGGGCCGCAAGCCTTCACCAAGGCCGGGCGTTTTTGAGCCGCTTTTTATCCAGCGGGGTTTTCTCCTGCTTGTTTCCAGCGCGCACCTGCATGCTGAACGGCGGCTCGACTTCAGGCGGAAGCGCCACCGGCGCCGGCGCCGGTTCCGGTTCCGCCGGCATGGAGTCCAGCGTCGCGCCGATTACCTTGAGCAATTCACCCCGGCCATTTCCCGTCGTGGATGAACAACGGAACATCTCCGGCAACTGCTCGAACCATCCCGCGATGCGCGCCGTGAACGCCGCGATGTTCGCCGACACCGTCTCCGGCGTTCCGCGGTCGGTCTTGGTGAAGACGAGCACGAACGGCACCGTGTTGCGCGCGAGCCACTCGATGAATTCCACGTCCAATTCCTGCGGCTCCAGCCCCGAATCAACCAGCGCGAACACGCAGCAGAGATTTTTCCGGTGTTTCAGGTAGCGCGCCACCGCCCTGTTGAACTTCGCGCTGTCCTTCTTCGCCCCCTCCGCGAAACCGTAGCCCGGCAGATCCACCAGCCGCCACGTCTTGTTCATCGTGAAAAAATTGATGAGCTTGGTGAAACCCGGCGTGGGCGAGACGCGCGCCAGAACACCCTTGCCCGCGAGCATGTTCAACAGCGACGACTTCCCCGAGTTGGAACGGCCTATGAAGGCGAATTCCGGCAGCGACCCGTCCGGGCACGAATCCAGATCTGGCGCGCTGCAATCAAAAATGGCGGATGAAATGTCCATGATGAAAAACCAATGTGCCACTGTCGCAGCAAATCAGCCCCGGCGATACAACCAATTTCAAGTGCCGGGAATTCAGACCTGACCGAAGACCGGCCAAAGGCCGGCTCGCGTCATTCCGAACAGTGTACCGGTCAATCACAATAATACTTTCGCCCATCATTTCCCGGCAATGATGAATCACGGCTCAAGCCGGTTCGACCAAAGTTGGGTTTTGATTGACCATAATTGAGTTATGGCCAATCACAATTGAACTATGATTGACCATGAAACAGTTTTGGTCGGCCAATGGTGACAAATGATTGGCCACAATTGACTTTTGGCCGCAGATTTCATCGTTTTTATTGGCATTTCATCAAAAATGAGCGCGCCGGACGGCAATTGGACCGGCTACGGCTCAACTTCGATTTCTCATTTATTATCCGGAGCCAGTGCTTCAAAAAAAGGTTAAATTTTTTATTGAGTTTTTTCCAAACAGGAGTCTAATCGGAGACGGCTACGGAAGCTCCAGCTTCTTGGGAACTTCGGGACCAGTTACAGAAAACACCATAAAATTATGGCAAAACAAACATTCAGCGTGGACGTCCCCACCAATGCGGACGATCTCATCACCTTGGCCAGGGCAATCATCGCCAAGGATGCGGCACTGGGCGCAAGCAGCCCATTCAAGAACATCAAGAACTGGTCGGCCTTCTCCGGCTTGAACGGCACAGCCGACACAAACAACAAATCATCCAATGATTTGTATCAACAGGCGGAAGAGGCGACGCAACAACGCGACATCGCGCTCGGTCAGACCGGCCAGTTGCACGAGAACACCGTGCGCTGGTTCGTGACCTCCGCGCGCGACGTGCTGCTCGGCCTGTTCAAAGGCAGCGAACAGCAGCTCGGCGAATACGGGTTCAACGTGACCTACGGCCCGGCCGCCGGCGCCACCAAGTCGGCGACCGCCGCGCAGGCCAAGACCGCGCCAAAAGCATAAATCACGGAAAACACACAGCCGGACGCCCGCAAGGGCGTCCGGTTTTTTATTGGCAGTGCAATCAAGGCAATCATCATTCAAATGTTTCCGCCGTCCTTTCAGGACGGGTTTTCTTTTGCCGTGATACCAGACACTTCGTGTCTGGCTAATTTCCGGTTGTGCCTTCGGCACGAGCTGGGTTCGACGCAAAAATTGGCTCACAATCCGTGAGTATCAACTGGCGGCTTACTTTTCTCGACAGAATCGTAAAGGTCTTTATCAGTGCATGAAAGTTCGAGGTGATTTAATTTCATAAATTCTGTCAATGTAATGTCGTGATTTCCGCGTTTCCATGTATACCAATAGTCACCATCGCTACCACCCATTTCTTCTTTGCCATAGCGTTCACGAAATTTGGCAATTATAGCGTCTCTAGTTCGGTCGAATTCCGAACTGTCGTCATAGAATTTACCCTGACCATCAATGGTAGCTACGACACGCCTGCTTGCATCCAAATAGACAACATAAGTATCAAAGACCGAATTGGTTTCTGGTGGAGTGAAAATTATCGCGTAAAACCCTCCAGAAGTTTCGCTTGCAGACGTAATTTGACAGCTTGAAGGCAATGGTTCGCCGAGCTTTACTCCGAACAAACCTTCAATTGGAACCGGTGGCGGAATCGTTTCACTTGCAACCACCGTTGGATTTGACAACGCATTGACATTTGTGGCTGGTTGTTGATTTGTTGCAGAGCCATTGCGATTGCATCCAGCCAAAACAATTGCCAGAAGTAATAAAATTGTCTGTGCAATTATTTTCATAATTTCACGAAAGCTGTTCCCGCCAGCGCGCCAGTTGCTTCGCGACTTCCTTCGTGCCCGGTGCGCCGGTCAGATTTCGTTTCGCCATCGCCGTTTTCAGATTGAACACGCCCAGCGCGTCGCGCCCGAATGTCGGGTTCACACTTTGCAATTCCGCGAGTGTGAGTTGGTTCAGCGGCTTGCCGGTTTTTTCCGCCAGCGCCACGACCGCGCCGACGACGTGATGCGCGGGACGAAACGCCATTCCCTTCCGCACGAGATAATCCGCGAGGTCGGTCGCCAGCAACGCCGGGTCGCTCGCGGCGGCGGCGCAGGCGGCGCGATTGATTTTTACATTGCGCAACATCGCGGAAAAAATCCGCGTCGAGGCGCGCACGGTGTCGGCGGTGTCGAAGAGGCGTTCCTTGTCCTCCTGCAAATCGCGGTTGTAGGTCATCGGCAATCCCTTCAGCAGCGTGAGCAGCGACATCAGGTTGCCGAAGACGCGGCCGGTCTTGCCGCGCGCGAGTTCGGCGATGTCGGGATTTTTTTTCTGCGGCATGAGCGACGAGCCGGTGGTGTAGGCGTCGGCGATCCTGATGAAATTGAATTCCGCGCCGGCCCAGAGAATCACGTCTTCCGCGAGCCGCGAGATGTGAACCGCGAGCAGCGCGGCGGCGGCGGCGAATTCGACGGCGAAATCCCGGTCACTCACGGCGTCCATGGAATTTTGCGTGAGCTGGACCTTGCGGTCGGCATTCATGAAACCCAGCAGGCGTGCGACCAATTCCCTGTCTAGTTTTAACGTGCTGCCGGCAATCGCGCCGCTGCCGAGCGGGCAGATGTTTACGCGCGAGTGGCAATCCCAGAGGCGCTCGCAATCGCGTTCGAGCATCTCGACGTAGGCGAGCAGATGGTGCGCGAGATAAACGGGCTGCGCGCGTTGCAGATGCGTGTAGCCGGGGATGATGACGTCGGCATTCTTCTCACCGAGCGAGACGAGCGCGCGTTGTAGCCCGGCGATGTCGCCGAGCAGCGCGGTGATTTCATCGCGCAGCCACATGCGTATATCGAGCGCGACCTGGTCGTTGCGCGAGCGGGCGGTGTGCAGTTTCGCGCCGGCGGGAACGCGCTTTGTGAGTTCGGCCTCGATGTTCATGTGGACGTCTTCGAGCGCGGGCTTCCACGAAAATTTTCCGGCGGCGATTTCCTTGCCGATTTGGTCGAGGCCGCGAATGATTGCGTGCAGTTCCTTTTTCGTCAGGACGCCGATTTTGCAGAGCATTTCGGCATGGGCCATCGAGCCGAGGATGTCGTGCCGCCACAGGCGCCAGTCGAAAGAAATGGATTCGGTGAATTGGGCGACGTCGGCGCTGACTTTGCTCGCGAAGCGTCCGCTGCGGGAAACGGGAGATTTATTATTCATAGGCCGACTTGTATTTAACGCAAAGACTCAAAGACGCCAAGACGCAAAGAGTTTTATTGCAATGCGCTAAAACTGGAAAAACCGCATTGCCGATTGAGCGCGAATGTGAAATGTTTTGGTGTAGCCATGAGTGAATTCAAATATGCCTGCCCGGTCTGCGGCCAGCACATGATGTGCGACTCGTCGCAGAGCGGTACTGTCATGGAATGTCCCACATGCTTCCAGAAAATCACCGCACCGCAGGCGCCCGCATCGCCGGACGCGAAATTCATCATCACGGGCACGAAGGTCGGCGAGCGGCCTGTCCCGAAATTTCCGGGGGCAAATCCGAGCGTCATTACCGTGGGCAACGGTTTTCCCGGCGCATTGGTGGTGGTGATTATTTTGCTTTTCATCGGCGGGGCGGTCGCGTTCGTTTATCACGGGACGATTTTCAAACACAAGGACAATTCCACAACGGTCGCGAATGGCACGACGGCT
>Ga0302200_10003276_pt1 | contig 13763 bp, 10 predicted proteins | sample II_Bog_N3_1_FD_194585 | JGI IMG/M metagenome (GOLD analysis project Ga0302200, IMG submission 194585) | Peat permafrost microbial communities from Stordalen Mire near Abisko, Sweden - II_Bog_N3_1 | ecosystem: Environmental > Terrestrial > Soil > Wetlands > Peat | place: Sweden: Abisko... | reverse complement strand
GTTCTTCCCAAGCCTGCGCCATGCCATGCAGACGCAGTTCTTTAAGTTCTGCCATCAAGTCACGCATTGCGGCTCTCCTCATCTGTTGTACGGAGTTGGTCATATCGGGCCGTGTTGGCAACGGGAGTCACCTTGAGTTGCAGGCTGGTTTCTACGGAAGGCGGTGGTGCAGTAGCGGTGAGTCGGGCGAGAACATTTAAGATGTGATCGGCGCTCAAACTTCCCGACTCAAGCACCAGTTCTACCGCTACCAGCACCGGGTCGAGACCGGCGATGGGCACGGCAGCGAGCACCTGCGTCATGATTCGATCACCGTTGCTGTGACGTCTCAGGCCCCGTTTGAGAAGCCGCAACGGATTGGGCAGATCGGCAAACGGTGCGCCATTGCGCAGTGCACCCGGCTTGCGTTCGATGAGTGGGATGTAATGCTGCCAGTCAAAACTGACCTGATCTCGATCAAAGAGGCGCTCGTGGCTGGCAATCATTGCGTCATCGGCGATGACCACGATCCGGGATGGGTAAAGACGGCTGCTGACCCACTGGCCGACTCGCTCACAAGGCACCGAATAGCGATTTCGCGCCACGCTGATCAGGCAGGTGCTGGAGACCCGTACGGTGCGCTCGACGTAGCCATCAAAGGCCGTCGGCATCGGCATCATTTCGACCCGTTCCAGCTCCAAAACGTCCAACACCGTCAGCCCGTTGTACTGCGGATGCAGCAGCTCGCTCCAGAGCGCACGACAGCGCTGGCCGAGCCAGGCATTCAGTTCCTCGAAGTTGTGGAACATGCAGTTTTGAGCGTCAAGCCAAATGCGCCGTCGACTGTCTTGAACGTTCTTCTCGACAATGCCCTTTTCCCAGCCAGAGGCTACGTTGCAGAAATCCGGATCGAACAGGTAGTGCGCGCACATCACGGAAAACCGGGCATTGACCGTGCGGCCCTTGCCTTTATTGACCTTGTCGACAGCCGTTTTCATGTTGTCGTAGATGCCGCGACGCGGCACGCCACCTAACGCTCCGAACGAGCGTGTATGAGCATCGAATAGCATCTCGTGACCTTGGCTAGGGTACGCAACCAACCAGAATGCGCGACTGGCGCACAGCTTCATGTGGGAGACCTGGATGCGTCGAAACAGGCCACCGATCAGCAGACCTTCTTCGCTCCAGTCAAATTGAAAGGCCTCGCCGAGGGCAAAAGTCAGCGGTACAAAAGCGCGTAAAGACTTGCCTTGCTCGCCTCGCCAAGAGCGCACAAACGCCGTGAGCTGGCTGTAGCCGCCGTCGTAACCCTCGGTCTTGATCTGCTCAAAAAGCGCTTTGGCGCTTCTACGGTTGTGCTTTGCCCGGAACGAATCGGCCTTGAGCGCCTGTTCCAGCGTCTCGTGGAATGGGCTGAGTTTGTTGAAGGTTGCGCACCGTTGGTACGCTGGTTGAGTGGCTTCGGGCGCTCTGACCCATTTTCGGATGGTGTTTCTCGACAGCCCGGTACGCTTGGCTATCTGATGCAGCGAGAGCTTGTCGCGGAAGTACATCCGCCGGATTTTTCCCAACATTTCCATGCTGATCACCCTGTGTTCTCCTGCTCAAAAAGTGAGCAGAAGCAGTTGAACACCTGGGTCAGTTTTCAGTCGGCAGAACAGCCTTTACTGGGTCAGTTTTCGGTCAGCGGCAACAACCCACGACTGCTTATTTGAAACGAAAAACACGGTTTATGTGCTAATGGGGGCCGGCCGTAGACTATGCACCGATCTAGACATCGCACTAAGTCTAAGCTGAACGCAGCAGTTTCTAAATATCCGCAAACACTGAACGGTTTACTTAGATTTATCTCATACCGCCTACTCAATATGGAAGCAGCCTTGAAGATTTGATAATCTAACTCCGAGTACAGCCCATGCATCATGCAATAATGCACTCAAAGCTGCTTGAAAGCCATCAGCGTAAAATTAACGTTAACTAATATATATATTCGTATAGGTGGATTATTTGATTTTCTCACCACTTCCAGGAGAGTACATTGCCTCAGCCATCCTCAGAGGAAATGAAATACTTGGTATAAAAGACCTTAACAAACTTCACTATCGAATTAGAAAGAGACCTAGGCCACAAGGAAAATATGATAAGGCCAGCATCATCGACTATCCGAAATTCTTAACCAGCCACAAACTCTCATCCCAAGTACTTTATGAAAACACCCTGTACCCTTTAGCAGCTGCTCTTGGGAGAACTGACGCAACATGCGTATATACTCCACCAACTCAATGGAAGATTTGCCTTCAATGCGTAATTGATGATCTAGAAAATCAAGGCACGGCCTTTATACATAGAAGCCATTTAATGTCTAGCGTATCTTTGTGCAGCAGACATGCTACAAAACTCCACTTTAATTGTCCAAACTGTCTCAAACCAATTACGTCTCATGAGATTTCTAAGTTTGCTGAATGCAGCGAATCGTACACGACAGAATCGCCACATTTTGGCTCGCCCCCTCATCAATATTCATGCTTTGTAGAAGTGCTACTCAATTATAAAAGCTATCCTGTAACTACTTCGGGAGCAGAAATAATAATTATACAAAAAATGGAAGACAAAGGAATATTAGAACCACGCAACACAGATGTGCCTTTACTAATACGTTTAGCCCGGGAAACTCTAGGTGTAGAGTTCAGATTCGAATTTTTCCATAGACTACCTATGGAAGCATGCTCCGTCATGGCTTTTTTAGCTTACATAACTGGAAATGACTACTTAGGCGAAATTTCAGGCTTGCCTAAATATGACTACCTCTAATTACTCAAACCTTCAACAGTATTCAAATGCCTTTCTCAGTTTGACCTAGGTAAAAAACAAACTGTCCACTTCCGATTCAGACACTCGCATAATACGTATTCCGGCAAAGCGCATTATGACACTTGTCGCACATCGCTTGGATGGCGAAAACTTCTTTATAGCCCAATTCAGTTTACGGATTTGAAAATCATGCTCGGTTTCGAGAACCCCCTCTAACACCTGAAAGCTTTCTGGGAACCTTGAAAATTCTCGTAAAAACCTATATTGGGCCGAAACTCTTCTGAGCACTGCAGATTTTGTTATTTTAATTGGTTTACCCTTCTTATCCAAAATTTTATCTCGCGCATCTACAAGCTCTTTCGACAAACGAGTATCTTGAACGGACCAATCAGTAGAAGCTTCTCTACTCCGAATAAATCGATGATGTTTCACATAGTTATTTAGCCATTCACGATCATGACGATACAGCCAATAATACCCTGACTTATCGTGACATCTTTCACTGATATTTCGTTTAAACTCCCGGCGACGTGCGGCTACCATTTTCTCATCTGGTCTACACGCATGCTTAATAGCTGAGGCAGGCTCTGGTAAATAAGAAAAAGCTCTACGTTGAAATTCACGTAAATCATTCACACTAGATTCAAGTAACCAGCAGAGAAAATAATATCTAAATGGCTGGATGATCCATCTACGACGACGAAGCAAACACATTATCCATTCGAAGCCTTTGGTGACCAACTGGTACTCAACCTCCTTATTGCCGGCATCAAGTCTGGGCTCTACAAATTTTCTAATCGCGAGTTCTTTGAGTCGGCCTCGATGGACCATGCCCATTTCAGTAAGACGCCACCGTAGGAACTCACCATCCACTAGATCACATGCTTGTTGTGGATTTTCCAGCCCCCAGAACTGCATATTTGCCACAGCAAATGCGGCGTCCAAAGATGGCGTGCTCAAAACAGGCTCACTGGCAAACTCACCTGGAAGGAACATAGAGCGCCAATCTGCGCCTTCAGGAAAGTTTGCACCGAGAAGTACGTTGCCATGAACTGGACAGGTGCAGACCCCTACAGCCATGTGAATTCGATGCCAATAGGGCATACCGAAAACGTCAGAATCATGCTGCATACACGCTTCACAGTATCGGAATGATGCATGCTTCAGCAGTCCAGAGGCCGTCATCCCAAGGCTCATCTTCAGCCCTGTGCCATGTGTACCTTGCATGCACAGGATTGCCGATTCGTACGCTTGTTCGCTGAGAAATGGCCTGTAGAGCGGCAACAATGTACGAGTTTCGACAAGTTCCGCAACTGAATATTGTCCCTCCAATCGTTGCGATAAGGCCCCTAGGCAGCAGGGAATCACCGATCCGCAGGTTCTTGAGTAGGTACCGAACAACTCTCGGCTGGTTTGCCGATAGCTCTTATTGGAGACCAATCGATGGTAGCGAACCGCTAGGCTATACAGAGATTCATCAGGAAACGGTTCTGGGAACAAGAACAGACGATCCATCCATACGCCCTCCCGTCAGGGATACTCACCAGACTGGTTCCTCATCGATCCAGCCCCGCTTCAAAAGCTCCGCTTGGACATCTTCGTTCTGATCCAAATGAACGTTCTTGAGACCGCCAGTGACCACTCGAGCTACAGGTTTACCGACAGGCTGTCTTGCTTGGGTTTCCGCGGGTCTGGGCATGCCTTGTAAAATCAACGCGAGGTCCGCACGCTTAGCTCGCCGAGTTAAATCATGATTAAGCATCTGCGCAATCTGATCCTTCGTAGGCATCATGTCCTCGAAGTCAGCGATCTGCAGTGGGTCACCACTGCGCAGTGCCTCGATCGGTTTATGAAGCATCCTCATCTGATTATCGTAAACGCGCTGCAACACCTGCGGAGTGATGACCTCAAGCTCCTCCGATATCACATGACGCTGTGCAAGCATCACTAGTTTAACGAGAAAGTCTGTGTTTCCCTGAGTGAGGTCATATATTTTCCGCTGGAGATTGTCGTCCAGGGGGGTCGCAGACCCAGTCCAATCATATTCCCACAAGCGACTGACAAGGTGCTTCCAGAACGGATCATCCTCGCTAAACCGATCAAAGGTGATCTCACCCATTCCGACAGCTCGCCTGGCATTTCGCAGCACACCGGAGAAGAGAGGCAGCATGGCGTTCGTCCCAACATACACCAGCGGAACACCTGCATCATTTGAAAGGGTGACGAAGAAATTTAGCAGTTTTTCCCGGTCAGCCCCTCCACGCGAGGAATTCAAATGCTGCATCTCATCAATGATCAAAGCCCCAATAAAATAGGCTTTGCACAGTTGGCTTATGTGCTGAAGCATCACGCTTACACTGATTCGACTCACACTTAGCGATGAATACTTTTCAATGCCCAGGGCATTGTCTAGGGACGCGAAGAAGGCAGCGCAAAAACCGCGCAACGACCCATCATGAGGACACTCAATCTTGAGCCAAACCACCTGAGTCTGAATGAACACCTTAGGCCCGTACTTTTTATGACTCAAAACCTGCGGATAAAGCCTGGTTATCGCATCTAGGGCTGTAGTCTTACCCATCCCGCTCAGCCCAATCAGCGTCATGATGTTTGCAGAAGACTTGAACCCCCCACGGCCCATGTCGTTTGAGGAGGGCTGACGATACCTGACCGTTTCTGCACTGAACGGATTTCGCGCGGTGTATCCATAACGGATCAGTTGGCTAAAGCAATCCTCTAACTCAAGATGAATATCCAGCGGGATCACAACGTCTTTCAACCTATTTACACCGTGCCCGCGGAGTTTTGGGCTAAGTTCAAGCTCCGAAGCAGTTGGCTTGGGTGGCAAATTACCTATGCATCGAACCACATCGATATCGGTAAGAATTACCGGAAGGCACTCAATCAATGGATTGCCGTCGTACTGCGGCATCCCTGTCTTTACGTAGACGGCCTTAGCAAAAGATGGGGTGTTCATTGGTCCACCTCCTGAGCCTCACTGACGACCAGCTTGAGAAATGCTGCACTCCTTGCTGAACCAGTCTTGCTGGGAATGGACGCTCGGCGTTCTGCGAGCGGCGGTGAGCTGTCCACAACTCGAAGCTGATTCAAATCGGCCGTATGGTTATCCCGCTCGACCTGAATTTCAGTACTACGCTTTTCTTGCTTTCTGCTCTTGAAGTCCGCCTTGGATTTCGGAGGGCCGGCTTGATCCTTCTTCGCTTTCGCACCACTGACGATGCTCTCCTGGAGATCCTTCAGCTGAGCGGCGTCATTCAACGCCTCATGTTTTGAATCCGGAGAAACCTGTCGAGTTATGCTAAGGAAGTCGATGACCTCCTCCATTCGGTAACCAGCATATTTGGCCGCCTGATGAGGAACAATGGTCATTGGCTGAAACTCAGCACCATTTTTTACCCAGCAGTTTTCAATCGAGTTCGGGTCATACCAGACCCGCACATACCGGCTTTGAAAATTATGCGAGTGAGCGAGCCAATTCTCCCGCTGAGCTAATTCGCAGGTGTAAAGAACACCCTGGAATTGAATACCAGCGCGGGTAATGCGGCACTCCTTGGAGGGCAGCAGCGCGATCTTTAGCTCCGCCGGTGTGACGACCTTGGTGTTGACCATGTTGTGGTCCATTGCCCAACGCCAAATGTTTATCGGAGTAGGTTCAAGGTCATCCGCCATCATCGCAGGCGTGAGTAGATGAGGAAGCTGCAAGCTTTTGTTGTGAGCCAATACTCCCGCGATGATCATTTGAGTAAATTCATCAAGGTCTAGAATTGCGTCGAGTTCATAGTCCCTATCACCCCGTTCCAGGCGCCGAGCATCCACGCCACCGGGGATAAACTTCAGATCTAATTTTTCGTTGATCAATCGAAAACGGCTTTCGACAATACCTTTCCAGTCTGGCCTGTAGGGCGGCGGGATATTAAGGACGGTGCCCAAGGTATTACACATGACCTCACCAGCCTCACTGAGCAGCTCTGCCCGGTCCGCAGTCAATTCGATAGGCAAATGAGAGCAGGGCCACTCGGACTCTTCGATATCAATCCCATATCGCTTACAGAATTCTTTTTTGGGTGTATACGCGTTGAACAACGCATGTCTTGCCCCGTTCCAGCTAGGTCCTTCAAGGCCTACGTGTATACCGACAATCATCCGCGTGAAGCTATCAACAACCACGTACAACACCGGGCGTCCAATCAGCCAGTTTCTATTCACTCGGTGAACGAGATATACATCCGCAATGGTTGAGTCGATCTCGTATCGATGGCATGGACCAGAGAGACTTTGTGAGGCCTCCCCAGAGATTGGCCTGTAATCTTTATTCCAACGAATACCACCACGGCGCCCCTTCAGCACATACAACGCATCATAGAATTTCTTCCCGTTATAGGTGAGTTGTCCAATCGTGGGGTGGCTACCCTTCACGACATCGCCTTTGGAGCCATCCGCAGCGACCGTCCGGTAGAATCGGTTCAACATCCAAGAAAAGCAGTCCCCAATCGTGCCGCATTTGCCGCTTGCATAACGGCTGTACGCCAATTTGATCGCTGACAAGTGGTGCTCATTCAGCAGGACCGCACCATCCTCTAAAATGGCGCCGCGATATTTTGGTGGACGTCCTGGCGTAATACCGGACTCCCTACTTTTAGATTTACCTCTTCCACCACATTTGGCTGTATTCCAAAGGAAAGCGTTTTTTACCTGCCCCATACTCCAAAACCTAAACAGCAACCGATAGATTTGTTTCCTATCAACGCCCATCTTGTCGGCATGTATTTTTACATCCGCTCCGAAACTATCGACCAGGATATCTATCGGGGAGTTGCCCTCGACCATATCCTTGATCAAATTCCAGCTCTTCTCGCGACTATTTTTTTCTCTATCGCTAATCTCACTTTCGAGACGAACCATAAAATTAAGGGGTAGCTCTACATTGAGTACGGCAGCACCACCTTTAATTTCATCCGCAAGCGATTGCTTATCGAGTACCCAAGGCTTTCGTGGCTTAACCGATAGTTCGATAACAACAACCTGATCGCCCCTAAACCCAAGAATCCTAACCGGAGATTCGAGTAAAAGGGATCCTACCGCGGGAGAAATGATGGCGTTCATGGCAAAATTAAGCATGACGGGGTACCTCACCCGACGAAAGCTCGCACAAGCCCACTGACTCTACATACAGAGGCTTTGAAAGCTCAATCATCTTTGAATTCAGGTCAACCTTTAGCCTTCCAACCCAAATCAAATGGAAAAAAAGGCCCTTCACTCCCATGTATTCCATATAAAGACATTTTGCGATTTTGAGCAGAAGGGTCTTCAGAGGTATCTCACCGGTTTTCACCATGGTGACAACCTCTACCATCCGAATAATGTTTTTTTCGGTCATAAGTGTCGGCGAGATAAGCGCATAGCTTCGAAGGATTAGTAAGTTCCTAATTCTGATCTGCGAGAGGCGTTCATAGAGAACCAGCTTCCATTCAATATTCCTTCTGGCCCAGAAAATTCGCTCGATCTCGAGTTTTTCGAGCAATCTATCCTGATCGGCTTTTGAGGCATCCTCGATCTCACTTGCATATTTCATTGATCTCGCGACCAGACGCTCCTTACCAGAACTGTCCACCTGAGTGATTAGAAAGTCAGTCGTTAGCACAAGCGGTACAGAAGCCCCAGGGTAAACAGGTGGCCGAACTTTCAAGCTCGAAGCAATTGCCTGAGTTTCTGCGGCTGGCAGTAGAGGAAACTGTTCCCGAATGTCGATGATTGACCGGTCATGCTCAAGTATCACGTGATAGTGGTATTCCGCATTCGAAAGCAAGTGGTGAGCTCGATGGACTTTCACTCCAGGAACAATGTGGGAGGTTCCACGCGATGGAAACGCCCGTACCTTGATCCACGGAACGTAATCCTCTCTGACCCCTTGGCCATCACCCGCGGCTATCCGTTTATCTACCTTTTCCTGTGTAACAACCTTCGAGCGCAATGGCTTGCGAGGTGACGATTGAACCTGGCTCATCTGGCTAACCGAACTACCTAAACTACGTGGCAGCGCCCCGGGAGGAGCATTGCTATAGGGGAAGGGATCCCACGCTCTCGAGTCGCAGCAATGGGCATCGAGAATCACAACCTCAAAAACAGATTGTGAACCTTATTAAAAATTGCGGCCGTTGCCCAGACGAAAGGAGACGACCGCTTCTGTGACAACCTTTATTTCGTTGTGACAAGGTTTATTTACTTGTGACAACCTTTATTTATTGCAGACAAGAACAGCTGAAACCGCAGCCTTACTACTCCACCGTCACCGACTTCGCCAGGTTACGCGGCTGGTCGACGTCCGTGCCCTTGAGCACTGCCACGTAGTACGACAGCAGTTGCAGCGGGATGGTGTAGAGGATCGGCGCCAGGGTGTCGTGGATATGCGGCATGGTGATGACGTGAGTGCCTTCGGCATTGACCATCCCGGCGTGCTCATCGGCGAAGACGATCAGTTGACCACCGCGGGCGCGCACTTCCTGCAGGTTGGATTTGAGCTTCTCCAACAATTCGTTGTTCGGCGCGACAGTCACGATCGGCATGTCGTTGTCCACCAGGGCCAACGGGCCGTGCTTCAGCTCACCCGCCGGATAGGCTTCGGCGTGGATGTAGGAGATCTCCTTGAGCTTGAGCGAACCTTCCATCGCCACCGGGTACTGCGCGCCACGACCGAGGAACAGGGTGTGGTGCTTGTCGGCAAACAGCTCGGCGATTTTCTCGACCTTGGTATCCATCGCCAGGGTCTCGCCCAGGCGGGTCGGCAGGCGACGTAGCTCTTCCACCAGCTCCGCTTCGACACCTTCGGCCAGGCTGCCACGAACCTGACCCAAGGCCAGGGTCAGCAGCAGCAGGCTCACCAGTTGGGTGGTGAAGGCCTTGGTCGACGCCACGCCGATTTCACGGCCGGCCTGGGTCAGCAGGGTCAGATCGGACTCGCGCACCAGCGAGCTGATGCTGACGTTGCAGATCGCCAGGCTGCCGAGGAAACCCAATTCCTTGGCATTGCGCAGGGCCGCCAGGGTGTCGGCGGTTTCGCCGGACTGGGAGATCGCGACGAACAGGGTGTCCGGCTGCACCACCACCTTGCGGTAGCGGAACTCACTGGCGACTTCGACCTGACACGGAATCCCCGCCAGACCTTCGAGCCAGTACCGCGCAACCATGCCGGCGTGGTAGCTGGTGCCGCAGGCAACGATCTGCACATTGCGCACTTTGGCGAACAGCTCCGCCGCCTGCGGACCGAACGCCTGCACCAGGACCTGGTTCGGACCGAGACGGTTTTCCAGGGTGCGCTGGACCACGGTCGGTTGCTCGTGGATTTCCTTGAGCATGAAGTGGCGGAACGCGCCCTTCTCGGCCGCTTCCGCGCCGTCGCGATACTGCACCGCTTCGCGCTCGACCTGACGACCATCAATGTCCCAGATCTGCACGCTGTCGCGATGGATCTCGGCGATATCGCCCTCTTCCAGGTACATGAAACGGTCAGTGACCTGACGCAGCGCCAACTGGTCGGAGGCGAGGAAGTTTTCCCCCAGGCCCAGGCCGATCACCAGTGGGCTGCCACTGCGGGCGGCCAGCAGGCGATCCGGTTGCTGTGCGTTGATCACCGCCAGGCCGTAGGCGCCATGCAGCTCCTTGACCGTGGCTTTCAAGGCCTTGGTCAGGTCACCCACCTCCTTGAACTTGTGGTTCAGCAGGTGGGCGATGACTTCGGTGTCGGTTTCCGAGGTAAAGACGTAGCCCAGGCCCTTGAGCTGTTCACGCAAGGCTTCGTGGTTCTCGATGATGCCGTTGTGCACCACGGCTATATCGGATCCGGAGAAATGCGGGTGGGCATTGTGTTCGCACGGCGCGCCATGGGTCGCCCAGCGGGTGTGGGCAATACCCAGGCGACCGGCCAGGGGAGCACCGGCCAGGGCCTGCTCCAACTCGCTGACCTTGCCGGTGCGACGGGTGCGCTCCAGCGTGCCGTTATGGCTGAAAACGGCGACACCGGCGCTGTCGTAGCCGCGGTATTCCAGACGCTTCAGGCCTTCGACCAGGATGGCCGTGATATTACGTTCAGCAACTGCACCGACAATTCCACACATGCTCTATTTCTCCTGGCTGGCAACCGCGCAAATGACAGTGATGCCACGGGCCTGAATCTGTTCGCGTACCTCTTTGGGCAAACGATCATCGGTAATAAGGGTATGGATACTGCTCCAGGGCAGTTCCAGGTTGGGAATCCTGCGGCCGATCTTGTCGGACTCGACCATCACCACCACTTCCCGGGCAACTTCCGCCATCACCCGGCTCAATCCCAGCAGTTCATGGAAGGTGGTGGTGCCACGCTCCAGATCGATGCCGTCGGCGCCGATGAACAGTTGGTCGAAGTCATAGGAGCGCAGGACGCGCTCGGCGACCTGGCCCTGGAAAGACTCGGAATGCGGGTCCCAGGTGCCACCGGTCATCAGCAGCACCGGCTCGTGTTCCAGTTCGCTCAGGGCACGGGCGACATGCAGGGAGTTGGTCATCACCACCAGGCCAGGTTGCTGGCCCAGCTGCGGGAGCATCGCGGCAGTGGTGCTGCCACTGTCGATAATGATACGCGCGTGCTCACGGATACGTCCCACGGCGGTTCGGGCAATCGCCTGCTTGTAGCGGGAAATCGCCTGGGCCGGATCGCTGAACAGTTCGTGGGGAATGGTGATCGCACCGCCGTAGCGGCGCATCAACAGGCCGTGGCTTTCCAGGGCCGCGAGGTCCTTGCGAATCGTCACCTCGGAGGTTTCGAAGCGCCTGGCCAATTCATCCACACTGACTTCGCCCTGGTCATTGAGCATGGCCAGGATATTGTGACGACGTTGTGGGGTGTTGCGTTTCGATATGGTCACTTAAGTTTCGATTCGAAAGATAACAGCGGCAATAAGACCTTCGAACCGAAACTTAGTCAAGTGAAATGATCATCGCCTGTGGGTAAATCAACCTGCGCCATCGCTGTGGATAACTCAGGGCCTCTTGATCTTCACCGGCCGCTTCCAGCCTTCGATATTGCGCTGACGGGCGCGGGCTACGCCCAGTTGTCCTTCACCGACGTTCTGGTTGATGGTCGAACCCGCCGCCGTGCTGGCGCCAGAAGAGATATCCACAGGCGCCACCAACGAGTTGTTGGAGCCAATGAAGACGTCCGCACCCAGCACTGTCCTGTGCTTGTTCACCCCGTCGTAGTTACAGGTGATGGTACCGGCGCCGATATTCGTCCGCGCACCGACTTCAGCATCGCCGAGGTAGGTCAGATGCCCGCACTTGGCATCTTCGCCCAGGTGCGCATTCTTCAGTTCGACAAAGTTACCCACATGGGCACGGGCGTCGAGCACGCTCCCCGGACGCAGGCGCGCAAATGGACCGGCATCGCTGCCCTCGCCCATGATCGCACCGTCGATATGGCTGTTGGCCTTGATCGTCACGCCCTTGCGCAGGGTGCTGTTCCTGATCACGCAGTTCGGGCCGATAACCACATCGTCCTCGATCACCACCTGGCCTTCGAGAATTACGTTGATATCAATCAGCACATCACGCCCGACCGTCACTTCGCCTCGCACATCGAAGCGCGCCGGATCGCGCAGGGTCACGCCCTGGGCCATCAACCGCCGCCCCGCACGCAGCTGGTAGTTACGTTCCAGCTCGGCCAATTGCTGGCGGTCGTTGGCGCCCTGCACTTCCATCGCATCCTGGGGTTGCTCGGTGGCGACCACCAGGCCGTCACCCACCGCCATGGCAATCACATCGGTCAGGTAGTACTCGCCCTGGGCATTGTTGTTCGACAAGCGACCCATCCACTCACCCAGGCGCTTGGCCGGCACCGCGAGAATCCCGGTGTTGCCCTCGGTGATGGCCAGTTCCGCCGCGCTGGCGTCCTTCTGTTCGACAATGGCGGCCACCTTGCCGGCGGCATCACGCACGATCCGGCCATAACCGGTCGGGTTGGCCAGCTCGACCGTCAAGAGTCCAAGCTGCTCCGGGCCCGACTGCAGCAACAGGCGGCGCAAGGTCTCGACTTCGATCAAGGGTACGTCGCCGTAGAGGATCAGCACGGTGTCGGCGCTGATGAACGGCACGGCCTGTGCCACGGCATGGCCGGTACCAAGCTGCTGGTCCTGGAGGACAAAATTCAGGTCATCGGCAGCCAGGCGCTCGCGCACCAGCTCGGCGCCATGGCCGATCACCACATGGATGCGCTGTGGATCAAGTTGTCGGGCGCTGTGGATAACATGTCCCAACATCGAATTGCCCGCGACCGGGTGCAGTACTTTAGGCAGCGAAGAACGCATCCGGGTGCCCTGACCCGCCGCGAGAATAACGATTTCGAGAGACATGACTGGCTACCAATCCTGGAGTGGTCAACGACTGTGACCGGGTAATAAACGCGGAAAAGAAAAAAGGGTAGCCGAGGCTACCCTTTTTAATCAATCACACAACAAGCGTTGGCTTAACCGCCGAACTTCTTGCGGATCTGCTGGACGGTGCGCAGCTGAGCTGACGCCTCGGCCAGACGTGCGGCGGCGGAACCGTAATCGAACTCCGCGCCACGTTCATGCAGGGCCTTCTCGGCAGCCTTGACGGCTTCCTGAGCGGAGGCTTCATCCAGGTCGGCAGCACGTTGCACGGTATCGGCAAGCACCTTGACCATGTTCGTCTGAACCTCGAGGAAACCACCGGAGATGTAGAACACCTCGGCTTCCCCGCCTTGCTTGATCAGGTGGATCGGACCCGGTTTCAGATTAGTGATCAGCGGCGCGTGACCCAAGGCGATACCAAGATCACCCAGTGCACCGTGCGCAATCACCATCTCGACCAGACCGGAGAAGATTTCACCTTCCGCACTGACGATGTCGCAATGGACTGTCATAGCCATCTGATTGCCTCAACCTAAATTAGCGCCCGTTACC
>Ga0302200_10003275_pt1 | contig 13765 bp, 10 predicted proteins | sample II_Bog_N3_1_FD_194585 | JGI IMG/M metagenome (GOLD analysis project Ga0302200, IMG submission 194585) | Peat permafrost microbial communities from Stordalen Mire near Abisko, Sweden - II_Bog_N3_1 | ecosystem: Environmental > Terrestrial > Soil > Wetlands > Peat | place: Sweden: Abisko... | reverse complement strand
TTTACCGGATTCAAAGTTTGATGGTGTTGATCCTGCTCTGCGGCTCCTTACTTGTGTGGCGTGAAATGAAGATTAGGGATCCGCTCATCAATTTCAGGACACTGGCCGACAGGAATTTCCGCACCTGCTGTCTCATTATCTTTTGTGCATTCGGTATCCTTTATGCCAATACAACGACCCTCCCGGCTCTTCTCCAGTCGCTTTTTGGCTACGATGCCACAACTTCCGGGCTCGTACTCTCACCTGCCGGAATCTTTGCCGTTATCATCCTGCTCATCGTGGGCACCCTCCTCATCCGCGGTGTGGATGCACGCTATCTCATGGCCTGCGGGTTATTCATTTTGGGAGTGGGTAATTTCTGGATGTCGCGCCTCAATCTCGACATCAGCCCGTGGCAAATCGTCTGGCCCCGCGTGGTCGTGATCGGGGGGCTTTCGATGATCTTCGCCCCACTGAATGTCGCTGCCTCCCAGCATATTCCCAAGGAACTCCGGGGGGCGGCTGTCGGATTGCTCGCGCTCCTGAGAAACGAAGGGGGGAGCGTCGGCACCTCCGTCTCCCAAACCATTCAGGAACGTCGGGAGCAGTTCCACAGCCTCCGGCTTGGAGAAAACATCGATCTGCTCAATCCGGCCGTGAAAAATTTCCTGCATGATGCCCGTGCGGCCTATCTCCCCCAAACTGCTGATCCTGTGGCTCTCAAAGAGATGGTATTACAAAGCCTTAGTAATTTGCGTTTAGAGCAATCCACCTCCCTTGCCTACTTTGATACCTTCTTCGTGTCGGCCGTGATCTCTTTTGGTCTCGTTTTCTGCGTCTTCCTGATGAAACGCTCCGTCGCCCAAAAGGGAGAGCATGTGGCGGCCGAGTAAATCACCCGGTTGAAAAGAGCAACACAGAAAACCTTTCTCTCGGGGGACATCTCCAGTTGCAAGGAACGGTTCTCCAGAAAGGTCGCTTTACCTTGGTATGATGGAGTGGGGAAGCGGAGTTAAATGATTGATCAATGCTATAGGGAGAGCTTGAAAAATAAGGAATTTCACCTCCTGTTTTATAGGGCTATTGCTGAACAGTGGAGTCTCCCAAATTAGCAAACGAGTCGTGACCGCTTCTCCAGAAAACTTCGCTTAAACCATCGTTCATGAAGTTTTTCTCACTCCTAATACCATCTCTCAGAGATAGGTGGACTCTTAAGGCGCAGGGATTTTGGTGTGTGGCAAGGCGGAAGACCGATGGCTATCCGAAGATAACCAGAGGGATGACAACGCAGCCACATGCCAAAAGAACCAGCCAGAAAGTCCAGTTATCTATGAGAGATGGTATAATACCCGTTTAACTCCAGAGGCGGCGGTCGAGATTCCGGTAGCTGAGTGCCTCCAGCAGGTGGTTTGTGGCGATGGATTCACTTCCCGCCATATCGGCGATGGTTCGTGCGACCTTCAGGATGCGGTCATAGGAGCGAGCGCTGAAATTGAGATCGGTCATGGCTCGTTTCAGTAGCTCATTACCCGAGTCATCAAGGCGACAATGCTCTTTGAGTTGAGCATGGCTCATGCGGGCATTGCAGGAGGTTTTCCTGCTTTTTGCAAACCGTCGGTTTTGGATTTCCCGGGCTTTCAGGATGCGCTCCCGAATGGAGGCTGAGGACTCCGCAGGAACTCGATCGGAGAGATCCTTGTATTCAACGGCCGGGGCCTCGACATGGAGATCGATGCGGTCAAGCAGTGGTCCGGAGATGCGTTGGCGGTAGCGTTCGACCTGTCCCGGAGAGCAACGACACTCGCGTTTCGGATCTCCGAAATAGCCGCACGGACAGGGGTTCATCGCGGCTACCAGCATGAAGGCGCAAGGAAAGGTCATTGTTCCTGAAGCCCGAGTTACCACAACTTTACCATCCTCAAGAGGCTGACGGAGTACTTCGAGAGTTGAACGATGGAACTCCGGTAACTCGTCGAGAAAAAGCACTCCGTGATGGGCCAAACTCACTTCTCCGGGAGTGATGTTGGAGGTTCCTCCGAGCAGGCCAATGTCGGAAATGGTATGATGGGGATCCCTGAATGGGCGTTGCAGCACAATCGAATCGCCGGAACGCAGGAGTCCGCAGACGGAATGAATCTTTGTGGTTTCAATGGCCTCTTCAAGGGTCATGGGAGGCATGATGGTGGGGATGCGCTTGGCAAGCATCGACTTGCCCGATCCGGGAGGGCCAAGCAAAAGGAGGTTATGACCACCGGCAACCGCAACCTCAATGGCCCTCTTTACCTGATGCTGACCTTTGACCTCTGAAAAATCGACATCGAACACCTGCGCGCTGCTTTCCGGATTTTCCGCTGCATGGATTGCCGGAACCAGTTCCGTTGCCTTGGATAAGAATTCATAAGCCTCCCGCAGGTTTTTCACCCCATAGACATCGATGCCCTGTACCACTGCGGCCTCCCGTACATTCGCCAGAGGAAGCAATACAGCCTTTTTTCCCCGTGCGCGGGCTTCCAAGGTGAGGGGAAGGGCTCCTTTGATCGGCCTGACTTCGCCAGTCAGTGCAAGTTCTCCGGCAACAGCACATCGTGACAGGCGGGAAAGCTCCACTTCCTGATCGGTTGCGATCATGCCAAGAGCAATCGGAAGATCAAAACTTGGGCCCTGCTTCTTGATGTCAGCGGGAGCAAGATTGACCGTGGTGCGCTTGCGCGGCCAGCGGTAACCGCTGTTGGAAAGTGCCGCGATGACCCTATCCTTGCTCTCCTTCACCGCCGTGTCAGGAAGGCCGACCACGACGATGCTTGGTTCCCCTGGACCCGTATTCACTTCGATCTCGATTTCAGTGGCATCAATGCCGACCACAGCAGCGGAAAAAACACGTGTTATCATGGAGGAGAGCGGGAGCATCCATCGCATGGGGAGGGGATTTTGTAAACTGGTGATGCGAAATTCAAAAAGATTTCGAACGCACAGCCACACACCTGTGTCAAATAGAACAAAGGAATACATCAAACTTCCAATTCATCATGTCCTACGAAGATTCAGATTCAGGTTTCCAACTTTACCTCCGGCAGATCGCGCAGTATGCGCTGTTGACACCTGCCCAAGAGGTGGTTCTTGCTGCCAAGATTAAGAAAGGAAACAAGGCGGCCAAGGCTGAAATGATCCGCGCCAACCTGCGCCTCGTGGTCAAGATTGCCCGCGACTATGCCAATCTGGGACTTCCTCTGATGGATCTGATTTCCGAAGGAAATATCGGATTGGTCAAGGCGGTCGAGCGCTTTGATCCTGCGAAGGGTGGCAAGCTCTCCACCTATGGTTCCTGGTGGATCAAACAGTCGATCAAGCGCGCCCTTGCAAATCAGGGTAAGACAATCCGTCTCCCTGTCCACCTTGTGGACAAGATCGCCAAGATTCGTCGGGTAGGCGCGGGACTCAGTGATGAGTTGGGTCGTGAAGCGACGGACGAAGAAATCGCCGAGGAGGTCGGCATGAATGCTGCCAAAGTGACGAAGCTCAAACAGGCATCGATTCGTCCCGCATCCTTGGATGCCCCCGTGGGTGATGATGACTCTGCGGAGTTCGGTGATCTCGTGGGGGATGTCATGGCCATTGATCCCTTTGAACAACTTCGGGATAAGAACCTTCAGGAGGAGGTTGGTGATTTGCTGGAACAACTCGATGATCGTGAACGCAAAATCATTGACGCCCGTTTCGGGCTGGATGGCTCCGAACCGATCACGCTTGAGGAAGTCGGTGTGAAGTTTGGTGTGACTCGGGAGAGAATACGTCAGCTTCAGAATATCGCATTGAGCAAAATGCGTCGGGCTCTGAACAAACGGGAAAAATACAATCCCGAGGTGCTGGCTCAGGCTGCTTAGAAATAGTATTCGGATTGCAGGAGTTACTTCCCCTTAGGTTACCAACATCCTCAAGGGGAAGGGGGCGACGGCGGCGCAGCCTGTCTAGGGAACGGTTTCTTGCAACGGCGAAAAGCCATGTGGGGAATTTTTCCGGGTCGCGCAGCAGACAGCGGTGACGGTGAGCTTTGAGGAATGTTTCCTGGGCGACATCCTCGGCCTCCGATGCATCCTGTAGAATACCGTAGGCCACCGCGCAGATTTTTCGTCCCATGAACCGGATGACTGATTCGAAAGCCTCGTCGTCCCCACGGAGGGCGCGACGGATGATTTCTGGTTCATCAGGACTCATAGAATATACGGAGGGGAAAACATGGCTTTATAGAGAAGACGCACGAGATGCGTGATCCGCGCGAAATATTTTCTCAGATTCTCCGGAAAAGGAACGGTGAGGGCGAAATCCGTGTCAGGCGCGTTCTTTCAGTCGATGTAACAGACCTCCGTGGCGGTTGCGTGTAGACTCATTCCGCACGGCGGTTCCGAGAGCTTTCTTCTGACCGATGAGAACAACCATCCGCTTGCCTCGGGTGACGCCGGTATAGAGGAGGTTGCGCTGGAGCAGAAGGTATTGCTGCATGGCCAGTGGGATCACGACCACAGGAAATTCAGAACCCTGGCTTTTATGAATCGTGATGGCGTAGGCGAGTTCCAACTCATCAAGCTCGCTGAATTCATAAACGAGATCCCGTTTCCCAAACCGGATGAGAAGCTGTTTTTCCTCTTTGTCTAGCGATTGGATTCGCCCGATGTCGCCGTTGAATACTTCCTTGTCATAGTTATTGGAAGTCTGGATCACCTTGTCGCCAACACGGAAAAGATTGCCATAGAGCTGATGTTCCGCACGAAACTCGCTGCGGGGATTGAGAGCTTCCTGGAGTCGGATATTGAGTTCCTTGATGCCTAAATTCCCGCGATGCATTGGGGAAAGAATCTGGATGTCTTGGATCGGATCCACTCCGAGATGTTTCGGAAGCCGGTCGCGCACCATGCTGACAAGGGTTGCCGCGCATTCCTCCGTATCCTCCCGGTCAATGAAAACAAAATCCGAATCTTTGCTCGTCTCGAAGATATCTGGAATATCACCCCGATTGATGGAATGAGCACCGGTGATGATGCGGCTGTCTCCCGCCTGTCGGAAAATCTCCGTCAAGTGAACGACAGGAATTAGCCCGCTGCGGATGGTATCAGCAAGAACGAGACCTGGGCCGACGCTTGGCAACTGATCCGCATCGCCGACGAGGATCAGGCGCGCCCTCCGTGGCAGGGCGTCGAGTAATCTGCTCATCAGCGGCACATCGACCATGGAGATTTCGTCCACAACAACGACATCACCTTCAAGGGGGTTGGAGGCATTTCGTTGGAAGCCTCCGCGTGCTGGCTGGAACTCAAGCAATCGATGAAGTGTCGAGGCTTCAAGTCCCGTTGCCTCAGCCAGTCGCTGTGCGGCGCGTCCTGTTGGTGCCGCGAGAATGCATTTGAGTTTCTTTGCCGTGAGAATCTTCAGCAGAGATTGCAGCAGGGTGGTTTTCCCAACGCCAGGGCCTCCTGTGATGACCACCACTAGGCTGCGCAGCGCAGTGGTTAGCGCCTGGTGTTGGCTTGGCGAGAGCGGACGACCTGTCTTTTCCTCGACCCAGGGAATCGCTTTTGTGGCATCGATCGGAGGCTCCGGTTCGGAGGCCTCGGCGAGTCGTCGCAATGCCCGAGTGATCCGTTCCTCGGCTTCACGCAGATAAGGAAGAAAGACGAGTTCTTCCCCGGCGATCTTCTCCGTCAGGATTTTATTATCCCTAAGATGTCGGGCGAACGCCTCCTGAACCACCGATTCGTCGACCTGAAGTAGCTGTGTGGTCCCCTCGATCAGTTCGTTTCGTGGTAGGGCGCAATGACCTTCGCCTGTTGCCTGATCAAGAAGATGCTCCAACGCGGCGCGTGCACGGAGTAGCGAATCTGCCTCAAACCCAAGCTTCTCAGCAACGTTGTCGGCAGAGTGAAATCCGATGCCATGAATGTCGCGGGCAAGCCGGTAGGGATCATTGCGGATCAGTTCGACCGCCTCGCTGCCGTAGGTTTTGTAAATTCGCACAGCGCGGTTTGTGCCGATCCCATGGGCATGGAGGAAGATCATGATGTCTCGTACCACTTTTTGTTCCGCCCAAGCCTCCTTGATCCGCTGGCGGCGTTCGCGTCCTATTCCTTCGACTTCCTGTAAGCGTTTCGACTGATTTTCAATGATATCAAATACCTGATCGCCAAATTTCTTTACCAATTTCGTGGCGTAGACCGGGCCGATTCCCTTGATCATTCCGCTGCCGAGATATTTTTCGATGCCTTCCAGCGAAGTCGGAGGCTGGGTCTTAAGCGTATGAGCTCGAAGTTGCACCCCGTGATCACGGTCCTGTTCCCAAGTTCCCTGACCGGTGATCCATTCTCCTGCCGCAACGGAGGGGAGGGTGCCCAGGACGGAAACAGGTTCCTTGCGACCCTGCACCTTCACTTTGAGGACACAGAAGCCGTTCTCCTCGTTGTGGAAGGTAACCCGTTCCACTTGTCCGCTCAAGGCATCCTCCGGGCCCCCCGGAAGCGGCTCGGTGGAGGGGCGTTTGCGGAAAGGACGACGGGGAGGCATTGACGAGAAGTTAGCATGAAGCGCCACGTGACGCTTTCAGAAACTCCAACTCCTTCAGGATACGCAGGATGGAGTGAAAATGTGAAACCGGTGGGGAATTTTCCCTATGGCGTGTGTCGAAATCGTAACAAATCAATTCTTCCCCGGAGCGTTGCTCACCCTCTAGTTGAAGCGCGTTGATACGCAGATTTTGTCACCAAATCCAAAAACCCAACAAACCAATGAAAAAAAATACGATCAAAAGTATTGCCCTCGCCGCCTGCCTGCTGGGTGGCACCTTCACTGCCCAAGCGCAGCTTAATACCAATGGGATCACCCATGTGATATATATCCTGCTCGAAAACCGCAACTGGTCCCAGAATGAATACAGCTACGGAGAGCAGATCATGGGCAGCACTAATGATGCCCCTTTCCTTAACGCCCTCGTGACAGCTGGCAATCCAGTTGCCGCGCAGGTCTCCTTTGCCTCCTGCTATCACCATGTGCTCGCCAAGACAAACGGAACCTCTTCAGGAACCAGTTACGATGGCACGACCAATACGAGTGCCTCGGTTCACCCTTCCGAGCCAAACTATGTCTGGATGGAAGCGGGTAACAACTTCAGCAAGTACGATGACAATGAACCCTATAAACTGGGTTTATCTTCATCCAATTCGGTTGCTCAGATGTGGGCATATGCCACCAATCATCCGAATGTCACCACGCAGAACCTGTCCGCTTTGATCCAGCAGTCCGGTCTGACTTGGAAGTCCTATACCGAAGGTGTCAACCAGTTGGCCACAAATGGCAGCAACTTCAACTACTTTAACGTTACAGGCTCCGGGGGTAATGCATTGACCGCATCTCCTGCTCCCAGCAATCAGTGGACCGTTCCGGTCTCCAGCTTCAGCGGTACCAGCACGAATTATGTGAATCCGTACAACGGTAGCCACCAGTACAATTTCGCCGTGAAGCACACGGGACAGATCTTCTTCCCCGCCACCAGTGGCTGCACGGTGAACACTGCCAATACAAACACATCGAATCCCTTGGCATCCAATTATCCTCCGCTTCCTCAGTTCGCCAGTGACTTGACCAACGGTACTCTCGCTAATTATGTCACCATCACTCCCGACCAGTACAACGACGGTCACACTGCCCTGACGCTTGGCAATTATGGAACGAACGGTTGGACGAATCCTGAGACAACCAGCAACTCGGCTTGGTGGAACACAAACAATGGTGTCATGGTTTACCAAACCAACACGGTGAACCAGAATGACCGTGTCCGTATCGCGCAGATGGACAACTTCTGCGCCATCATTGTGGGTCAGATCACGAACTCGGCAGTCTATCAGCAGGGTCACACGGCGATCGTCATCTGGACGGATGAAACTGAAACCAGCCTGAGTGCATCCAATGGGATCACACCGCAGAACGATTTCAATCACACGCTGTCTGAGATCGTCATCTCGCCCCTTTGTAAGGGTAATGCCTACAACAGCCTGCTGAACTACACTCACTCCTCGGATATCGCCACGATGCAGAAGATCTTCGGAGTGACGGCCAGCACGCCTAGCGGTTACCTCAATGACGCGGCCAATGCCTCGTACAGCTCAGGTGGTATGGTTGGAACTTCCCAGATTAATGGTAATGTCTATTCCGGCACTCCGAGTGCAGCGGGTCCAGCCTCAGCCACGAACTTTACGGGTACGGCGTTCACCCAGTCGAACAGCCCGACCGGTGGGTTCGGAACCAACACCGCGTTGGATCTTTCGGATCTCTTTCAGTCAAATGTAATCCCTGCAACGCTTCCCGGACTACCAGTCTCAGTGGCCGGGTTGTCCTTCAATCACAAGACCGGAGTCTATACCCAGGCGGTGACTGTGAAAAACACATCGGGTTCAACAGTCGGCCCTGTCTTCCTCGTCCTTAGCAGCCTTGGATCGAATTATACGCTGACCAACAAGACGGGAAATACGGTGAATAACAGTCCTGGCAGTCCATACATCAATGTGACGAACAGTCTGGGTGCCGGTGCCTACTCGGTTGTCACTCTGCAATACACCTCAACGGGGGGTGCCCTTTCCTTCACCCCCTACGCCGCCACTGGGACACCCTAACCTGATCATCGACCAAATACTGATCACCATAATCCAATCATAACGCAACCATCCCGTCCGGTGAAAGCTGGACGGGAGTTCTAAAAAACCTAAAAAACAATGAAAATAACACGCACGCTGGGCGCAGTCGCCGCCCTCTTTACAGCCAGTCTCCTGTTTACTCAGGCTGCCAAAGCCCAAACACCAATTCCGAATCTGAGTTACAATGTCACGATCTCTAACTTGAATGTTCTTCCGTTCACAAACGGTGAGTATTTTCTGGATCTGAATCTCATCACCGGTTCAGGAAATGTCACCAACACCGTGACGCTCAGTAACTTCACCTTTACGGGTGGAGGTGTGGATGCCAGCAATCCCGGCAACTACACGAACGGCAATGTCACTGGCAGCTTCGCTTCGAGCATTGTGTTCTCCTCTCTCATTGGCCAGGGCGGTCAGGACAACGAGCTGACGGAGGCATTCTCGACGAATGTGACAAGCATCAGCTTCAATGTGAACGCTACAATCAATGATGAGGTTGTCGGAAATGGCGTTGCCACACCTGATCAGTTCTATGTTGATGTTCAGGATACAAACGGCACCTACATCCCCACCACCGATGCGAGTGCATCCACACTGGTTAGTGAAACCATCGCCTCGACCAACAACTCCGCCTCTGTACAGTACTTCAATGGTACGGGAGCAGCAGCCGGTGTTACTGCGGTTCCAGAGCCCTCGACCTATCTCCTCTTCGGGCTGGGTGCACTTGCGCTTGTGATCGCATACCGTCGCCGTTCGGCCTAATCGATTCCGACGGTTCACAACTTTATTCCCTCCAGCTGAGGCAGTGATGTCCGGCTGGAGGGAAAAGCATTTTGATCCTCCCTTACGAACCAATATGCTTAACCAGCATCAACCCAACAGTATCAATGCGCTCTAAGTTTACCCTTTCAATGGTGTCAGCAACGTTTCTCTTTCTTGGATCTTCATTCCTTCTTGAAGCGAGCCAATCAACAAATTCTGGATCAAATGCCTATGTTGAAACTGATCTTGTCTGCGATGATGCGTACTACACGTTGCAAGGATACAACGAAACGAACAAACCAGGGCTGATGAAGAACGGCAATATGATTGATTCCTGGGGAATTGGAATCCGTCCCCCTGGAGCAGGTGGCCATTTTTGGATAGCCAATGCCATGAGCGGGACTGTCTCGGAATATATCGGGGATGTGAACGGTGTGCCACTGCATCAGGACGGATTGAAAGTGGTGTCCATGGATCTTCCCCGCTGGACGGATCATGGCTTTGCCGTCGTTACCGGTCTCGCCTACAACGTTGCCTCCGACATCAAGGGGCAGCCGATAGAATTTCCCGTCTCCGGTCCTGCTGACGACAGGTCAACCAACCCCCCTGCTCCCATATCCGGAGGCACCTCGGGTTCGGCGGCCTTCGCCTTCGTCACCGAAGACGGATGTGTGAACGCCTGGCGTCAGAATACGAAAGTTGCCATGCAGACCGCCCCGCTGATCATCAATTACTCCAAGACAAGTGTGTTTCCCTATCATGCCAACTGTGTCTTTAGCGGCTGTGCCCTGACCACCAACGCCTATACGACGGATGCATTTGCCAAGCTGGGAGGAAACCATCTCTTTGCCACCGATTTCCGGAGCGGTGCCATCCAGGTTTTTGACAACAAGTGGAAGGATGTGACCTCGTCCTATCACTTCGAGACCCCCAAGGATGTCAAAGATCTCCATGCCTTTAACATTGCCGATCTGGGGGGGCATCTTTTTGTGACCTACGCCCTGTTTACAGGCAACAGTGATGAGGGGATGGAGGAGGAGGATGGGCGCGGTCCTGGTTTCGGGCACCTCGTGGAATACGATGAAACGGGAAAACTTATCAAGGATTTCAAGGATAAGGGAATGCTGAATGCACCTTGGGGACTAGCCATCGCTCCACCGACATTTGGAAAGTTTGGCGGGAATCTTATCGTGGCCAATCTGGGGGATGGCACGATCGCGGCATTCGATTTGAAGTCCGGAAGGTTTCTTGATCAGTTAAAAGATGATAAAGGGAATGTGATCAGCATCGACCGCATCTGGGGGATCACTTTTGGAAACGGAGTGAGCCTTGGTGATGCCAACTCTCTCTACTTTGTAGCGGGCCCGAATAACGAAACCTGCGGCCTCTTTGGAAAACTTACCGTGGCAGCAGCAGCCCCAAAATCCGCAGCATCTCCTCAATCTACCCCTGCGGTCAAATAGCTGACCCATTTCTTCTCTGGCAATGGACAGGACTCTTCTGTCGCTGGCCGGCGTCTTTCATTTTGGGAGAGCAAGGATGCGCTTTGTGTTTTCAGATTTCATGATTTTTATCCTGTGTCCGCTAGAGAAGGATCATCTCCCGCCATTCCTGTGCTCGGTGAAAGTCACGAACGGGGTGGGGCGACGTGCTTGAAATAATCGGAATGACTCCTGTTCCGTACTCATAGCGCCCACAACTTACACGGATGAGATCTCCTTGTTGTCCCATCACTGGAATGGTGATGCTGGCATTCCATCCTGTGGAAGTTTCAGAGGCATGGGCGCTCAGTGGGGGGGCGGAGAGGTATTCCTCTATTTTCCGCTCGCCTCTCCTGACGGCGGCGACGGCATTCTGATCGGGATAGTGAAGTGCCAGCATCATGCCATTTGGCGCGATCTGATATTCGTAATAACCGACCTCATCGACTTGCTGAACAAATAGCTCCACGACATCGCCCAGCTCCCAGAGTCGCTGTTGATGAGCAGTGGCCTTGGTGCCCACCTTGGGTTGATTCAGATCCGCCTGAAACCGGAGTATTCCATCACCTAGTTCGATTTGAACTACTCCCGGATGAAAAGTCGGTTCGTTTTCCGGAAGCCAGGATTGGGAAAAGGTGAGGTGCAACAACAACAGCCTTGAAAAACAGGTGCTGTCTGTCGAACAACAAATTCAACACTCTATAAGTCCATCGCTAGAAGATTATTTTTTGGCAGTGAGATCCACTGTTGGTCTTGGCTTTTCGTCCTTTTCATAAATGGATTTTGCGGAGCCAAGAATCAGCGGATCAGGTGGGCGCACAATGTGCTTGTCCTTGCCGTCATAGGGAATCGTATGAAGCACATGGCGGATGGCATTGAGACGTGCCCGTTTTTTGTCATCAGAGCGAACGATGGTCCAGGGAGCATCGGCCGTATCTGTATAGAAGAGCATTGCCTCTTTGGCCTTGGTGTAGGTATCCCAACGGGCAAGGGACTCCACATCCATCGGACTGAGTTTCCACTGTTTCAGGGGATCACGTGCCCGGCCCATGAAGCGGCGCAGCTGCTCCTCGCGACTGACCGAGAACCAGAATTTAAAGAAATATTTTCCACTTCTCACCAGCATCCGCTCAAACTCCGGCGTTTGACGCATGAACTCCAAGTAGTCATTGGGAGAACAAAATCCCATCACCTGCTCTACCCCGGCTCGATTATACCAAGAACGGTCGAAAAAGACGATTTCTCCGGCGGTTGGGAGTTGTTCGACATAGCGCTGGAAATACCACTGTCCTTTCTCCTGCTCTGACGGTTTGGCGAGCGCCACCACTGGAGCGCCGCGCGGATTGAGAAACTCAGTAAAGCGTTTGATCGTCCCCCCTTTGCCTGCGGCATCACGTCCTTCAAAGAGCATGACCACCTTAGCTCCGGTCTTTTGAACCCACGCCTGCATCTTAACGAGTTCGATTTGGAGAAACTTGGCCTCCTTTTCGTATTCCTTGTTCTTAATGCATTTGTCGTAAGGATAGCTGGCACAGATAATCTCCCTTTTACTGGTGCAGGCATTCACACGGGCGATGATTTCCGCCGGTACCGATTCCTTGATTCGCTGGTCGATCAGTTTGATCATCGGAAACGAATCCGCGCTGCGTGGATCAATCACGCTTTTGGAAAGATCGATCTTTTTCGCCTTTGCTGGTTTTTTAGGAATAGAGGATTTCGGAGTTGAAGGAATTTCCTTCTTCTTAGCAGGAAGAGGCAGGGCGGGTTTTTTTTTCACGGCGGGCATGATTTAAAAATAAGCGAAATTTGTGCCATAAATTAGCAAAGCAACGGATTTTTCTGAATTGATTGTAATCTTCCGAGAAATTTTCAAAGTTGCTTCATGACTCTTTCTGAATCTGATTTCATCGATCTGCAGACGCTGACAGGAGTCATGCGGACACACCGCTTCCGTCCCGGTACTGGCGTCTGGCCCGGAGTGATTCTCTATTCAGAGATCTATCAAATGACCGGACCAATCCAACGCTTGGCGTCACGATTGGCCGGTGAGGGATTCGAGGTGCTCGTGCCGGAAGTCTATCATGAATACGAAGAGCCGGGCACGGTGCTTGGTTACGATAAGGAGGGAACAGATCGCGGGAATTTTCTCAAATTTGAAAAACCTGTCTCCTCCTTTGACAGTGATTCCCGAGCATTGATTGAATATCTGCTGAATCGCTTCGAATATCCGTGGAAGGGGGTTGGGACACTTGGATTCTGTCTTGGCGGACATCTTGCTTTTCGTGCTGCCCTAGATCCTCGAGTTACGGCAAGTAGCTGTTTTTATGCGACAGACATTCATTCAGCTACACTAGGACACGGAAAACACGACGATACTCTGAGCCGCAGTGGGGAGATCGAGGCGGAGTTACTTCTGATCTGGGGGCGTCAGGATCCTCATGTGCCCGCTGAAGGGCGTCGGCTTATTTACGACACACTCACCGAGAAACAACGGAACTTCCAGTGGCATGAATTCAATGCCGCCCATGCCTTCGCGCGCGATGAGGGGATTCGGTACGATGCGGCATCCACGAGGATTGCGTGGGAGATGACTCTCGAACTCTTCAAAAGGAAGCTGAGGTAGGCTTAAGATGACTCATCTGTCTGTTCGCACCCTTCCCGAAATCATGACATCCGACCCAATTTTTTTGTAGGTGACATTCTCCAGATGGGCTGGGGAGATGTTGCTGCTGACGGCGGCCACTTTGCCTCCCTGGATGATGGGTGCGATGAAGAAGCGGACTTCGTTGACCAATTTCTGTTTGAAGGCTTCTCCAAGTGTCTGTCCGCCGCCTTCGATGAGAACGCTGGAGATGCCGCGTTTCCCGAATT
>Ga0302200_10003273_pt1 | contig 13769 bp, 6 predicted proteins | sample II_Bog_N3_1_FD_194585 | JGI IMG/M metagenome (GOLD analysis project Ga0302200, IMG submission 194585) | Peat permafrost microbial communities from Stordalen Mire near Abisko, Sweden - II_Bog_N3_1 | ecosystem: Environmental > Terrestrial > Soil > Wetlands > Peat | place: Sweden: Abisko, Stordalen... | reverse complement strand
AATCGCTGCTTCCGCAGTCGAACGTTATAGCCAGCTTATCAGGAGTTAACAAATAGATCATATTTATTACGCTGTTTTCTTCCCATCTTTTTGGGTTTTCACTGTATTTTCCAAGTCGTTTTGCCAGATCCCAGTTATCAGGGAAAGGAGTCAGATCAACGCCCCCGCTCATGCTGCCGCACGCACCAAATACATCCTGATGGCGAAATGCAAGAAACAAAGCACCGTGCCCACCCATGCTTAAACCTGTGATAGCTCGTTTTGAACGATCCTTTATAGTAGCGTAGTGGCTATCGATATAATTCACCAGCTCCGACGAGATATAGGTTTCATATTTATAGGTCGGGTCAACCGGGCTATCGAAATACCAGCTGGTTGTATTACCATCGGGGCAAACCACTATAACATCATACAGGTCGGCCAATTTTTGAACGGTTTGTTTATCAGGCACATTGGTAACCCAATCTGAATATTTACCACCCGCGCCATGCAGCAAATAAACCGTAGGGAACTTTTTACCGGTTGAATAATCATCGGGCTTAACAACAACTGCCTTGATATTTTTGTGCATGGCAGCACTGTAGGTTAGCGCCGTATCAACCGTAGCGGCATTTGATCGCAGCGCGAAAAACAGCAGCGCTACCATCAAAGCTTTAACAGGTAAATATTTTATACTCATTGTGTAAGGTTTATTATTTTACTAATTGTAAGGTTACTTTATGCGTTTTAGGCTTGTTGGTCGCGTATATTTCATCAACCAATGCGTCCTGCTCTTTTTGCCATCCATCGCGTACAGCTTTATATTGGGCTTTTATATAGTTATCCCTGTTGCCGTTTATAAAAGGATTCTTTTTGGCTTCATGGGTAACTGTATCCATAGCCGCCTTATTATCAGCATATAACAACCCTTTTTGCTTCAACAGATCGAACTCTACATAAGCATAGTTACGTGACCTGCGCTCAATATCCCAACGCTCCTCGTTCATGTGCATAATAGCCAAAGCTTGCTGATATTCAGGCGTATAGGTTTGTTCGGCAAGGTTTATTCCTTCGCTTATATCCTTCTCGCTCCATTGGCCTATTTCTTGCCCGTCCATTATTAGTTTATAGTTTCCGTCCTTTAATCCCTTAACGGTAAGTATTTCCCGGTTAAATTCCTGTGTAAAAGGCACATACTTGGTACCGCCTATTTGCTTGTTATGCGCGCCCCAATCACCGCCTACTGCAACGGTATCCATAGGATATGGCAGTGAATTAGCTAAATAATTGAAGGAGATATGATCATCAGTACCGGTAACATTGGTAATGCTGCAATTAACCGCTTTGCTTACCGCTTTACTTTTCGCGTTTACGCTGAAATCGGCTACTGGTTTGTTGGCCAGCCCCTGGGTTTTCAGGAACAGGTATGCCATAACCATATGACCTTCATAGTCAGGGTGGATACGATCATGAGGAGTTAAGCTGAATAAGGAATCCTTTTGCTGCCATTTTGTGTTGATCTCCGTCATCGGGTGATTAAAATCGACATAAGGCCAGCCGTTTTTAATAGCTGTTGCCTGTTGGAAGTCGATCAGCTTTGCAAAGGCAGCTCTTTTACCCGGATAATAATTCTTTTTATTGCTCTTGGTGCTCTCGTCATACGGCGAACCCAGTATAAATACTTTTTTAAATTCCGGGTGTTTTCTCAATTTTGCATCAAGCACAGCATACCTGGCTTCGGCTGTATCTACCGATGCTACTGCCCAGTTGGTAGCGGCATCGGGCCTGAACCATTCAAAATAACCGCTATCATTCATACCCCAGGTAAGGGTCATCACAGTTGGTTTTTTAGTGAGGATTTCGTATTCAAACCTATCGCTCATTTGCTTAACGTTATCACCTCCAATGCCTACGTTAAACATAGTCAGGCGCATATTTGGATAATGCGTCATGTAGTATAACCAGATGTAGGAGTGATAATGGCCGCCATCGGTAATACTGTTACCCATAAATGCCACCCTATCACCAGCCTTAAAAGCTGGTACAGATTGCGCATTTGCTACGGTTAACGACCCCAAAGACAAGGCTAAGCCAAGCAATATTTTTTTCCCTTTTTTCATTGTGTTGTATTAATTAGTTCCCCAGTTTTTGTTTGGCTGCGGCCCCATGGTTAGTTCAAGTGTACCGCCTGCTGTTATATCTTTATAGTCGATATAGCAGTGCTGGTATGTTTTGCCATTTAGCTTAGCACTTTGTATGTAAATGTTTTTATCAGAATTGTTGTGGGCGATAACCGTAAAGGTTTTGCCTGCTGCATATTTTGGATCGAGCTTGAAAGTAACCTCGTTAAATACAGGGCTGGTGATCTCCTGCCGGGTATCGCCGGGGCAAACCGGGTGTATACCACTGGCGGCCAGTACGTACCATGCCGACATCTGACCAACATCCTCGTTTCCGCATAAACCTTCAACACCATTATGATAGGCCCTGCGGCAAACCGCGCGCGACCATTTTTGCGTTAACCACGGTGCACCCAGTCTGTTGAAAAGGAACGGTACATGGTGAACCGGCTCGTTGGATTGATTGAAGTAATCGTTCCACATCATGTTTTCGGGTGTTTTCTCGAACAGGTTTTGCAGATTGGCTATTACTTTTCCCCTGCCGCCCATCAGTTTTACCATACCGGGTACATCCTGTGGTACAAACCAGCCCTGCTGGTACAGGTTACTTTCAATACAGCCATACCATGATTTGGTCATAGCTGAATCGGCTGGCCATGCCACCCAGTTACCATCCTTATCCTTTGGCCTGAACCAGCCATGTTCCGGATCAAAGATATTTTTAAAGCTTTCGCCCCTTTCTGCGTATTTTGCTTCGTCGGCTGTTTTACCTAATGATTTTGCTAAACGCGATACGCACCATTCAGTATAAGCATATTCTAAAGTATAGGATACGCCTAGCGGATCAGGTGTATAACCTTTTTCGCCGTTGCCAAATTTTTCAACTGAATTTACTGATAACTGGTAGGCTTTAGGTACATCAAAATTGCGGATACCCTTTTCATAGGCATCAGTAATAACCGAAACTGCCGGGTTGCCGATCATACACCCACTATAGGCGTTCATCATTTCCCAGCGTTCAAGGTAATCTTTGTTTTTTTCATCGGCGAGGGTAACCAATGAGTTGATCATATCATTCACCAGCGATGGATTGATGATAGTTTGTAAAGGCATCTGACTGCGGAAAACATCCCAACCGCTAAAGATGGTGCGTTTGGTAAAGTTTGCAGAACGATGGGCCTTACCGTCGCCGCCGGGATAGTTGCCATCCACATCTTCAACAATGCGCGGATCTATCATGGTGTGGTACAGCGCGGTATAGAAAACTGTTTTCTGCTCGCTTGTGCCGCCGCTAACTTTTACTTTAGCCAGGGCGTTATTCCAAAGTGCTTTGGTTTTGGTGTGCACTGCATCAAAATCCCAATCCTTAATCTCTGATTGCAAGTTATTTTTAGCACCATCCATACTGATGAATGAAATGCCCGCTTTTAGCAACACCTGTTCATTAGGCTTGGTAGCAAACTCGGTATAGAAGCCTAAATGCTTGCCTTCTTTTTCATTTATTCCCTTTAATATCTTCGCGTTGGCTATGGCATGCTGGTATTTATCGCTCTCTACATCTTCGCGTTTACGACTCCAGCTATCGGGGATATCTGCGCTCCAAACGCCATAGTTTTTTAACGGCTTGCTGAATTCAGCATAAAAATAGACAGTGTAATCGGCATGACCGTCGCCATTGCCCCAACCGCCGCCATCGGGCGTACATTTCATCCAGCCTTCAATGGTGTGGTCGTTAACCACCTTAACATATTGCGAGGTTGATGTACCACCTACCCTGCGCGCAAGATCGATCTGGATACGTGAATGTCCGTTTTGCGGGAACGTAAACCTTAATATCCCGCTATGCGGCGCGGCAGTTGCTTCGGCTTTAATGTTATAATCTGTTAGCAAAGCAGAATAATACCCTGCTGAAGCTTTTTCGCTTGATTTAAGGTAATGCGAGCGGTAACCGTTCTTTACCTTATCGGTATAACGGCCCGAGTTGGTGTACATTTTGCCGGTTGTTGGCATCACCAAAAAATTACCGAGATCGCCATACCATCCTACACCGCTCATTTGGGTGAAGTCGAAACCCTCGATACTGGTAACTTCGTAGCTGTAGCCTGAACCATTGTCGCCGCCGGTCATGGTATTGGGGCTTAGCTGCACCATACCGTAAGGCGTAGCCGCGCCCGGGAAGGTTTTACCCAGGCCATGATAAATACCCGCGTCGGCAGCGCTGGTACTGGCACCAATAAACGGGTTTACATAATCAGCAGGTGTTTTTTGCTGCGCTTTTGCGGTTAGCATAAGCGAACAAAGCACCGTAATACAGCATAAGTATCGTTTTATCATATTTATATTAATGCTCCCGGTAAGCGGAGCGTAAAAATCCTGTTGAGAAACTATAATTGGTTATAAACCTCAATAATACAAAAAATAACGGTTTAGCAACTATAATTTTAATTATTTATCCTTATTTATTATAGCGTACAGTTTTATGGTACGGATGCCGAAACGTGGCATACTTACTATAACCGATGTTTTGCCGGGAATATCCTTTTGAATAACCAGGTCTTCCCTCTTTTGTCCGTTCAGTTCAATTAATTCAGCTTTGCTTGCAACGCCATCAAAAGTTATTTTTTGCGGCGAACTGTCACCCTCTGCATTAAATAGGCGAATTGTAAGATCATTGCCATCGGCATTAAGAGCGGTGATATCATAACCGGTACGCTTTAAGCTTAGCATAGAACGTGACAGATCATTAGCAACCGGGGCTACATCAAGTACTTTAGCTATCAATGGCTCATTCCATTTGGTACCTTCGGTCCATATACCGCTTTTGTCCCATTTACCGGCATGCGGTATCAGAGCGTAATGCACATTGGTTGGCCCGGCGATGCTGTAATCTCTGCCCCATAAGCCTACGCCTGAATATTCAAGAGTAAGCCCTAACGGGAAATCTTCGCCATGGGTGTAGTTAGTGGTATGGTCAGTTAACAGAGACATTCCGTAGCTATCGTTGCCATCTGTTACATCAACCCAGTTTAAAATAATGTTGTTTTTGATGCTATCCCAACGGGTGAAGAAAGTGTTTTTCAGCCTGCTTTGTAGTACATCAAAGGGCGCGTTTTTATATACTTTTTGGTTTTTAAGATTTAGCGGGAACATGGTCAGCAGCTTTTCCTTATCGTTATAAAAAGCTTTCCTGTAATTGGTAAATTTGAACGTTCCGGGTTCGGTGTATTCGCCTATACCGGGATTGCCTTTCCAGTCTATTTTCACTTGCAGATCAATCCTTCGCTGGCCCTGCGCCACAGTTAGCCATTGGGTAAACGGACTGCCATCTATCGTACCCTTTATTTGCAGTTTAATGCGTTCGGGGCCTTTTTCAACAACGCTTATTACGGCAGAATTTTCGGTGCTTGAATGAAAACCGCCATCGTTGTAAAAATTGCCGCGCAGTTCGTTAAAGCTTCGTGGATTAGATTGGTCAACAAACTCTTTATTATTTAATGTTTTGGCAATGAGGTTTGTTATTGCGCCACCTTTTTTAGGGTCGAGGATGATGGTATACAGGTCGCTTTCTAATTTGTAATTGCCATTAGTTAGCACAGTAACAGTTAGATTTTTACCAGCAGTTGTTTTTTGGAGTTTAAGCTGATAAGTATTATAGCCAATTGCCGGAACCTCAGCATTAAAAACAATTTGCGGAACAGCCAAAGCAGAATCACTAACAATTTGTGAACCGACAGGCTTACCTGCACTGGTTAAAACGCTGATGGTTTTGCCCTGCCATTCAGCTGGAATAGTAACAGCAACCGATTCGTTACGCACTGTACCAAGGGTGTTGTATACCCTGATGAATTTAGTATCAGCAGTGGTGTTGCCTTTGGCAGATGCAGCAATTTCGAGGTTTACCACACTATCGGCAATGCGGTTGGTGGTGCCGGTCCAGGTGACTACTTTATCGGCCCAGGTATTGCCTTTGCTGCCATTGTAAGGCACTATCCAGCAATCATGGTGCTGCGAGAGCAATAAAGGCCTCCAGGCGGCGTCAAAATCAGTTTGAGGGTATGAGATGCCCGAATATACTTTAGTTATCGCAGCCAACTTCTCCGCGCTGATGAGTTTATTTTCTGAGTAGCGTACTTCCTGTGCTATCTGCTGCAGGATCTGCGAACCCCAAACCAGGCTAACCAATACATCCTCCTGGGTAAATTTCCAGTTATCGGTAGTGCTTTTTATGGCGATGTTTTCAAAGTAATCGGCCCATGTGGTTGATACTACGGATGGATTGTTCCTGATGATGGGGCCCTGTTTCCAGCCTGCATCCTGCAGTGTTAAGCCTACCGGGTGTTTAATGCCGGCAGCAAAGCAAGCTTTAACATATTCGGGCGTATTGTACGCGGCTATGGTTTGCCATGTAGAGCCCGGTTGTAAAGCCTCAACGGCATAACGTGGCGAGGTGATGATCTTTGTACCATCGGGACCAACCCAGTTAACCAGTTCGCCGCCATAGGCAGTGGTATAGCCACCCCAGCAGGTATTTGGATTTTTTAACGAAGCATATTTAAACCCGTAGGAGGTTAAGATCTGAGGCAAGGCACTGGTAAAACAAGGTTCTTCTGATGAATAAGCCGGGAATACAGCAGTAGGAAAGTGGCGTTTTACCATCTTCATACCATAATAAAACTGCCTGATGATACTTTCTCCTTCTATATCAAACAAATAGCTTTGGGCATAATCAGGGTTAACATATTCTATCCGGGCGGTAGCGGAGTTCTGATCTGCAAATAAGGCCCTGAAGTCATTATAAGCCGCGGAATCTTTAACCTTGGCGTCGTCCCAGGTTTCGGGCTCAATTTCAAGGTTTATTTTCCAGTTGGGGTGTTGCTTTAGCTGATCTGCCATGAAACGGGTGTTCCAATCGGGGTAATGCCCCCAGATACCGCCATGATAGCCATCGATAAAATAAGACGTTTGGGCATGCACCTGCTGACTGGAGCCAATTAACGCGAATATGCCTATCCCCAAAAAGCGGAAGCATCCTTTAACAGCTATTATTTTATCCCGAAACATTTGGTTAAAAAGGTTTATAAGAATTATATGGTCTGTAAAGATATAAAACCGGTTTAGCAAAACAAGAATTATTTAAAAATTCTCATAAACCCATGAGAGAGAATGGCACACGGATACCTTTTATACGGTAATCATTAGGGTCTTCAGAGCCATCAGGGTTTGAACAGGGTGTTAGGCAGGTAGTATTTTTAGCATCATTCCGGTTATAAAAATTGATGCAATAGGCGATCAGCAGTTCATTGTGCCCATTTTTAAACTCCGCGTGGATGGTTGGGTTGTAATATACCGGGGCATGACCCTGTTTATAATCAGGCAGGGTGTAGATGGTCTTTTTATTGATGAACGGACCTGTAGGACTGTTACTTACAGATGAATACATATTGCGGGTAGTTACATCGCAGGTAAAACCAAAGTCCATGCTGATGAGTAAGAACTTGCCGTTAACATACCCTACCGCAATATTATTGGTTGATGCCTTTGCTACTGCCGCGCTTGCAGCAACGCTTGGTTTATCCGCCCAGTTTTTTCCATCCCAAAACTTCCATTTGGTGGGTGCGGCTGGCGCAAAACGGGCCACGAATACACTGGCAGCCATGTAACCGCCAATGCCGTAAGCATAAATACATCCATCCTTAGGGTTGTTAACCATGCCAACCGTGTACACGATGGCAGTTTGGCCGGTCATGCCGGGAACGGGAACCACTTCAACAGGAGGAATGTTGTAGGTGCTTGTTTCGGTGATCACTCCCAGGTACTGGTTTACGGTATTTAATGTGCCGGCAATCACCTCAATATTATGTACATATATTTTATTCCCAACTTCAATACCCGCGCCGGGCCAAAACAAGTTCTTTGGGTTTGCCGGGCGAAAGATCTGCGGGCCATCGCTTGAGATCAGGTTCTTTGTTTTTTCCGGGCCCCAGCTGTGATCGGCAGGCTGCAACAGCGCCGAATTGTGATATGGGAAGTAAAGATTACAGCCAAACTCACCCTTCGCATCAACCTGATTATAAAAAGTATCGCCTGTTACCCATAGTACTTTGCCTTTGTTCAGGCTATAATAAAGCGGGATGGATGAGCCCTCATCAAAAGCGCTTGAACCTGAATTACGCTGAAAAAAGCCAACTACAGCATCATCGCGGTAGCTATCGGCCTTAATTGCGTTTAATTTCCAATGCTGAGCGGCGGAATTAATATAGGCAGATTGCGTTAAAGCGCTATCCTTTGATAAGGCGTTGTTACTAATAGCCAGTCCGCTCCCTTTATTGGTGATCTTATAATAATTGCCTTGTGCTTTAGTGATTCGCCAATACTGCGCGTCGGTTTGGTTTGCCCTCGCCTGGGTGATTGACTTGCCTGCAGAAGCGGTTATGTATTTACCGCTGTTGAGGTTCATGATGGTAAAATAACCATTGGTCTGTTTGCTGATGAGCCATTTTTGCCACCTGTCGGTTGATTTTAGTTCGTTAACTGAAGGTTTAGCTGTTTTTAGCATGGTGCCGTCTTTGAGCTTGTCGCCCAGCACGGTCTCCCCGGAAACTTCAATAAACCCGGTTTCTTCGGTTGTTGAGATGGTATAAGTATCATAACTATTAGCAAGCGATACCTCAATAGGCTTATGTGTATGCGTACTTATTTTAGTATTACCTGCGTAACCAGTTGTTGCATATGCCGAAATAAGCAGGGCAAAAAATAATGAAGTCTTCATTTTACAAACCTTGTGTTTAAGCTAACGGCTTTTGATTCAAATTTAATTATTTAATACAGTTTAAATAATCCTGGCAGGGGTTGATTTTATTGGACTATTTATAATTGGCGTGGTAAAAATAAATTAATATTTGGACTAAAGAAACGATTTAGCAAAATATTTATAAATTGCAACGCTCTACAAAACCTACGTTATAAACCGGAATAATACTTAAACATGAAACCAACTTTCAGGCTTATTGCTCTTGTTATTTGCTTCGCGCTGCTGAAAATCTCCGCGAATGCGCAAAATAATGTATTCACTCATTTAAAATGGAAGCTGATGCCGCAAAGTGATGCTTATACTGCGACACAGGTATCAACAGCGGGCTTCCATACCGGTAACTGGATTGATGCCGTGGTGCCGGGGACTGTATTTTACTCGTACGTAATAGCCGGGAAAGAAAGCAACCCTGATTATGCCGATAACATTTATAAGGTTGACAAAGCGAAATACAACAAACCCTATTGGTACCGAACTGAATTTTCGGGCAAAGGCCTGCTTACAGGAAAAAGAATGTGGCTCAACTTTAACGGGGTTAATAAACGCGCTGAAGTTTACTTTAACGGCAGGCATATAGGTACGATCAAAGGTTTAATGGAACGCGGCAATTATGATATTACCCGCCTGATCAACAAAAACGGCAGTAATGCTATTGCTGTGTTAATAGTGCCGCCAAATACCGATCACGGCCTGGCTAACCGTGAAAGCCCTACTTACCTGAGCAGCGGCAGTTGGGATTGGATGCCCGCCGTACCCGGCCTGAACAGTGGTATTACCGATACCGTTGCCCTTACCACTACAGGCCCGGTGACTATTGAAGACCCGTGGATACACACAGAACTACCCAATAAAAACCTGGCTAACTTAACGGTTAATGTTAAGCTAAATAATGCAACGACTCAAACCGTAAAAGGCCAGTTGAAAGTGACCATCAATCCGGGAAACATCATCATCAATACTCCGGTTACTTTGGCAGGGAGCAGCAGCCAATCAGTTGATCTTGATAGAACTAAATTCGCGCAGCTAAGTATAAAAAAACCGAAATTATGGTGGCCCAATGGTTATGGTGGCAAAGCCGACGGAACGCAATACCTGTATACCTGTAAGGTTAATTTCGAGGTTGACGGTACAACACCGTCCGACGCGGTGGTTAAGACATTCGGCATAAGGAAAATAACATCGGATACTACGACGCTTAACGGGCCGGTGCGGGTTTATGTGAATGATGTGCCGGTGCTGCTGAAGGGTGGTAACTGGGGCATGTCGGACTATATGCTGAAGGTACGCGGGAAAGATTATGATACCCGCATCCGTTTTCACCAGGATATGAACTTTAACGTGATCAGGAACTGGACCGGGGAAGTAACCGACGAGGCATTCTATAATTATTGCGATAAGTATGGCATTATGGTTTGGGATGATTTTTGGCTAAATAACTTTGGTCCGATTGATAGTTTGGCGATATTTAAGAGTAATGCCATTGAAAAAGTTAAAAAACTGCGCGACCATCCTTCAATTGTAATATGGTGCGGTGCTAATGAGGGTGTTCCGGGCGGTGACCCGAACGGTCCGCTGAGCACGGTGATCAAAAATGCGATTGCTGATAATGATAACCAAGACAGGCTATATTTTCCCCGTTCAAACGCGGGGGTAACTAATCCTAATTTTTCTATCCATGGCGGCAGCAAAAACCTGTCGGGCAGCGGGATATGGGGTAATGTTGATCCGAAAACATATTTTACTGATCCCAAAAATGGCTATTTATTTTCAAAGGATTCCTATGGGATGCGCAGCGAACTGGGCACGGCAACCTTTGTGAATGTAGAGAGCTTTAAGAAGTTTATGCCGCAGGATTATTGGGTTGCCCCTACCCCCGAATCGGTGAATAGCAGTACTAATATGTGGGCAAAACACTATTTCAGTACCAATGGCGAGCTGGGCGGTGGATCGCAGCCGGTGAGATATATAAATGATATTAACCATAGCTATGGCAATGCCACATCGCTGGAGGATTTTTGTAAAAAGGCCCAGCTAATGAACATGGAAACCATGAAAGCCATGTACGAAGCATGGAACGACCACATGTGGAAAGATGCTACCGGTATGCTGATATGGATGAGCCAATCCGCTTACCCGAGTATGATATGGCAGACCTATGATTACTATTATGACCTTACTGGTGCTTATTTCGGCGCAAAAACCGCTTGTGAGCCTATCCATATACAATGGAATGCCGCCACAAATTCGGTAAAGGTGATCAACAATAAACCGTACGACCTGAAAGGTTTAACAGCAGAAGCCACCATTTATAATATGGACGGTAAAATTGTATCTGCCTATACGTTGAAAAAGACGTTGGATGTAAGCTCAACCTCAGCTACCGAGGCTTTTGAGATTTTTAAGGGCAGCGGAAATCTACCTAAATTATCAGCCGTTCACTTTTTAAAATTGAAATTGTATGATGCTACTGGCCATGTGCTATCGGATAACTTTTACTGGATCGGCAATACATATTTAGACTACACCGATCTGAACAAAATGCCATCGGTGGGTGCCGGTTTATACGCAAGTAAACCCAAAGTAACCCTTGCAAAAAACGGGATTAACAAGCTGCTTACTTATACCATTACCAACAGCTCAAAAAGCACCGCGGCATTTGGCATCAGGGCGCAAATGTTGAATAGTGTAGGCAAACAAATTCTGCCTGCTATATACAGCGATGGGTATTTTTCATTAATGCAGGGTGAATCAAAAGTGCTTACAGTGGAGGTTGATCCGAAGGTGTTGGGGGTGGGTTATAGGTTGGATATGAAGACTTATAATAATTAAATTAAAGAAGCAAAAAGACTTACGAAGTTTTTAAAACTTCGTAAGTCTGGGTATACAATTCTTGTCATTTTGACCGGAGGGAGAAATCTTCTGCAATAATATATGGCGCAAATGCCGGGCGAAAAAGATTTCTCGCTATCGCTCGAAATGACAAGATGGTAAACACAAGGCTGGTAATTAATTCAACAACTCAATCTCAAAATTATGCGCTACCGGTTTATTAATTAAATAGATCTGATCGGTTAACAAATCCATCTCTTTTTGCCATGCATCGCGTACGCTTTTAAACCTGGCTTTTTGGTAGGTTGGGATGGTAACGCCTACAAAAAAATCCTTTTTGGCATATTTCTGTAATGAATCCATTGTGGCTTCGCTATCATTAAACAACATGCCTTTTGGCTTTAAAATGGAATAATGGATCCAGTAATATTCACGTAACCTGCGCTCTATTTCCCAGCGTTCCTCGTTCAGGTGCATTATGGCTAGTGACTGCTGGTATTGCGGTGTAGCGGTTAGCTGCGCCAGGTTAATGCCATCGTTATAAGCTTTGCCATCCCATGTTCCTATGGCTTTACCGTCAATAGTAAGGGCGTAGGTTTTTGTTTGGTCAAGGCCTTTTACACGCAGTATTTCCTGGTCGTAATCATTGATGAATGGTATCAGCTTTAAAGCCTGTGCCTGCGACCGCTGCGGCCTGCCGAAACCACTTGGGATGGTATCAATCGGGTAAGGCAATGAGTTGGCAAGGTATGCGAATTTTGTAGTACTACCATTTGCTGCCAATCCGGTTATTTTGCAGTTGATTTGCTGTTCAATTTTATTGTTTTTAGTGTTGATTACCACATCAGCCACCTTGGTACCGGCTAATCCCTGCGCGTTCAGGAAAACGTAGGCCATAACCATTTGCCCATCGTTTGTGGGATGGATGCGGTCGGCATCCTGCATGGTAAAGGTTGAATCAGTGCGTTGTTCACGCTGGCTGATCTGTGTCATCGGCGTATTAAAATCAACAAAACCCCAGTTATTTTCTTTGGCTGTTTTTTGTTGTTCGGCGGCTATAACCAACATGGCCGAATTCTTTTTTAAAAGCGGCCTGACCTTAATTTTCGACGTTTCATCATAAGGCGATGAGGCGATCATGACCTTTTTTATTTCGGGATGCTGTTTCAGCTCGGCTTTGATCAGTTCAAAACTTTGTAAGGACACCTTCACTTTTTGTCCGTAGAGAGAATCAGCCTTAGCAGCAGGATAAAGCTCATATCCGGTATCATTCATACCAAAAGTAAGGGTCATAACGGTTGGCTTTTTTGCAAACACATCGGTATTAAGGCGTTCCAGCATTTGTTTGGATACGTCGCCCCCTACCCCGGCATTAAAACAATCAATGCGCATATTGGGGAAGTGGGTCATGTAATACAACCAGATGTAGGAGTGGTAATGCCCGCCATCCGTTATGCTGTTCCCCATAAAAACAACCCTGTCGCCCTGTGCAAAAGGCTTAAGCTTTGTTTGAGGATATCCTTTTAAAACTGAGAATGAGATCAGCGTAAAAACCAGTAATTTCTTATACATGCTTATAATTGAGTATACTAAATTACAAATGAGTTATCACCCGCTTTAAGCAGGTAAGTTTTTGTTTTCCAGATAAATATACCGGATGTAGCCGCGGGCAGGTTGATCTTTATCCGCCACTTACTTTTTTCAAGCTGATAGCTTACCGCTACTTTTCCATCCGGATGCGGGATATCTCCACTCACGTTTGTCAGCGTACCTAAATGAGGTTCTACCTTTATCTTCCTGAAGCCGGGCGCATAGCTATCGACACCTAAAACTGTCCTGAAAAATTCAATATTCGGACTCGCGCCCCAGGCGTGGCAATCGGAACGTACGGTTTGCAGGCTCGAATCCTCGGCCCAGGTAGTTAAGCCCATGGCTATGTTTTCGCGCCAGATATCGAGCCAGTTCATATAATCGTTGCCTAATCCCGCCTTTATCAGCGCCTGGTTCAGGTAATATTTAAAGTATACGGT
>Ga0302200_10003272_pt1 | contig 13769 bp, 14 predicted proteins | sample II_Bog_N3_1_FD_194585 | JGI IMG/M metagenome (GOLD analysis project Ga0302200, IMG submission 194585) | Peat permafrost microbial communities from Stordalen Mire near Abisko, Sweden - II_Bog_N3_1 | ecosystem: Environmental > Terrestrial > Soil > Wetlands > Peat | place: Sweden: Abisko... | reverse complement strand
CGAATCTTCTTTCTGTCAACTGCAAATTCAACCCGGCTCTGAACGACGACACCCACCCCGTCGACGTGGTTCTGAAACTAGAAAAGCGCCCCTGGGCATCGCTCCGCCCCGTCTAACCGCCATCCACTGCTCAAGCCGGCTCCTGCAATTCCGGCCCCGCACGATTTGCCGCTCGATCCCATTCAAAAACATTCTGATGGCCCCCGTCACAATTGCTGCGGAAGCGCCACAGACTCGCGAACAGTTTGAGTCGTGATTTTCCCCATGCACTCAAGCAGCGCCGCGTCGCCTTCAATTGCACGCGGCTGCCGCTCGACCGGGCTCGCAGTTTTAAAGAATCAGCGCAACAGAATCCAACCACAGGAGTCAGACATGACCCAGGCATTTTTCCCACGCAGCTACCGCACCTCCTCTGCAGTTCTCGTTGCAGCACTCTGCATCGGTGTCTGCCTCACCGCCGCCGGTCAGGCACCCGCTCCTGCGGGCCCAGTCCCTGGTGCGCCAGCCGTCGTAGCTGTTGCCGCCGGCAACGGCGCCGCACCGAGCCATGCGCCGGGAGCACTTACCGCGACCGCCGAGGGCAATGAGGAAGGCGGGCAAAAACCTGCATCCGGATTGAACCAGAGCCTGAAGATGCACGGCCACTGGATTATCGACGTCAAGAACCCGGACGGATCGCTGGCGCAACACCGCGAGTTCGACAACTCGTTGCAAACCGCAGGTTCTGCGAACTTGATAAATTTGTTGACTGGGCAGGCTGTCATATCGGACTACCTGATCCAGCTCTCCGGATCCAGTTCGGTATGCGGCAACACCTACTGCGACATCGTTCACAATATGAATACCGAACCGGCTGACAGCCTGTGCCAGCAAGCATATTGCACAACCGGGTTGACTTACAGCAACAACCTGGCAGGGAATACAGCCCCTTATACGATGACTCTCTCGGGCGTGATGACGGCAACGGCCGCTGGCAACATCAACACCGTTTACACGGTTGTCGGGATCTGCGGTAACTTCGGCGCTTACACTCCCGCCAGCCCATCGAGTTGCAACGGGGGCAACGGCGGCAATGGTGGCGGGGGGTACGTCGGGGAGGGTCCCTTCAGCGGGACCGGCATCACCCCGGTCTCAGTCGTGGCCAACCAGATCGTCCAGGTGACGGTGGTCTTCTCCTTCTCATAGTGCGCATTCCCGGCTATGCCGAACAGGCCAGCCTCAGCGCCAGTCTTGCGTTTGCATAACAAATTTCGCAGTTGCAATCAGGCGCTGTCGTTCTCCTGGAACCGGTCAGATTGTCCGGGTAACAGTCCCCTCGCTCCGCATGCGAGCCGGGGCATGGCGCAGTCAGGAGTTCCAGTGAAGGGAAGGGGAATGCGATGAGATTTCCGCGGAAAACAGGTCGATGCTCTGGCCGTTTCGTGCTTGTGCTGTATCTTCTGGGACACGCCTTGGCGCATGTCTCCGGCCAGGTCGCGTCCGCCGATCGCACTCTTCCCACAGCAGACTCAAAGACTGACGAGAATATAACTATCCCCCTTGGCTTTGCCCAGGAATCGTTCCCGGATGCCATGATTGACGTGCCCTATGAATCCTCCGTGCAGGCCATTGGCGGATCGGGACTTTACGAATTGAGCGCGGCCGGCGACTTGCCCCCGGGGCTTTCGATGGAGACGGGAGGCAGGACCATTTCCTTTGGAGGAGTCCCCACCACCACCGGGACCTATCAGTTTCAGGTCATGATCCACGACGCGAACGGAACCAGTTTCAAACGCGACTTTTCGATTCAGGTGTACCCGCGTGTGCTGGGCGCCAAAGCCATGGCCTCATCGCCTCGCGCATCAGACGCAGAGACGGTCACCCTTTCCGATGTCACGAGCGTCTTTTTTCCGGCCCAGATAGTCGATAACGAGAGCTTTAAGCTCACCGATACAGAGACGGGGTTAGACTCCATCCAGATTCTCGACAACGAGGCGTTTACTCTTACCGACACAGACAGCGGGCTTGACGCTGCTGACATCGTGGACAACGAGAATTTTTCCTTTTCAGACACGGTAACTATCGCTTTTCTGAGAACTCCCAGAATCTCCTGGACCGCGCCCGCTCCCATCACCTACGGCACTCCGCTAAGTGCAGCTCAGCTCGACGCCACCAGCACTACGGACGGAACATTTACCTACACCCCGCCCTCCGGAACGGTACTGCCTGCTGGACAGCACACCCTCTCAGTCACGTTCACTCCGAGCGATTCCTCCGTCTTCGGCCCCGCCACAGCCACCGTCACCATTACCGTGAACCCGGCAACCCAATCCATTGCCTTCACGCCGCCCGCCTCGCCGGTCATCTACGGTGTCTCGCCCATCACGCTCGTTGCCACCGGCGGCGCATCCGGCAATCCCGTCACCTTCAGCATCCTTTCCGGTCCCGGAAACGTAAGCGGCATCAACGGCGGCACACTCACCATCACCGGCTTAGGAACAGTGGTCGTGGCCGCTAACCAGGCCGGCAACACCAACTACTCCGCCGCCTCCCAAGTCACGCAAAGCATCGTAGTCAATGCTGCACCGCCCGCTGTTCTCACCTCGCCCACCCCGGGACTCGGCACCACGCTCGGCTCCCCCAACGCCACCTTCCAATGGAACACTGTCATGGGCGCAAGCGACTACCAACTCAACCTCAGCGCCGTTTCTCCAGGTGCAAGCGATCTATTCCTATACAAAGGCACAGCCACTACCGCAACCGCGACAACCCTTCCCGCATACGGCACAGAGGTCTACGCCACGCTCTACACCAAGATCAGCGGAGTCTGGGCGTCCAACAGCTATGTGTACTACGAAAGTGGTCCGCGCCTGGCGCAACTCACTTCACCCACGCCGGGCCTCGGCACCATACTCGGCGCCAGCAATGTAACCTTCCAGTGGACTACAGGCGCAGAGGTTGCCGACTATCAACTCAACCTCAGCGCGATTGGGACGGGTCAGAGCGAACTGTTCTCATACAAGGGCACTGCTACATCAGCCATCGTTCCCAACCTGCCCACAAACGGCGCAACTGTGTACGCAACACTCTATTCAAAAATCAACGGCACTTGGCAGTCAATCGCCTACCAATACACCGAGAGCGGCACACCCACTCCTGCAATCCTCACATCGCCAACGCCAGGTTTGACCACGATTCTCGGCACCAGTAGTGTGCTCTTCCAGTGGACTGCGGGTGGCGGAGCTTCTGAATTCCAGCTCAACCTCAGCGCCATTACACCGGGCGCAAGCGACCTGTTCGTGTACAAGGGCACAGCCAGTTCCGCTACCGTGCCCATGCTGCCCGCTCACGGCGTAACCGTCTACGCAACGCTCTACTCAAAAATCCAGGGAACGTGGCAGTCCAACAGCTACGTCTATACCGAAAGCGGCTCACCCACTCCGGCCGCGCTCACCTCTCCCACGCCGGGACTCGGCACCATCCTCGGCACAACCGATGTCCTCTTTCAATGGAGCGCAGGAACATCGGCCTCCGACTACCAATTGAACCTCAGCACGGTCGCACCCGGCGACAGCGAACTCTACTCATACAAAGGCACAGCGCTTTCCGCCACCGCTCCAAGTCTTCCCGCAAATGGAGTCAAGGTCTACGCCAGGCTCTACTCAAAGATCGACGGCAACTGGCTCTACAACGACTACGTCTACACCGAGCAGTAGCTCCACCGAGTGGAAAGCATGAAGCTCTGTGCCCCATTCATCACGCAGCCCTATCGCGGGATGAGTGGGAATCCGGCGCATGCACTCAACACTCCAGCGTCTCCCGTCAACTCCAAGCCAACGAAGGCGTCCCGCACGGCCAGCATGAAAGTGGTCATCCATGATCCTTCGGCTCACAATCAGGCATGAAAATCGCGGCAACCGGGTAGCGCCGGTCTCCAGACCGGGGTCCCCGGCGAGCGATTTTTGCTCGATGGGGTGGAGGCCGGCTGTCGTGTGGGCGTCCCGCCCGCACTAGCACCTCCGGCAATGCCCCGCATTTTCGAAGGAGGCCCGGGCGCAATCCGCGTCGGCGTCCCGTAGCAGTCTGTTACGAAACTGTTCGGCAAACCTGAGTTTGAAAGGCATCGAATCGCCTTCAGCCCGCGTCAGCGGGCGAAAGAGGACGATTTCCGCGCCAACAGAGGGTTTTGTAACAGCCTGCCAACGCACCGCCCGCGCCAGAACAATCCGCTCCAGATCCCGTCCTCGCGCCACCCATTCGTTGTGGGGCGTGAGACCCGGGCCCCCCACCGCAGTTGGTCAATCAAACACAACCGTCTTGTTCCCATAGCACAGGATCCGCCGGTCAAGGTGCCAACGCACCGCCCGAGCCAGCACAATCCGCTCCAGATCCCGTCCTCGCGCCACCAGGTCCTCCACTTGGTCCCGGTGCGAAATCCGCGCCACATCCTGCTCAATAATCGGCCCGTCATCCAGCAGATCCGTTACATAGTGGCTCGTCGCCCCAATCAATTTCACCCCCCGCGTATGCGCCGCATGGTACGGCTTGGCTCCCGTAAATGCCGGCAGAAATGAGTGGTGCACGTTGATAATCGACTCCGGGTACCGCGACACAAACTTCGGCGAAAGAATCTGCATGTATCGCGCCAACACCACCAGCTCAATGCCTTTGGATTCCAGCAATTCCAGTTGACGCGCCTCGGCTTCTTCACGCCGCCCGCTGGCCACAAATTCGAACGGGACACCGTAAAACTCCGCCAGCTTCTCTACGTCTCGGTGGTTCGATACGATCACCGGGATCTCACATCGCAATTCGCCCGCACGCCAGCGGTGCAGCAAATCCGCCATGCAGTGCAGATATTGCGAGCAAAACAACGCCACCCTCGGCCGGTGCGCCTTCCCCCACAGCTTCCAGCGCATACCCAGTTCCGCGGCCAATGGTGTGAACCTGGAAGTGAATCCCGCAAAATCAAAACTCTGTGATGGATCGGCAATGCTGCTTCCCGAGCCCAATGGAGCCTCAGCCGGCCCATCCAGCGCCCACTCCACGCGCATGAAAAACAGTCCCAGCTCATGATCCTGGTGCTGGTCCGCGTGCAGAATATTTGCGCCCCATTCGTAAAGCAATGAGGACACACGAGCCACCAGACCCTTTTGGTCCGGGCAATCAATCAGCAGAACTGCCGAATCCTTCATATGCCCTAAAGCTTACGGCATGTGCCGAAACTCCCGGACCCGGAGACCACAATTCCGCGCGCAACCGCACAGCAAACAAAATCGAAATAAACAATGCATTATCAGTAACTTAAGATGCTATCTGTAGCGAAATCAGCGCACTTTCCAAAAAAACGGCTAACTCTCCGCAACCCACTACTTCGTTCAGTGAAACTCTCCGCAACCGAAACATATCGAAAAGGCTGCCCGCACGGTACAGGTCTCCGCGACTCGCAACCACAGGTTCAACCCTTTCACATGTTTTGTAACCACTTGTGCAGCCATTTCAGCTAGGTAGCACAACCCTCCGATTGACCCTTTGCGAACTAAGAACTAAGAACTAAGAACTGACAACTGTCCTCTCACTCCCACTCAATTGTCCCCGGCGGCTTCGAAGTAATGTCGTAAACCACACGATTGATTCCTCTTACCTCGTTCACAATCCGGCTCGAAATGCGCTTAAGCACCTCATAAGGCAGCGGCGTCCAGTCCGCCGTCATCCCGTCTTCCGAATGCACAGCCCGCACAGCGCAGGTGTACGCATAAGTCCTCTGATCGCCCATCACGCCCACGCTCATCACCGGCAGCAGCACGGCAAAGCTCTGCCAAATCTTGTTGTAAAGCCCGGCCGCCTTGATCTCCGCAACTACAATCTCATCAGCCTCTTGCAGCAGCGCCACCCGCTCCGGAGTTACCTCGCCCAGAATGCGAACAGCAAGCCCCGGCCCCGGAAACGGCTGCCGTCCAAGAACATCCTCCGGCATGCCAAGATCGCGCCCGATCCGCCGGACCTCATCCTTGAACAGGTCCCGCAGCGGCTCAATCAGCTTCAACTTCATCCCCAGCGGCAACCCACCCACGTTGTGGTGGCTCTTGATCGTCTGGCTCGGCCCCTTAACGCTACTCGATTCAATCACATCGGGATAGAGTGTCCCCTGCACCAGCCAGTCCACCCCACCGCTTTCCTTCGCAATCCGCGCAGCCTCATCGTCAAACACCGCAATAAACTCCGCGCCAATCCTCTTCCGCTTAGTCTCTGGATCAGTCACCCCGGCTAGTTGCGAAAGGAACCTTTCGCTCGCGTCCACACCCACAATATTCAGGCCCAACTTGTCGCGTAAGTTCTTCTGAACGCTGAGGAATTCATTCTTGCGCAGCACGCCGTTGTTCACAAAAATGCAGGTCAACTGGCTCCCAATCGCCCTGTGTACCAGCACCGCCGCCACTGACGAATCCACCCCGCCCGAAAGCCCGCAAATCACGTGCCCTTTGCCGATCTTTTCTCTAATTCCTGTTACCGTTGTCTCTATGAAGTGAGCCGGTGTCCAATCGCCTGCCGCCCCGCAAATATCGAAAACAAAATTTCGAATCAACTGCGGCCCCAGCGGCGTATGGTGTACCTCGGGATGAAACTGCACCGCCCAGATGCGCCGTTCCTCATTCGCGATTCCCGCCAGTGCGTTCGATGTGACCGCAGTCCTATGGAACCCGGCGGGCAACTCCAAAGCCTCATCCCCGTGGCTCATCCATACCTGGATTGATGGAGGTAAACCATTGAAAATAATAGACTTATTGTCTTCAAGCATCACTTCGGCGTGCCCATACTCCCGTAGTGGTGCCGACTTCACCTTGCCGCCCAGGTGATGCACAATGAAGTGCAGCCCGTAGCAGATTCCGAGAACCGGTACGCCCATCTCCAGCACAGCGGCGTCCGCTGCCGGGGCATCCGCGTCGTATACCGACGACGGTCCACCCGACAAAATTACGCCGAGCGGTTTCAGAGCCTTGATCTCGCTGAGGGGAGCGGTGCAGGGAAGTACAGCCGAAAAGACGTTCAGTTCGCGGATACGCCGCGCAATCAGCTGCGTATATTGCGAACCAAAATCGAGAATAACAATTGTCTGGGTGTCCACTCCCTAGTGTGGCAGGGCCAGCGGCGGGATGTAAAGACCGGCTAATCGCACAACCCGTTACTCATAGTGATACCGCGCCTGCACGAATTCGATCCGCTCGGCGATGACCCGATAGACCAGCCGGTGTTCCTGCGTAATGCGCCGGCCCCAGCAACGAGCCAGCGCAAATCTAAGCGGCTCAGGCTTGCCGATGCCCACGAATGGATCGGCGAGGATGGCAGCCATCAGATCGAGTACGCGCAGCGCGGCTTTACGATCCATTTCAATCCAGTACCGCAGGTCGTCCCGAAACTGACTTGAAACTACCGCGACGCGATCTGTTGGCTTGCTCATGGATTCGATCAGTTCGCCTTATCCAAACCAACCGAATGACGAAGCTCTTCCACGGTCATCACTTCCCCTGCACCCCGATCAAGCTCATGGATAGCTTCCAACAGACGCTCAGCATTCTTCGGCGAACGCAGCAGGTACGCCGTCTCCATCAGGCTAGAAAGCTCATCGGCGGGCACAATTGCCACGTCTCGCGCACCGCGCCGCCGGACAATGACCACCTCGCGGTCGTCAACGACTTTATCCAGAAATCCGGCCAGCCCTTCGCGTAGTGCGGTGTACGTAGTCTCAACAGCCATGTCGCTGGCCCTCCATTCAGAACGTACAGCTTTCCTGTACGTTTGTCAAAGCTGAGAGCGCGAATTGAGTCCAATCAAATGGGCTTATGCGGCCGTGGCAATAGCATCTGGTCAACAAATGCTCTCTCAGAGGATACTGCGAAGAAGAACTTCGCGGAGAGAGCCCATGCAGCCGACCCAACAACATTCTCCAACCCGCATGATGGACCAATGGCCCCCGCTGCCTCAGACGGCATGGAGTGATACCTGCGCCACTCTCCAACTCTGGATGCAGATCGTCGGCAAAGTGCGACTCGCCCTCATGCCGCCCATTAACCACTGCTGGAGCGTGACTCTCTATCCAACCGTCCGCGGACTTACGACTGCTCCCATGCCATTCGGCGCGAGGATTTTGCAGATTGATTTCGACTTCATTGATCACCAGCTCGTGGTGGAAACCAGCGACGGCGATCGCAGAACCATCGCGCTCAAGCCAATGACCGTCGCCGCCTTCTATGGGCTTGTCATGCAAGCGCTTGAAAGTCTCGGCTGTCCGGTGCGCATCTGGCCGGTCCCTTGCGAAGTGGCAGAGCCGATTGCATTCGAAAAGGATGAGACCCACAATGCCTATGATCCGGAATTCGCGCAGCGGTTCTGGAAGGTATTGCTCCAGACTGAGCGGGTCTTCACCATCTTCCGGGCCCGCTTCATTGGCAAGGTAAGTCCAGTCCACCTATTCTGGGGCGCGCTCGATCTTGCCTGTACACGTTTCTCCGGCCGCACAGCACCGGAACATCCAAGCACGCCCGGATTGCCCGATCGCGTCACGCGCGACGCCTACTCACACGAGGTCAGCAGTTGCGGATTCTGGCCCGGCGCACCCGGCATGGAGCCATTCTTCTATAGCTACGCCTACCCCGAGCCGCCGGGTTATCGGGAATATGCGATCGCCCCGCCCGAGGCTTCATTCAACTCCAGCTTTGGCGAGTTTGTATTTCCCTATGAGGAGATGCGCAATTCAGTGGATCCTGACGAGGCTTTGCTTGCGTTTCTTCAGAGCACTTATGAAGCAGCAGCAAACTGCGCCCACTGGGATCGCGCGGCTCTTGAGGTCGCTTCAAAGAACGCCTGATGATCCCGCCCGCCAATCCCGTTGGAGCGCCCATCACTACGGTTGCGCTAGTGATGCGTTGGGCACCGGCTTCTGGACGTATGTGAGATAGCGCCGGCCAACCAACATCTCGTGATCTACCTGCGGAGGTATCGTGACGCCGAGTGCGATGCCGAGAATCGCGTGCGCAACTGCCAGCAAATATATATTCCGATAGCGAAGAAACAGTGCGCAGGCGGCGAAGCCCCAGATCAATGTGGCTACCACCAGGATGGGGCTGGGCAGGTGCGCAATCGCGAACATTCCCGCCGCCACACTTACTGCGGAGAGCGTGTCGGGCATCAGTCGCAACAAGCGCGATAGAAAGAAACACTGAAGTCCGAGCTGCTGAACGAAGGCCCAGATTGCATAGGCCCCATAGTGGGCGACGAACCGCATCGGGCTGACCGGTACTTGCAATGTGCTGAGCCCGAACGCAAGCACAACCGCTGCAACTGCGAGAATTGTCGCCAATCCAACTGCCCATAGAGCAGGGCGGAAGTTTCCCTTGCATAGACCCATCGGCTCCAGCCCGTCAAATCGCCTATGTGTCAACGCAAGCATTCCAGCCACGGCAACGCCCCACAGCGGCAACTGCCATGGCATCGGAGTCCACAACACAAGGAGAAGCAGCGCGAAAGTGAGCGAGACTTCCAGGAAGTCTCGCTGCTTGCTCAGGCTCGTTGGCATTGTCGTTCTGGATTGTATAATCGCCGCGTCTTCCATGTTCCCGAAGTTAGATGCGGCACCGGTTTTCTGGGATGACTGCGAATTCATTGAAAAATAACCGCTTCGCGAGCGCCTCAATGAACCCGGTCCTGGACCAGCTACAGATGCCCCGTGCCCCGTTCTTGCGCGTTACCGGGGTCCCCGCGGACAGGTCTTCGTCCGGGGGGTGGTCAGGCGCAAGGGCGGGAAACCACAAAGGCCGACCGACGCACCGCGCGATGCCGCAACCCGCGCGTCTCACTCAAGAATGACAGCCGGCTCGGCGACAGAACCCGCTTCGTGTCCCCGTGTGGTCAACGTTACGGCTGCCGCCAGAATCAGTGCTCCGCCCGCCCACGCATAGGGCCCAAGATGCTCTCCCAGAAGCCGAACACCGAGCCACGATCCCAGTGCCGGCTCAATATTCAGAAAGACCCCGGCACGTGAAGCAGGCACATGATGGATGCCCCAGTTCCAAAGCAGTGTTGTGGTCGCCGTGCAAAGCAAACCGCTGAAAGCCAGCGCGAACCAGGCCGTTGAGCTAAGGTGTGCGAACGGCAACGGCTGGATGTGTTGATGGGTCACTGGACTCAGCAGCCATGGCAACAGCGCCATCACCCCCAACATCGCGGTTCCGGACAGAATGGTGTATGCCGTCACAACAGGAGCGCTGTGGGTCTCCATCAGCTTCTTGCTAAGCAGCACCCAGGCCAGTGCGGTGATCAGCGATGCCACAACCAGCAGATCGCCCCTCAGTGACGGCTGTCCCTGCGTCATTGGACCCCGGGTACCGCCCAGCACAATGAGCGCAGCGCCCAGGGTCGAACCGCAAAGCGCTATCCATCCGATCCAGTCAAGCCGCTCGCCGGCAAATATTGCGGCCGCCGCGGCCAGCAGCACCGGCATCGATCCCACCATCAGCGCGGCGTGGCTCACGGTGGTCAAGGCCAGGCCGTGAAACTGAAGCAAAAACTGAATGGGTATACCAAACGCCGAAGAAATGAGAAGGATTCGTATTTCGCCGCCTGTGAGACGAAGCCGTCCCAGGTTTGCCAGTACCAGCGGCAACATGCCCAGCGAGGCAAACAGGAAGCGATAAAGCACCATGTGCTCCACGCTCATCTCGTTCAATGCCAGCCTGCCGAAGTAGAATCCCGTGCCCCACAGGCATCCTGCCAATGCGCACGCGCTATAGCCCAGAAACTGAGTGCGACGGTATGTTTTTAATTGCTCTTGCATCCCTTCTTTACTGTCGCACAAGCCAAAGGCAGCTGCAGCGAACCAGAAGGAACCCCTTCAAGCCGCAGTTGGACGGATCGGCCAGTTCCTCACAGACCCATACCAATCGAACAACAGCGCCCCGCATTGGTTTGCCGATCAATTCTCTCCGAAAGCGCACAATCGGCATAGTGACCATGACCTTCCAATTCGCAGGCAAAAAGTGGGTTAGAAAAGTCTCGGGTTCAATATGTCAGCTACATCCCGGTCCGTACCATCAAAAATCATTACCCCACCCCCCCCACCCGCAATTCCACGTTTTTTGGGGTGGTGCTGTGGGTCATAGTACACAGAATCAACAGCTTAAAGAATCATCCTATGTACCGATCAGTAAACTTTGGACCCGAAAAACAGACACTTTATGCTCAAAAATGCCCTGATTAACCCGCTTTTCATGCAGTTTTTGTGGATTTTTGAATCAGAAAGTTGGTGGAATAGTGAAAGCAACATGCCGCATTTGCGGTCCTAATCTAACTCTTCGTCTGCGCAAACGGCGACCTTGCCGCACTTGCCCGAGGACATCAGCGCATAAGCTTCTCCGGCGCGTTCCAGCGGAAAGCGGTGCGTGATGATATCGGCCGGATGCAGGTTCCACCGGACCAGCCGTTCCACCAACTCTTCCATTAGCCAGGTAGATGTGACCCATGAACCATACAGGGTTTTCTGATCGTGGATCAGGTCGGGAGACGGGTTGATCTCGACCTTCCCGCCTTCGCCGATGAAAACAATCCGGCCCCATTTGCGTGTAGCTCGGATAGCTGTAGCGCGCGCAGCCTCGTTCGCAGAACAGTCGACGGCGCGCTCCACGCCAAAGCCGCCTGTCAATCTTCTGACCTGCTCCACGTTATCGGGGCCTGAGACTAATACTTCGTCGCAAAGGCCCAATTCGACAGCGATCTTCATGCGTTCCGGGACGACATCAATGCCAATGATCTTATTGGCACCAAGTTTCCGGCAAAGCGCAGCAGTCGCCAGCCCGACCGGGCCCAATCCCGTCACCAGCACAGCATGATTCCCATTGATCCCGATCTTTTCCAAGCCCTCATATACAGTGCCGAATCCGCATGCCACTTGCGCTCCATCAGCAAACGAGAGTTCATCTGGCAGTGCGATCAGATCCTTCTCTTCCGCAAGCATGAAATCAGCCATGCCGCCATCGCGCTGCCATCCATATGCGCGCCGATATTTATCGCTCGTGCAAGAAATCATATAGCCGCGCCGGCAATCGTTGCACAAGCCGCAGCCAGAGATGTGATAGACGATTACACGATCGCCGTTAGTAAATCGGCGGCAACCTTCTCCTGTTAGCACGATCTGCCCGCATGGCTCGTGACCGGCGATCACTCCCTGGTAGCCTTCCGGTCCTTTGCCAAGATGCTCATGATAGATCGCCCGAATATCCGAACCGCAAATAGTCGATGCCTTGACGCGAAGCAATACTTCGCCGTGTCCCGGCACCGGCATCGGCACGGTGCGAAGCTCGACACTTGAGTCACCCGGCAGGAAAGCAGCAGTCATAGTCGTTTTCATTCTTTTTCTCCGCTTTTCTGCCTGGGTTTCAGTTCGGGCTAGGCTGATGGTGGAAGGAAAAATCCGGATACAGTCATCAAGCTAAATGGAGCACGTTGAAGCGCCTTTTTCAGGGCGGCGTGATGTATCCGTGAACGTCCCAAAGATCTTCCCAGGTCTGGCCATCTTTCCAGAGGAAGACTTGCCCTTTGATCAGACGGCAGTTTCGATCGATCGCTGCGATCTCCCGCATTTCGTCGTCTGTCAGAGGCGCTGCGACAACTCCGTTGAGGTTAGCGGCGTAATTGTTTATCGAAAATGGTATGGGCGTCTGCCCCCTTTGAATAGCCCACTTGATACAGACCACCGCAGGATGCAAGCTGTGACGTCGGGCAATCTTCAAGATGACTGGATCTTCTGTGGGGCTGGTATCTTCCGGAGTGCGGTCACGTTCCGGTCGTCCAGGCGAGCCTATCGGGCAATAGCCGATGGCTTGAATACCACTCTCGACCACAAACCGGAATAGCTCGGGTTGCTGGAAATGTGGATGCAATTCCATCTCATTGACCGCGGGCTTGATGCGGGCGTCCTGAAGCACGAGCTTGAGCTTTGGGATGGTCATGTTCGAGGTGCCGATATGCCGCACCAGTCCGAAGTCGACCAACTCCTCCATCTTCCGCCAGGTCTTCATGTAGTTTTCGTGGATGTACGGCGTTGCATCAGCGCTACGCGAAGTGACATCGCAGCCCGGCGGATGGAAGTTTGGAAACGGCCAATGAACAAGGTACAAGTCAAGATACTTGAGCCGTAGATCAGCCAGAGACTTGCGGCATGAGGCGATCACATCATCCTCGGCGTGCTTGTCATTCCACAGCTTCGAAGTGATCCAGAGTTCCTCTCGCTTCACTCCGCCCTGCTGAATTTCTTCAAGCGCAGCGCCGACTTCAGCTTCGTTGCTGTAAACGGAGGCACAATCGAAGTGTCGATAGCCGGCAGCCACCGCGCCCTTAACCGCCGAAGCAACCTGGGCAGGAGTCACGTGATCTGAACCGAATGTGCCAAGGCCGATCGCCGGCATGGCGGCCCCGGTGTAAAGGGTCCTTTGTGGAATCGTCGTGGGATCGATGGACAAGAATTCCCTCCTGCTTGTTCTTACTGACCCGCACGCACAAGCAGGCACGTTATGTTGTCGTGGCCGCCGGCCTTGTTGGCAGCATTCACCAAGCGGGCGCAAAGCTGATCTGGCAGTAGTTCCAGCGATAGGAGAGACTCGATGAGCGGGTCAGCAAGTTCGCGGGTCAGTCCGTCGGAGCAGAGCAGGAATAGATCGCCTGGTTCCGCCTCCAACTCGATGATGTCTGGCGTTACGCGGTTTTGAGTTCCTAGCGCGCGGGTGATCACATTCTTGAGC
>Ga0302200_10003268_pt1 | contig 13784 bp, 12 predicted proteins | sample II_Bog_N3_1_FD_194585 | JGI IMG/M metagenome (GOLD analysis project Ga0302200, IMG submission 194585) | Peat permafrost microbial communities from Stordalen Mire near Abisko, Sweden - II_Bog_N3_1 | ecosystem: Environmental > Terrestrial > Soil > Wetlands > Peat | place: Sweden: Abisko... | reverse complement strand
AAGGTTCCAAGAAGAAACTCGTTGATCAGCCCGGACATTAGGTAGAAACTGTGCGCCAGTACATACCATCGGATCAAGTCTAGAGTCGATAGCCGCTTAACGGCTCCGATTGCGGCGAGTGTATACGCCGTGAATCCGGCCCAGCGAGCTAAACTGGCGGCAGGAGCGGCGGACCAGCTGATGCTAACCGTGATCAGGACCAGGAATGCGAGCCCGAGCCTCTGCTGAATAGATCCGACGTTGAGGATCTTCTTCTTCGTGAACAGGCAAGTCAATAGGCCGTAGAGGAATAAAAGTGCAATTCCTATCTGCCTTGATGCATCTCCGGCACCTGCGCTGGCTGCAAAGACTACGTAGTAGGAATCATCAGAGAGAATGCGCGGCGCATCGAGATGGTGAATAATCAGGAAGAACGCGCATGTCAGAACGGCATAGTCGAGCCATCTGTTATTTGCTGCGTTCATCATGCACCATTTCATTCAAGCCATTAGGGAAGTTTGTTTAGAAGGGTACCGTTCTTTGCAGTTGTGCAATCGGCATCGCATGCCAGCGTCCCGTCAAGGAGACTGAATAGCGTTTCTTTGAAAAATGAAGAGAAATTGCAATACTCGCAAAACCGTAGCAAGCGAGTTCGCGGCCAGGAGACTTGCCGCCGCTCCGAGAGGGCCGTAGATTCTCACCAGGGGTAGTCCAACAACGCAGACGACGATCGGATAGACACAACTGATTCTCAACTCTACTTTTCCGCGCCCCGCTGTAAAGAATCCGCAGGAAAGAGCGAAACCAGAAGCAGCTGCGACGAAGCTCAAGCTAAGAACGAAAAGGGTAAGGCCAATGCCACTATATTTGGCGCCGTAGAGTAAGACTGCCAGGCGGTCACCAGAGAAGAGGATCAATGCCGCAAACATCAGCATGGACATAGTGAAAATGCCCGTCGCCTTCCAGACAAATCTGCGCATTCCTTTTATGCCTTCGTCGGCAAAGGCATGAGAAATCCTCGGCTCTACGTAGTTTTGGACGCCCAGAAGGAGCGGGTTAGCCAGAGCGTTTATGCCGAAGCAGACGGCCCAAACTCCTGCAGCCGCAGGGCCTTGTATTTTGGAAATCAACCATGGGTAGGAATAGAGGCTAACCGCCCAAAGGAACTGGCTTCCGAATATCCAGCGCCCAAGAATCCAGTTTCTCCTTAGGACAATCTTTGCGTCGCGAATCCGGAACGCCAACCGGTGCCGATTCCTCCAGAACCAGACTACTGTGAGCATCCCGCAGCTGGCACCGATGGCAAGTACCCCAGTGGCCGCCGATAGATGACCGCTAAGTGCCAGCGTTACCAGGATGCCCACCTGTGCTATACCAACGGCGAAGTCGGCCAATAGCGCTGACCTCACGTTAAGGTGGGCAAAACAGACGCGCCTAAACATCTCCTTAAAAAGAAAGAGCGGGCAGGCGAATGCAAGCGTGAACATGACAAGGGCGAGCCGCGAGTGAGCGACACCAAACCCCAGCGCCGCCAGCAGCAATACGAGAAATAGGGCGCCACCCAGCGCCAGCTGCTGAGTATAGGCACCAGCCGTGTAGCGTGCCCCCTCCCCCTCCAACAACCGGGGCTGTATCAGAATATAGGGCGAAGATATCAACATCTGCTGGAATGCGATCGCAAACAAGATCACACTGTATCCAAGCATGTAGCGTCCCAATTCGTCTTTGGAGCAGAACCTCCCAATTAATATGCCTGTCGAAAAATTTGTGAGGCTAACGAATACCTGATCGAGTAGGGCCCATGTTCCGCTGTGGCCTGCGATGTTTCGGAAGCGGACAAGATGATTTGAGAGCCGGGCCTGCATCCAGACGCCTGGGCGGCCGAGCGCTCTAACTTCGAATGTTCCACTCACATCCGAGGATACAGCCAACCCTCCCTCTCTTGGAGTGCTTACATTTGGTTCGTCGACAATGCTCACACACGTCTCTCCTGTGATCTGACGTCAAGACGATTTGTCGTTCAAGATGTGTCTATGTGGACTGGGCCATTCAATTGTCGCGTCGGCGTGAAGACAACTCATTGACCCCGCTCTTCGAACTCTGTGAGGACTCATTTAGTGTCGAGCAACGGCGGACATAGGGTTTGTAGAATGGGGTGATCCTGCTGACGGCCCGTAACTTAAGCGATGATTTCAGGGCAAAGGGAACAATTGCTCCAGAGGAAGCGCATCGTCAACCGAAGAGTTGTTCACGAAGAGGCAACGTTCCTTTCGTTGGAAATTCCCATAACCCCGTTGCTTGCAGCGCAACTAGAAACAAATAAGCTGGATTCAAGTATAGGTAACGTCGCCACAGCCTCCGTGGTTCGGAAATCAAGCGAAACAGCCATTCCAGCCCCCGGTCTTGCATCCAGACAGGTGCCTGTGGGATTAGGCCCGCTAAAAATGGAAACGCGGCGCCCACGGCTAAGATTGGCATCGAAAGGGCATCCCGAAATTCAAAGGCAAACGATTCTTGCCGTGGGCACCCTAAGCCACACAATAAAATCGACGCCTTCGATTTGAGAATTCGATTTGTCAATTCACTTTTCTCTTCAGGCCTTAGCCTGCGAAATCTCGAGGGTTCCGCCCCTGCAATTTCGATACCGGAGAACCTTTCTTGAAGAGAATGCGACAGCGCGGACAGAATCTCAGATGTTCCTCCATAGAGATAGATGGACTCACCTTGCTCTGCTGCACGAGCGCACACCTTAAGCGTGAGGTTTGGTCCGTAGACGCGATCCGAAAGTTTGGCATCATGCAGTCGGTTCAGCACCCAACGGACTGGTTGCCCATCTGGCACCAGAAGATCAAAGTGATTCAACCGAAATCTTTGCTCAGCGTCCAGAACGCCTGTCATGACTCCATGAACTGCGAGAGCAGAGACGGCTATGCCCCGCTTTTCGCGTGCAGCGCAAAAAATGAAATCCGTCGCTGCCTCATAGTCAACTGCATCGACCATGATTCCGACTACGCTCCATTTACCTGCATTGCGCATTCTGATTCCCATCTTTCGGCGTTGAATTCGTAAGTCTCCTGCAAAATCTGCGGCACATTGTATTTCGGCTTCCATTCAGGGTGGTGTGCGCGGAACTGTGTAAGTTCACTGATCCACAAGATATGGTCACCACGCCGATTCTGATCGACTTAACTGCGTAAAAGGATCGCCTCTCTTTTCGGATGCGCCAATGCAATTGGGCAGGCGGGCGGTGCCTGTCTTGCATCGGGATTTGAAGAACGCGACAAACTAAGAACGATCACCATTTTGCATTGCAGGCCTGGAGTTCAACTCGCGGTTCGGCCCTGTCTGCAAATCTTTGCCATTGACTGGAATGCCAAGCAGGTCCAAATGAATCTGTGGCAAGGGCGCCCAAAACGCGCTAGAGTCTGTTGTAGAGTTTTTGCGGGATCGGGAACGATCGGTTGTGGAGCACTGTTCCCAGCAGTCGAATGCCGGCAGCATCGAATGATTCCTTTGCCTTGCGCGCAATCAGCCGACGCGTGCCATTGGCCTCGATAACTAGAATGGCAGCATCTGCGACGAGGCTCAATAACAGAGCGTCTCCACAAACACCCGTTCCTGGAGCATCGATCAGTATGTACTCAAACTCTTCCTGCAATTGCGATAGGCGCTCCTTCAGCTGATCTCGCGGTAGCAGCACGTGGCCTTTGTCGGCCAGAATGTCCGGTCCGGCCAACCAAAGATTGCCGGCGACTTTCACAAACTGTTCCAGCAGTGGAGCAGATGGATCGCAGAAAGGATTTGTGCTTTCGACTCCAAACATGCCAGAGAGGCGCGGCGAGCGCACATTTGCGTCGACCAGACAAACTGGTCGCGAGCAGTTAGCCGCAAGAGCCCGTCCAGCCCTGGCACAGACAGAGCTGCTGCCGTTGTCACCCTCCACACCGCAGAGAACCACCTTCCTCGGGGCATTTCCCTTTGCCGACAGGAATATCCGCTGGACCATGCGCAGAATCTCTTTTTCGGATGGATTCGTGGGATTGCGTGAAAGGATGGGGACAACCTTCATCCCGCCCACGCGATCAGCGGTAGCCCACCTTGATCCGTCTGCGGGTCTCGCTTCAATCTCGATCTGGGTCATCAATTCAAAGTTACGACTCATCGAAGTTTCGCCTCGTTGGTAGGAGTCATCGTGTCTCCTGTCATTGGAGCTGTCAGTGGTCCAGGAAGCCGTATCTTTTGTCCTGACTCGATATGGTTTGGATTGGTAAGCTTTGGATTGAGCGCCCGAATTCTACTCAAATGCCGTGGATCAAAGGTTCCCAGGTATTTGACCGATATATCCCGAAGCCTTTGGCCAGGTTCTACTGTGATTTCAAATGTCGAGGAATTCGGGGCGGATTCCGTGGTTCTGGATTCGCCAGCATCTGCTAGGGAGGGCGGAAGGACTGACGCCGGCAAGGGCTTCAGATTCATGGAGCGGTCGCTGGCCCCGGTCAACTGATTGGGCCATAGTTCAGTGAACCCTAGAACGCACAGCACAGACAGGACAAGCAGCAATACCGTCGCAGGAACCCACAACTTCAACAACCGAGAGGCTTGACCCGGTTGTCCGGATTCGTGGGGGCGTTCGACAGCAACCCCGACGTCGAATGAAACGCGATCAGCCCGTTGCGGAATCAATTGCAAGTCGTCAATTACTTCGCCCACCATTCTGCCGCTAACCCTTTTATCATTCAGTGCGCGACACAGTGACAACGAGTTAAAGCATAAGTTGTTAATTGTCCGAGGAATGCCATGACTGGTCTCTGCGATCATCGTGAGCGCCTCGTCTGTAAACAATGGCCCACTGTTATATCCCGCTCGTTTCAATCGATAGTCGATGTAAGCTGCAGTATCTTCCGTCGAAAGCGGGTCGAGGCGGCAGATCGTCGAAATGCGCTGACGAAGCTGCACCAGTGAAGGCTGAGCCAGCTTATCGCATAGCTGTGTCTGCCCTGAAAGCACCACATGCACCAGCTTTCCACGCGAGGTCTCGAAGTTGGTAAGCAGGCGAACTCTTTCCAGAACCGCGTCCGACAGATTCTGCGCCTCGTCGATGACGATCACTAGTCTCCGTCCGGCCCTCGTCTCGTTGGCCAGAGCATCGCTAAATTGCGTGTGCATCTCCGAGCTGCTATTGCCCGGACTGATACCCATATCGCGCAGGATGAAGGCAACCAGTTCGCGCGGTTCGCATTCAGGATCCACATCGAAGAGAAAAATACTCCGCGAGGTTTCGCGAATGTCTTCAAGCAACCTGAATAGCAGTGTGGTTTTCCCCATTCCAGGATCTGCAATCATGGCAGTGAAGCCGCGATTACTCGAGAAACCGTACTTGAGCGATGCCAGCCCCTCTCGATGCGTATGGCTGGGATACAGGTATCGCGAATCGGGGGTAGCACCGAAGGGATCTTCATTGAAGCCAAAGTATTGCGACAGCATTTGTCTACTCTCCGCCTTTCGGCAATGCAGCGAGTACCGGCATGTCCAGGTATCCGGCCAACTCATCTGGGGTTCGGAATGTTGGATCCATGAGATCTAATACGAACGCAGTGGAAAGACTGAAAGTTCCGGCTAGCAGAAAAGTAAGAAGAGAAACCGCCAGCGGGGATCGTTTTGGAAGCGAAGGTACGACAGGTTGCTCAGCCATCGCAACATTCAGAATTCCATCCCTATCGAGGGCGTTGCTGATACGTGCCTCTTCGCGCTTGCGTTCATACAGGAGATAGTTCTCCTCTTGCGTCTTGGCGTCTTGCAAAAGGTTCTGTTGAGTAACCATGCTTTGATCGAAGTGTTGAGCGGCTCCGTGGTACTTCGAGGCGACGGCGGCTGCGGCGCCCGCCCGCGCCTTCAAACCACTGAGATCGGACTGAGCCTTGGTAAGCTCGGCCTGAACCCACTGATAGTCGGGGTTCTGGTCCGAGGTTTCGTCACGAATTGGCTTGCTCTGCTCCGCGCTTATGGCACTCTTCGCATCCGCGATCTGCCGGTCAACCTCCTGAACCAAGCGATAACTGGGCTCGTACTTGGTCAACAACTCAGTCTTCTTGAGCTCCAGATTCAAGAGGGTCGATTTCAATTGCTCAAGCAGTTGTGGGTTGTCGGAATTTCGCACTACGGTTGTCATCCTTGGTTTGATCGACTGCAGTTGAGCCTGGAGAGCGCGGACTCGCTGTTCTGTCTCGAGCAATGTAGTTTGGGCTTGGCGGGCTGTCGAGTCGAATGCATCAGCTTGCTGCAGCGCAGAGTCACGCTCAAGTTCGGCAGAGACGACACCGGTTCCTTTGGTGAAGTCGGTTAGCTTTTCTTGAGCTCGATTCATCCCCTGCTTATACTGCTCAGTCTGCTGATCGAAGAATTCAAACTCCCCTGATGCGCGGTGCACCTCCATATGCCTCTCGGTGTACGCTGCGGCCAGAGATTTAAGTACTTCCTCCGCAACTCTCGGGTCGCGAGCTTCGTAGCTTACCGAGATTACATTGGTCTTACGAATAGGTTCTATCTTCAAATCGTGACTTAATTTGCGCACCGCCTTGGCGACGCTCAGTTCATTACTCCCGTTCTTGATCGAACCGTATTGCGCATTCATGCCCGTGGACAAAACGACCTTGCGCAGCAAGTCGTTGCTGTTGAGCAACTCAACTTCGGAGTTGAGATCCTCCTCGCTGACTTGATCGCTGCTGAACTGGGCGGCGGCATTGGCCGACGGTGTCACCATCTCATCCGAGCGCTGGCGCAGAGCCAGGATTTTCATCCTGGCTTCATACTTCGGAATCCACACGCCGGATACGGCCACCGCAATAATTACGAGGGCAAATGCACAGAGCATTGGTATGCGCTGGCGAAAGAGTACAGCCAAAATATCGCGGGGGGTTGGCAACGAATGTCGTGCGTACCGATCGATTGCCAACTCGTCCATTCTGATGGCTACAAGTTCGTCGTTTCTCATCTTGCCCTCCACCTCAGGTACGCCTACGAAGCTTTTGTGAGGCAGGCGTGCAGCTTGCCTGGTCCCGACTGGGTCATGGAATGAAACCTCGCGTTTAAAGGAGCGAAGTCTCGTCCGGCGTAGATTAGGGTGTGGCGCTGAGCTGCGAGTTGACAGTCGGTTCCGAGACTGGGGCTGCAAGCATTGCGCTGGAAAAAGACGCCGCGTTTTGCCCAGCTGTTCCTGAGAAAAAGTTCACGCAAGCCGATTCAATTTGCTTTCTCATTGCACGTCTTCTTCTGGCCCGCCACCTGGCTTTTGGCTCAAATGATTCCAGTGACTTGCCCTGAATAGGAACGGGAGCAGAGTAGAACCCAGCCGCCGTTTGTCGCATCCCAAGCGACGCGAAAAACTCGTCGTAGCTGTGATGAAACGCCGTCGAGTGTCCTTTTGAGTAGGACCGTTGATTTGTGGCACATACTGCTGTTAACTCTTCAATGCCAAAGGCAATTGCGAATCCTTGCAGGGCAGCGAGAAGCAGGAGTCTGGGAGAGTACTCATAGAACACTTTTCGCACAAGTTTCATCTCGAAATCGCAATTCTTCTTACCCTGCAAACAAGTGATCAATAGAGTCTCGACTAGATCCGATCCCACAACCCCGCCGGGGACGATGATGAACGATAGACTGTACACCTCTACACCGTTCACACGGAGATGGGTCGATAGTTCACCCTCCCTGTCATATCGCATAGCGGGCATGCCTATCGTTACAGTGAAGCAGTTGTCGCCATCCCGGACTTGATGGAGCACAACCTCTCCCTGCAGAATCTGTCTGAGAGTGCTTTCGGGGAGCGCGGAGTGCATGCGCCTGTAATGGTGTAAAAAGCAGGATGCGCGTTCAGCTACAGTGAAGCCCAGAACAATGTAGTCGGGGATTAGGTACTTGAAGGCGAACCACGGCTTGTCTTGAGCGAATTCATCGAAAGGACGATGCGCCAGGAATCTGAGTACTTCGCGCTGTGTACCAATATTGGCTAGTAGTCGCCAACATTCACCCAAAACCCTGGATAACGACCAGTTCACTCGTTGGCGCACTAAAATCAATGGCCACCCAAAGAAATTGAGCCGCCTCCTAAGTTCGCGGAGAAAGGGCCGCCCGCGGCCGGGCTCAACGTGAGAACCCCTAAAGTCATTCATGAGGGGTAGAGTTACGAAATGCTGACCAGGCTGACTGTGGATCTCACCCATCGGAACTGATCTCCCTAACTTCATCTTAGATTTCGCACTCGTGCAGCGAGTTATTCATTCGACGATAACAGGACTAAGAATCTCGACTAAGAGAAGCAGTGACAAGCTCAAAGAATCCCCGAGCCCAAATACGCACCCATGCTTGATGTAGGCAAAAACGGTCGAATTTTCGAGAAAGCGCTCTGCGGTACGTAAAGCATGTCTCCCGGTTCCAACTGAACGTCTTCCGACAAATTACGCGATGCCAGGAGCTTCTTGACATTTAGGAGCTTAGCCTCATACCCACCGCCCTGCACTGGACGAAACAACACCACCTGGGAATGCTTGGCTCTGTCGTTAAAGCCCCCGGCAATCGCTACCGCCTCCGTAACGGTAGTGTCACTGCGGAGGTCGTACTTGCCCGGCTTGGATACCTCGCCGGATGCTATGAAGTAGGGCTTCTCAAAGTCCTTTAGAGCGATCGCGACGACCGGATCGTGGAGAGTGTTTGCGTAGGCTGCCTTTACGGTCTCTGTTAACTCCGGCACCGTTTGACCTTCGACAAAGATCGAGCCGATACCTTTCAACGTCACATAGCCATCTGGTTGCACCGCAATTGTCTGGTTGAATTCCGGAGACAACGCAAAATCCAAATCAAAGGTGTCACCTTTTCGAAGACGATAGCGTGGATTCCGTTCGTGTAGCCCCGGGGACGTGTCCGCCGAGGTTGGAGCAGCCGAAGCGGAATTAGTCGCTAGCGTGGCAGAATTCACAGCACGCTGGCTGGAGGCCTGAATCGCTACTGCTACAATCAGCGCCGCCAATAGGATGCGTAAGTACCTCACTTAGGACCTAACCTTTCCATTGCAGTCGAGCGGCCTCAGTTGCCCTTAATACGCATAGCGTAGGTGAAGCCGGACTCAGTTATCTGGTTCACGGTATCCAAGTGCGATTCAGCCTTTCGAATCGCTGTACCAGCTCCGGAAGTTATTTTCGCGCCTCATCCTAAACTCCCTTCATGGCGAACACGGCTGTATGCAGGAGAATGGCAAAATCCATGAAGAAGTTTCGATGGCGGATGTAGTAAAGGTCGTACTGAATGTTCTCGTGGATTAGGAAGGAACGATCGGCACTTAGCTGCCAGAGACCGGTCAGTCCAGGAATGACCTGCAGTCGCTGACGGAGAAGGTCGTTGTAGCGCTCCACAATGAACGGCATCTCCGGACGGGGGCCGACCAGCGACATGTCACCTGTCAGAACATTGATGAGTTGTGGCAACTCATCAAGGCTGGTGCGGCGCAGCCAGCGGCCAACATACGTAACCCTTGGATCGTCAGTTCCGGTGGGGTGAAAGTCATATTTGGGCGCATCCACGTGCATTGATCGGAATTTATAGAGCTCAAATGGCTTGCCGTCGCGCCCCACCCGCAATTGCTGGAAGAGGGCAGGTCCCTTAGACTGCCATCGGATCAGAATTGCAAGAATCGCCCACAGTGGCAAAGTGAATATCATCAAGACAAGGGCAGCTCCAAAATCGAAAACACGCTTCGCCGCTTCATACAAGCGCTTGCGCTCGGGAAGGCCAAGAGAAGCGATGAGTACGCCATCGATGTCAACGTATTCGGTCGACGTCTCTGAACCGCAGGAAAGTTGGGGAACAAAAGCGACACTGGCTCCAGCCCTGAAAGCCTCGGCTGCAACTTCCCTGAGACGTTCCTGTGACAGCGACGGAATTCCAACGACAACCAGGCTGACGTTTCGATCCCGGATCATGTCGCTGCTAAGAGGACCGGAAATCACTGAAGCGGACCGCTCGCGCTTATAGCCGTATTCGAAAACTTCATCGCCGGCCAGTTTCTCATCGTCGTCGACAATAACGACCGGGTTCATTCCCAGTTTGGGCGAACGGACGATCGCTGAAAAAACGCGCCTACCAGTGAGCCCCGCGCCGTAGACCAACACGTTCCGTATGCCATAGCCGCGGCCGTGCAAATTCCGAATGATCGCGAACACAAGCTGCTTTTCGGCGATCACCAGTAAAGGCACGAAGATGAGTGCCAGGATAACTACCCAGCGCGAAAACAGCTGCGAAAGGAAAAAGGAAGCAAGAAAGACGATCGAAAAGGCTTGCACAGTTACTCGCAGGATTCGTTCGGTCTCGCGAATGCGCAGGAGGCTGTTGGCCGGTTTGTAAGCACCCTCATGATCCAGCATCGACACAAACAATACCGCGAAACCAAATGCTGCCGGGAGGATGGTGCCGACAGAATAATGCAGGTGCTTGCCCACGTGCAGCAGTGCATACGTTGAGCTTGCCAGCAAGGCACCTGCGATGACGAGAACCAGGTCGGCAGTCCGCTCGATGAAGGCGGCCGCAATCTCAAACCGTTCGTTACTCTGCGGGATCGCACCTGCCTGATTGGCATAGGACTCCACAAATGGCGCGGCCGAGTCGACCAGTTTGACGGAACCCATGTTAATTCTCCTCGAAGTCGCAACTCCGCATCGCCATTCCAGCTCTTACGCTATGACTGCTTCTTCGCGCGTCCAGGAGCCGCGCCACACCATTGCGAATTGCGGATTCTGCGGCACCGGTTCTATGATGCTCAGGCGATTTCTGCGGAAGGGAAGTTGACCGGCTCGACATCATCAACGCTGACTTCAACCGCTACACTCAGCATGATCGTGTCGAGTGAAAGCACCACGCGGAACTCGTTCTTCTTGCGGACCAGCACTCCCTGCACACCGGCCATCACTCCGGCCTTGATTCGTACCCGCTCTCCAACTGTCAAATACGGATGCGGCTCGATTGTGCGCTCGAGAATGCCGAAACGTAATGCGTCGATCTCAAGATCAGGCAGGGGCCATGATTCCCGCGGCGAGCCGACAATCGACAGAACGCCAGGCGTACCAAGAACGGCGCCCCGCGCCTGCCGTGCAATGCGGACAAAGACGTAGGTCGGAAACAGAGGTAGTTCCAGGACTATCGGGCGGCTCTTCTGCCATTGGTGAGTTGTCCGATAGAGCGGCACGAAGGCCTCGATCCGGCGCTCCGCCAATAGCTCGGAAACATGCTTTTCGTGGCGGGGTGTGGTGTATACCGCAAACCATCGCGGCATGGAATCGGTGCCGGTGCGTAATGCCCCGACATTGTCTACGCTGGTCTCTTGCTCGCGGATTTCAGACATGGCTTCGCCATCCTTACTCGGAAAGTTTCTTTTCCACAATCTCTTTGGAAGGAAAAACCTGCTCTTCAAAGAGGCGCATCTCGTTCTTGGCGCGAGTTCATAAACTTGGTTTACACTACTCGCGCCACTCGCTCAGAAATCGTCAGGTGCGAGAGAACTGACTCAGTTGCGTCGGTGTGAAACTGCACTGAAGCGGCGAATCCCCCTTCGCTCCCTTCGCCGGGCTTCGAGCCAGGGGGGTCGACGCGAAGCACCACACCCTCACCGTGCAAGCGCATTCCGGAGCCGGGATCCATCAGTTTCGGGAGCACAATCTCCAGTTGAACCAGCGCTCCAACTGGTGGTGATGCGTTCGTTTGCACGTAGACTCCGAAAGTGTTGATGTCGCGAGTAACGCCCTGGCCACTTTGGGTTTCCCCCTCTTGGCGCGCCCACATGATCAGCGCCGGAGCGCTCAATCGGTAGCGCGTGGCGCTTCGCAACTCAATGAGAGTGTGCATTTGATTTTCGCTTTCACTCCGCTCGCACAGGCATGATGTGAACTGATTAGGAAACCCCAATGTAAGCAAAAATGTACGCAATTGCGTGAAGGCTTACAAGAGAAGGAAACGCTTGCGGACTTCTATTCCTGTTGCCTTGGGCCGGACTGGATGAATCTGTACTGTGTTTGTCCTTCGAGATGGCGTTTTTAGCAAGTCAGTTAGACAGGTCAAAGACTAGAGATATTTGTTTCTCTCAAATTAGGTCAAGATGTCTCTGCCGGTTTTGCACAGCAATGGCTTGACACGCGGAATTGATAAGTTGCAAACTACACACATTGCAAGTCCAGCAAGAGCCCATCGCAAGAATTCCAATCTAATTTGGACACCCAAACAGATCAGCTAGTTCGTGACATCGATCAAGTGTGATTGAAAATCATATTGAGCAGCTGTGGATGTTGTGGAAACTTTTCTTCGTTTGAGGCGAGGAATTCTGGAATTCCCAAGTGTGCGATGACTTACTATCGCGTTTGAGAGCCCGGTCGTAAGTTAGTTCTTGCGCCTGGCGCATTAAACGCAAATTGCACTGTACCGCCCGCTCTCCCCCATCGGGGACGCAGAAACCATGGTTGTGCAATTGGTACCGCGTTTTCCACAAACTAAATTGAGTGCCGATCTCAGTTAGATGAGCTGCTGGCAGGCATTGTGAATCATCGCGCTTGAACATGTGCATTTTTGATCAGACCTGCATCTAACCGTGAGTGCAAACTCGCTAAACCTGGGGTTGAAAATTCAGAAATGTTGCAATCGCATCGAACTGTTGGCGTTTGAGGGGAAAGCCCGGTAAAGATGATTTCCGGAGTGTGAGGGATATGACTTCTAGACGCGGCGACATCTCTATCTCTGTTCTTATCGCAAATCCGCAGGCCATGGCGCGCGAGCTTCTTATGGCGGCGCTGAACCGGCACGCAAAGTTTCACGTGGTTCACTGCGCCACCACTGCACAGGAGGTTCTCGACGTTGTGAAGTCCTCTGTCGTGAATGTTGCCTTGATCAGTGCGACTTTGGCCGATGGTCCGCATAGCGGCCTTGGAGCGTTGCGGCAGATCCGCGACTGTTCTCCCCAAGTCCGGTCGGTTATTCTGCTCAATACACATGAACGCAAGCTGGTCGTGGACTCGTTTCGGGCTGGCGCAAAAGGCATCTTTTCCCTTTCGCAGTCTGGCTTCAAGTCGTTGTGCCGGTGCGTGGAGCAGGTCCACTCAGGGCATATTTGGGCAAACTGTCAGGAACTCACAGATGTCATGGAGGCGTTTTCAAACCTTGCGCCAATGCGGGTGGTGAACGCAGACGGATTGCGGTTGCTGACCAGGCGCGAAGATGATGTTGTGCGTCTCCTGGCAGAGGGCATGCAAAATCGAGAGATCGCCAACGAACTTAAGCTCAGCGAGCATACGATCAGGAACTACTTGTTTCATATTTTCGATAAGCTGGGCGTTTCGTCGCGTATCGAACTAGCTCTATATGCGGTCAGTTGCACCAAAGGGAAGCCGGCTTCCTGCGTCCAGGATGACCAATTAGAGGGCAAATCTGCCGGTAGTGCAGAACTCGCTGACGAGTTGTTTTTGCTTGCGGATCCGGGTTCAGGAGCTGAGTCTCCCCTCCGCAGGAAAAGCAGCCTGAGAGGTCGCCTGCAGTTGACGTGATCAGCCAGCGCTGCGTGGGAAAGCTGCGCTGAAGAGCCGGCAGCAGCCTTGAAGTGATCAATGAGACCTTAATCCCGCTGACCTCTGCTTTATTCATAAACTAAGGGTTCGATCAGGGTGCTGAAAGGTGTTTTTGAGCGCTTTCTGAGCCGCCAGTGCGCGTTAGAATCAATCGATTACGATCCGTGATCGTGAGGAGAATACATGCGAAATTATATCTATGCAAATGCGGGC
>Ga0302200_10003263_pt1 | contig 13794 bp, 15 predicted proteins | sample II_Bog_N3_1_FD_194585 | JGI IMG/M metagenome (GOLD analysis project Ga0302200, IMG submission 194585) | Peat permafrost microbial communities from Stordalen Mire near Abisko, Sweden - II_Bog_N3_1 | ecosystem: Environmental > Terrestrial > Soil > Wetlands > Peat | place: Sweden: Abisko... | reverse complement strand
CAGTCCAGTACTGGCGGCGCAGCATCCTCCGTTGCGGGACTAGGTGGCGCGGGGTTAGCCGAGACAGAGCTATGTCGGCCTGCCGCGGGCTTTCTCGCTGTCGTCTGTGTGCCTGCTTTCTGTGCGGCTGGCGTCTGTGCGGTAGCAGTTCTAGTGGCCGGACTGCCGAGCAGAGCCGCAATCGACTGTGCATCGAGCCGGGCAATCTGATTGCGGCTTTCGATGTTGAAGAACACTTGGCCACGGCCATCGGTCTCGGCAAATCCGAGCCTGCCGGGCATCAGGATGACGCCTAGCTTCTGCCGCGTCTCGGCATCGATCACCGTGATCGAAGACTTGATCTGCTCATCAGCCGTCGTTCCCGCGGAGCGGTTGGCGCAGACGGCAAAGAGCAGCCTGTTCTGCGGTTCATAGACGAGAGCGCGCGGCGCTGGGCCGGTGGAGATGGTAGCCACGACGGCGAGCGTGCGCCGGTCAAAGACCTTCACCTGGCCGGCCGGTCCATCGCTGACGTAGCCAAACTGGCCGGCATCGTCGAGAGCGATGGCGTGAGCCTCGCGCAGGCCTGAGATCACCCCGGCCACTTGCCCCGTCTCCACGTCCACCACCTGCACCTGTGCGCCGTGGGCGATATAGAGACGCTGGGCCGCAGGGTCCATCGTCAGATAGTCCCAGTTGCCCACGCCACCGATGATCCACGTCTTCTTGATGGCGAAAGGGCTGCCCGGCAGTTCGGTGGCCGCGGGCGGCTGCTGCGCCGCCAAGGCGGCACAACCCAGCAGGCAAAGGGCAAGCAATCTCTTCATCGCGGCTGACTCCTGATGAGTAGATGCGGAATCGCCGGCCAGCGCTCGTCATTTTTTCAGTTCATGGATGTTTTTAGTTTCTCAGGAGGGCTTTACCTAAAAACTCTGACTTTTTTGGGCAGCAGCTCGGCTTTTTGGAAGAGATTTGCAATTCACTGGATTGATCTATCTCAGCCGTCATGGATGTATTAACTAAACGGTTACCGACGGATTGGCGACGATTCGGGATTAAGATTGCAAGTAGGACTTGCTGGGGGTTGGCATGAACACTCAATTAGGGCATGCGATCTGTCGCCTTTGCGAGGCTCTTTTGTGCACAATTTTTCTTACGGCTCTTGGAAGCGCCCGTGCCCAGGCGGGATTGACATATCAGGATGGCGTAACAACGCCGCCGGTCCTGACTCATTTCGTCCGGGCTGAATACACCCAAGAAGCCCGAAAAGCTCGCTATGTGGGGGTCTGCCTGGTCTCCCTCACTGTCGATGAGCGAGGAAATCCGCAAAACGTGCACGTGACTCGGCCTCTTGGCATTGGCCTTGACGGGACAGCCATCAAGGCTGTGAAGCAAGAGCAGTTCAAGCCCGCAATGCGAGGCGGTCGTTCGGTTGCATTCTCGCTCTCGATGGAAGTGAACTTCAGGCCGACGCCCTGACGCGAGCGAACTCGCTTTTCGTGAGTTCCGGTCGTGTGACCGGCTATGCGGCAATTACCATTTCACTAATACTTACCCTCTCATCAATTCAGCGGCTAGAAAATCGGCCCCTCACTTCTCCGGCTTCTTTTCCTGCAGCGTCGCGCCTGACCGCTTGTAGCCGGTGTACTTGATGGTGTCGCGGATATGCACGTTCTGAGGCATGAAACCGCGACCGCCGGTGAAGTGCAACGTGCCTTCAGCGCGCGCGTAGGCGGGAAACCAGTAGTGGCCGTCAACCGGCTGGCGCCAAGCCATGAGAGGCGGGTCGAGATCCTTTTTACGCGCGACGCTGGAAACCATGCGGCCCTGGGTCACCACAATCTGCACTCCGGTAGTGTCCACCCAGATACGGCCATTCAAGTGGCGATGCTTCTTTTCTAAATCCTTTGGAGTCACGTCGAAGACGTAGCAATCCATCTCGTCCACCTTTTGCCGGCCCACGTAAGTCAGTTTGTACTGGCCGATCTGCGCTGCGGTGAGAACGAAAAAATTGCTGCTTTGAATGTTCTCCAAGTCGGAGGGCGACATTGTCACTCGCTGCAAAGTATTCTGCGGCGCGTAGACCGTCTTCTCCGTGCGTTTGCCGGTGGCGTCGAAGCTCACATCGTCCACCTGGTAGTACTCGCCGTCCACATGGCCGTCTTCGTCGATGGTTTGCACGCGTGCGGAGCGCTGGTAAGAATAATGGCTCAGCGCCTGCTGAAACTCGGTCTCCTTTGCGGCAAATTGGCGGATGATTTCTTCAGGCGCAGGCGGCGGCGCGGAAATGTCCATGACGCCGAAACCCTCATCCTGCGGCATGGGAGTAAAGCTATTCTTTTTTTGTGCCGCAGCGGTCAGAGCCAGTCCAGCCACGAGCAATGCAAGACCCCATCGATTGCGCATGGTTTGACTTTCCTCCGCGCCTCAATCCCTCAGGGGTTAAAACCCCATGCGTTTAATGCCCTTTTCGGCACGACTGAAGTCGTGCCCTGACACAAAGCGAGTCCTTGAAACGCGCTCTAGCAAATGCGCGGCAACTGTTCGCCGATCTGTGTGGGAATAACGCGATTTGCTCCCATGGCGGTGCGGGCCACGAGCATTCGCTTGTGCTCGGCGGTGACGCGGCCGATGCGTGCGGCGTCCTTGCCCAGTGGATGCGCGCGCAGGATGGCAAGAATCTTTTCGGCTGCTTCGGGGGCGACAAAGAAAACGGCCTTGCCCTCGTTGGCCACATAGACAGGGTCGAGGCCGAGCAACTCGCAGGCCGATTGCACCTGGGGCCGCACTGGTAGGCTTGGCTCGTCGATTTCGATGCCTACACCGGAGGACTGCGCGATTTCGTTAAGCGTGGAAGCGAGGCCGCCGCGCGTGGGGTCGCGCATGGTGTGGACCGCCGTGCCCACAGCCGCCAGAACGTCGGCAATCATCCCATTCAGCGCGGCGCAATCGGAGCGAATCTGGCTCTCGAACTCCAGTCCCTCTCGCACGCTCATAATCGCCATGCCGTGATCGCCGATGGTGCCGGAAACCAAGATTTCATCGCCCGGCTGCGCGCGATGGGGGCCGACCGAGATTCCAGGCCGCAGCAGGCCCACGCCTGCAGTATTGATGTAGCAGCCGTCGCCGTGTCCGTGCTCGACAACCTTGGTATCGCCGGTAACAATCTTCACGCCCGCCGTGATCGCGGCCCGCGCCATGTTATCGACAATCGCCGCTAACTGGGCCAGCGGAAAGCCTTCTTCGAGAATGAAGCTGGCGCTCAAGAAACGCGGCTCCGCTCCAGAGACGGCCAGATCGTTTACCGTGCCGTTCACCGCCAATTCGCCAATGGATCCGCCGGGAAAAAACAACGGCTGCACGACGAAGGAATCGGTGCTCATCGCCAGCTTGCCGCCGCCCAAATCCAGCACTGCGGCGTCGCCGAGATTTTCCAGCTCAGGGTTGCGAAAGGCGGGTAGAAACAGATGCTCCACCAACTCATTGCCCAGCTTGCCGCCGCCGCCGTGGCCCATGACGATTGTTGGGTAATCGGCCAACGGCAGCGGACAGGACCAGCCTGAAAAATCTGGCGTACCGGTCTTCACGTTCTCATTCATTTGTTACTCCCGACAGAGCCGACCCGGCGCTGGCCAGCTCTTCGGCTGACAGGAATCGCCCGTAGTTGAAGTAAGCCGCGCAAGCGCCTTCGCTTGACACCATGGTCGCTCCCAACGGATGGCGCGGCGTACATTCTTTGCCGAAGGCGGGGCATTGGGCTGGCTTGATGACTCCGCGCAGCACATCTCCGGAATGACAGAGCGGCGACTCCTCAGTGTGAATGCCCGTGATATGGAACCGTTCCTCGGCGTCGAAGGCGCGATAATCCGCGCTCAGCCGCCAGCCGCTTTTGGGGATCATGCCAATGCCGCGCCAGGCCCGGTCAGTGACCTCGAAGACCTCAGCCAGCAGTTTTTGCGCGGGGCGGTTGCCCTCGAAGGTGACGATGCGCTCGTAGGCGTTTTCAACTTCGTGACGGCCAGCCTCGAGTTGAATCACGGTGCGGCGAATGCCATCGAGCAGATCAAGCGGCTCGAAGCCGGTGACCACCATCGGAACTTTATACTTTGCGGCCAGCGGTGGATACTCCCAGTAGCCCATCACGCTGCAAACGTGGCCGGCCAACAGAAACCCCTGCACGGTGTTTCCCGGCGAATCGAGAATGGCCGAAATCGCCGGCGGGACCAGAACGTGCGAAACCAGCAGCGAAAAATTCTTGATGCCGCGCCGCTTGGCCACGGCTACGCTCATCGCATTGGCCGGGGCCGTGGTCTCAAAGCCCACGCCGAAAAAGACTATCTGCTTGCCGGGATTCTTGACGGCCAGTTCGACCGCATCCAATGGTGAGTAGACCACGCGCACATCGCCGCCCGCTCCCTTCACCTGAAATAGATCGCCCTCGGTGCCGGGAACGCGCAACATATCGCCGAAGGAGCAGAAGATCACGTCCGGCTGCGCGGCGATGGCCAGCGCCTTGTCAATCAGCTCAAGCGGCGTGACGCAGACCGGGCAGCCGGGGCCGTGAATCATTTCGATCCCGGCCGGGAGCATCTGGTCGATGCCGTTTTTGATGATGGAGTGGGTCTGGCCGCCGCAGACCTCCATAATCTTCCACGGGCGCGTGGCCACCGAGTGAATCTCGCGCGCCATGCGCTGCGCGATTTCGCCGTTGCGGAACTCGGTCAAGTACTTCACTGGATTGGGGAACTCCTGTGTGGACAAAAACACTGGGTGCCCCATCCATTCCGCGTCTTTTGCGGAATGGGTGGGAAACCACAAATCTCAATGAACGGCTTTTTGGACTCCGGTCGAGCAGCTTCCATCCGGGCAGGAGGATTGCGGCGCCACGGCAGCCCGCGCAAAGGCCTCTTCTTCGCTCTCCAGTTCCTGGTCAAGCACGCCCATGGCGCGGAAGTCTTCCAGCGTTTGCAGGGCCGTTTCCTCATCGATTTTGGAGAGCGCAAAGCCAACGTGGACAATGGTATAGTCGCCGACCACGACCTCCGGCACATAGTCCAGGCAGACCTTCTTGCGTATGCCGCCGAAGTCCACCCAACCCACGCGAAGACCGCCCTCGGTGAGAATCTCTTCCACTTTTCCTGGAATTGCTAGACACATAGTTTCTAAGTTATACCGCCTTCGAGTCTGCGTATAGTGTGATTTAGGTCACCGGAAGCCCGGTTGGAGCGTTGCATAGGGTATGAGTCTATTCGAGCCATTTCAACCCAGTCGCCTCGCACCCTTCCGGGCCAGATACATCGAGAAGATTGCCAACCATAAGATGAAGAAAGTAGTCTGCTCCGAGCAAAATCTTTCGCATATCCTCGCTTGTGACCGTCCGAATCCGCTCGTACCACTCTGAACGAATTTCAAAGGACGATTGCTGGTCACGCTCCAAAAAGAGTCCTGTCCCCTTCAAGCGCGCGATTCCAGAGTAAACTACAGACTCATCGGCTTCATCCGTAAGCCAAAGAGTGAACGGCTTTCCATCTAACTCGGCAATATTCATGATCTGAATTGTACCGCTGCCGCAAGTCGAACTCCTTCCCCAGCTCTGTTCCGCAAACGATGACCAGCAAGGGCATCATCGTCGCCGCGTCTGCTATTCTTCCCCTGACTCAATACTGCGCTATCGCTTTAGAATCAGAGTTTCGAGGCTGCACGTCTTGCCCTCATATCCCAACGCCAAAGAGATGATTCGGAGGAATCTTGAGGCACTCCAGGCCGGAGAACGGGTTCCCCGCGTCATTGTCGGCAGGTTGACGAAGGCGCAAATCGAAGCTGTGAATGCACTGCAGGCCGCCGAGGGGTTGCCGCTCAGCATTGATGAGGTCGTTTTCGTTGGCCGCCACATTCACAAGAGGCGCATTGTGGAAGATGGCTACACGATAGAGGATGTTCTCAATCAGATCGAAAGCGCCCTGGATGAAGGCTCGGAGGTTATTGCAACTCAGTACATGACGGCCATAAGGAATCCAGTGGCTCGCACGGATCGGCTTGGCAACCTTGTGCATGATGAAGCTATCCTGGAATGTTCCCGGTATCGGCCCAATCCGGATATCTTCTCCGTGATGCCAAAGGGCGACAAGATCAAGCCGCAAAAACAGAATCCAGCCGGGAAAGCAAAAGGCCGCTGAAAGCGGCCTTTTGCACTGAAACTGAGCGATTCACCCGGTTAACACGTTCGTCCGGCGCCCCAACCACTCATGCTTAGTATCGGCGCAATTCAAGAAATTAGTCAAGAAAAATCGGCATTCTGCTTCTCGGCCTCGCGCCCATGACAGCCCCTCATAAGTGGCATTCGGGAGCCTCGGCCTCTTTGCCCGCTTCGAGTTTGGCCAGCCATGCATCGGCCTCTTCGGCGGTCGAGTGCAGGCCGGTCGCCTGATAATCCGTCCAGGCTGTCAGCGCATTCAGCCAAAATAGTTTGCGCTTCTTTTTGTGCACTATAGGTTGCTCAACCATTCCGCCCCGCCCGCTCCTCCTTCAGATACCTCAGCCACTCCTCCATCCCAGCGCCGGTCTTGGCCGAAGTTTCGAAGATGCGAATCCCTGGGCGTATCTCATTGATATTCGTGAGCGCCAGATCGCGGTCGAAGCCGCACGGCTCGGCGATGTCCATTTTTGTAATGACCGCGGCGTCGGCGGAGTTGAACATGGTGGGGTACTTGAGCGGCTTGTCTTCGCCCTCGGTCACCGAGAGCAGGGCCACGCGAATCTTCTCGCCCAAGTCGTAGCTCGACGGGCAAACCAGATTGCCGACATTCTCAATAAACAGATAGTCGAGTCCGGCAAGCGTCACGCCCTCCCATCCATCCAGATGTTTTCCAATCATCTCCGCGTCCAGATGGCAGATTCCGTGGGTGTTGATCTGGCGCACCGGAGCGCCGCTCGCGGCCAGCCGCCGCGCATCGTTGTCCGTCTCCAGATCGCCAACCAGCGCCGCCACACGAGAGCCGCGCGCCTTCAACTCCCGCAGCGTCCACTCCAGAAAGGCGGTCTTGCCCGCGCCGGGGCTGGAAACCAGATTCAGCACCAGCACGCCGGCGGCCGCGTAGCTCTGACGAAGGCCCGCAGCCAACTCGTCATTCTTCTTGAGAATTCCCCGCCGCAGCTCAACAATTCGGGTGGTCATGCTGTCTCCTCAACCTTATCCAACTCGTCAATCTCGATGGACTCAATCTCCAACTCGCGGCCCTGCCGTATCTCACCGCATAGTTCGCCGCAGCGTGGACAGCGAAAGCTCTGCACGCCGTCAAGCTCTGCATCCTGCGCGCAGCGCTCGCAATGCACAACCACCGGCAGCACTTGGACCACCAGCCGCGAGCCTTCCAACGGCGTTCCTTCGGACGCTATCCCGTAGCAGAACTCCAGCGATTCAGGAACCACCGACGCCAGCGCGCCCACGCGCAACCTCACTTCGAGCACCCGCGCGCCCCTGGATGAATCAGGCAAAGCCGCCAGAGTCTCGGTCACAGTCTCCACAATGCTCATCACAAGCGAAAGTTCATGCATTCAAGTTAAATTTTACGCGCCTGCTCCTGTGTCCACCGCATCTGCGCCCATATGTAAGATGGATGCACAAGGATGTTTTCCATGCCCAACCCAGCCGCCCAAGAGTCCGCCGCCGCCCTGTCCCGATCTGACTCGCGCCTGGCCCTGAGCCATTTGGCTCCCGCTGTCATGCAGTCGGAGATTCGCGCCATGAGCGTGGAATGCGACAGGATTGGCGGCATCAATCTGGCGCAGGGCGTCTGCGACACTCCCGTCCCCGCGCCGGTTCAGGAGGGCGCCATTCAGGCCATCCACGACGGTTACAACATCTATACCCGCCTGGATGGCATCACCCGCCTGCGCAATGCCATCGCCCAAAAGCAGCAGCGCGACTACGGCCTCGACTACGATCCGGAGACCGAAATCCTGGTCGCCTCAGGTGCTACCGGCGGGCTGCACGCCGCAGCCATGGCTCTGCTGAACCCCGGCGACGAGGTCCTGGTCTTTGAGCCTTTTTACGGCTACCACGTCTCCACATTGCAATCGCTGCGCATGACGCCGGTCTTTGTGCCGCTGGCCGAGCCCGACTGGGCGCTCGATCTCGACGCCCTTCGTGCCTCCCTTACTCCGCGCACGCGCGCGCTCATCCTCAACACTCCAGCCAATCCCAGCGGCAAGGTGTTTACCCGCGCCGAGCTGGAAGACTTGGCGGCCATAGCTCTGGAGCATGACCTCTTCGTCTTCACCGATGAAATTTACGAGTATTTCGTCTACGACGGCGCGCGGCACATCCCGTTGGCCTCGCTGCCAGGCATGAGGGAGAGAACGATCGCCATCTCCGGCTTCTCCAAGACTTTTTCCGTCACCGGCTGGCGTCTGGGTTACATTCTGGCCGATGCGCGATGGCTGGGCGCAATGGCCTACTTTCACGACCTCACCTATGTCTGCGCGCCCTCGGCCTTCCAGCATGGCGCCGCCGCCGGTCTTGAACAGCTCCCCCACAGCTTTTACTTGCAGCTCGCCGCCGAATACCAATCCAAGCGCGCCCGCATCCTCTCCGCTCTCCAGGACGCCGGCCTTGAGCCCAGCGTTCCCGCCGGGGCCTACTACGTCCTGGCCAGCGCAAGCCATCTCCCCGGCCAGACCGCTGCGGAAAAAGCCCGCAACCTGCTGGCCTCGACCGGAGTAGCTTCTGTTGCCGGCTCCGCATTTTTCCGCCCCGGTCATGGCGAAAACTTGCTAAGATTCTGCTTCGCAAAGAGAGACCCCGACCTGGACGAAGCCTGCGCACGGCTGAGGAAGCTGCTGTAATCGCGTGGTGACTGCCGCGCCGCTCCGGTAGACTGGGAGGGCGATGAAGATGAACGACAGAATTCAAAGCGCCGCGAGGCGAATCGCTCTGATGGCCGGACTGGCCGCCGGGCTGTTCCTCGCCGGCTGCGGAACACAAGCCGCGCCGCAGCCGCCCTCGCTCAACCTTCCGGACCGTGTGACGGACCTCGCCGCCAACCGCTCGGGCAGCCAGGTTTCGCTCACCTGGACCATGCCCAAAAAGAACACTGACAAGCTGCTGTTGAAGAGCGTTGTGACGGCACGCATTTGCCGCCAGGAGGGTGCGGGAGCCTGCGTCGAGGCCGGAACTGAAGTGTCGTTCGCGCCCGGCGCTGACGCCGCGTTTACCGATACGCTGCCCGCTGATCTGGCCGCCGGTGCGCCGCGTCCGCTGAGTTACTATGTCGAGTTGAGAAACCGCAACGGCCGCTCGGCCGGCCTGTCGAATGCGGCCGAGGTGCTGGCCGGCGAAGCGCCCGCACCGGTGACTCGTCTCGCCGCCGAGGTGCGCAAGACTGGCGTGGTCCTTCACTGGGCGCCGGTCACAGAACAGGCGTCATCCGCCATTCGCCTGCACCGCAAGCTGCTCACCGCGCCGGCTGCCAAGCCCCATGAGGGATTGCTTGCGCCCCAGCCGGAGCAGGTGGAGCAGAACCTGCTGGTAGATTCCTGCGCGCCGGAAGGCCGCACCGGGGATTGCCGCGTTCTGGACAAACAGATTCGCTTCCGCCAGAGCTATGAATATCGCGCCCAGCGCGTGGCGCGCGTAACGGTGGACGGCAAAACGCTGGAGCTGGCCGGCGAGCTTTGCGACCCGGTGCGCGTCGAGGCAGAGGACATCTTTCCGCCCGCCGTGCCCACTAATCTTGCCGCCGTGGCCACCGCGGGCGAAAGCGGCGCTGGTCCCAATATTGACGTAAGCTGGCAGCCTGTCACCGACTCTAACCTGGCCGGTTACGCCGTATATCGCCGCGAAGGCGACGGCCCGTGGCAACGCATCTCGCCCGCCGAGCCGCTGGTTCCACCGGCCTTTCGCGACGCCCAGATCCAGCCCGGCCACACTTACCGTTATGCCATCAGCGCCATCGGCCAGAACGGACACGAAAGCGCCCGCTCCGCCGAGGCTGAGGAGTCCGTGCCCAACCCTTGAACGATTGCCTTTGAAGGGTGCGGGCTAAACAGGCTGCGGAAAAACCCCTGATTCCTATCTCGTTTTCTCTTGGGGCCGGATTTTTCGTCTTTTCTGCCAGTCTTGCGGCGGCTCCCTCTCTTCGTTTTGCGTCTGGAAGCCGTTTTTTCGGCCTCCAGGCACACTTCGGCCCTATTGGGCCAGCGCTTCAATCGGAACCAGCACCAACTCCAACAACTGCTGGCTCACCGCGCCTTCAATCAACCGCTCCCGGTTCTTGGTAAACACCGTCACATCCCACACCGCGTCGTCCATCTCCAGCCCAACGAACCATCTGAAAAGCAGGTTGTAGTTCATCTGCTCCATCAACTGCCGCTCCCTGCGGATGGAGTAGAGAACCACCAAAAGCGTTGCCCACAGCAGCCGTTCCGGAGCGATAGACGGACGACCCGTGGCCGAGTACAACTTCTCCAACTCCGCGTCCATCCGCTCCAACGCCCGGTCCGCCAGAACCCGAATCTGCCGTGCCGGATGGTCCATCGGAATCCGTTGCGCCAAGGTTAAATAGCTGAACATCGCCGCCTGCTTCTGATCGCCTCCACGCATACTAACTTGATAAATCAAGTCCCAGTAAAAAGCTGTGAACAACATCAGACAATGAGTCTTTCCGCAGCCTGTTTAGCCCTCGTTGATTTAAAAGCATTGCGGCACAACTGAAGTCGTGCCCTGACACATTTTACAGTCGCAATGGAATTTCGCAAGAGGCTCAACCGCTCTTCACTCCACCGTCAGCACCAGCTTGCCGAAGTGCGAGGCTGACTCCATGCGGGCCAGAACTTCGCGGGCCTGGGTCCAGGGGAAACTCTCCGTGACAGGGCGCAGCGCGGCCAGGGAAATAGCCTTGTTCATCTCCTCGAAATCCACGCGCGAGCCTACGTAGATGCCCTGAATGCGCGCCTGTTTGTGGAGGATGAGGGGCAGAGGCAGCGGGTCGGTCGGCCCGGCAAGCACGCCGATCTGAGCGATGACGCCGCCCATGCGAATGGCGCCGAGGGAGCGGGGCAGCGTGCCCACGCCGCCCACTTCGACCACCAGGTCAACGCCTTCGCTGCCGGTCTGGTCCATCGCCCAGCGTTCCCAGGCGGGGGTTTCGCGGTAGTTGAGGGCAGCGTCCAGGCCGAGTGAGCGGGCGCGTTCCAATTTTTCGTTGCTGCTGGAGATGCCCAGCACGCGAGCGCCCATCAGCTTGGCCAATTGCAGAGCAAAGATGGAGACCCCGCCAGTGCCCAGAATCAGAACCGTTGCTCCCGGCTTCAAATTGCCGGCGGTGAGCGCATTCCACGCGGTGACGGCGGCGCAGGGCAGTGCTGCGGCCTCCACAAAGCTGAGGTGCGCAGGCAGCGCGACCAAACCGGTCTCCTTGAGGCATCGGAACTCGGTGAGCATACCGTCGATGTCGCCACCCAGCGCGCCTTTCACCTTGGCTGGGGTGGGCAGGCCGTCGAGCCAGTTCTGCATGAACGCGCCGGCCACGCGGTCACCGGGTTTCCATTGCGTCACGCCCTCGCCAACAGCGGCAACTTCACCCGCGCCATCCGAGCAGGGAATGCGCGGCAGCTTCATTTTTGGGTTGTAGAACCCCTTGACCATCAGCAGATCGCGATAGTTGATGGAAACAGCATGAATGCGAACCAGCACTTCGCCGGGTCCTGGCTGGGGCGCGGGGCGCTCGACAAACTCCAAAGAATCAACGCCAAACGACGAAATCTGCCAAGTGTGCATGGGAAATCCTCCAGCGTTCTCAAGTGGGCCGCGCCACCAAGCGGGACGCGGGGCGCTCAGCGTCCCATAGAATAGAAGATATGGCTCGTGGATGGGAAAGTAAATCCGTGGAGGAGCAGATGGCAAGTGCTGTACAAGAACCCCTGGTTGCACCCGACAACGGCTTTGTGAGTGAAGAGACCAAGCGCCTGGCCGAACAGGTGCGCACCGATCGAGCGCGCGAGATTCAGGCGCTCAATTTACAACGCGAGAACATTCTCTCGCAAAGGACATCAAACCCAGCGCGGCGCACTGCTTTGGAAGCCGCTCTGGCCCAGATAGAAAAGCAAATTGCGAATTTTGCCTGAGATGGCCTGAGGTTTGCGGACTTTTCCCCGTTCGCAGCGACTGTCTTTCCCTGCCTGGCCGCTCTACCCCTCGCGGTGAAAGAGCAGGGCATTGGCCTGTTGCACCGGGGTCAGCACCACGCGAGCAATGTTCACGTGCTCGGGCCGGTTCACGGCCCAGACGATCACATCGGCAATATCTTCCGCCATCAGCGGCTTCACGCCCTTGTAGACCTTTGCTGCCCGCTCGGCATCGCCGTGGAAGCGCACCAGACTGAAGTCGGTTTCCACCATGCCAGGGTCCACGCTGGTGACGCGAATCGGCGTTCCCAGCACGTCTTCGCGCAGGCCGTCGTTGATAGCTCGCTCGGCTGCCTTGCTGGCGCAGTAAACCGCTCCGTTGGGATAGGTCATCTCGCCCGCCACCGATCCCAGGTTGACCACGTGGCCGCGTCCCCGCTCCACCATTCCCGGCACCACGGCGCGGGTGACGTAAAGCAGCCCTTTCACGTTGGTGTCAATCATCTCGTCCCAGTCATCGATCTTTCCCTGGTAGAGCTTTTCCAGGCCGCGGCTGAGGCCGGCGTTATTGACCAGCACGTTGATAGCAGCCCATTCAGCGGGCAGCGCGCCGATGGCCTTTGCGACGGCGCTGCGGTCGCGCACATCGAGGCTGAAAGTGTGAACGGCTTCGGCGCCACGCTGGAGGGCGGCGGCAGCTACATCAGCCAGTTTCTCAGCGCGGCGAGCGGCGAGCAGCAGGCGCGCCCCCTCGGCGGCGAAAGCTAGCGCAGTGGCCGCGCCAATGCCGGCCGAGGCCCCGGTAACAAAAACGATCTTTCCCTTGAGACTCATGGCTCTATCTTAACCACCCGCGGCCATGGATGTTATTGATCCGGCAATTAAATGCCAACAATGTTTGGGTGCCCCACCCTCGCCACGTCTTTGTTTTTGTGGCTAGGGTGGGATAGTACGAAGACAGTATTTATTTGCCGGACGTAAAACCAATTGCGGCCATGGATGTTAAACGCGAATATGCTGCGCCAATTCCGAGCGGGCGTCCGTTCCCTCAATTTCCAATCACCAGCACTTGAAAACTGCCCTTCGCCGATTGCGTTTCAAGCGTGCCTATACTCCCCGGTTGATCCAGCTTCACTCCCAGAAGATCAGTAACAAGATAGACCTGCCCCGTCGCTGGATTCACTGCCAGGGTCCGGGCCCGTTGGCGAGTGGCGAGGTTCTGAATCTCAGCGTAAGTATCGGTGACATCCTGGCGAATGACCGTCAGGGTTCCCTGCGCCCCTCCGTTGGCGGTATAGATCAGCCCCCGGTCCGCGTCGTAGCCGATGGCTTCCGTGCCGGGGCCGATGGGCAACGACGCCACTTGCTCGCCCGTGTCGCCATTCAGCACCAGCATCTTCATATTTCCGCAGGCGGCAAAAAGCCTGGTATGGGCGCCATCGACGGCCAGAGCGCTGAGTTCGCGGCAATCAGGCCCAACAGCAAAGAAGCTCATGCGGTTCTCGGCGGAGTTGGGCAGACGCGACTCGTGGCTCCAATCCAGCACTGGCGGCGCAGCATCCTCCATTGCGGGACTAGGTGGCGCGGGGTTAGCCGAGACAGAGCTATGTCGGCCTGCCGCGGGCTTTCTCGCTGTCGTCTGTGTGCCTGCTTTCTGTGCGGCTGGCGTCTGTGCGGTAGCAGTTCTAGTGG
>Ga0302200_10003257_pt1 | contig 13807 bp, 10 predicted proteins | sample II_Bog_N3_1_FD_194585 | JGI IMG/M metagenome (GOLD analysis project Ga0302200, IMG submission 194585) | Peat permafrost microbial communities from Stordalen Mire near Abisko, Sweden - II_Bog_N3_1 | ecosystem: Environmental > Terrestrial > Soil > Wetlands > Peat | place: Sweden: Abisko... | reverse complement strand
GGGTAACTTAGGCCTTATTAAAGCCGCCAAGCGTTTTGATGAAACAAAAGGTTTCAAATTTATATCATACGCCGTATGGTGGATCCGTCAATCAATTTTGCAGGCTATTGCCGAACAATCACGTATTGTACGTTTACCTTTGAACCAGGTAGGTTCGTTAAGTAAAATAAGCAAAGCTTTTTCAAAACTTGAGCAGGAATTTGAGCGTGAGCCTTCACCAGAAGAACTTGCTGATATGCTGGAAACAACTGTTGATAAAATATCTGACACGCTGAGCAACTCAGGCCGTCATGTATCAATGGATGCGCCGTTTGTACAGGGTGAGGAAAACACATTGCTGGATGTACTGGAAAACCAGGAGCCAAATACCGATTCAATTTTAATTAATGAGTCGCTATCAGAAGAAATAAAACGTTCATTATCTACACTTACCGAGCGTGAGCGCGAGATCATCGTATTATTTTTTGGCTTAGGATCTAATCATCCGCTTTCACTGGAAGAAATAGGTGAGAAATTTAACCTGACCCGTGAGCGTGTAAGACAAATAAAAGACAAAGCGCTGCAACGCCTGCGCCATACTTCAAGAAGTAAGATATTAAAGTCATATTTGGGTTAATAAACGCAAATAGGTGTCTGTATGTGGATACGGATGAAAAAGGTCCCGCTGTAATAGCGGGACCTTTTTTTGTTATAACTCTGATGTCATTGCGAGCGATAGCGCGGCAACCTCGTCGCTTGCATATTGAACACGACGAGGTTGCTTCGTCGTTCCTCCTCGCAATGACATTTTTTATAGTTCCTTCAAAACCCCAACCGCATATTCCACCTGCTCCGGGTGCACATCCAAATGCAATACAAACCGTATACGATGACTATCCGTTGGCAAGGCTTTTATGCCGTGCTCAGCAAGCTTTGCCAAAACTATAGCCGCGGGTTCAACGGTATCAAACAAAACAATATTGGTTTCGGCGGGCAAAACATTGCTTACCCAAGGGCATTGGATTAATGCCTCACTTAATATCTGCGCATGTGCATGATCAATCTTTAACCGCTCCACATGATGATTAAGTGCGTAGATGCCAGCCGCAGCTAAGAAGCCTGCCTGGCGCATACCACCACCAAAAACCTTGCGGATCCGGCGCGCATATTTAATGGTAGCCTTATCAGCCAAAAACACAGAACCTACGGGTGCGCCTAAGCCCTTTGATAAACAAACGGATATCCCATCAAAATACTGCCCATAATCAACAGCCTTATCACCGGTATGTGCAAGGGCATTAAAGATTCGCGCACCATCTAAGTGTAATTTCAAATCCTTATCCCGACACAACTCCGCAATAGGCTTTATCTGCGCCAGCGTATAACAACTGCCGCCACCTTTATTAACCGTATTCTCTAAGGCTACCAAGCTGGTATGTGGGTAGTGTATATTTTCCGCATTTATCTCCGGTTCTATCATCTCCGCAGTGATAATGCCACGGTAACCATTCAACAAACGGGTTGATACAGCCGAATTAAAAGCTATCCCCCCACCCTCGTAACGATAAATATGCGCGGTTTGGTCGGCAATAAGCTCATCAAGCGGTTGCGTGAAGCATTTTATGGCTATCTGGTTGGTCATGGTACCTGAGGGGCAAAAAATTCCAGCTTCCATACCAAACATAGCGGCGGTCTTTTCTTCAAGCTGGTTTACGGTTTCATCTTCGCCAAAAACATCATCACCAACTTTAGCATTCATCATGGCATCCAGCATTGCGGGTGTTGGTTTTGTAATAGTGTCGCTACGGAGGTCAACGGTCATATTATTTCCTTTAAAATTACGTTATTTGTATTTTACATTATATGCGCCCAATTTTAATCATTTTATTTTTTATGCTGATAGGTGTATCAGCAAAATCACAAAGCTGGGAACCCGGCTATTTTTATGATGTTAAAGGCAATAAAGAAGTTGGCCTGATCAGGTATAAAGGCTCCGGAAACGGCCCGATTAAAGATGAGGGCTTTATTGAATTTAAAGCAGACAAAAAGGCCAACACAACAGCGTTAAGCGCCAGCGACCTGAGCTCATTTGTTATGGGCAGGGATAGCTTTGTAGTAGCTGCCGCGCCACGATCAGGAGCATGGTCGAAAAACGAAATTGATTTTGTGCTGGTGGCTGTGGATGCTGACAAGGAAGATGCCAAGCTCTATATGTTTGAAGGTAAAGTTGGTGGCGGAGGCGGTGGCGTACAGCCAAGCGTAGGTATTGGTATAGGCGGTGGTTTTGGCGGCGGTGGTGGCGGCTTCGGCGGTGGCATAGGCGGAGGAATTTCAATTCCATTAGGCGGTGGTGGCCATAAAGCAACCAGTTATTTTTATGGTAGGAACACAGCTGAAATGAAGGAATTAACCCCGGCGAATTTCGTAGATGTAATGAGCAATATTTTGGGTGATGAGCCTGAAATTGTTGATGATCTACATCAAAATAGATATAGCTTAGGCAATATTGGCAAACTGCTTGATAAGTTTTATAAGCTACAAGCTGAGCACGGAGCACAGAATTAGAATCAAGATGTAAGAGTCAGGAATCAGGAAAAAAATGCAGCTTCCTGATTCCTGACTCTTAATTCCTGGCTCTTTCCCTAATGCAGCTTCCTGATTCTTGACTCTTAACTCCTGACTCTTCACACTAAATGCTTTGCGCTATAACAAACCCGCTGGCCCATGCCCATTGGAAGTTGTAGCCGCCCAGCCAACCGGTAACATCCACACATTCGCCGCCATAGTACAGGCCGGGTACTTTTTTAACTTCAAGGGTTTTGGAGGATAGCTCATCGGTTGATACACCGCCGCGCATAACTTCGGCTTTATCATAGCCCTTATCCCCTGCAGGTTTCACCTTAAATTCGTGGATCAGACTGTGGATATTTTCAATATCTGCTTTGGTTAACGACGCCAGGTTCTTTTCAACAGGCAGCTTATCACTCAATGCCTCGGCAAATTTGCGGGTATATAAACCAGCAAGGTAAGCCAGCAGCATCTTTTTACCATTCACTTCTTTTTCCTGCTGTATCAATTCCGCAATATCCTGATTGGGTAAAAGATCGATATAAATAAACTCGCCCGGTTTCCAATAGGATGATATTTGCAGTATGGCAGGCCCGCTCAATCCCCAATGGGTGAATAAAATATTTTCATCAAAGCTGATCCTGTCGTTCCATACCCGACAAAAAATACTATTGCCTGATAATTGCTCATACCATGGCTGATCCTTCCCGGTAATGGTTAATGGCACTAAGGCTGGCGCAGTTTCATTAATTTTCAGGTCGAATTTGCGTGCTATGCTTAGGCCAAAATCTGTTGCCCCTATTTTGGGGATCGGTAATCCTCCTGAGGCAATTACCACTTTTGGCGCTTCAATGGTGTGTTCTTTTCCGTTCCTTTCATAACTGATATGGAACCCATTATCTGTTTGCCTGATGTTTTTAACCGTAGTATCGCATTGAATTTCTTGCCCCAGTTCATAACATAGATTGGTAAATACCTTCACCACATCACGGGCATTATTACTTGTCGGGAATAGTTGACCCAGCGTTTTCTCCTGACCCTCAATGCCATAGGTTTCAAAAAATCTAACGGTATCATCCACCGTCCACTGCGCAAAGGCTGATTTAGCGAAATGCTCGTTAGCCGAGATAAATTGCTGTGCCGAAGCATACAGGTTGGTATAATTACAGCGCCCGCCCCCACTGATCAGGATCTTGGCGCCTACCTTATCGTTCCGCTCCAGTATCAATGTGCGTTTACCTAAAAAACCTGCTTGCACGGCGCACATTAGTCCGCATGCACCTCCGCCAATAATTATAGCGTCAAAATCTGTTTGTTTTATTAAATTTGTTGCCATGGGCGATGTTGTGCAAATATCAGAATTTGGAAAGATACTTATCTTTTTAATAACAGGAATAATACTGGTATGCCTAATATTTTTTGTAAACCGGTTAATGTCGCCAAATCACCCCAATGCTGAGAAATTAAGTTCGTACGAATGCGGTGAAGAACCAACAGGCAGCGCATGGCTGCCGTTCAACTCCCGTTTTTATGTTATCGCGCTGGTTTTCCTACTGTTTGAGGTGGAGATGGTGTTCGTTTTCCCATGGGCCACAGTATTCGGCAGTCACGAGATCAATAATATTGATCCTCGCTGGGGCAAATTGTCGCTGATTGAGATGTTCGTTTTTTTAGGTGTTTTGATATTAGGCTTAGTTTACGTTTGGCGCAAAGGCGACCTCGACTGGATAAAACCAAAGCCCATCACTCCAACAACAGATGTAAACATCCCGACATCATTGTACGATCAACTTAATACCGAGCAAGGCGCATACGTTGTAAAGCCATTCAGCATGGAGCAAATGCCTGCAATAGCCATTGTTGAACCCCCTGCCGCTCCAACTGCACAACCCATCAGGAAACCCATGTTTAAACCAACTTTTAAAAAGGCAAGCGATGAATGATATAACCAGCGAAAGTGGTGGCATGATGGTTACCAAAATGAACGACCTGCTCAACTGGGCGCGTTTGTCATCGTTATGGCCTTTAAGCTTTGGCATAGCCTGCTGCGCCATTGAAATGATGGGCTCATTTGCCTCTACTTATGATCTCGACCGCTTTGGCGTATTCCCGCGACCATCAGCACGCCAGGCAGATGTGATCATCATCGCCGGTACCGTTACATTTAAAATGGCCGAGCGCATTAAACGTCTATACGAACAAATGCCTGAGCCAAAATATGTGATCTCGATGGGTTCATGCTCCAACTGCGGCGGCCCCTACTGGCAGCATGGTTACCATGTAGTAAAAGGTGTTGACAGGGTAATACCCGTTGATGTGTATGTACAAGGTTGCCCCCCACGCCCCGAAGCGCTGATAGGCGCTATTTTGGAATTGCAAAAGAAGATTGAAGGGGAAACATTGGCGGGAAATACTTCAACAAAAGAAGAAAGCTTAGGAGTTGTGTAGTAATTCTAAATAATGTACTTTTCGTATAGCGTATTTTAATGATATGCTTAATTTTTATTACAATATCTGAAACTACTTTCTTAGTAAACCTAAACATTGATTGCTATGATCAAAAAAGATTCGCAAGATGATTTTAATATAAATTCAACTGTACTTGTTGCCTTTTCAACTGCATATATATATTTCTGTAGCTTTATATTTGAATGGGCTCAATGTAATACTTACTCTATACCTCTTTCTTTTATAACACCTTCATTAAATGTTATCCTAATTTTAGGAGTTATTACAGGCATAACTCTTATAGTTATTTCTACGACTGTTAATTTTATTATAATTTTATTTTACCCATTTCTTAAACATTGGAAGCCTGAAGGCTTGATTTTCGTGTCATTAATACTTATCTACTTTCTAATAATTGGATATTTATTTTATGATATTATAAATCTTCCTTATAATATTTTTTTATGGCTTTTGCTATTCGGCATAATAATTACTCTATTGATTATAATTATTAATTCAATAAGTAACACTATAAATTATGTTGCTAACAAATTAGAAAAAAATAAATCGAAAAATATAACATTAAGGGAGAATAAGCTAACGATAAATATCAAAGGAAGATTCACAATGTCTATAATTAGCTTTATTTTAATATACCCTTTAATTGTTTTTCTTTTTGGTGTAAACTATGCAGTTGCAAAAACCGATTTTCAGGTATTATCATCTCATCCTAATATAATATTAGTAAAAAAATATGATGATATACTTTTATGTAAACCATATCTAGCTAAACAACATATATTGAAGGATAGCCTAATAATTATAAAAATATCAGATAAAAATAATTTAGTTTTCAGGGAGAAAAATTTAGGTCGCTTAAAATATTTTTAACAAGATTATATATCTCTGCTTAAGAGCCAGCCTGCACTGAAGATAAACGCTATTGATTTATCGCTGATTAATTTTTTTCATAATTACGCGCTCCGCTGACTCACCCCGACTACGCTTCGCTGGTCGGCCCTCTCTGTCGCAAGCGACAAAGAGGGTGAAGAAAACTCCTTATTTACAACACTTTTATCACATCCCGGTCATCCTTTAAATCCCGCAAATCCCGGTTCTGTTTTCCTCCCAAAAATCGTATCTTTGCGGCAAATGATAGCTATAAATAACCTTACGTTTGAGATTGGTGCAAGAGCCTTATATGATGAAGCTAACTGGCATATAAAACCCGGAGAAAAGATAGGCCTTATTGGCGCTAACGGAACCGGTAAAACCACGCTGCTTAAAATGATTGTAGGCGAGTACAAACCTACATCGGGCACCATATCAATGGCTAAGGACCTGACCATGGGTTACCTGAACCAGGATCTGCTATCGTACTCTTCTGATAAAACGATATTACACGTGGCGATGGAGGCTTTTGAGCGCCAGAACCAATTGCATGATGAAATAGAAGTACTGCTAAAAAAGCTGGAAACTGAGTATACTGAAGATTTACTGCACAAACTGAGCGACAAACAACATGAGTTTGAAGTGCTTGACGGTTACAGCATTGAGTATAAAGCGCATGAAATTTTAGCCGGTCTGGGTTTTAGTGATGCTGAAACACAGCGCAAACTCAGCACCTTTTCGGGTGGATGGCGTATGCGTGTGATGCTGGCTAAAATACTTTTACAGGCACCTGATATTTTATTGCTGGATGAGCCTACCAACCACTTGGACTTACCATCCATCCAATGGCTGGAAGATTATCTGAAAGCTTTTGACGGCGCGGTGATCATCGTATCGCACGATAGATGGTTTTTGGATAAGGTAATTAACCGTACGGTTGAATCGCGCAAAGGGAAATTGACCGTTTACGCGGGCAATTACTCTTTCTATTTAGAAGAAAAAGCACAGCGTGAAGAAATTCAGCGTGGTGAGTTTAAAAATCAACAATCAAAAATAAAACAGGAAGAGCGCTTGATCGAGCGTTTCCGCGCTAAGGCATCCAAGGCAAAAATGGCACAATCGCGTATCAAGGCATTGGATAAACTTGAGCGTGTGGATGATGTGGATGATGATAATCCATCGGTTAACTTCAGCTTCCGTTTCTCCAAACAATCGGGCAGGCACGTGGTAACTTTAGAGGACATCACCAAAAAATACCCTGCTATTGATATTTTGGACCATACCGAGGCCATCATTGAAAAAGGCGATAAAATTGCCTTGATCGGTGCCAATGGTAAAGGTAAATCAACCTTGCTGCGTATTGTTGCAAGCGCTGATAAAGATTTTACCGGTAAGTTTGAAACCGGTCATAACGTTACACAAACCTTCTTTGCGCAGCACCAGTTGGAATCACTGCACCTGGAAAGTCAGATCTTACAGGAACTGCAAGCATTCGCACCTAAACATAATGAAACAGAGTTGCGTTCTATATTAGGTTCGTTCTTATTTACCGGTGATGACGTTTTCAAGAAGATAAAAGTACTTTCGGGTGGCGAAAAATCACGCGTGGCTTTGGCTAAGGCTTTAACTGCCGATGCCAACTTCCTGATACTGGATGAGCCTACCAATCACCTTGATATTGCATCGGTGAACATATTAATACAAGCTTTAAAGCAGTTTGAAGGCACACTAATAGTAGTATCACACGATAGGTATTTCCTGGATAATGTGGCCAACAAAATATGGTTCATTGAGGATCAGAAGATCAAGATCTACCCGGGTACTTATGCCGAATATGATGAGTGGCAGGCTAAACGCAAGCTTGAACTAAAAGGCGCTCCAGCACCTAAGGTTGAAAAGAAAGAAGAAAAAAAGCCTGAGCCAGTTAAAGAGCAGAAACCACAATCGGAAAATAAATTTCAGCAGCTGAAAAAACTGAACCAGGATCTTTCAAAAATGGAAGAGCAAATGAGCGAGCTTGAACGTCAGGTAAAACAGTTTGAAGCTCAATTGGCAGATGAAAAGCTCTATAGCGATGCCCACAAATCCAAAGAAGTAACCCGGAATTACGAAGCGAAAAAACTGGAATTGGGTGCCGTACAACTCCGCTGGGAAGCTTTGGCTGAACAGATCATGGAACTGGAAGCGTAATAATACTTATATTGCCTGCATAAATCTCTGCGTCGCTTTGTGAAAACTTAGTATCCTTTGTGGTTAATTATTCTACCACAAAGATCACTAAGATTCTCACAGAGACCACTAAGGCAAGTATTATTTTTCCATTATGAACAGGTACCTAAAAGTATTTTTGCTGCTGCTTATATCTGCAAAGGCATCCGCCCAAACCCCGCAATACGATAACAACGTTTTTAACCCGGCTATAAAAAGCATTCAGTTTTATAACACCAAAAAGAACCCATCATTTCCGCTCATTAAGCTAAACTCCGGCGAACAGGTTGAGCTTGAATTTGACGACCTGCGTGGCGGATCGCATTATTACTATTACACCCTTGAGCATTGCGATGGCGACTGGAACTCATCCAACCTATCACCTACCGAGTACCTGAAAAGCTTTAATGACGATAAGATCCTGGATTACAGCTACTCATCGGCCACCTTTCAAAAATACACCCATTACAGTATCAAATTCCCTAATGATAATATAGCGCCCAAAATATCGGGCAACTATATTTTAAAGGTTTATGAGGACGACGATCAAACCAAAATGATACTTACCCGTAAGTTTTATGTGATGAACGATCAAATATCGATCAGCGCTAACATTGTCCCTTCGGGCGATATCAGCAGCAGGCAAAGTAATCAGAAGATCAATTTCCAGCTCAATTACGGCGCGTTAAAAGTGCAGAATCCTAACACCGATATCCGCACCTGGGTAATGCAGAACGGGCGCGATGAAACCGGGCAGTTTACATCACAGGTACAATACATTCGTGGCACACAGCTCATCTATGAGGATTTAAACACCAATGATTTCCCCGGCAGGAATGAATTTCGCCACTTTGATTTCCGCAGCTTGAAATTAAACTCTGAAAACGTAGCACACATTTACAAGGATACCGCCAACACAGTGGTAATGCTAACTGATAAGAGCCGCAACAACCCCAATTATAGTTTTTTTTATGACAATGACGGCAAGTACTATATCCTTAACCAGGAAGGCTCCAACCCTACCTTAGATGCGGATTATGCGCACCTCTATTTCAGTTTCAATACAACCAAAACAGATGCTGATGGCTCATTATACTTAGTAGGTAAATTCAACGATTACAAGCTGGATGAGCACAGTAAAATGGATTATGATTCGAGGGGTAAATTCTACAGTCACCTTTTCCTGAAACAGGGCGTATATGATTACATATATGTTTGGGTTGATAAAGCGACTCAAAAGCCCGATGATGTAATTTTTGAAGGCTCGTATTTTGAAACGGAGAATAGTTACCAGTTGCTGGTCTATTACCATCCGCCTACGGCAAGGTGGGAGGAATTGGTGGGGTATAGTGTTGTAAATTCGGCACCGAAGAAGTAGAGAACCAGGATTTAAGGGATTTTTTTGGATTTTCAGGATGTTGCTAAGCAGTTGCCCTAAAACAGAGCGTCATTGCGAGGAACGAAGCAATCCCCGACTTTGCAGATCCATCTGTAGATCCGCCCTGTATAGTTAGGGATTGCTTCGTTCCTCGCAATGACGCTTGGTGAATTCTCAGCTAATTACTTAGCATTCAAATTCGGCAAATCATTATTACCCTTTAAATAACGTTCCAAATAATAAAAGCTCAGTTCATTTATCAATAACCTGCTTTCGGTATTATAGCCTGCGCCGTGCGCACCGGGAGGATAAATACGCAAATCAGCATCTTTACCGGCATTGGTTAGGGCAGTTAACAATTGCATGGTGTTAGCAGGATGCACGTTATCATCACTCATGGAGTGGATCAGGAATAAATGATCCTGCAGCGCTGAAGCATGGGTCATGTCGGAACTGTTTTTGTAGCCCTCTGCATTATCCCCTGCTGTACCCATGTAACGTTCGGTGTAAATATCATCATACAAACGCCAGTCGGTAACCGGGGAGTTGGCTATACCTACCTTAAACACGCCTGGATGTGTAAGCAAAGTATAGGTAGTGCTGTAACCGCCATAACTACCACCCATAATGGCCATATTTTTGCCATCTACATAAGGCTGTGTAGCCATATATTTCGCGGTAGCAACAAAATCGTAGCTTTCGTATTTACCCAATTGCTTGTAAACAATTTTCATAAACGCGCTGCCATAATTGGCATTGCCACGGTTGTTTACATTCACTACAATATAGCCATTCTGCGCAAGCCATTGTTCTGATGTAGCATCAGAGAATTTATTAAATACGCCATGAGATTCCGGGCCGCCATAAATAGATAATACAACCGGGTATTTTTTAGTTGGATCAAAATTAAACGGCTTTATCATGGAGCCATCTAACTCAGTACCATCTTCCGCTTTAAAGTGAAAAAGTTCAAGCGGCGAGTACGCATGTGTATTTAAAAAGTCGCTTACACCTTTATTGGCTTCCAGTAATTGCAGGGTTTTGCCTTTGTCATTACACAAAGCAATTTGCGTTGGCGTAGTAGTATTGCTGTACTTATCTATATAATACTTTGTATTCGGCGACATATCAATATCATGAAACCCTGGTACCGGGTTCAGTCTTTTCTTATCGCCGCCATCGTATTTTATAGAGTAGAACTGCTGCTCAAGCGGTGATGCTTCTGCCGACAAATAATAGATAGTTTTATTAGCAGGGTTGATACCGCTAACTTTTATCATATCCCAGTTGCCTTTGGTTACCTGGTTGATCAGTTTGCCATCGTAATTGTAACGGTAAATGTGATAGAAGCCCGAACGATCAGACACCCAGAAAAACTCTTTTGTTTTCTCGGGGAAATACAGCATATCATTTACATTGGTGTAAAAGTTGGAGATTGCCACCCATGTTGAGTTCTTTTCTTCCAATACCACGCGGTGCTCGCCTGTTTTTACGTTGAAGAAATACAGTTTCATATCGTTTTGCGCACGGTTTAAAGTAACCATTGCCAAAACATCGGGATCACTTGTCCAATAGATACGCGGGATATAAAAATCGCCTGTTTCATCCGGCGATAGCCAAATTTTTTTGCCTGAGTTTACATCAATAACACCTATCCTTACCTTCGGGTTCGGATCGCCTACCTGTGGTATGGCTATGTGCAGGATATTCGGATGCTGACCTTCGAAATTAGTCATCTGAAAATCGGGCACCTTGCTATCATCAAATTGCCAAAAGGCCATATATTTATTGTCGGGCGACCAGTTCCAGGCCTGGCTTACTTCCAGTTCTTCTTCATAAACCCAGTCACCATGACCGTTAAAAACCCCGTTTTCGCTGGTGCTGTCGTGGGTTAGTTGCTGTTCCTGGCCGTTTGCGAAACTGTAAACAAACATATTGCCATCGCGTTCGATCCCAACCTTAGTACCATCGGGCGATAACTCTGCAGAGCGCGCATTTTTAGCAGCTACTTTCAACTCTTTATTAGCCAGATCATAGATATAATAGTCTGACACACCTGACCGGCGGTAGATCTTCCTGAAATTGGTTTTAAAAACAAGATGCTGTGCATCTTTAGACCATTGGAAAGATTCATATTTAAAAGCTGCGGTGTCACCCGGAAGGGTCATGCCCTTACTTATGAAAACATTATGTTCTTTTAATGTTGCGGGATCTTTAATATTGATGGAATCACCGGCTATAAAGGAGTATTGATTACCACCATTTATCCAGTTAACACTGCGTGGGCCCGATTTGCCTTTTAATTTGCGCCCTGCTGCCGAAGCATCAGCTAAACTACTGTAAGTTGCTTTGTTTTGCGCTATTGATTGATGAGGCCATAGCATGCCCGAAACGCAAAGGCACATGAAAGCGCCCTGCCAGAACTTTTTATTCATAATGAGGAGTTAAAAACTCGCTAAAGCTAATAGAATTCTCTTATATGAACAACATATAACCAAATTGTTATACTTAGTTTTTTCAGCTTTAAATGTATATTTACAGCTAAAATAACCGACCGATGCAAGGAAAAAGCCCCCAGGACTCTTATACCATAATGAACGAGCTGGTATTACCCAATGATACCAATACGCTAAATAACCTGATGGGAGGGCGCTTATTGCACTGGATGGATATTGCAGCAGCTATATCGGGCCAGAAACATTGCAACCGTATAGTGGTAACCGCTTCGGTTGATAATGTATCCTTCAAAAATCCTATTAAACTGGGCGATGTGATCAGCATTGAGGCAAAGGTTACACGGGCATTTAACACTTCTGTTGAGATCAGGATGGATGTATGGGCGCAGAATATCCCATCGGGCACACGTGTAAAAAGTAACGAGGCTTATTACACGTTTGTAGCGCTTGATTCAAACGGCAATACTGTATCAGTACCTGAACTGATACCCGGAACAGACGAAGAAATAGCTTTGTATGATGGCGCCCTTCGCCGCAGGCAATTGCGCCTGATACTAAGCGGAAAAATGAAACCCGATGATGCTACCGAACTAAAGGCCTTATTTTTCGCTGCACAACAATAGCATAGCAATATGGCCGCCAAGAAAGCACTCCCCTCGCCTATCACCATACTTTTTATAGTAATTGTTATAGCGGCTATAGCAACATGGCTTTTACCTGCGGGCGAGTACAATTCGCTTGCTTATAGTAATAACTCTTTTACCGTGTCGACTGCTGGCGGAGATAAAATACTGCCCGCCACCCAACATACACTGGATAGCCTTAAAATATTGATCACACTTGATAAATTTAAAAGCGGCGACATATTTAAACCCGTTGCCATACCCGGCACTTACCATAAAATTAAAAGCAATAAACAAGGCTTTGCAGATATAATAGAAGCGCCCGTGAAGGGTTTGTATGATTCCAGCGATATTATCTTCTTCCTGCTTTTTATAGGTGGCTTTATAGCTGTTTTACAGGAGACGGGAGCATTAGAGCAAGGTGTTGCCGCGTTGTCCTATCGCATGAAAGGCCAGGAAGCATGGCTTATAATCATTATTACTTTCTTTTTCACCTTCTGCGGCGCAGCCGAGGGTATGGCTGAGGAAGGGCTTGCTTTCTACCCCATATTGGTACCGCTTTATTTAGCTGCGGGCTATGACCTGCTGGTGCCACTGGCGGTAATATTTGCCGGTACCAATACTGGCAACATGGCATCGTTCAGTAATCCATTCTCTACAGTTATCGCCTCCAACGCGGCAGGCATCAGCTGGACGGATGGCTTTACAGAGCGCGTACTTTTCTTTGCAATAACTACAGCTATTACCATCTGGTATATTGTACGTTACGCCCAAAAGGTAAAAAAGAACCCGGCTGCCTCGCTTGTTTACAGGTTTGATGGCGCTGTTACCTCACCATTTGCAGCTCTTGAACATATAGAGGGCGCAAAAGTAAAACTGGGAGCAAAAAATGGCTTACAGATCTTTATTTTCCTCGCGGCTATCGGCCTGATGATAGGTGGATTTATTGCGGGCTGGTCGATGACAGCGGTAACAGCTTTATTTGCAGTCGCGGCGGTACTAATGGCTGTTATAGGCCGGATAAAGGAAAAGGTATTTATTGAAAAGTTTGTTGATGGTGCCAGATCGTTATTGTCAGTAGTACTAATAGTTGGCGTGGCCCGTGGCGTTACCTTTATTTTAAACGATGGCCATATCAGCGGTACATTGTTGTATTACTCGGCTATGCTGGTAGGTAAAATGCCCGGGGTTGCCTTTATATTAATGATGCTGGTGCTGTATATGGTATTTACGCTGTTCATTTCCTCATCATCGGG
>Ga0302200_10003253_pt1 | contig 13823 bp, 13 predicted proteins | sample II_Bog_N3_1_FD_194585 | JGI IMG/M metagenome (GOLD analysis project Ga0302200, IMG submission 194585) | Peat permafrost microbial communities from Stordalen Mire near Abisko, Sweden - II_Bog_N3_1 | ecosystem: Environmental > Terrestrial > Soil > Wetlands > Peat | place: Sweden: Abisko... | reverse complement strand
TTCGTTCTCCGATTTGATGAGCCCCTGCAAGCCTTGCCGCAGCGAATAGAGCGTGGCCGGCAGGCCCTCGATGAAGGCCTTGCGCAGGTCCGCCTGAAACTCAGCGTCGTTTTCCGAGGCGAGACTGATTGACTTGCCCGGCAGCGGAGCGGCGGTGGATGGTTTCGCCTGCGGCATCGCGCCGCTGTCGCCGATGGTGTGCCGGACGACATCAATGAAATCCTTCGGCGAACAGCTCGACTTGGAGAGGCACTTGTTCGCGCCCGCGCGCCACGCGTCCTGGATGAGATTGGTCAGGTAGGTGTTGGAGAAAACAATGATCGGCGTCTTGGCGAACTCCGGCTCGTTGCGGATTTCCCTGATGACGTCCACGCCGGAAATCGTCGGCAGCATCAAGTCGAGAATTATCAGCTCCGGCTGGAAGATGCGCATAATTTTCAGGCCGGCCTCGCCGTCGGGGGCGACCTCAGCCTGGTAGCCCTCGACCGCCAGCTTGTTGCGGTAGACGTTGGCGACAATCTGGTCGTCCTCGATGATCAGGATTTTTTTCATGCGGGATTCAAATTGGCGATTACGCGCGACAGCTCCGGCTGAGTCTTCAAAAATTCCCGGACGCGCTCAAATTCGCCGGCGGCCGCGTCGCAAATTTTGTCCGCGTCCGTCAGCGTCCCCGACGCGCCGAGCTTTTCCAACTCGCGCAGGCGCGGCACCAGCTCCGTCATGCCCATCGTCGCGCTCGCGCCGGCGCAGCTGTGCGCCACGCGGCGGACGGCATCGGCCTTGCCATCGCGGACGGCCTCGCGCAGCTGGACGAACTGTTTCTGCGTCTGCACGAAATACATTTCCACCAGCTCGCGCAAATTGTCGAGGTTGCCGTCGGTCAAATCGTTCATCCGCGCCAGGTCCACCGGCGCGTCCGGCGCCGCCGCCGCCGGGGCGACCTCGCGGGGCGCGCTGGAATCCAGGGCGATTTTTCCGCCCCACTTTTCAATGATGTCGCGCACATCCTTGGGCCGGACCGGCTTGGCGAGGTAATCGTCCATGCCGGCGGCGAGGCACTTTTCGCGATCGCCGGCCATCGCGTGCGCGGTCATCGCGCAAATGATGATGCGCGACTGGAAATTTTTTTGCTCGCCGCTCATCTGCCGCCGGCGAATCTGGCGCGTCGCCTCCAGCCCGTCCATTTCCGGCATCATCACGTCCATGAACACCAGGTCGAACGGCTCGTGGCTGATGGCCTCCAGCGCCTCGCGACCATTGGCGGCCACTTCCGGCAGATAGCCGAACTGCTGCAAGATCCGCACCGAGACCTTCTGGTTAATGACGTTGTCGTCCACCAACAGGACACGCAAGGGCAGCCGCGCCGCAAGCGAAACCTCGGGCTTGAGGGCCTCCGGCAGGCCGGACGGGATGCGCGGGCTCAACAGTGCCCGCTCCAGGATTGCACACAGCTGCGCCGGCTTGACCGGCTTGTTGACCGTGTGCGCGAACATCACGCGCGATTCGCCAGTGTCGCCGTTTTTTTTGCCCACCGCCGTCAGCAGCACCACCGGCATCATCGCCGCCGCCGGAAATTTCTGCAGCTCCGCCGCCACCGTCGCCCCAGCCAGTCCCGGCAGCGCGTCGTCCACCACCGCCAAGTCGAACATCATGCCGCGCCGGAACAGCTCCGTCGCCTGCGCGGAATTTTCCACCGCCTGCGGCTGCATCCCCCAGCGTCGGCACTGCTCGAACAGCAGATTCCGCATCGTCGCGTTGTCCTCCAAAATCAGAACCTTCAATTCCGCCAGCTGCAACTGGCGTTTCGCGAACGCCGGCGGCGCGGAACCTTCCGGCACCGCCAGGTTGATGGTGAAATGAAAAGTCGAGCCTTCGCCCGGCACGCTTTCCGCCCACATTTTTCCGCCCATCAGCTCCACCAACCGGCGGCTGATGACCAGCCCCAGGCCGGTGCCGCCGTATTTGCGCGCCGTCGAAACGTCCGCCTGCGAAAACGGCCGGAACAGCCGCGCCAGCCGGTCCGGCGGGACGCCGATACCCGTGTCGCGCACTGCGAAATGCAGCCGCAGCGCCGGTGGATTTTCCGCGTCGGCCGGCGACGGTGCGAGTTTTTCCACACTGACCACCACGCTGCCCTTTTCCGTGAATTTCAGCGCGTTGCCCACCAGGTTTACCAGCACCTGCCGCAGCCGCTGCGCGTCACCCTCGACCTGCGCGGGAATCGTGTCCGCCGCCACATAGGCCAGGTCCAGCTTCTTCTCGTTCGCGCGCGGCGCAAGCAGATCCAGCGACTCTTCGAGGCAGCCGCGCAGGTCAAATGCGCGCCGCTCCAGTTCCATCTTGCCCGCCTCGATCTTGGAAAAATCCAGGATGTCGTTGATGATGTTCAGCAGCGACTCGCTGCTGTTGTAAATCGTGTCGAGATAGCTGCGCTGGTCCGGCGACAGCGAGGTCTCCATCAGCAGCCCCGTCATCGCGATGACGCCGTTCATCGGCGTGCGGATTTCGTGGCTCATCGTCGCAAGAAATTCCGACTTCGCGCGCGAGTTCGCCTCGGCGATACGGCAGGCGTCCGTCAGCTCCTGCTGTCGCCGCGTCATTTCCTCCAGCCGCTGTTTGATTTGTTGCGCCCCCGCCAGCCGCGCGCGGAGCAGGCCGTTTTCAAACGGAGTCTGGATGTATTCGTTCAGCCCCAAATCAAATGCCCGCAGTGTCGCCGCCGTCTCGCCCACCGCGCCGAACGCGAGGCTGAACACCGGCACCGGCAAGGGATGATGCTTCAGTTGCCGCAGCAAATTCAGGCAGTCCGCCTCGGCGCTTTTCAGGTCCAGAAAAATAAAGTCCGGCGGGTGCGCCTGCATCTGGCGCAGCGCATCCGCGTAACTGCCCGCCGAGCCGAGCACGCCGCCGTCCAGCCGCACGACCACCAGCAGCGTTTCCGCGAGCTTGTGGTCGGCGCCGAGCAGCAGCGCGTGATATTTGTTTGGGTTCATCCGGTCTATGACCGCAGATAATATGGCGGAACGCCGGCGGATTTAACAGATTTTAGCGCGGCCAGCCAGATGAATTTTTATTTTCGGCGGAAAGTTTTATTGCCGGTCTGCGCCGGCGGCGATAAACTTTTGCCATGTTGCAATCTGTCTCCGAGACCCGCGCCGCCGGCGGGACGCAACTGGCCGCCTACCGTTTCATGCTGCGGGCGCGGCTGTTGGATGACAAATTCGCCGCGCTCTATCGCGCCGGCAAAATCCATGGCGGCGTCTTTCTCGGCCGCGGCCAGGAAGCCTTGAGCGCCGCCATCGGCGTTCATCTTAACAAGTCTGACGTCTTCGCGCCGCTCATCCGCGACGCCGCCGGCCGGCTCGCGTTCGGCGAGCCCATCATTGACGCCGTCCGCACCTATCTCGGCTCCGCGCTTGGCCCGATGCGCGGGCGCGACGGCAATGTCCATCGCGGCCGGCCGACCGAAGGTTATCTGCCAATGATCAGCCACCTCGGCGCGATGGTTTCCGTGGTGAACGGCGTTTTGTTTGCGCGCCGGATGAAAGGCATCACCGGCATCGTCGGCGTCGCCTGCCTCGGCGAAGGCGCCACGTCCACCGGCGCATTTCACGAATCGCTGAACCAGGCGGCCGTCGAAAAACTGCCGCTCGTCCTCGTCATCGCCAACAACCAGTTCGCCTATTCCACGCCGACCAGCAGCCAGTTCGCCTGCGCTGACTTGGCGAACAAGGCCACCGGTTATGGTGTCGAGGCACATTCGGTGGACGGCACGGATTTTTCCGACTGCATGGAGACGGTCGGTTCCGCCGTTACCCGCGCGCGCGCCGGCCATGGGCCGCAGCTCGTCATCGCCACCTTGCTCCGCCTCTGCGGCCATGGCGAACATGACGATGCCGGCTACATTTTGCCCGAGCAGAAAAATTCCAAACTCGGCCGCGACTGTTTGAAAGTAGCCGAGGATTTTTTACTGAAGAAGAATTTTGCCGACGCCGCGCAGCTCGCTATCTGGCGCAGCGAGGCCATCCGCGAAATCGAGGAGGCCGTCGCGCAGGCGCAGCGCGAGCCCGCGCCCGATCCGTATGAAGAAAAATGGAGCGCGCTGTCCTCCGAACACTTGAACGAACTGCGGGAAGAGACCTAGTAAAATTTTGAAAACATTCAACATTCAACATTCAACGCCGAACCTGCAATGGTCGGTGGTTCCGAATCATTGGGCGTTAAATGTTGAATGTTGGTTGTTGAATGTTTCCCTTTCATTCCCCGCATGAGCATCACCTATCTCGAAGCCATCCGCGAAGCGCAGGCTCATGCGCTCCGCGATGACCCGCGCGTCTTTATTTACGGCCAGGATGTCGGCGCGTTCGGCGGCGCGTTCAAGGCGACAAAAAATTTGCAGAAGGAATTTCCCGGCCGCGTCCTTGATGCGCCCATCAGCGAAGACGCAATGATCGGCCTCGCCGTCGGCACGGCCATCGAAGGCATGAGGCCGATCATTGAAATGCAGTTCGCGGATTTTTCCACCGTCGCGTTCAATCAAATTGTCAACCAAGCCTCGACACTTTTTTGGCGCACGAATGTTCCTTGCCCCATCACCGTCCGCCTGCCGTTCGGCGGCACGTCCGGCAGCGGCCCGTTTCACAGCCAGTGTTTGGAAGCGATTTACGCGCATTATCCCGGCCTTGTTGTGCTGACGCCGGCGACGGTGGAAGACGCGTATTCCATGCTGCTGGCCGCCGTGGCGATTGACGACCCGGTAATTTTCTGCGAACACAAATTTCTTTATTACCATCTCAAGGCCGAAAAATTGCCGAGCGAGGCGTTGCCCATCGGCAAGGCGCGCATCGCCCGCGAAGGTCGTGATCTCACCATCGTCACTTATAGCGCGATGGTTCACGAAGCACTCGCGGCGGCGGATGAACTTGCCACCGAAGGCTGGCAGGTCGAGGTCGTGGATTTGCGTTCCATCAAGCCGCTCGACACCGACACCGTCGTCGCCAGCGTCGCGCGCACGGGACGTTTGCTCTGCGTCGGCGAGGCGTGGCCGTGGGGCGGCGTCACGGCGGAAGTCATCGCGCGCGTCTCCGCCGAAAGCTACGGCCTGCTCGACGCGCCGCCGCAACGTCTCAACGCCAAGGACACGCCCGTGCCGTATCATCCAAACCTCTGGGCGGCGCACCGCCCGACCGCGCGCAGCGTGGCCGCCGCCGCGAGAAAACTCATCCGCTTTTAATTTTATGCCGCAGATTTCCATTATCATGCCGCAGCTCGGCGAATCCATCGCCGAGGCCGCCATCATCAATTTTCTCGTCAAGCCCGGCGACCACGTCGAGGGCGGACAGGATTTGATCGAGGTGGAAACCAACAAGGCCACCATGACCGTCACCGCGCCGTGCGGCGGACGGATTGAAAGTTTTTGCGCGGTGCTCAACGAAAGTTACGCCGTCGGCGACGTGCTGGGAAAAATTGAGGCCACGAAAGAAGAAGCCGCGCGCTTCGGCCTTGACCTGCCAACACCGGCAAAAAGCTGCGATACGGACACCGAAGTCATTTCCAAAAAATCGCGCAACGCCACCGGCTCGCGCGTGGAGCCGACCGTGCGCGGTTTGCCCGTGCCCGCCAACGCCAGCGGCGCGAGCTACATGTCGCCGCGGCTCAAGGCGCGGATGCACGAGCTCGGTTTGAGCGCCGCCGACCTCGCGGGCATCGCCGGCAGCGGCGCGGCGGGACGCGTGACCGTCGAGGATTTTGAAAAGTTCATGGCGCACCTGGACAAGCAGAAGCTGACCCGGGCCTCGTCCATGCGCGTGGCCGTGGCCGACGCGATGCGCCGGAGCTGGACGCGCCCGCTCGCCACCGTCGGCCTGCCGGTGCAACTCGATCCGGTGCTGGCACACCGCAAAACCTGCGAACCCAAACCCGGCCCGGCGCTTTACGCCTTGCGCGCGCTGGCCGTGGCGCTCGCCGAAAACAGCGCGGTCGCCGGCCGGCTCGTCGGCAACAACATTGTTCATCCGTCGGCGATTGACGTGGGTTTCGCCGTCGAGGCCGAGGACGGCGTGCTGGTTCCCGTCTTGCGCGGCGCGGATAAAAAGCCGTTGAAGGAACTCGTCGTGCGCTACAACGAACTTGTCGAACTTGCGCGCCAGAGAAAATTGCCGGCGGACGCCACCGGCGGTTCCGTCGCCACGGTGACGAACTTCGGCACGTTCGGTTTGATTTGGGCGACGCCGATTCCGCTGCCGGAACAGACGCTGGTGCTCGGCCTCGGCGCGGGGCGGAAGATGCCGCATTGGGACGAGGCGAAGGGGCAGTTTGTGCCGGTGATGGAGGCCTATCTCACGTTGAGCTTTGACCACCGCGTGCTGGACGGCGGCGCGGCGGGCCGGTTGCTGTTGCGCATCAGCGACCTGATGCGGCAGCCGGAAAAATTGTGACGGAAGGAAATTTACAACCGGAACATTCCGGCCAGATGAAGCAGGACAGGCTGCATTACGCTCACCATGAGATTCACGCTTACATTTGCTTTGCTGGGTTTGTTAATCATGGGTTGTGGTCGCCGTGATGCGTTGCTCCACAAGCAGCTTACCGGGACATGGGTGCGAGGAGATTCTGGTGTTATGACAATTAATTCAGACGGTAGTTTTCATTCCAGATGGACGAATACGTTGACCAATACCACGAAGGAGTGGATTTATGACGGGACATGGGATGTTCGAGACGGATTTCTGATTACCACGACCATGAAGAGTGAAGCTCGAAACACCACGAACTCTGAAGCCATTGGCAGTGTTGACCGTTTCACGATTATCAGAGTTGATGCCACTCATTTAGTGACCGAGCTAAGTGGCGAGAAAGATTTTGGCGAGACAAATTATTTTGTGCGTAGATGATACCGTCAAATATGAAGATAGGCCGCAAGCCGCAAGTTGGTTCCTTCCGCAAAAAAATGCCGGCCAGCCAGCGAGGGTGGTGATTTGCTTTTAATCCGGCTTCTGGATGCGGCTGCGGGCGGAGTTTGAAAACGCCACCGTGTCCAGCGAGAACAATCCGCCGCCCGCAATGCAGAGAATGACGTAGCCGGCGAGATAGAGGAAGGCCAGTTCGCCGCTCTGCGGCCCGGTCAGCGCCGTCTTGTGCACCATCAGGAACGCGACAAACATGTCCACCACCAGCACCGCCGCCGCCACGCGCGTGAACAGCCCGACGGCCAGCAGCAGCGAGCCCAGCACCTCGGCAAAAACCACCAGCACCAAACTCGCCTCCTGCCCGATGCCCAGCGGGTCGGGAAACGTGCCGACGATGTCCTTGAAGTGCGCGAACTTGTCCAGCCCGTGATTGAACAGCATCGCGAGGCCAAACCACAGCCGCGCCACCAGCAGCGCCATGCTCGTCAGGTCGGAGTCGTCCGAAGGAATAAATAATTTTTTAAACATAGCCAAACATTAGCCGACACACCCTTTTATTCCAGTTAAAAAAATAGAACTTCTGCCATGGTTTTCCACGGCAGAAGGTTCGGTTCCCCCCACCCAAAAAAATCAAACCACCTTCACCAACTCCGCCGCGTCGTAACGGATCTTTGCCAGGCCCGCATACTTGTCGCCCGCCGAACGGTAACCAAGCGCGCAGGCCACGACCGTCTGGTAGCCGGTGCCGGCGAGCCTCAAAATTTTGTCATACTCGGACGGATTGATGCCTTCCATCGGACACGCGTCCACGCCGAGAACGGCGGCGCACGTCATCAGGTTTCCCAGCGCGATGTAAACTTGCCGCGCCGCCCATTCGTGCGCCGCTTTTCCGCGTGGCCCGTTCACCACGTCGCCCAGCATCATGCCGCGATAGGCGTCCAGCGCGCCGGCGGACAGCTTGCGAAGTTCCACCGTGCGCGAAATCAGCTTGTCCACGTCCGCCGCCGTCATTTCCGTCCGCGCCGTGAACACGACAAAATGCGAGCAGTCCACCACCTGCTTTTGCCCCCATGAATTCGGCAGCAGCGCTGCGCGTTTCGCCGCGTCCTGCACGATGAGAAATTGATACGGCTGCAAACCGTAGCTCGTCGGCGTCAGCACGAGCGCTTTTTCCAGCGCGCCCCAAACGTCGGCGGGGATTTTTTTGGTCGCGTCAAAAACTTTGGTGGCGTAACGCCATTGCAAGGCGTCGAGAAGCTGCTTGGGGTTGCTCATAATTTGATTTTAATGTCCGCGAACAATTACACACGCCGGCGGAAATGCAAATTTTTCTTCGCGCCGGAAAAATTTGTAGCAGAATCAGCCCATGCCGCAACTGCACATCCGCCGCGCCACCGTGGACGACTTGCCCGCGCTCAAGGCGCTCTGGCTCGCCGCCCAACTGCCGGCGGACAAGCTCAAGGACCACCTCACGGAATTTCAAGTCGTCGAGGCGGACGAAAAATTTGCCGGTGCCCTCGGCGTGCAGATTATCCGCCAGCACGCGCGGCTGCACAGCGAGGATTATTCGGATTTTGCCGTGGCCGACGCCGCCCGCGAACTCTTTTGGGAACGCATCCAGAAACTTGCCGCCAACCATGGCGTCTTCCGCATCTGGATGATCGAGGACTCGCCGTTCTGGACGCGCTGGGGCTTTCAGCCGGCCAGCGCGGAAACCCTCGCGCGCCTGCCGGACGAATGGAAAAATCTCGAAGGCCGCTGGCTCACGCTGGAACTGAAAAACGAGGACGCCATCAACACCGCGCTCAAAAACCAGTTTGCCGGCTTCATGGCGGCCGAGAAAAAATCGGCGGCGCACCTCGCCGAACGCGCCCGCCAGCTCAAGCTGTTCATCACCATCGCCGGCTTTGGGATTTTCTTTGTCTGCCTCGTCGTCGCGGGCTGGCTGCTCCTGCACCGGCCGGCGCTGGGACGCTGACCGCCCCGCAAATCAGCAATGCGCCGGCGGCGCGTTGAACTCGTCCGCGTGATACGAGCTGCGCACCATCGGCCCGCTGGCGACGTGGACAAAACCCATCGCCTCAGCGCGCACCTTGTATTCTGCAAATTTCGCCGGCGGCACAAATTCCACCATCGCCAGATGTTTCAACGTCGGCTGCAAATACTGGCCGAGCGTGAGGATGTCGCAGCCCGCCGCGCGCAAATCTGCCAGCGCCGTCAGCACTTCCTCCTCGCGTTCGCCGAGGCCGAGCATCAGGCCGGACTTCGTGTAAATGGTTTTCCCGCGTTTGTCCTTCACCTTTTTCAGCACGCTCAACGAGCGGTCGTAAGTTGCGCGATGCCGCACGCTCGGCGTCAGGCGGCGGACGGTTTCGAGATTGTGATTGAAAATCTGCGGGTTCGCCGCCAACACAGCTTCAATGGATTCGTCGCTGTCTTGAAAATCCGGCACCAGCACTTCGATGACAATTCCCGGATTTAGTTTGCGGACTTCCTCAATCGTCTGGCGAAAATGTTCCGCGCCGCCATCCGCCACGTCGTCGCGCGCGACGGCGGTGATGACGACATGCTTCAATTTCATCCGGCGCGTCGCCTCGGCCACGCGCAGCGGCTCATCGGCTTCGAGCGGCAGCGGCTTGGCGGTGCTGACCGCGCAAAAGCCGCAGGCCCGCGTGCAGCGGTCGCCGGCGATCATGAACGTGGCCGTGCCTTTCTCCCAGCATTCCCAATGGTTCGGGCACTTCGCGCTTTCGCAGACCGTGTGCAGCTTGAGTTCGCCGAGCAGGTTGCGCGTCTGCGCGAAGCTGTCCGACGTGGGCAGCTTGATCCGCAGCCATTCCGGCAGGCGCGGGCGTTTGGATTCGGTCACTGTCATTGGTGAGAAATTATACGGGAAAACATTCAACAGCCAACATTCAACATTCAACGCTGAATCGAAACGTGCGTGACAGACTTTCCTTCGAGGTTGGGCGTTGAATGTTCAAGGTTGAATGTTTCTTCACTTCGTTTTCAATTGTTCCCAAAATTTCGCCAGTTCCTCCGGGCCGAAGTCGGCGAGGATTTTCCCGTCCACGTCAATCACCGGCGCGAGCCGCTGGCCGGAGAGGTTGACCATCTCCGTGAGCGCCTGGCTGTCGGCAATCACGTCGAGCGTCTCGTATGGGACGCCGCGCGCGTCGAGCCACGCGACCGCCTTGTGGCACCACGGGCAATACGGCTTGATGAAGAGACGGATTTTCATGTTTGATTGGCTGCCAATGCGCCGGAACTATACCAACTTGCGCCACCGTTAAAAATAAAAAGTAGCCGCCCGCCGTATTTGGCCACGCCAAAATCGGATTAGCCTTGGACAAGACCGGCATTGATATCCGGCGCGGCGTCCCTATAATTTCCGAATTGAATTGAAGACGCCATGAGCACTGAAACCGCCAATGCCTGCAACGCCAGCGTCATCGGACGCGAGCAAATCCATCCCGAGCTGATCGTGCTCCGCGTCCGCCCGGACGGCAAGCTGTTCGACTTCAAGCCCGGCCAGTTCGCCGTGCTCGGCCTGCCCGGTGCCGCGCCGCGCGTGCCGGAAGCGGAAACCGAGACGCCCACGCCCGATCCCGACAAGCTCATCCGCCGCGCCTACAGCATCGCCTCCGCCAGCGTGGAACGGCGCTATTGCGAATTTTACATCACCCTCATCAACAGCGGCGGGCTGACCCCGCGCCTGTTCGCGCTGAAGCACGGCAGCAAAGTTTTTCTCGGCCCGAAAGCCAGCGGCGTCTTCACCCTCGACCGCACGCCGGCGGGCAAGACCGCGGTGCTTATTGCCACCGGCACCGGCCTCGCGCCCTACGTCTCCATGCTGCGGACGATTTTGACCACCGAGACCCAGCGCAAGTTCGTCGTCTTGCACGGCGCGCGTTACAGTTGGGATCTCGGGTATCGCGGCGAACTCGAAACCCTGTCCCGCCTGCGTCCGAACTTCACCTACATCCCGAGCATCACGCGGCCGGATCAGGACCAGCATTTCCTCGGGCGCATCGGGCGCATCCAGGCCATCCTCGAACAGAGCGCGCTAGAAAAAGACGCCGGCGTGCCGCTCGACCCCGAACACGCCGATGTCTTCCTCTGCGGCAACCCGGAAATGATCAAGGTCGTGACCGAGATGCTGGAGAAAAAAGGCTTCAAGCGCGGCGACAGCAAGAATCCCGGCAACATCCACGTCGAAGAATACTGGTGAACCGCGCTTGGTAGGAGTCGAGGTAACGAGACTCAAATCAAAAGCCATGCCCGTCGAGACAGTGCTGCGCCTTGTGGCACCACGGGTAATACGGCTTGATAAAGAGGTGGATTTTCATCGAGAAATTATCATTTCTTTCCCTTAAATGCCATTTGCGCTCTGTTTGAATAACTTTTGATCACATCGAAATATCCGGTCTCCTTTAATTTATTATGAAGGCTTTCCATTTCCGGAATTCCAATTTTCTCGGTGCGTTCTAAAATTGTCACAGTCACGATATGGTAAATTTCTTCGAGGTATTTTTGGTAGGTTTCCAAAAAATCCCAAATTTTATCTCTGCCATCTTCGGTGGTTGTGTCAAACCATTCCTGTTCCGTGAGTTTATGAACAAAAATATTTCTACCTTCGAGAAAAACCTCTAGCCGCTTTACAAATCTTTCATCCATCTCAGCACGCAATTTCAATTTCTTTATTAAACCACCTAGCGTGTCCCTATCGAGAACTGCAATCTCTTCCCAACTTTTCTTTTGGATAGGTAGTCCCAATAAACGAAGAAAGGCTGCGCTCCGTTTGCTGAGTCATCAAAAATAAATGTGCTATATGGATAAGAGTTTCGTCTTTAGATGGAATATCCTTTTTCACATTACCCGCCAATCTGCTTCTTGTAATCCTCCGGCGAGAGCAGCGCGTTCAATTCCGCCGGATTGCTCAATTTGATTTTGTAGAACCAGCCGTCGCTGTCCGGCGCGGTGTTCACCAGCGCGGGATTGTCCACCACGGTCGGGTTGACGGCGGTGATCTCGCCGCTGACGGGCGAATAGATGTCGCTCGCGGTCTTGACGGATTCCACCACGGCGCAGGCTTCGCCGGCCTTGACCTGGCGCCCCACGGCGGGCAGCTCGACAAACACGATGTCGGTCAGCTCGGCCTGCGCATGGTCGGTGATGCCCACGGTGGCGGTGTCGCCGCTGACGCGCACCCATTCGTGGGACTTGGCATATTTCAAATCGGAAGGAATGTTGCTCATAAATTGTGCGCCTATTTCACCGTAAAGACGCCGCGACGCAAAGAAGATTTTTTGAATAAGGAAGGCAGGAAAGCTAGAAATAAAAATTTCGTTCCTGTTTTCCTGCTTTCCTTATTGATTTGACCGGTTGGAAGCGAATCCAAGGTGCGTTCACAAAAACTGCGTAAGCAGGCCCGGCGCGCAGCCGAGCAAGATCACGAGCAATGCCAGCAACACCAGCGCCAGGAACGTCAGCAGCGGCACCCTGATGGGCGGCGCGTCTCCGGCAGCGTCCTCGACATAAGCCGCCTTAAGCACGCGCAGGTAGTAGTAGAACGACACCGCGCTCATCGCGATGGCCAGAATCACCAGCCAGAGCAGTCCGAGATCGGCACCGACGCTGACGACGGCGCTGAACAAAAAGAATTTGCCGATGAAGCCCGCCAGCGGCGGGATGCCGCCGAGCGACAGCAAGAAGACCATCAGGCACAAAGCCAGCCCCGGCGCGCGCTTGCTCAGGCCGGCGAAATTTTTAATCGCGTCGCCACCCGTGGCTTCCTCCACAACCGTCACCACGCCAAACGCGCCGATGGTCGTCAGCGCGTAGGTGATGACGTAAAACATCATCGCGCTGGCGCTGGCCGGCGTGTTGGACAGCACGCCGAGCAGCATGTAGCCGGCATGCGCGATGGCGGAATAGGCGAGCATCCGTTTGACGCTGGATTGCACGATAGCGGTGAGATTCCCCAGCACCATTGAAAGCGCGGCGACGATGGCAATCACTGGCGTCCAACCAGAAAGGTAGCCGTGCCACACGGCACTGCCTTCCACACCGACGAAACCGAGCGTGAAAATTTTGGCGAGGATGTAAAAGCTCGCGACTTTGGAACCGGAGCCGATGAACGCCGCGCTCGGCGTGGGCGCGCCTTCGTAAGCGTCCGGTGCCCACAGATGAAACGGCACGGCGGCGACTTTGAAGCCGAAGCCGATGACGGTCGTCACCAGCGCGACGAGCAGCAGCGGATCAAATCCCTTGCCGGCGATGCCGATGGCGATTTCGCGCAGATTGGTCGAGCCGGAAATGCCGTAGAGCAGGCTGAAACCGAAGAGCAGAAATGCGGCTGACATGCCGCCGAACAAAAAGTATTTCAGCGCGGCCTCGGCGGACTTTTCATTGTGCTTGTTGAAGGCGGTGAGGATATAGAGCGCGAGGCTGGCGAATTCCAGTGAGATAAAAACCATCAACAAATCCTCGGTGCTGACGAGGAACATGAAGCCGATGGTGCCGAGCAAAATCAGCGCAAGATATTCGCCGACATGATCGGTGAACTTGCCGGACGTGGAAATCAGCACGGTGAAAATCGTCAGCACCAGGAGCGCAACTTTCACGAAATCGGAGGACGGGCTCACGACGAGCAGGCCGTTGAACAGATTAAATTCCACATGCCGCGTGAACGCAAAAACCGCCGCCGAGGCACAGCCGAGAATTGAAAGCAGCGCGCCGACATTGAAACGGGTGGCGATGGATTTGCCGCGCAGCACGGTCACATCCGCACCGAGCACGACCAGCACCGTGAGGGTCACGATGGTTTCCGGCGCAGCGAGCCTTAAAATTTCCAGATAGTTGATGGGATTCATCGGTTTCTATTCCCGGCTTTCGGCCTGCAATTTCTCATTA
>Ga0302200_10003252_pt1 | contig 13826 bp, 15 predicted proteins | sample II_Bog_N3_1_FD_194585 | JGI IMG/M metagenome (GOLD analysis project Ga0302200, IMG submission 194585) | Peat permafrost microbial communities from Stordalen Mire near Abisko, Sweden - II_Bog_N3_1 | ecosystem: Environmental > Terrestrial > Soil > Wetlands > Peat | place: Sweden: Abisko... | reverse complement strand
TTACGTGTAGCAAGAGATGCGTTCGAAAGAATTTATTTCGAGTATCACTTAAATCGCGAAAGCGGCAGCATGACGCGCGTTGCTGAAAAAACGGGACTAGAACGTACCCATTTGTATCGCAAATTGAAACAACTGGGTGTTGAGTCAGTGAAGTACGCCAAGCGCGGCGAATAAACCCACACATTCAACGTCAATGAATCAACGCATACCGCTGACCATCGTCAGCGGTGCTGACTACGCACAACGTGAGGCAGTGATTGCAAAAGCAAGCGCTGCTTTTCTGTCAGCTCACGCTTCTGATTCACGCGTCGCGGTAATACTTGAAGGCTTGCCTTCGGGCGACTTGTTGCTCCATGCGTCAGACCAGCTTAGCGTGCAACGTATTGCGCCAGGCTGTTTTTGTTGCATTGGCAACCTGACAATGCGGGTTACCTTAAATCGCGTCCTGCGACAAAAAATACAACATCTTTATCTCAGCGTTACCAGCACCGAGCATTTGCAACAGATTCGCCAAACTTTACAACAAGCACCTTATGATCAGTTGTTACTGGAAGATTGCTTGATTTGCTTGTAGACTAAAGATTGGCACTCGTTGTGTCGTTACAGATGGTAAGTCTACAAAAAACAGACGAGTCATCATTCTCACATTTGCTTCAATCGTTTCATCTCACTTGAAATACGCTGCCATTAGCACCATGTCCGGTTAAACCGAGGAAGTTTTCCTCCTGCCAGAAAGGATGCAAAAAATGAACCTTATCTACAACAGCGAAAATTATAGCGTCGTCGAATATGGTGCAGACGCTGACCACGAAGCGCTGCGTTTTGGCGGCTACGAAATTACCGATAAAGCAATCCATCGCGAATGGTTTATCGCAGGTTCCAGAGCAATCGACTTTCGGAATGACGTCACGCAATTAATTGCCAGTGAACCCAGTGTTGAAGAAATTGATGAATTTCTCGGGCAATATGACGCCTGCATGGGACAAGCAGTCTATTTCCATTAACTTTTAATCCATTCATTTTTTAACCTTAATTACGGTTCTATACAGCCACTGATACTGCTAACGAAATAAGCAGCATTAGTGGGCGTATATGTTACTGGCTTAGCAAGCTGCTATCTTGGGATCATTACCCTTTATCAATGCCCCAGGTATGAATACGAGCACACATTGGCTGGAAAGCTTACGCCGTCTGACGCCAGCAGATAAGGCGGTACTGATCACGATCACGGCGGTCAGAGGATCAACGCCGCGCGGTGTTGGTACGCGCATGCTGGTGACGGCCAACAATCAATATGACACCATCGGCGGCGGTCATTTGGAATGGAAAGCGATTGCCAGTGCGCGACTGTGGCTGGCTGAAACTGCGCCAGGCAACACACAACGCCATATCGATTTATCATTGGGTCCAAGTTTAGGTCAATGTTGCGGCGGTGCACTAAGTCTTTGCCTTGAACGTGTCGATTGCTGGAATTATAACGATCTGCAGCAGAATCTCATTGCCTTCGAGCAAGAACAAAACAAGTTACCGCATTTATATCTGTTTGGTGCTGGCCATGTCGGGACAGCACTGGTGACTATTCTGCAACAGGTACCATGCCGTATTACGTGGGTCGATGAACGTGATCACCTGTTCCCTACAGAACTGCCTGCCAACGTCGTGCCCGAAGCCACCGACAGTCCGGAAGCGGTCATTTTTAATGCAGAAAAAAATGCCTATTTTTTAGTTATGACGCATCATCATGGGCTCGATTTAATTCTCAGCGAGCATATTTTGCGTAAGCCAAAGGTAGCTTGGTTTGGCTTAATCGGCTCTCAAACCAAACGTGCCCGTTTTGAAAACCGCTTGCAAGAACGAGGTATTGCAAAGACACAATTACAAGAAATGATCTGCCCGGTTGGGATTGAAGGTATCGATGGCAAAGAACCAGGTGTCATTGCCGTTGCGATCGCAGCACAATTATTGCAACTCTGGGCGAAGCCACCTACACTCTCGGCCATCACATCACCAACAATAACAAGTGAAATACATCTATGAGCACTTCTTTACACAATTTCATCCAACATCTGCCGAAGGCCGAACTCCATTTGCACATCGAAGGTTCACTAGAACCTGAAATGATGTTTGCACTGGCTAAAAAAAATCAGGTCAAACTGCCTTATGCCAGCGTTGAAGAAGTGCGTGCTGCTTACGATTTTGCAGATTTGCAATCGTTCTTAGATTTGTACTATGCCGGTGCTGCAGTGTTGCAAACCGAACAGGATTTTTTTGATCTCACGCACGCTTATATCCAACGTGCGTTAGCAGATAAGGTTCGCCATGTGGAATTGTTTTTTGATCCGCAAACGCATACGGCACGTGGCATTGCCATTGACACCGTATTTGCCGGTATCGCCCGCGCCTTGCGTGAAGCCAAGGCGCAGCATGGCTTTTCTGGCAGCATGATTTTGTGCTTCTTGCGTCACCTCAGCGAAGAAGACGCCATCGCGACCTTAGAAGCGGCATTGCCACTACGTGACGAATACGCCGATGTGTGGATAGGCGTTGGCCTTGATTCGGCAGAAGTGGGCAATCCACCAGAAAAATTTACGCATGTATTTACGCTAGCACAAGCGATGGGCTTTCATCTGGTTGCACATGCAGGCGAAGAGGGGCCGCCAGCTTACATCTACGGCGCGCTCGATGTCTTACAAGTAGAACGTATAGACCATGGTGTGCGCGCTGAAGAAGACGCAACCTTGATGCAGCGCTTGAAACAAAGCCGTATGCCGCTGACTGTTTGCCCGTTGTCCAATCTTAAATTATGCGTGGTAAAAGATTTGCGTAAACACAATGTAGCACGCATGTTGCGAGATGGACTGTGCGTGACCATCAACTCTGATGATCCGGCTTATTTTGGTGGTTACATGAATGCCAATTTCATCGCCACCGCTGATGCCCTCCAACTGAGTAAAGCAGAATTAGTACAATTGACACGCAATAGTTTTGAAGCCGCATTTGTTTCTAAAGAACAAAAACAAGTCTGGTTTGATGAGCTTGATGCGTATCTAAAAAACGCTTGAATTGCTGGCGTTTAAATAGAATCTGAGGGAGTATCCTAAAAAAACACTAATATATCAACGTGATATAAAGGATATTTAAATTTACTCCCCTCAGTATATTTTCAATATTGTCTGTCTTAAAAATTCATCCGCCAACATACGTCACGTTGGGGGCAAAGCTGCTATTCTTTTGTAAAGTTCAACTCGCTTCTTTTTCTGGCGTTCATCTTTCACTAAGAAAGGACAATCGTGGCCAACCCCTTCAATCAACTTTTTCAACGTTTGTTTGGCAGCGGGAAAAAAGATCAAGCCTCGAACCTGCCTCCACACGCGCAGCAGGCCACATCGCAAGAAGAAAAATCATCGTCAAAAACATCTGCTGCAATTGCCCACAGCAACGACAATCCAACGATTGCCAATGATTCACAACATAATGTCGATATGGCAAAGAGTAAAGCTATCATTCCAGCCGAAAAATTTTACGTCTGGAAACCAGCAGTTCCAATTGATAGCTTATTTTTCGATTGGACCATGGGATACCCCGGTGAAGGCAGCGTTGCCGATATGGAACAAAAGGTGCTGCAAGGTTTATATGGATTGCTGGCCTCTGATCTCAATGAAGCCATCGTCGTTCCGCGCATGCCAAGCGTAATCCCACAGTTGCTGGCAAGCTTACGCAATAAATCCGTTGCAGTGCATGAACTAACCCGCTTGATTATCAAAGACGTGGTGTTGGTGGGTGAAGTCGTCAACGCCGTCAATAGTGCGCTATACAACCCAGTGGATCGTATCAGCAGCGTCGACAAAGCCGTGCAGGTACTAGGCGAAGAAGGTTTGCGCTTTGTGATTGCTAAAGTCGCATTTCGCCCCATTATTAATCTAAGTGCCGGTCCTTATACCCGCCGGGCAGCACCAACCATCTGGCAGCAATCAGAAAAATGTGCGCTGGCCTGTCATGCGCTTAGCAGACACCATGACAATCGTGATGAAGATCGTCATTACGATGCGTTTCAGGCGTTTCTGACGGGCTTGATGAAAAATGTCGGGCTGATCATTGCTTTTCGCGTACTCGATCAGGAATGCGATCAAACAAAATTCAAGTATTCGGCTGGTTTTCAACATGCCATGGCCTCGGTGGCCGCTACCTTGTCGTATCGCATTGCACAGCGCTGGGATTTCCCTCCATTGGTCGTTGAGGCCTTGCAGCAGCAAGCAGGAGGAAGAAAAGCCGTAGAGTGGACGGCACTAGGACAACTTTTACATGATGCAGATCTGATTAGTAAAATGCGTGTCCTCGTCAACCAGGCACAACTAAGTCGCAACGATCAACAGCTCAAAGCCGGTCTTAGTCCGGCGATGGCAGATTGCTTTGACAATCTCAACACACTGCAAGCCTATGAATTAAGTGGCATTACAGCGAATCAATCATGAGAATTAATTCACATCAAGCATTGGAAAAGCAGTAAAAATTGATAAAATGCAGCGCATGCGTCTGCCCCTATACGGCGTAGACGACGCTTTATTTTCTTGGCTGTGCTAATACATTCAAGACCATCAATAATGACCATCAGCTTGCAGATGGATTTTTTCTACAGGTTTGTTGTGGCGCGCACTCGTATTGTTCTTGCTGCCTTTGTGGCAGTTGTGTATCTTGCGGTAACAGTTGGAAACGCGATACTTCATATTTCAGGCAACGGTAGTCATCTAAGCCTCAATATCAATTTCAATCAATTGGCAAACTGGTTGATTGCGATTGTCAGCATCATGGTGGCCATTGGCTTATGCGGACGTTATGCATGGGCATGGTGGCTGGGACTTGCGGCGGGTGGTTTTCAACTCTTCCGTCTGGTGCGCCGCGTTTTAGCACAAAATAGCATGGCCTACTTACCTAGCACGCATGTATTTCTGTTGTTTGGCCTATTATTGATTTTTCTGTTGTTATTGATTTCTCCCAAAGCTATGGCTTCGTGCAATCGCTGAACATTTACCACCTTCATCTCATTTAGGATTTCTATGCACATCGCCCCGCTTGGCTTACTCTCAGAAGATACAGAAAACGACTGGCTAGTGAGCGCCCCGATTGCCATTGCGGCGCTTGATAATCATGCGTGTGAATTTTTATTAGAAGGCTACGTCGATGATGTAAAGCCGCAAGAATTCTCTGACGCCATCAGCCATTTTTTAGCGCTCGACAAAACCGTATTACACGCCGTCGAGCAAGAGATTTTTTCGTACTATCAGGATTGCGCAAAATTTGCCAAAAGTGAAGGCGAAGAAGTCATCACTATTGCAACTGCCAATGAAGTCTGGCAACACATTCAGTTTGGCGATGAAGTGTTGGTATGTCGCCGTCAAACGGGTGAACAGGGCGTGTATGTATTGCTGGAATGCGATTGCGACTGGAACGATGCCGAAGGTCTGCAAATTGTGTTCAAAAACGGCCAGATAATTAATAAATTGGGCCCCTTTGATGATTTTTTAAGTAACGCCGACGTCTATGGCGTACCGGAGCTCGATAAAGTTATTTATCAAACTCGCGGCTAAGCACAGTAACTTAATCAGAGGTTCGCTTAGATAAACTGAGGCTCCGGTTGGCCTCAGTATTCCCACTGCAACCAGCGCATCAATGCGCAACTTCTGCCAATAAAAGTGCCAGTTTATTATGTCGCTCTAGTACGTTACCCAAATCAATGGTTGTGAATTGCCCTTCGCGCACAACAACGCGACCATTAATAACGCTGTAGGACACATCGGCAGGCGTGCAGAACACCAATGCAGCAACTGGATCGTGCCAGCTTCCAGCATAGCCTAATTTGTTCAAATCAAACATCACGAGATCGGCGGACATGCCTGGCTTTAAGGCACCAATATCATCGCGGTTCAATACTTTAGCACCACCTAGGGTCGCAATCTCCAATGCCTGCCGCGCCGTCATGGCGTCTGGACCAAAGCCGACCCGTTGTAGCAACATCGCCTGTCTGACTTCACCTAACATATGCGCGCCATCGTTTGAGGCCGAACCATCAACACCTAAGCCAACAGAGACGCCAGCGTCGATCATCTGACGAATCGGTGCAATACCGGAGGCCAATCGCATGTTGGAGCAAGGGCAATGCGCAACACCTGTGCCTGTACGGGCAAAAAGGTAAATGCCCTCTTCATCCAGCTGTACACAATGTGCGTGCCACGTATCAGGGCCCACCCAGCCGCAATCCTCGGCATACTGGGCTGGGGTCATATTAAATTTTTCACGACTATATGCGATATCGTTAGCGTTCTCAGCCAGATGGGTATGTAATGAGACGCCATAATTGCGCGCCAATACGGCCGATTCTTTCATCAGATCACGAGACACCGAAAAAGGTGAGCACGGTGCCACCACAATTCTTTGCATCGCATAACGCTCTTTATCATGATAGGTTTCAATGAGACGTTGCGTATCAGTCAAAATTGATTGTTCATTTTCTACCACGCTGTCTGGTGGCAAACCACCACTTGAGCGACCGACACTCATAGAACCACGCGCTGCGTGAAAACGCATACCAATCTGGTGAGCAGATTCAATACTATGATCTAACTTGCAGCCGTTTGGATAAATGTACAAATGGTCGCTGCTGGTGGTGCAACCAGACATGATCAATTCTGCCATTGCAGTCAACGTTGACACCTGCACCATCTCTGGCGTCAGATTTGCCCACACTGGATAGAGGTTCGTGAGCCAGTTAAACAACTCCCCATTTTGCGCGGCTGGCAGCACACGTGTTAGGCTTTGGTACATGTGATGATGTGTATTGATCAAGCCTGGAATGACAACATGGTTCCGGGCGTCAATGACCTCATCAGCGTCTTGTGGCAGATCGGCGCTGGTGCCAACTTGCTCAATGACGTTATTACGAATAAATACCGCACCATCAGCGATCTCGCGACGCGTGTCGTCCATCGTGACGACGACGCGGGCATTTTTTATGAGTAAAGTTTTCAACATAGTATTAAATTTAATGATCAGAGCTTTGTGCCGATGCTAGCGCATTTGCGTGTACATCTTGCAGATGTCCCTGTCCATTAAAAAACAGGTTCAACAGTACCGCCATGGCTGAGGCCAGCAAAATACCGCTATGCAAAATGGTCGACAAATATGCCGGCATTTGCCCAAAAAAACTTGGCGCGACAATCGGTATCATGCCCGCGCCAATACTGACTGCAACAATAAACAAGTTGTTGCGGTTGTGATGAAAATCGACCTTGGCTAAAATTTTTATCCCCGTTGCCGCCACCATGCCAAACATCACCGTACCCGCACCACCCAACACAAATTGCGGAATGGAAGCGGCAATGTGCGCCATTTTAGGAAACAATCCAAACGCAACCAAGATACAGCCAGCCGCAACACAGACAAAACGGCTGCGCACACCCGTAACACCAACGAGACCCACGTTTTGCGAAAATGACGTATACGGAAAAGTATTAAAAATACCGCCAATCACCGTACCTAGGCCATCGACCCGTAAGCCACGCGCGAGTGTCGCGTTATCGACCTTTTTACCAACAATATCACCCAATGCGATAAACATGCCGGTCGACTCTATCATGGTCACAATCATCACCAGACACATACTGACGATGGAGCCCGCATCAAATTGTGGCCAACCATAATAAAACGGGTGCACCATGGCAAACCAATCTGCATTTTCGATACCAACGAAACTGATTTTTCCCATCGCCAGTGCAATCAAAAATCCGATAACCATCCCCAGCAAGACTGAAATATTGGCAATAAAACCCTTCGTATATTTTGTAATCAAAAGTATCGATACCAGCACCACCAAAGCAATAGCAAGATTTTGTGGTGAACCGTAATCGGGATTAGGAATTTTGGTAAATACGCCGTTGACGACAGTACCGATGATAGGCTGGCCACCTGCGGCCCAGTTAATTCCCACGCCCATCAGAGAAATGCCGATTACGGTAATAACGGTGCCCGTCACGACCGGCGGAAAAAAACGCATCAACTGACTCATGAAAGGCGCTGCGATAATACAAAAAATGCCACCTGCAATAACCGCGCCATAAATATGTAAAATACCTAAATCAGGGTTACCTGCCATCGCAACCATGGGTCCGACTGCCGCAAAAGTCACCCCCATCATTACTGGCATGCGGATACCGAATTTCCAGACCCCCAGACTTTGAATAATCGTCACTAAGCCACAACAAAACAGATCGGCACTGATCAGAAACGCAATCGCATATTTCGGTAAATTGAGCGCACCGCCAATAATTAATGGTACGGCAATCGCTCCCGCATACATAACTAGCACATGTTGCATGCCCAATGCGAAAAGCTTCATGATCGGTAGTTTCTCATCTACTGGGTGCTGCTCTATTTTGGTATCCATATTGTCTCTGTCTTTTAGTTAGTGCACGTTGTGCTTTTTTTGCCATCTACATCAGTGATAAAATCCACTCCAAATAACGCTACCCAAACACCCTTGTAAGGCCGGGATTATTTTTTCTACATCTGCATTTTTTAAAAAAAACTACATGGATAGGGCAATTCAAAGTGGGCTCAGCGATCAGGATTTGATTAAATCGGCCAGACGAAAACCGCCAATCCGAATAATTTGTTCTATACATTCTTGCATTTCAGTAACGCGGTCACTTTGCAGCCGCTGCGTGAAGTGCCGGAGAATGCTTTGTCTGTCATGCCCACGAACAGCGATGATGAAAGGAAAACCAAATTTTTCGTTATAGTGGACGTTCAATCTTTGTAACTCAGCGAACTCTTCCGGGCTGCATTGGTGTAAGCCAGCACCACTTTGTTCACGTGTTGATTCTTCAGTGAGTTCGCCGCGCACCGCTGCTTTGCCTGCCAATTCCGGATGAGCGCGTATCAATGTCAATCGTACATCTTCATCGGCCGTACGCACCGCATGGGCCATGGCCGCATGCAAATCGTGCACACTTAAAAATGGGCGTTGTTTGACAACTCTTTGTGCGACCCACGGTGAATGTTCAAAAATCCCACCTAAGGCGTTGACAAATTGAGTCTCTGAAACATGGTTCAGCGCTTCTATGTTAGTAGTGATGCTCATGTTTTTTCCCCTTTATTTTCACTTTTATTGGTGGCTGCCACATACGGATGTTGTTGCATCCAATGCTCGGCAATATCAATGCGGCGGCAAATCCACACCTTGTCATGTGACTGCACATAATCTAAAAAACGCTGCAAGGCTTTGAACCGTCCGGGTCTGCCAAGCAGACGACAATGCATGCCGATTGATAACATTTTGGGTGCATTGTCACCTTGTGGATCGCCTTCTGTGTACAAGACATCAAAGCTATCTTTGAGATACGTAAAAAACTGCTCGCCGGTATTAAATCCTTGCGGTGTGGCAAAGCGCATATCGTTACTGTCTAGCGTGTATGGCACCACCAAATGCGGCTTGACCTCACCAGAGTTCGTGCTGACTTCCGTCCAGAATGGTAAATCGTCGCCATAATAATCAGAGTCATACGCAAAGCCACCGTGCTCAACGACCAATTGGCGCGTATTGGGTGAATCACGTCCGGTGTACCAACCTAGTGGCGCAGTGCCTGTGAGTTCACGAAAAATTGCTACCGCTTGCTGCATATGGTCGCGCTCAATGGCAACATCGAGATTTTGGTAGTGAATCCAGCGCAAGCCGTGACATGCAATCTCATGTCCTAATTCAGAAAACGCCTGGGTCAATTCAGGATGGCGCTGCAATGCCATCGCAACGCCAAAGACTGTCAAAGGTAAATTGCGCTTTTCAAACTCACGCAAGATCCGCCAGACACCAGCGCGAGAGCCGTATTCATAAATCGATTCCATCGACATATGCCGTGCCTCATAGGCTGCTGCACCGACGATTTCAGATAAAAATTGTTCAGACGCTTTGTCGCCATGCAGAACGCAATTTTCACCGCCCTCTTCATAGTTCAACACAAATTGCACGGCAATGCGTGCCTGTTGTGGCCACTGTGCGTGTGGCACATGACGGCCATAGCCAATCAGATCACGCGGATAAGCTTGAGTCATTGTCATTGTTATTTTTCTCCATCATGGCGGGACTAAAAAAGTTAAATCTGAACTGCGCAATGACGCAAATTAAAAACAAATCAGACTTTTTTTTGTCCCAATACAGCTTTCAAATCAAAACTTTTACCACCATTTTTAGGTGTGCGACACGCACACTGGTGCAAATGTTGTCCCATTTCATACAAGGCGGATTTTTTATCACGCCGCTCTAAGGCTTCAAGTACCTTGAAATGCTCATCAAATGAGCATGGGCGGGTTCCCGAAACATCATTGCTTGAAATCATCAAGGTCGTACGTGACACCAGACGACGCAGCATATCAATCAGTAATTCATTACCACTTAAACGTGCCAGCTCAATATGAAAATCAGCCGACAATCTGATCCATTGTGATCTGTCACCTTGCTGATAGGCGTCGCGTTCACGCTCGACCATCTGGCGTAATCCAGCCAGCGCAAGCGCATCGGCCTCTATCAAAACCTTTTCCAAGGCCAGTTGCTCAAGGTTTTGGCGTAACTCAAACATGTCTTGCGCTTCTTTTTCGCCCGGACTTGCAATAAATGCACCACGATTGGGTTCTAAATCAACCAAACCATCAGCCGCCAGTTGATTTAATACCTTACGTACACCGTGGCGCGCCATGGCATAAATCTGGCTTAAAGATTGCTCAGTTAATTTAGTACGCGCAGGCAGGCGATGATCCATGATGGCATCGTAGATATCGCGATACATGCGCTGCTCTTTTTCAGCGTTATCGACGCTGTCGTTAGTTTTAGGAGCGTTGGAAATACGGTTATTCACGGGTGAACTCAATTTTCAAACGATTTAAAAGGGATAAAATTGTTTTCATATTTAATCACGATTGTCGACAATTTATAAACAAAAAAATGCATATATTGTTTTTTCTGTTGTGTATTTACGTGTAAATCCTTTTTTTAACAAGGATTTATAAAGGTTTTGTTTGACACGTAGAATTTAGCAGGATTAAGATTGTCGACAATATTTAAAAATTTATGCAAAAAAGGATACACATGGGACGCCTTACTACACATGTACTCGACACCGCCCATGGCAAGCCCGGGCAAGGTATAGAGATCAGCCTTTATCGCACAGCAGGCCAACAACGCGAGTTGCTGTGTGAGCGAACCACAAACGCCGATGGCCGCTGCGACCAGCCTTTGTTGGAAGGCGATGCCTTCATCGTTGGCACCTACGAGTTGGATTTTGATATCGGTAGCTATTTCAAGGCCTTGGGTGTTTGCTTGCCAGAACCGGCTTTTCTTGGGGTAGTGACCTTGCGCTTTGGCGTTGCAAATGCAGCGCAACACTATCATGTGCCATTGGTGACAACGCCGTGGAGTTACTCAACCTATCGCGGAAGTTAGGAATTATTAATGGAAGCGTATTTTTTAGACTGGGCCAATCTATTGTTGCGTTGGCTACATGTAATTGTGGCCATTGCATGGATAGGATCGTCGTTTTATTTTGTCTGGTTAGACAATCATTTGACGCCCCCCACCGACCCCCAACTTAAACAACAAGGCGTCGGCGGCGAATTATGGGCAGTACACGGCGGCGGCTTTTATAATCCGCAAAAATATCTCGGCGCACCGCCGCGTTTGCCAGAACATTTACATTGGTTTTACTGGGAATCGTATAGCACCTGGCTTTCTGGCTTCAGCCTTTTTTTGCTGGTGTATATTTTTAACGCCCGCACTTATCTAATTGATCCCTCAGTGGCCCAATTAACACCTGCTATTGCCATTGCTGCAGCGCTTGGCTTTCTGGCTTTGGGTTGGATAGTTTATGACTTGCTATGCCGTATCTTCGGCAAAAATGAAAAATTCCTATCTGCTTTGATCATCGCCTACGTGGTGGCATCGGCCTGGGGTGCTTGCCATTTATTTTCGGGACGCGCTGCATTTTTGATCATTGGTGCCATGATCGCGACAATCATGAGCGCGAATGTGTTTTTCTGGATTATCCCCGGGCAGCGCAAAGTTGTCGCTGCAATGAAGGCGGGAGAACCAGTTGATCCTGCACATGGACAACGCGGCAAGCAGCGTAGTGTTCATAATACTTATTTCACTCTGCCAGTCTTGTTCGCCATGCTCTCGAATCACTACAGCATGACCTACAGCGCCAGCAATAACTGGTTAGTGTTGGTCTTAATCATGGTCGCTGGCGTCTTAGTACGGCAGTTTTTTATACTGCGCCATAAAGGGAAAACACAAGCAATTTATCCTATTTTGGCAATTGTTATCCTCGCTGGTGTCGCCGCTTGGATTGCCCCTAAACCAGTAGCACAATCGGCGTCACAAATACCAGAAAATCAACTCGTCGAAGTGCAAAAAATTGTGCAAGCCCGTTGCATCCAGTGTCATGCAGCCCATCCGACATTGATGGATAGTCCGGCAAAAGGCTTGATGTTTGATCAACCCGGCGTGATCGAAGCCAAATCGCAGCTCATTTATCAGCAAGTGGTGCAACAAAAATTAATGCCCCTTGGAAATCTGACCAATATCACGGAACAAGAACGCGCTGTGATTGCAAGATGGGTGGAAAGCGGCGCCGTTACGACACCTGCATCAAAATAGGCAATCATTTTCATTTATACGACCGAATTCATAGAAAGTATCTCATGGCTATTATTACGCAAGACCCTAACGCTCCTGACTTTACGCGTCGCTACCCCAATTTAGCGGATCCTCGTTTAGGCGCTAAAACACTGGCATGCAGCGATGACTTTTTTGCCGAAATGGCGCGTATGCTAAACCCTGAGCCAGCCGTATTTATTGTGGGGAAATACGATACCAATGGCAAATGGATGGATGGTTGGGAGTCACGTCGTAAGCGCGTCAATGGCTATGATTGGTGCGTATTAAAACTCGCTCGTGCGGGTGTCTTAAAAGGTGTCGATATTGATACCAGCCACTTTACCGGCAATTATCCACCTGCCGCGTCGCTCGAAGGTGCGTTTTTAACCGCAGGTGAACCTGATGCCAATACCGTCTGGCAGGAGGTATTACCATCGGTGAATTTACAAGGCAATACCCATCATTATCATGAGATCACGCATGCGCAAGCATTGACGCATTTGCGTCTGAACATTTATCCAGACGGCGGCGTGGCACGACTACGCGTCTACGCCCAACCAGAAAACGATTGGGCTGCCGCTGATCGTCAAAGTTTGTTTGATTTAATTGCGATGGAAAACGGCGGCTATGTGGTCGGTACCAATAACCAACACTTTGGATTGGCATCCAATTTATTAATGCCGGGACGTGGCGTCAATATGGGTGATGGCTGGGAAACCCGCCGCCGCCGCGAACCAGGTAATGACTGGTGCATTATTGCGCTGGCGCATCCTGGTATTGTCGAAAAAATTGAAGTTGATACTTGCCATTTCAAAGGTAATTACCCTGATAGCTGCTCAATTCAGGCCGCATCAATGGTGGGCGGCACCGAAACCTCGCTAATTACACAATCGATGTTCTGGCCAGTCTTGTTGCCACAACAAAAATTACAAATGGATCATCAGCATTTCTACCAGCAAGAAATTGCCTCTTTGGGGGCCATCACGCACATTCGTCTCAATATTTTCCCTGATGGCGGCGTCTCGCGATTGCGCTTATTGAGTAGGCTGGCATAAAGCAAAAAATATAAAGGATTGTTATGCCTAAGTTGACGTTACAAGCACTTTCCAGAGAGGCGTTCGCCCCTTTC
>Ga0302200_10003245_pt1 | contig 13844 bp, 15 predicted proteins | sample II_Bog_N3_1_FD_194585 | JGI IMG/M metagenome (GOLD analysis project Ga0302200, IMG submission 194585) | Peat permafrost microbial communities from Stordalen Mire near Abisko, Sweden - II_Bog_N3_1 | ecosystem: Environmental > Terrestrial > Soil > Wetlands > Peat | place: Sweden: Abisko... | reverse complement strand
AATAAAAATGAATGCAGTTAAGAGGACTATCCTCTTCTTGCCGCTTGCGGAGACCGCCGTTTCGTCGATGCTCTCAGGTGATGTGTTCAAAAATGGTGCCTTTGTTGATCCTGCTGCTTGGAGGTCTGATAACTCTCCCAGCCAGATCCCAAGAGAACACTACGCCCTCTCTGAATCAACTCGTTCTTAACACCATGAGAACAATGCCAACCGGTGGTGGTTACTCCGCCGGATCGACGGCGACAGGGGCACTCAGAAATGCAGTCCAGCTTCATGAGGAGACTTTGGCGGTTGATGCTTTCCATGCCATACCCAGTTACTGTTCCGGGGCCACCTACCTTGTTTTTCTCAAAGTCATTGCGAGTCTACAGTCAGAGCACAGGATCTCGCTTCCTCCATCAACCTTGGAGGCACTTCTGCCCAAGGGACAACCCGATGGCACAGGAATCTGGGGCCGCTGGAATGCCAACGGACCCGGCACAGCACGTCTCTTTGCGGAACTGAACCTCGGTGAAAACTTCTCCGATCTGACTCAGGCACGACCCGGTGATTTCCTGAAAATTTGGTGGACCGACTCCATCGGTTCCAGCGAGCACGGTCACTCGGTGGTCTTTATTGGAACGGAATCCCGTGGCGGCATTCCCTACCTCAGCTACTGGTCAAGCAATGTGCCAGGTGGTTTTGGGATCAAATCCGTTCCGTTAAGCCGCATTCACCGGATGCTCTTTTCACGGCTGGAAAATCCCGGACTGCTTGCAAACACAGGGTCAATTCCCCCTTCCGACCACTACCTCTATTCTCTTCAAACCCGCTCCTCGACCTCCTCGGAGATGGAACAGCTCTGCTCGGTGAAAGAATAGAAGTCTTCTGAGAATGATTTATTTCGACACCGCCTGCTGCCGGTTCTGGACATAGGCGCTACGAATCGCAAGGTAGCGATCAAGAGTGTTGGCCGTGGTCGCATCGTAGGCTTTAAGTTTGTCATGCAGCGTGCGTGCCGAATCGGTGGCAGAAACCGCAGGCAGCCACGCGGTCGACGGAAACCAGAAGGCGAGCCAGAAGAGCGGATTCAGGGCAATATCTCCGGCAAAACCGACGGTATCGCGCACACTCTTGGGGCCGAATACCGGAAGGACAACATAAGCCCCGTGACCGATACCCCACTTGCCAAAAGTCTGTCCGGTATCGGGACGGGGAAGATCGACCAAGGAAGGGATATGATCCGAAACCTTGAAGATCCCCCCAACCCCCGCAACGGTGTTGAGGACGAATTTCTCTGACTCATACCCGGCTCGTTTAAGTTTCCACTGGAGCACATCGTTCACCACACGGTCGGGGTATTCAACGTTGTCGAAGGCATTGAAGATACCTCTCCTCACGGGCGATGGCAGCACGGCGTCGTAGGCTTTCGAAAGCGGTTTCAGAATGTACCTGTACAGCTGGTGATTCAACCAGAACGTGCCGCGGTTCACCGGCTCAATGGGATCGGCAATGGAGGCTGCATGGCTGTACTCGTCCGTATCATCGTCAGCGGCCCCAACGGATCGCTGCCCCCCATAACACGGAGTGCAGTTGATCGACAGAATAAAGACAACCCCGGCAAGCAAGGCGGTCAGGATGGATGTGCGTGCGTTCATTGGGATGAGGAAAGTGAGTGGTTCAATGCCTTGATAACGGCGTTTGCTCCACCCTGTGTGAATTCTGCGTCAAATTGAGTCCTGTAATTGGCAATCATGCTGACTCCCTCGATCACCACATCGGTGATCTTCCAGCCTTCAGACTCCTCCAGACGATACACGACATCGTAACTGCTCCCATTGTAGGAACTGGTCGTGGGTACCTCGACGCGGCCTGGGGAGGGAGTGGAGGCCGTCTTGAATGTCTCGACCGGCAGTTCGCCAGGAGTAAACTTTGCGGTATAGGTTCTGATGATCAGGGTGGTGAAAAGCCCCGTAGCTTCCTGTTGCTGGGCCGGGGTGAACTGACGCCATCCAGGGCCTATTGCACGGCGGGTCATTGTTTCAAAACTGAGGATTCCCTCAAGAACCGGCTTCACCTGTTCGGAAAGCGTCTTGCGATCGGGGGCATGGGCCGCGATGGCGACCACCTCACCGACCGCTTTTTTCAGCCGATTATCAGCCTCCTCGGTCGGGGAACAGATCGCCCTTGGGATCGTAAGCAACGAACCCAGAAGCATCAGGATTAGCAGTGGACGGGAATTCATGGAGCGTTTGTAGTGCCTTTGTCTTGATTTTCCTTCTCTTTGTCAACAGAACCAAACGCCATTTTCCCGATCAGCGACTCAAGGTCAACTGCGGATTCCGTCATGGTGATTCGGGCTCCAGGTTTCAGGAAAGCATCATCCGCGCCAGGAGAGAGGGCGATGTACTTGTCGCCGATCAGACCGGACGTTTTGACCGAGGCCATGGAATCCGTCGGAAGATGCAGACCGGAAGTGAGCCGAAGGGTGACAATGGCACTGTAATCGGAGGGATCCATCCGTACCCCTTCCACCCGTCCGACAGTAACGCCCGACATGAGCACACTGCAACCCGGGTGCACCCCGCCTGCATTGGCGAAACGGGTTTCAATCATGTAGGTGTCACCCCCCATCAGTGACCCCATTCCGAATTTGATCGTCAGGTAGGCAATCGCCGCCAAACCCAGCAGCACAAAAATTCCGACGGAGAGTTCTAATTTGGTATTTTTCATAACGAAATCACACTGTAAGGGAAGCGCTCCTAATGGCGGCGACCGTTTTGCCAAGTTCATCGGCACTATCACGGAACCCGGAAACGACGGGATGCGTCGAAACAGAGAATTCCTCCGGTGTTCCTTCGAAGCAAATTTGCCCCTGATTCAAGAGAGCGACGCGGTCACTAGCGACCAATGCCTCGGGAAGATCATGGGTCACGACGAGTGCCGTGAAGTGAAACAGGCGCTGATATTTTGCGATCATGGTAAAAACAGCGTTCCGTCGAAGAGGGTCTAGGCCGGCGGTCGGTTCGTCGAAAAGCACCAGCTCGGGCCGGGTCACGATAGCCCGTGCCAGAGCGAGACGCTTCTGCATTCCGCCGGAAAGCTGACCGGGATATTGATTGTAAAATTCGTCCATTTCAAGCTGCTGTAAAGCTTCGAGACTGCGCCTCCGAATCTCCTTCTTATCAAGATTTGTTGTCTGTTCCAAGGGCAGAGCCACATTCTCCAAAGCCGTTAGGGAATCGAAGAGTGCGTTGCTTTGGAAAAGAACACTGCACCTCTTGCGAAATTCCGCCCGCACCTCCGCGTCTTCCGTGCCGAACGGGCGACCATCGAAGCTGATACGTCCGGCATCGGGGATGAGGATCCCCGCCAGGCATTTCAGGAACACCGATTTTCCCGCACCGCTGGGCCCGAGTACGGTAAAGAGGCTTCCGGAGGGGACTCCAAGATCGATGCCCTTCAGAATGGAGCGTCCGTCGAAGCTCTTCCAGAGACCTTCAACCTGAAGAATAAAGGGATGTTTTGAATCGCCCATGGTCAGACAAAAAACGAAGTGATGACATAGTCCGCGATCAGGACGGTGATGCTGGAATAGACAACCGCCCTCGTCGTGGCGGCACCGACACTTCGGGCACCCGACCCAGAACTGGATCGGTCCGCATGGAATCCCTGCCAGGCGCAAATGCTGATAGCCATCAATCCGAAGAGCGCCGCCTTCACAAAGCATTCCCTGAGATCCCTGGCTTCCACGGCGTGCTCCACAGAAGACCAGTAAACCCCCGAGTCAACACCAAGGAGCGTGGAACCGGAAAGGGCGCCGCCCCAGAGACCGACGATCACAAACAAGGCGGTCTGTGCGGGAAAAGTGAACAAGGAAGCAATCAGGCGGGGAGTCACAAGATATCCATGACTGCTCACCCCCATCGTCTCCAAGGCCACGATTTGTTCGGTATTGCGCTGCATACCGAGCTCGGCGGCGAGCGCGGAACCGGCCTGCCCGATCAGCATCAATGCAGCCAGTACAGGCGCCATTTCCCTAACCAGACTGAGTGAGACGAGCGCCCCCAGGAGCCCCTCGGAACCGAAGCGGCTCAGCACATGATAGCCCTGCAATCCAAGCACGAGTCCGGTGAACATTCCCACAATCAGAATCACGGGCAAACAGACCGTTCCCTGTTCATGGAGGGATCGGACCACACGATATCCGAGCCGCTTGGAATGGAGCACGGAACGGAATGACCTCCCGGTAAATAACGCGAAGTCACCGAATCCAACCACAATCTGGAGAGTCTGCCTTCCTAGGAAATGCAACATTCCGTCAATTCATAGCGGGAAGCCGCAGCTTCTTCAATGTCCTCAGTGGATTAATATCATCACGACACCCTCTGGAAGCGCTGATTTCATCAGCGCTTCCTGTATTTAAAACGAAGAGCCGACAGAATCAGCCCCGCCGCCATGAGATACGCCACGCCACTCCAACTGATCCCCGCGCTCATCCGTTCCATCGGAGTTCCATGACCGTAAGAGGAGACCAATCCAATGGCGAGCGGCCCCAAGGCCCCACCTCCCCATCCGAGCATATTCATGAGACCCGCCGCGGAGGCCCGTTCCCCCGGAGGAACAAGATCGAAGACAGAGGCAAAGATTCCGCCGTCATAGGCTCCCTTGCAGAATCCGAAACAGAGCATTGCTCCGATCAGCAGACTCATCGTCTGAGCATGGCCGACAGCCATGACACAGAAACTTCCGATCACAAGGGCCACCGCCTGGATCAGCATGTGAGCTCCTCTGAAATCGCGTGAAAGTCGATCTGCAAGCAACCCGGAGAGAGGAGCGCTGGCCGCACTTGCCAACTGGATAGCGGCCACGGCGGAAAAGCCCGCCGTTACGAGACCAAGATGAAATTTTTCAAAGAGAAAAGTCGGCGCCCAGACAAGAAAGATTGCTCCGACACCGTTGGCACAGGCAAAGGCCACCATGAGCCGCAAAACGCCGGGTATTTTCATGAGATGCCGGAACGTTTCCCGCATTCCTATTTCTTTGCGCGGTTCAATACCCGGATCACGTACCGGCTCACGAAGGCCGAGAACAAGCATCAGGGCAACAAGAACACCCACCCCTCCGAACCCGTAAAAGGCCAACTGCCAACCCCAATGATCGGCAATCACGGCAGCGATCCATCCCCCGGCGATCGTTCCAAGATAGACCGCTGATTGATGAAAAGAGAGCGCCGTGGAGCGGGTGCGCGTATGATAATCGCTCAGGATGGAAGTCGCCGAAGGAAAATAGACCGACTCACCGAGTCCAATCAGCGAACGGGCAGCCACAAACTGCCAGAGACTAGCGCAGAATCCGGTAATGCCGGTCATCAGACTCCACAGCAAACATCCGGCCACGATCAATCCCTTGCGCGAACGCCAATCCCCCGCAAAACCCAAGAAGGGGGAGGAAAAAGCATAGACCCACATGAAGGCACTCCCGATCAAACCCAACTCCGCTTTCGTGAAGCCGAAATCCCGTTCCAATAGCGGGAACAGACTGCTAATTGCCTGACGATCGGCATAGTTCAGGCAGCAAACCAGCCAGAGCATCCCCAGCACCACCCACTTTTCACGATTACACAGGGAAATCATGAAACCTGACACTGATAGAAAGCCGGATGTAGATCATTTTTTGTCGTTTTGATCTCGATAGGCTCGCCGAGAAACTTCGGTTTCCGTCCGATGATCTTAACATCCCAGATTACCTTCATCCGGGAACAGAATTCCCGCAGATAGATCCTCAAGGCCCATTTCAACTCGACCGCCTGGGCGTTGTAACCGACGGCGCTCATCCCCTCATGCTGAGCGATATAGATGGCTCTCTCATTGTGAAATTTCTGGGAGATGATCGTCAGGGCATTCTGTTTGAAAACCTCCTTGGCTCTCACGATCGAATCGAGTGTTGTAAATCCTGCATAGTCGCAAAGGATTTTGTCCGATGGAATTCCCATGCCGATCAGTGCATTTTTCATGTCCGTGGCCTCGTCATAGGAACGCACATGATTATCGCCACTGACCAAAATAACATCGATTTTCCCTGCTTGATACACCCGGCAGGCCGCCTCCATCCGGCTTTGGAAAAACGGATTTACATAGCGCCCGTCAGGCGACTTGATGCAACCAAGAAGCAAGCCGACTTTGTTATGAGGAAGCTCGGTCATAGGTGAATTTTGATTCGCCCTCAATCACCCAATTACTCCAGAAAACCAATCCCACAAGAGCGACGAAGACAACGCCCAAGGCAATCACCAGTAGCTTTCTGAGGCTCATCATTATTTCGATAATGACGACAATGATACTGACTGCGTCAAAGAACCTATCAGGGACATCATGATCCCGATGGTGAGGGGATTTTGGATGAAGAGCAAGGCGTCGAGAGCGAATGCCTGTCGTATTTTGGCTTGGTTATTTTAGATGCAGGGCAAGACGCGCAAGTGCAGGCTGTAGCAAGAAGCCTACAGCAACCGCAGCGCAACACAGGCCTGCGCATAACCACTTGCTCCCAATTATGGCGAGTGGATTTGGGATGGAGCGCGAGGAAAGCGAATGAATGCTGTATCGATGAATACAGCGAGTGAGCAATGACGCTGCTCTACGCCCAGAGCCGCCGCCAGAAAAATTAGGCTTTTTCGACCTGCCAGTACTCCAACTCCACCGGCGTATCACGACCGAAGATGCTGACCGAGACACGGAGTTTTCCGCGTTCTGGATCGACCTCCTCGACGATTCCCTGCTGGTTCTGGAAGGGGCCATCGGAAACTTTCACCTTGTCACCGACTTCGTAGGTGATCTTGGAGGTGACGGTATCTTCGCGTTCTTTCATCTGCGCGAGCATTCCATCGACTTCCTTCTTGCGCATCGGAATCGGCTTATCCTTCGTGCCGGCAAATCCGATGACGCCGTTGGTGTCCTTGATGAAGTACCAGGTCTTGTCGATCAACTCGTTGTTCTCATCGAGGAGATGCATGTTGACGATAATGTAACCTGGGAAAAACTTGCGGGTCGTTTCGGTTTTTTTCCCGCGCTTGATCTCCTGCACACGCTCGGTCGGTATGAGCACCTCATACACGAGATCGCCAAGCTCTTCGGACTTGATGCGCTTGACGATATTGTCGTGGACTTTCTGTTCAAATCCGGAAAGGACATGAACGACGAACCACTGATCTTTGGGAGCGAGTGCCATATTGGAGTTGCTAAAAAGCCGTAACTGCTAGGGGTGGGTCAAATACCCAACCACATTGATGGTGATGAAATCGAAAAAGGAGATATACCCGCCGACAAGCAGCATGGCGATAATGACAACCAGGGTGGAATCCCAGAGCTCCTTGTATTTTTTGAAACCGCGCTCACTGTCATCCCAAGGCCACTGCACCTTCGTCAATTCCGCGCGGACTTCACCGAAGTAGGTGGAGACTTTATTACTCATGGAGAAAATAGTGAAAAGACGAAGGATGCAGAGCAGGCCAGGAGGGACTCGAACCCCCAACAAACGGTTTTGGAGACCGCTACTCTACCAATTGAGCTACTGGCCTAGGCGCTAGTGTATTAGTCGAGGATTTCGGAAACACGACCCGCACCGACGGTGCGTCCACCTTCACGGATAGCGAAGCGGATGGTCTTTTCCATGGCGATCGGGCTGCCCAGCTCGACTTCGATGGCGACGTTGTCACCAGGCATGACCATTTCGACACCCTCTGGGAGGCTGACGGTTCCGGTCACGTCGGTCGTGCGGAAGTAGAACTGAGGGCGATAGTTCGCGAAGAACGGGGTATGACGACCGCCTTCTTCCTTGCTCAGCACATAGACTTCGGCCTTGAACTTCTTGTGAGGCTTGATGGAACCGACCTTGGCGATGACCTGGCCACGCTCGATGTCGTCCTTCTTGACACCACGGAGGAGAATACCGACGTTGTCGCCAGCTTCTGCCGTATCGAGGAGCTTACGGAACATTTCGATGTCGGTGACGGTGGTCTTCTGCGTGTCGCGGAGACCAACGATTTCGACTTCTTCACCCTTCTTGAGAATACCACGCTCAACACGGCCGGTAGCCACGGTGCCACGACCTTCGATGTTGAACACGTCTTCAACAGGGAGAAGGAATGGAAGATCCTTCGGACGCTCTGGCATCGGGATGTAATTGTCCACAGCCTCGATTAGGGCGAGGATCTGCTTCTCACCTTCTGGATCGCCGTCGAGAGCCTTCTTGGCGCTGCCACGAACGATGGGAATCTCATCACCTGGGAAGTCGTAGGAGGAGAGGAGGTCGCGGACTTCCATCTCGACGAGGTCGAGAAGTTCAGGATCATCAACAAGGTCAACCTTGTTCATGAAGACGACGAGGGAAGGAACGCCGACCTGACGGGCGAGCAGGATGTGCTCACGGGTCTGGGGCATCGGACCGTCAGCGGCGCTGACGACGAGGATACCACCGTCCATCTGGGCGGCACCGGTGATCATGTTCTTCACATAATCGGCGTGTCCCGGACAGTCAACGTGCGCGTAGTGGCGCGTTGCGCTCTCGTATTCGACGTGAGCGGTGGAGATGGTGATACCACGGGCCTTCTCTTCAGGGGCTGCGTCGATCTGATCGTAGGCGCGCGCGGTGGCGCCTCCGGTCTTGGCCAGCACCGTTGTGATAGCTGCCGTGAGTGTGGTCTTGCCGTGATCCACGTGTCCGATCGTACCGATGTTCACGTGATCTTTATTGCGTTGGAATGCGTCCTTAGCCATATGGGTGGGTTCTGCTGGTGGTTGTTTTGTTTTCTGGTGATTTTTTCGTTCTGTTCTTTGGAGCCCATGACCGGGATTGAACCGGTGACCTCGTCCTTACCAAGGACGTGCTCTACCAACTGAGCTACATGGGCGTATCGATCCGAAGGCAGCGATCCGAAGAGCGCGATCCGGGGATCGACCAAATAGATTATCTAAAGAACAGCGGCCTTTAGAGTGCCTGTGGGCACCGGGACCGTTTTCCGCAATTCCATAAAAAACATAACCGCAGCACGGGCCGCATAGTGAATGGGCGGCTGCGCAACGATGCTTTCCGAGAAAAAGCGGATGTGAAGAATGATTCGTCCCTGTTCTTCTGTCAAAAGCTATTTTAGAGACTGCCCGAAAAGTCAGCGGCAGGATTGCACCGGTCACGGCTCTGGGGCATTCTTCCACTTTCACCCCTCTCCACCTTCGCCAACTTGCAGACTCCCGCTCCACCTCAGGATGAACCGTCCCAGAAGGGCGCATTTGCTGGATGCCTAAGAATGTTCAGAAAAGCTCTGCTTCCCGTCTGGTGCCTACTTCGGGAGACCGTGCTGATCTACACCCGGATAGGTGGGGAACAGAGTGCGGCAGCCTTCGCTTACTATGCCCTTTTCTCCCTTGTGCCGCTTGTGGCCCTGCTGCTGACACTTGGTTCCTATATCCTGCCGCCGGATCGCGTGCTGATCACCCTCCATCGATTTGTTCCGATCGGGGGTGCCCAGCAGGATCTTCTCTGGAGCATGGTCAACGGATTAGAAAAAGCGCGCGGCAGTGTCAGCATCGCCTCCATCGCAATCCTCGTCTGGGCCTCCCTGCGTTTTTTCCAATCCCTGGTACTTTCGATCAACCATGCTTGGGGAACCCGCCGTCTCGCCTGGTGGCAGATGCCGGTAAAAAATTTCGTTATGATCGTCGCCATGTCCGGCACCTTGATCGTGGGCACCGTGGTCCCAGCCCTGCTTCAGGGAATCGTCCGTGCCCTTCGTGCACTCGATACTTGGATGGCGCTCTTTTTTCCCACTCTCAATCTCGGACGACTGCTTGCTGTCGTCGATATGAGCCGTTACATCGGTGGCACTGCTGTTCTCTTCTATTCCTTCACTGCGCTCTACATGCTGGCGCCGCGTCACAAGACAACCTTTTCTCAGATCTGGCTCCCTTCTCTCGTCGTCTCTGTCCTGATGCAGGTGGGACAAGCCTGCTTCGTCAACATCGTACCGAAACTCATCAACTACAGCGCCATCTACGGCACCATGGGAAGTATGATGTTCCTGCTGCTCTGGGTTTATATCGCCGGGGTCATCATCATTAGTGGCGGCTGCCTCTGCGCGGCACTTTCCCATTTGAGAGGCCATTTAGGCGGGCATCCCGATCCGGTCGATCACCATCGTCCAAAATTCGAGACATCCCCAGTTGCTTCAGACGACCATCCGTGTCCGTGATGGGGATAAGGGACGGAATGAAGTCGAAGGCTGATGGTCGAAAGTCGACGGTTTGACTGCATTTTTCTGGCTATCGACCTTCGACTTACCACCCGCCCAATCACTCGATCCATGTGAGGATGTTGTAGTTCGAGGAGATCAGGATGGCGACGATCACGAGGAGTCCCATGATCTTGCCGATGATGAGTAGGGGCAGCAGCACGACCGCCCATCGGACCACCCCGTTCTCAAATTCTGCCTGCTTGGGGGTCGGTTCCTGCGGAAGGGAAAATTCGCTCGATTCGCTCATGTTGGATTATTTAGATTCCAAGATTGTCCGTGTCAACGATGCGAAGAGCGTTTGGCGGGTTTGGCACCACTTTTTGAAGCATTTTTGGAGGGAGCCCGAAGCTGACTCTTAGATTTTCCGGAACGTTTTTTCAACGCCTTGAAGCGGGCATTCTTTTCAGGTGGTTTCTTGGCCCCCTGTGCCTTGCCTCCAAGTCGGACACTTGGTTTCCGAGGTCTGCGCGGCGGCTCCACGCTGACTTCTTTTTCCGTTGCCGACATTATGTGGAGTGAATCCTCTTCTCCCTGTGCTGCACGGGCACCGGCTTTCTTGCGATCCTGAACGGCGCGAGACTGGCGACTACGCAGTCGTAGACGGATCGGCAACCCTGAGAAAGGCCAACGTTCGCGAAATCTGTTGAAGAGATACTCGCGGTAGGAATCGGTGATGAGATCCTCGTCGTTGACGAAGAGGAGGAACTCCGGAGGTCCAAAGGGCCGCTGTACTTCGGGGATAACCTGGGTTGCGTAGAGCAACTTGAATCTTTTCCCCGATTTTGACGGCGGCGGATGGACTTCAAACAAGTTCTGGAAAAATCTATTCAATTCCCCGGTTCCGATCCGTGTCTCGGCCTCGCTGCGCACGCTTTCGAGTGCGGTGAAGATACGGCTGAATCCCTGCCCTGTCTTGGCCGAAATACAAACCACCGGAGCGTAATCCAGGAAGAAAAGATTTTGCCTGATCACGTCGGCCTGTTCTCCCTGCGAGGCACGGCCACCATCCTCCTTGTGGACAAGATCCCATTTATTGAGGAGGAGGATGCAGGCCTTGTTCGACTCCTGGAGCATTCCTGCAATGCGTTTATCCTGGGCTGTGACACCGCTCTCGGCATCGATGACAAGCAATCCAGCATCGGCACGGCGGATCGACTCCTCGGAGCGCATGGCGCTGAAAATCTCAACCGAGGTATCGGGACGCGAGCGATGACGCAGGCCCGCCGTATCCACGAGCACATAAGGATTCCCTCCCAGTTCGCACTTTACATCCAGTGCATCACGGGTCGTTCCCGCGATATTGCTGACAATGCTTCGTTCCTCGCCAAGCAGTCGGTTGAGCAGGGAGGACTTGCCAACATTCGGACGCCCGACGATCGCAAGCCGTGGAGCGGACGCTTCCTCGGGAAGCGCCTCCCCGTTGGTTCCTCCAAGCTTCTCGCCGATGAGCGCAAGCAGATCATGGGTTCCGCGTCCATGCGCCGCACTGATTGTCATGACCTCCTCAAATCCGAGTTCGAAGAAATCTGAGGACATTCCCTCATGCATTTCCTGATCAATCTTGTTAATGATCAGGATCAGTTGCCTGCCTCCCGAGCGGAGCATCGCGGCCAGTTCCCGATCCAAAGGAGTCAGTCCGGCGCGACCATCAACGACAAAAAGCAAAAGATCCGCGCTTGCGATGGCCACCTGTGCCGCCGTGTGAGTCGCCTCTGCAAAGTCGGGGTCAGGCGCATCACCGATGCCACCGGTATCGATGATCTCAAAAGGAACGGGCCCCTTCTTGCAGATACCGGCAAGCCGATCCCTCGTCACTCCAGGCTGATCATGGACAATGGCCACCCGTTGCCCCATGAGGCGGTTGAAGAGGGAGGATTTGCCCACATTGGGGCGACCGACTATGGCGACGCGTCTCATTAAAAATTATTTGGTTTCGTGGGAAGGGGGAAAAGGCTCCGGACTGGTGTGCCCCCCATCATGAAGCTGGCTTGTCCCTTCGGCAAGATAACCAATGCCGCTCAACAAGGTGACGATCCCCGAGATCCAGACAACTGCGTCGGCGTGGCTCCATTGCAGCATCACAACGGCAACGGTGAGCATTTGAAGAAAGGTGGAAGTCTTGCCCAACAGGGAAGGTCGCACCTCCAGGTGATCATTAAGGAGGCGGAGCACACCGCAACCCGTGACGATGATGACATCACGGGCGATCACGAGAACGGGATACCAAACGGGCAACTCATACGGCCACTTGGTCACGCTCAGGGTGATGATGGCAGTAAGCATCAGTCCTTTGTCGGCGATCGGATCGAGAATCGCACCCAGTCGGGACTTGAGGTGATAGCGCCTGGCCAGCCACCCGTCGATGCCGTCGCTCAGCGCCGCAACAAGAAAGACCACTATGGTGGCAATTCGCAGCGTCTCATCGGGATGACCTGCAGCGGCTGTCTTCCCATAATAGATCGCAAGCACGACAAAGACCGGAATGAGCAAAATCCTGCCGATGGTGATTTGATTGGGAAGCGTCATGCCTACCTTAGAGACTGTCCGAAAAGTCGGCAACTGGCGAGCAGAGAGGAGTTGGGGATGTGCGCGAGGAACATCTCGCTGCCACTAACGACAGATGACTGGCGACGAACAACCAAACTCGCACCCCTAGCCCCTCTGCCATCCGTAGAGAGATATGGCGTGTAAAGCGATTGCGAGCAGGCACCCGTGCCGCTACGACTAATCCCTCCCATGAGCGCATCCTCGTCCACACACAGCATCCCGTTGCGGCTTGCGGGGTATGCCGGACGAAGGCATTCCAATCTGGCGTTGGCATTGATCCTCCTGCCCGCAGATCGGAGGAGGGACGCCTTCCTCTTTCATGATTTCTGCCGCGCCCTCGATGATCTTGCCGATAGCGGCATGGAGTCGACGGAAACGAGACTGGATTCCCTGGATGCCTGGACGACCGCTCTGGAATCAGGGAACGAACATATCCTTCCTGTTGATTTTGCGACGATGGTCAGCCGACGACATCTTGACCGAAGACTTCTCTCGGAGATCGTGCAGGGAATGAGGATGGATGTCGTCCCCGAAGGACACCCCATCCGCTACAGGACTTTTGAGGAACTCCGGGGTTACTGCTGGAGGGTCGCATCGGCCGTGGGACTACTCAGTGCGACCATCTTCGGAGCAGAAGGAGATGCTGTGGAACGCTACGCCGGGGAGCTCGGACTGGCCCTGCAATTCACCAATATCCTGCGCGATGTCGCCGAGGACGCCGCCATGAACCGAATCTACCTCCCGTTGGAGGATTTGGATCGCTTCGGAGTTTCTGAACGGGAGATCCTGGAACACTCACTCCCCTCAACTGTAGTAGAAGGGGAAAGTCGAGGGACGAAGGTCGAAGGTCGAAAGCATGGGGCTGAGAGGCGAAAGCCGAAGGAAGAATCCGCCATGACTCACCTGCTCAACCATCAGGCAGAACGTGCCGATTCGTACTTTGCCAGAGCCGAACTGGCATGGTCAGCGATGAGTCTGAATCAACGCCGACTCATGCGCCCCGCGCGGCTCATGAGTGCCATCTACCGCGATC
>Ga0302200_10003225_pt1 | contig 13895 bp, 16 predicted proteins | sample II_Bog_N3_1_FD_194585 | JGI IMG/M metagenome (GOLD analysis project Ga0302200, IMG submission 194585) | Peat permafrost microbial communities from Stordalen Mire near Abisko, Sweden - II_Bog_N3_1 | ecosystem: Environmental > Terrestrial > Soil > Wetlands > Peat | place: Sweden: Abisko... | reverse complement strand
AAACCAAGTCGGAATCGCTCACATCGTTTTTCCTGCAAAGCCCGTTTATTTATTGCTACTTACAACTGCCCACAGGCTCCGTGACCGGATGACTCTGAATTTGCATAATTTTATAATGGTTTATCTGGCGGCTGGATGCCGCCGGTCAGCTTACAGAACCGGAAATTTCGGTGGTCGTGATATCCAAATGCGTATTAGATCAAAAATTTATTTAGCGGGTCGAACTGCTCCAGCGGTGCCGGTGCTGGAGAGCCAAGATTTCAGGTGGGATGATGGTGGGATTAAGGCGTGTGGACATATGTTTGAGTTGAAGGTTAAGCTTAAATTGGTTTCTAATTTATGTTGCGCCTGCCGCGTTTGGGAGCTTCAGGGTTCCGAATGGCTGGTGCTGCTGGCGTTTGGCTGGTCGCTGCGTACTGCTTGCTGTGGGCGGCGAGCTTGGAGTTGGCTTCTGGGCGCGAGTGTCCGGCCGCCTGCGCCTTCGGCGCGCAGCCTACTACCGGCTCAACTTGCGCGGTGGTGGCCACCCGTTCCTCCGTGAAACTGTTCTGCTCACCGCTCTGGGTACCGCACCGCACGTCCTCCAGAGCATCGTACGCTTTGCGCTGCTCTGCGGTCAGGTCAAAGTAGTCCTCCAAGTCAAGCTTCGCTGGCAGCGCACGCCGGATATACTGCCGCTTGACCACGTTGCCGAACTCGTCCTTGCGGACGACCGGCTCAACCCACGGGGTCTTTACCTTGCGGTGGGGCTGAATAGCTTTCTGCGTTTCTGGTGGCAGTTTACTGAGCTGCTCCCGGTAACGCTTCCTGAACTCTGCCCGGCTCTCTGTAAGCGGCTCCCCGAGGCGCTCCTGCTTACTGCTCTCCGTGGGCGGCGTATTGAGCTGCTCCCGCACCTGCTCACTGCGCTCCCTGCGCTGCTCCTGCTCCTTGTCCTCCAAAAGCGTAAGCGGCGGCGCAGCCGCATTCGTCGCCGTTCCGGCGGGGAGCGCGTCAGCGCGACTCGCAACGGAACGCGACGTAGTTTTCCTAGTGGGCTTCTCGCGGAGCAAAGCGCGAAGCGCTAAGGCTTCAGTATGGAGCTTCTTAGTCGCGTCGCAACCTTCTTCAGATGAGTCACTTAAATCCTGTTTACTTGCCCTTTTGGCGGTGAGGTTGCCCTTTTGGCGGTGGAGTTGCCCTTTTGGCGCTGAGATTGCCTTTTTGGCGCTGAATTGTGGGGTTTTTTGACGTATAGCCACAGTTAACTCCTTGTCGTCTAACATACTCGCAAGGAATTCTGCACGGTCATTTTTAGCTAAAAACCATACCGGAATGCGGTGTTTCGGCTTGCACACCAGCAATCCTTCGGCGATCAGCGTGGCAAAAGCCCGCTCAACCGAGCGCGGTTTCAGGTAGGTGTGCTCGTTCGCCCAGTTCAGCACCCGGCGGTGGCAGGCTGCCTTCGGCTCAGTGTGCGCGAACGCGAAGGCCTCCATCGCGTGGGCGTTGTCGAAGTCAGCTAAATTCAGCTTTTCCATTACATCACCGGCGGCCCGCTTCCAGTTGCCTTCGATCCAGTAGGTGATATTGGCGTGAATGATGGCGGCGGTGACACCCACCTGATTGGCGACCCGGATGTCGAAGGAGTGATCCTTGGCCGAGGGCGCGGCGCAGGCCGGGGAGTAGCTGTAGCTGCCCGCGCTGCCGTTCCGGTTGACGATGGCCGGATAACGCCGACTGGGGTGGGTCAGCACTCGCAGCGCATTCCGCACTTCGCGCTGACCAAGGTAGGGGTGGACGTCGGTGAAGTCATCCAGCGTCAGCCGGACGAAGTGGCTGGGCACCATATCAGTGCGCAGTTTGATGTGATGGTAAAGAAGGGCGGCGTTGACGCCGTACATTTCGGCTAACTGGGTATTGAAGCGGCGGATAGCGTATTTAGCTGGAAACGTATCTTGAATTGGCGGGTTAATCTGACTGAGTTTAGCGTCTTCGTCTGAAAGTTCTGCTGGTTGTTTCATGTCGATGAGTGGAAAAACGAACTGCGCCGCTCCAGAAAAGGTCGAAAGCGGCCAGCAGTAGCCACGATTTCTGAAGACGGCGCAGTCCAGATTTTGATGTTTTTCCGCTGTTCATTTTTTGGGGCTTTCGTGCCCAATAACTTATTTACAGATATATGAGAACGAAGTTTTCAAAAATGGCGTTAAGCGTCCCCAAATGTGGCCGGTGGGCGTTCGTGAACCATGGCATCAAGCCTCATGTTGTAGACAGACTCTCCTCCTGAAACAGCGTGAAAAGCTCGTGAACATTAGCCGAAACAGTTTGAGTGCGGTTGTCTACAGCACCAAAACGCGGCCTTTGCTTGCGCTTGGGGGGTAAGGTCGGGTATTGGAACGGCGGTCACGGCCAGCGGCAGGGCGACATTGAGGTCGTATACAAACCACGGAAATAGCACTGTAGGCCTATAAACATTGGCTAAAATCTCTTTCAGGTGCTTGCAAGTCGGCGACCACTCTGTATACAAGCTGTTGAGGTTGGCCCCGTGCCGGAACGGCAACCTGAATGACGTAGACAACCACGAAAAGAGCGCCAAAGCCTTATAAACAAACTGTGGAATCGTTTTTGGCTTGGTGGCTCGTCGGCTCTGGTGGCCATCCTGAAGCCGGAGGGTGCCCAGTGTTCCACGAGCGGGTGTCCCACCGGTTTCGCCACAGTGCCCGGCGGGGCAAAATTCACCTGAAGTTTCCACTTCCGGTCTGTGCTGCCCGGCTGGCAAAATCCGGCGGAGAGCAATACCGAAGTGTCTAACATTTTGTCTAACATTCGTGAAAAAAATCGGATTGCATGACCACGATTTTTTTGAGAGACTTAAAAAATGATGTTCAAAACCAAGAGGTTGAGGAACGTCGATTCGGAGCGCGCGGTTAGCTCAGTGGTAGAGCATTACCTTGACACGGTAGGGGTCGGAGGTTCGAAACCTCCACCGCGCACCACCCTTTGTTTTCAATGGTTCTGCTTGTTTTAGGGTCAAAACTAACAACAAAACTAACAACAGAGTTAAACGAATTCACATCAGGCCATCGTTGTTCAAATTTGTTTCACCGGGCATTGCCAACCCACTTTGCTGCACTTTCTCATCCCACAAAAGCAGCCATTATTTTTGTTCAGCTTTGCCAGCAATTGTTTGAGTCGGCAATCAATCAGTCCGCCCACGAATAATCCTGAATCGCGTGCCAAGGCAGGTAGGTCACACCGTTGCGTTCCTGCCTTTCGTTTCCGCCATAGACCACGACGCAAGACACCGCCTGTTTCGTCTTGGCAAACAGCCCCATGATTTTCTGGTTGTTGGCCGCCCAGTCGGAGGAAATGGTTTGGCCGGCCTTGACCTCGACGAGCTTCAAGGTCTTGCGTCCATGCACCAGCGCATCGCTTTCCAAGCCGGCCTTGTCACGGAAGAAATAAACGCCGTTGGCTTCGCCTTGGCTGAAGCGTTGCTTGATGATTTCGGAAATCACCCATGATTCAAAGATGGCTCCCCGCAACGGATGCACATCCAGTTGCTCCACCTCGCGGATGCCCAGCAGCCAGGCAGCCAGACCAGTGTCGTAAAAATGCAGCTTGGGCATCTTAATCAGCCGCTTGGAAACATTCCCGTGATAGCTGGGCAGCCGGAAGGCAATAAAACTCGCCTCCAGCACCGATGCCCAGGCTTTGGCGGTCGGCTGGGAGATGCCACAATCAGCGGCCAGCGATGACAGATTCAGCAGTTGCGAGATGCGCCCCGCACTCAATTGTGCAAAGCGCTGAAATGTGACCAGATCGCCAATGTTGGAAAGGGAACGAACATCCCGTTCCAGATACGTCGCCACATACGACGAAAGCCAGTCCGCCGGCCTCAACTTGCGGTCTAAAATGCGCGGATAACCGCCGGTCAGCAGCGTTTCATTCAAGGACTTAGGATGATGGGAAAACTCCACCACTTCCTGCCGTGACAGCGGCAACAGATGCACCACCGCTGAGCGTCCCGCCAGTGACTGGCTGGTGGATTCCATCACCGAAAGATTATGTGAACCGGTCAAGATCCACCGGCCAGGAGCCGGCTCACGATCAATAATTTCCTGCAAATAGGAGGTGATCTGTGGGCAGTTTTGAATCTCATCCAAAATCGCACCCTTGGGAAATTGCTTGAGGAAACCGCGCGGGTCTTCCAACGCAAAGGCTCGCACATCCGGGGATTCAAGCGTGGTGTAAGGCAGATTGGCAAACACCTTTTGGCACAAGGTTGACTTGCCGCTCTGCCTAGGACCGGTCATGACAATGGCCGGGAATTGCTTGGCCAGCATTTTTAGCCGGGGTTCGACATCACGATTTACCATAACACTTCACAATATAACTACCTGCCTACTTCAAAGTCAAACATTGAAACAGACAGGAAAGCGCCGTGGAATCCCACGCCAGCCATTCCTCACTTCCGATTCTCCATTTTCACCGGCATCAAGAAATCAGGCAAATATTTCGGCTCATCCCAGTTCTTCGTCCAAGGCAAAGCTGATCTCTCCAACGCCCGGTTAAAATCCTGATCACTAAACGAGCATAAAAATGTTCGGCGCAAAAACGTGTGGATGCGGTCAACGATGCCAGTGATCAATGTTTTCATTTCTCCCTGATTGATACGCGAGACCTGGTTCCATGGAATTTCCCGGCCTTCAACATCGATCACTTTGACATCGGAATAATCACCAGTGCGCGTGACCGGGGTTGTGCCGGCATGGAGTTTTTCCAAGAATCCACGACGGACACAAGCAGCGGTCATGATCTTGGCAAATTCGGCTTTTTGTTTTTCAGGGTTCTCTTTCATATCAAACTCGCGTTGTTGTTGGGAGCATATCGGTGGGGAGCGTGGCCAGAAATCAAAAAGGCACTCCGAAATAATCAGAGTGCCTTTGCGAGAATTCCAGAAATTATTTCTTCACGCCCAAGATTGCGTCCTTGGCAGCTTTGGCGACACGGAACTTCACAACTTTCTTGGCCTTGATCTGGATCGTTTCACCAGTCGCAGGATTACGGCCGACACGAGCTTTGCGATTCACGAGCACCAATTTTCCGAGACCAGGAATCGTGAATGAATCCTTGGCGTGTTTGTAGGCCAGCGCAGCGAGTTGTTCCAGGATTTCAACGGCCTGCTTTTTGGTGAGGCTGTTCTTTGTAGCGATTTCAGAGGCGATTTGTGATTTGGTCAGTGCTTTGGCCATGATTTTATAGTGTATTGTTGATTGATGTTTACCGAACCCCTATTAAATATGGATGAAAATGACTCAACAAGATAAAACTGCGGGTTTTATTGAGGAAAATGCAGCACTGGACGATGCGAGACCAAGGTTGCACAATGTTTCCAGCCAGTTCTGCAAATACGCGGCAGAATTCTGAATCGTGTTTTCAATGCCGGCCTGACCGCACAGAAACGCTGCTACGGCCGGCTGCGAAAGGCTGAATTCACAGTGTTTGTAAAATTATATCTGGCTGCAAAGAATCTTTTTTAGTTATGCTTTTCACATGACTGCTTGGGACACGATAAAAAGTGTGGCGACCAAACTTGTCCACGACGAGATGCAAACTTTGCAGGTGCGTTTGTTTCGGTTGATAGCGCTCGCCGTGGCGATTATCTGCCTGTTCGTAGTTGTGCCGGTTAACCTCTTAGTTGGACTTCCTTGGGGGGAAAACTTCATATCCGTGCTGCTGACGGGTTTCGGATTCTTTCTGTATCAACAATCATTGAAGGGCAAAAATTACTTTTTTTTGATAATTGTCGTGCTCGTGTTTGCATTCGACCTCTGTTGGTTTATGGAAGGCGGATCCTTTGGCAGCATGACCTTCTATTTTTTCCCCATTTTATTGTATTCAATGACCACATTTCGCGGCCGGAAACTTTGGCTGGCCAATGGCTTTGTGGTTTTGAATACCTGTTTGCTGTTCGTCCTTGAATATTTTTACCCATCCCTAATCACCCCGTTTCGCTCTCCGGAAAGCCGTTTGCTAGACCTTGCCACGGGCTGTGTTTGTGTTTTTTTCACCATCGGGTTAATCACCTGGCTGATTGTTGCCAGCTATGACTGGGAACGTGAACGGATTGCGCGCTTTGCCCGCGAACTGGGAATCAGTGAGAAAAATTATCGGGACGTGGTGGAGAAGGCCAAGAGCCTCATCGTGCGGCTGGACGGCAAAGGAAACGTCACTTTTTTCAATAAATACGCTGAGGATTTGCTGGGTATCAAGCGGCAGGAAGTATTGCAGCGTCCCTTTTTGGGAACCGTAGTAATGCCGCCGGCAGGAGATGGCCAGATGGCGGGGTTGATTCAAAGCCTGCTGACTGATCCGGCCAAGCACCCCCAAACCGAATTTGAGAGTGTCAATCGTGATGGCCGACGCATCCGGGTGATCTGGTTCAATCAGCCGGTTTATGATGAAGCCGGCGGGTTGAATGAAATTCTTTGTGTCGGCACCGATGTCACGGAGCGGTCGGCTTTGTTGGAACGGCTCCAAGTCACCCAGCGCACGGTGGACACCGCCGGTGACCAGGTGTTATGGATGGATCAGGCAGGTCGCATTGTGGCCGGGAACCAACACGCGCTGGCTTTGGTGCGTGTGCCCACCGAAGCCGAGGAGCGCGCCCGCACCGAGAGCCGTTTGCGCCAGAGCCTGCGCAAGGATTTGAAACGCATCCCCCAGCGCGGACGCGGGCTGGCGCTCCAATACGGCTACCGCCTCAAAGGCTGCTGGCATGGGCCGCGCACCTGGCCGCACCTGGAGATTCCCGGCTGGCTTGTCCAACTGCTGACACCGCTACAGGCGGCGGCGGTGACCTTGATGGCAAAGACCAGGGCGCACAAGTTCACGAGGGTAGGCAAGGAGTTCTACGACCGGTGCGAAGTGAACTTGAAGAACTTCATTCGCAGCCAAGTCCATAGTCATCCGTCCAAGGGCAAGACCCTCAAATAGCAAATGCTGCCAATAGTCCGCAAATCTGGCCGGTCATGTGTTCCTCGCATGGCCGGCCTTCACATTTAACCAACAACGAAAGGAAAATTACATGAATCAAATAACATTGCCGGCTGCAGACCTGAAACAAGCTCTGCCCGGCCTCAGCAAAGTCGTCGCCCGCAAATCCCACCTCCCTGTCCTGCAATCTGTCCGGCTCACGCGCACTCAAGATGGACGTGTCAGTTTGTCTGCCACTGATCTGGACACGTTCGTCAGCTACAACCTCGAACAAGCGCAGCCTGGCCAGCCGTTCGATGTGCTGCTGCCGTTTGAGCAGTTGAACAAGACGGGCAAGGGCGGTGATGTAATCGTGACGCAGGAAGCCAAGCTCAAGGCCAAACTCCGGTATCAAGTCTCAGGCTCAAATCTGGAACAATCGGTGGCTACATTGGCGCCGGATGAGTTCCCGCCCACGCCCAAAATCACTGAACCTGGCTCCAAAATGCCGGACAACTTTGGTGAATGTTTGAGGCAAGCGTTTGAGACGAGTAGCACGGACGGTTCGCGTTATGTCATTCAGGGCGCGTATCTGGATGTGAAGGAGCCGAAGTGCCACACCATCGTCTCCACCAATGGCAGCTGTCTGTTCGCCGCCAACACGTTCAAGTTCGACCTCAAAGAATCTGTCAACCTCTCCAAGCAGAAGTTTTTGGAGTGGTCCGGGTTTTTGACTGGTGAATGCGAAATGGCGGTCAAGACGGACAAAAACAATTCAGGCTGGGTAAAACTGACGACGCCGCGCTGGGATTGCATCGTGAAGCAGATTGACGGCAATTTCCCGAACTGGCGTCAATGTGTCCCGCCTGACACCGAGAAGTGGACGAAGATTGAGTTGAGCGAAGCGGCGATTAAACAGATGCTCAACCTCAGTTCCAAGCTGCCCGGTGATGATACGGAACATCGCACCCTTCAGTTGCGGGTGGACAAGGAACTGCATCTCGAAGGCCGGAACAAGGACGACAAGGAGTTCACCTCAGCACAGATTACTGATGTCAAAATCACCGGCAAACCCGTTACGACTGCGTTGAACCGTGAGTATCTGCAAACGGCCTTGCGCTGTGGCCTAGATGAAATCCGCATCCGTAGCGAACTCGAACCGATGGTGTTCCTGAAGCCGGGCAAACGCATGGTCATCATGCCGGTGAACCCCAACGCATCGCCGGCAACCAGACCCACAACGCCTGCCCCTCAAACCCCAACACCCACAACCCCGCCGAAGCCCGAAGCTGCGGCACAACCTGAAAGGAAAACTGACATGGCCAGAACCGCCGCCACACCCCAAGCCCCCAAACCCGCAACGTCACCTTCGCTGGTTGAACAGGTGGAGAAGATCAAGGACTCGTTGAAAAACGTCATCCGCGACCTCTCCACGCTGGCCGACTCGGCGAAGCAGGCGGAGAAGGATCAGCGCGTGAACGAGAAGGAGATCGAAGCCGCTCGCGCTACCTTGAAAAAGCTCCAGCAAGTGACGTTCTAAACCCGCAGCAAAAATAATGGCCAGGCATCTTCCATGGTGCCTGGCCGTTTAGTGAAAGGAGACCGCATGGATGACAAACAGACGAACAAGCTCATTGGCTACGCGGTCGGAGCCATCGTCGCCTACTACCTGCTGCAAATGATCGTCCCGTTCCTGATCTGGGGCGTGATGGGCATGGTGGTCTGGCGCATTTATCAGGAACACAACAAACACAAACATTGAAAGGAAACATGGCCGATTATTACACCAATTTCAGCGTCGTCCTGCCGCTGACCAAAGAACAGCAGGAATATGCGGTGCAAATCGCGGAACAGGCGCTCGCCCATCGCAATGACGATGTGCCTTTGCCAGACGGATTCCCTGAAAGCCTGAAGGATGAAACCGAGGACTGGAATTTTGAAACCGAGGCGGACGACGAGGGCATCTGGCTGCATTCACAGTATGGCGGCCAGGATGCTGCCTGTCTGTTCATCCAGCATCTGTTGCAGAAGTTCAGTTTTGCCGGTGGTGTGGCCTTTGAATGGTCACACGATTGCACCAAGCCACGCACAGACGCCTACGGTGGTGGTGCCGCATTCATCACCGCCAATGAGATTGAGACCATGACGACGCAGGAGTGGCTGGCGGAAATCACTGGCGGACGCAAACACCTGTTCAGCCCAGACACCCACCTCTGCGTCAAATGCGGCATCCACGCTGACGATGATCTGGTCGAAAACAAGCCCTGCATCAAATGAAAGCCATCACCATCCATCGTGTGGAAGTTCAGTTTGACGCGGATCAGATCACGCATGGCACGGCGGAACAACAGGCCGATCAGGCCGTCGAACTCATCAACCTGGCCCTGCAACGTGAACCGTTCGGCCTCGGTGCCCAGATCATCGTCCACCGTGACGAAATTGAAGTCGAAACCCGCAACGAAGAACCTTAAACTGAAAGGAGAATCAAATGGGACTCACCATCCATTACAAATTGAAGGCCAAAGGCAGTGAAGCCCAGGCCAGAAAGCTGATTGAACAGCTGCATCAGGCCGCCCATGATCTGCCGTTCAAGGAAGTGGGCGACATCGTGGATCTATCCGGCGATGAATGTGACTTCGACAAGCGGGACAAGGATGATCCGCTGCGCTGGCTCGTTTGTCAGTCCACCGGCAGTCTCCAGCTCAAGAACACGCACGACATGGGCAATGGGCGGATGGGTGACAGCTATCTCACAATCAAGCCACATCGGATCATTGCGTTTGATGCCTGGCCAGGTGAAGGGTGTGAAGGCTCCAACTTCGGCTTCTGTCTTTACCCGGCCACGGTTGAACATCGTGGCAAGCAGATCCGCACAAAACTGGCGGGCTGGTGCTGGTCGAGTTTCTGCAAGACCCAATACGCCAGTGATCCGAGGTGTGGTGGTGTGGAGAACTTCCTGCGCTGCCATCTCACCGTCATCGCGATGCTGGACCAGGCCAAGAAACTGGGTTGTCTCGAATCTGCCAGTGACGAGGGTGAGTTCTATGAAAACCGCAATGTCGAGGCGCTGGTCAAGGAGATCGGCTCTTGGAACCAGATGATTGCGGCGTTCGGTGGCAAGCTCAAGGACGTGCTGGGTGGGGCTGTTGAAATGCCCATCGCCGATTATCCAAACTTCGAGCAGCTGGAGCTCGCCGGCCAATCACAGCTCCCGCCCCAGATCGAAGAACTCGCCAAGCTCATCAAACAGGTCAGCAAGCAAACCTGACCCTTCAAAAATCAACAAACTAGGCGCAGGGCTTGATTGCTCTGCGCCTTTTTAATTTCCCCGGTCAGCCCTGCGTGAGTGCGTAGGGACCTGGCCGGGGTTCGCACACAACAAACAAAAACAGAAAGGCAGAAATAAAATGAAAACCATCACAGTCAAATACGGCGTGGACGAGATCACCAAACAGGTCGAAGCGGACTTCACCTTCGGTGATTTGCAGGGCAGCGACACCTTCAAGGCCGCGCTGGGCTTTGGGGACAACACCAAGGCGCTCGTGGACGGCATCGAGCAGAACCGGGACACGGTCATCCCGGCCAACGCCACCGTCCGGATTGAAACTGCGGCCAACACCAAGGCCTGAAGCCAAATCCCATTAAGCGCCCGTCTCTCTTTTAGGGAGGCGGGCGTTTTTTCATTTATGGAAAAAACTGAAATCATCCTCCAAACCGACGGCTCGTTCGTCGAACGTCTGGTCAGTGAACGGACGTTGAACGTCGGCCAAGGTGTCCTGGACACGCTGACCGAGAACGTCACCCGCCCGATCCGCAATGTGTTTCACATCCCGGACTGGGGCTTCGTCCATGCCAATGCTGGCCTGAACGACACGCTTTGGTCAGTGCCAATTGGCCGCATTCCCTTGCACGCCCGGTTCAAGCTCGTTAATCAGGTCATGGTGCCCATGTTCGCTTCCGGCACCGACATTGAGATACCTTTGGTCTGGAAAGTGCCGACGGAAGTCAAAGTGGTGTTTGCCGTCCTGACCAAGCAGGAAGATGGCATTGTGAGTGTCGAAGGCAACTGGCTGTTCGCCTGTGACGTTGATAAACGAGGGTATCGCCTGCCGCTGCCTAATCTGCATGACGACTGCCGGATCTGCACCGGCGCGTTTGATGGTGATCAGGAGACGGCCTTCGAATGTGTGAAGGCCAGCCTCGAGCAGTTCGGCAAATCGAAGTGGAACGCCGACCTGATGCGAACCAGCGAACAGTCCAAGCAGTTCTTCCGGTTCAAGCCGACCAAGGACAGCTTCGAGACCTTGCCTATCCAATCCGACAACTGGACGATGCTCTGTGAAAAGGTAGGCTCCGCCCTCATAGAAAGGGTCATCGTATGAGCACAGCCAAGGACAGGTTCAGCGGGCTGGTGCAACGATTGAAGGACTGCCCGACGCTTGAAACCACCATCAATCCGAAGCTGCTGCATGAGACGTGGAGCGCCTTCCGTAGGCTCGACCCGGAACATGGGGATGAAGTGACGCCGGCTCTGCTCGTATCGCTCATCCTCTTCGACGTGGAATCCATGGGCTCACTCATCAGTGACGCCGAATTCAGGCAGCTGGAAGCCATCAGCCGTTCAGCGCTGGACAGCTACCAGTTGAAAACCAATCCCATCAACCAACCCGGCAAATTGCTTGCCGCAACCTTAAAGGAGAACGAAAAAATATGAACTACATCATCGGCTGCGGGGGAGTTGGCTCGGCCATCGTCCCCTCATTCTGTCTGCTCAAGGAACCCGGCGACATCACCCTGATCGACGGGGACAAATTGGAACGCAAGAACCTCAACCGCCAGATGTTCGACGCCACCCACATCGGCCAGAACAAGGCGCAGGCGCTCGGCAACAAATATGGCTGCCAGTTCGTGCCGGAGTGGTATGCGAAGGGGAAAGTCCGCCACTACCGCCATGACTGGCTGTTGTGCTTGGTAGATAACCATCGGACACGGCTGGAGGTCATGGAAGTGTGCGATGACACCGGCTGTCAGGCCATCTTCGCCGCGAATGAAATGCACTCATCAGAGGCGTATTATTATCGGCGGCAATGGCTGGGAACTGACCGTGATCCGCGCGTTTATTACCCGGAGATCAATTCCGACCGTTCAGGCGATCCCCGCGCAGCCTCCATCGGCTGCACTGGTGAAGTGCAGGAACGGAACCGGCAACTGGTGTCAGCAAACCTGATGGCGGCGGCTTTGGCCGAGCACCTGTATGTGTTGTGGAGCATGAAAGCTCCGCGCATGGACAGGGAGACGGTGGAACTGCTGCCGCACAAGTTCGTTGCGAACCTGAGCAAACTCGAAACCCACCGCGGAGGCCGTCATGAGTGACACATTGACGTTGCCTCCGCCAACTGAACGCAAGTGCACCATCGAGGAGGTGTTCGATGCCGGCTTCATCGAGTTGCTGAAGCTGGTGCCGGCCAATCCTTATGTGCGGGCGTTGGTGCTCAAGTTCACCGGCAAACTGCCACCAGCTGAATGTGAGCAGTTCGACCAATTGAAGGACTGGGTCGAGCTCAACTGCGTGAAGCGGATCCGGAAAACAACGGCCTCACAACAACCACGGGACGACGGCATCAGCATCTGCGTGGACTTCTCGGAACAGGAATATGGCCGGGCTCATTATCAGGTGACGTGTTCCGGTTCCGACACGTTCCAAATCGGAGCCGATGAACTGGTCACCATCATTCAGGATGCCATTGCCGACGGTGGAGCCATCAGTGCGGTCGTGGATGCCGTCGCCACCCTCATTGACGACGACGCTTGGGATCGTTGCGGTCCGGATCTTAACGATTACGGCGACTACGACTACAGCGAGCACGACTCCAACGGGACGGACAACTCGGAGATCGAATTCTCACGGGAGCATATTCGCAATGCCGTGCTGCGTTTTGTCCAGGAACGGCATCCGGAACTGGCGGCCGAACTCTGAAAGGAAAACCAATGAAACTCATCAAATACAACCAAACCAAGATCAGTGACGAAAAATCGGTGGCGGGGCTGGTCAGCAGCCAGATCGAATACGAGGTGAAAGGCGCGAGGGGCGGGCTTGAATACCACGGCCCCAAGCTGAATCCGGAGCTGTGGCATCAGGTGCTGTCGTTCTTCCGTTGGACGCACAAGGAGCACCAAAGCGAATGCCAGGTCCGCCTTTACGTCAATGTGAAGCTCAATCGGTGGGCGGCGTGGGCGTTTCCTCAAGCAGCCAGGACAGGGATGACGGCGAGGGAATTGCCGGTGCAAGAAACACCAGAGAAAGCCAAGGAACGGTTCAAGGCCTGGGGTTCGGAGCCTTCGGACGACTGGCTCTACTTCGGCACGGTGCATCATCATTGTTCCGCCAGTGCGTTCCAGTCCTCGACGGATGAACAGAACGAGTGGAACCAGGACGGCCTCCACATCACCGTAGGCAAAATGGATGGGGAACGGCATGATCTGCACGCCCGGTTCTATCTAGGCGGCAACTGCTACGAGCCGGACTTGAGCCTGTTCTGGCAAATTGACCCGGAATTGGCTGAACAAGTGCCTTCGGCCATGCACCATCAACTAGCGGCCTATCAGATGGGCGCTAGGGTCACGGTGGACTTCCCGGATCAGTGGCGTCATCACCTGGTCGAAACGGCACCGGAACCTCGCTCACTGGTTCCGCTGCGTCATTGGGACATGGACGATCTCCACCTGCCCATAATGACGCGGGTAGATGAGGCGTTGGAGGACATCCATCACGAGTGCGGGGTCATGTCGGTGAGGGAGGATGAATGGATGGCTGAATTGCAAACCCTGGCCAGTAACGAAGTGCTGCAGGCCATCCTCGCCGTCTGCATCAAACATCAGGTCACACCGGATTCACTCATCAACGGCCTCTCACAGTCCATGCTCGAATACTAAACCAA
>Ga0302200_10003222_pt1 | contig 13906 bp, 13 predicted proteins | sample II_Bog_N3_1_FD_194585 | JGI IMG/M metagenome (GOLD analysis project Ga0302200, IMG submission 194585) | Peat permafrost microbial communities from Stordalen Mire near Abisko, Sweden - II_Bog_N3_1 | ecosystem: Environmental > Terrestrial > Soil > Wetlands > Peat | place: Sweden: Abisko... | reverse complement strand
CTGATTATGTCATTAATTATACGCTAAGACTCCCAGCGAGTAGTCTAAAAGACTTTATCAAGAGTATACAGGAATCAGATTATTATAATGGAACAGTACTCCTAGGGCAGCAGACCAATGATAACATTCTTAAAGGCAAAGTTGGTGATAAAGGAGTTTGGCGTGGATCGATCCAGGGATACAAGTTCTATAAAAGAGTTGGAGGAAGAGAGTATACACAATACAAGATTGATCTTGATACTACTTCCCGAATTGCCTCATTTGAGGAGAGTGCGAATTAGTGCTTAGTAGTTCAACAGCAAACGTGGGCTTATAAGAAGTCAGTTTGCAAATCCTCAACAACATCAACTTCAATTCAGAAATCTCAAGTCCCCTATAAAAGGTAAAATCTTCATATTCTTGAATTGGAAATGAACACGGATGTATATCTTTAGCGCTAAAAGTTCTGGAGCATGATTTATAGATTATTACTTTCTTTTCTACTACTGTCTACTGTAAGCGTGAGCGCTCAAAGCTATTTAAAGAGTAATGAAGAAATTCTTACAAGCTTCAATCTTGTTAATGGCAAGAAAGTCGTTGTTGCATTGGATAAAAGTAGGAAGTATATCGTGTATCGTTATGGGACTAGTAAGCATATTGAGTTTGAGTATCCTGCCGAGACCACGAACAGCTTTAAGAAGTTTAAGTGGTATTACTATATGAGGAATGGTGGCCCACAGAATGCAGGTGAGGAGATATATCAGTTACACTTTACAAATGGTGATTATACTTACAAAGTATATCAACAATGGAATGCTGAAACCTATGGCTATGTGAACACCGTCGGAATTATAGTTGTAAATGATAAAACCAACAAGGCAATCACGCTGAAGGGTATACTTAAAAGCGCAAAAGGTGGCTTAGGTGGTCTTCAAGATATCCCAGAGTTCCCAGTCACAGATGGAGAGTTTTGATGCAACTAGTTCAATTCAGAATTTGAACAGCCTCTATAAACTGTGAAATTTCAATATCTTTGAATTGAATCAACCTACTCATTAACTCACAAAGAATATGATTATCACTTACTTTGGTATACTTTCAGACTTCAACATTATTGAGGATAAATCACTTCAGACCATAGCTAACATACAGGATGTGGTATACATCTTAAAGAGAGAACACGAGAATTCAACCAGCTCGATGAAGTTTACAGTTATTGACAAAGACGGCAATGATTTGCAATTGATAGAGGGCAACTTCCAAGTATTGCATATTGGCGAAGATGGTAAGTGGGCAGGTGCTGGAAGAAGAACAATTACTATAAAGGATTTGAGAACTGGCCAAGTGTTTCAAACAGACACAACCAAGATGGACTATACATTCTTTTGTGGTGAATTGTTGCCATTACTCAAAGACCTTAATGAGGTTGGAAGTTGGAAGATGCATCAGAAGTTACAAGAACTGGCTGAGGCTCATAAAGAGATTGGACAGTTGAAGGCTACAATTAAGTCGCTGGAAACCAAACTTGCAGATTGCTAATTCAGACTTTTGACTATCTCTATAAAGTAAGAAATCTTCTATTTCTTGAATTGATATTTCTTAGCTTTAGAGTGTTCAACCGATAACGTAGTATGACAATTGATAGTCTTTTACCAAAAGAACTAAGAGAGGTATTAAACAGCCCAGAGTTTGATGATGAAGCCGGAATGTTGATTGAGTCTATGGATTACACTGATAACGACCTTATCGTAACCTTTTCTATTCGCTTTAGCTCAGATAAGAACACCGCTAATCAGCTATGGCAAATTAGTATGCCCGAAGTAGAGACAACGCACGTATTGAAGGACTGGGCACAAGATATTGAGATTTATACTAACCATGTATCGTTGTTAGAATATCATGATATTAACAGTGAGTTATACTTCAACGGGACTACAGACAACGCACAAGGATTGTATATTGATATAGTTAATGCGCTTTTACAATTGTCGAATAACTGGACTGAGATTGCCAAATATTTATTAACGCCTGAACGAGTCAATGAACTAAGCCAGCAGGGATATGGATTATTTGCCAGAGGGCCTAAGACTGTTTTACAAATCTACGCCCAATGTTTAACAGCCCAGGGTATCAATCCAATCTTCATAGGTGAATATGATCCAGTAATTGAATACAAGTTATTAAAGCTATTACGATTAGGTGAAAGCTACTTTATAAGCCATGCATTTCTGTTTGAAAGGATAAGCTAGAGAATGTCAATTCACGATTTGAATGACCTCTATAAAGTATAAAAACTCGTAATTCTTGAATTGAAGAGATTAGTGAATGGGAGAGAGAATCATAATCATTACAACGAAGTTAGGGCTGGTGCTTCTGAAGCGCATGAAAGACTACGGCATAAACCCACATGCCTTACACGGCCCATTTATTCCGTTTCCTTTCTTGCTTGTATCGCACCAAACCTGAGTTGGGCTTTATAATTATTTATTCACTTAATCAAATTAATATGTAAAGCAAAAAGACATAGTCATAAATTCAAATATTAACTTAGTACAATTAACAAATTTATTAAACAAGATTAGGTTGCACGTAATTTGCACGTAAAAGAAGAGAAATAGACTAAAAAGTGGCTTTAAAGGTATTTAAAGAGGGTAACGGGTAAGCATGCCATGCAAGCGCTCTAGCCAGCTGAGCTAATCCCCCTGTTATTATGGGAGTGCAAATATATACCTTTCGGGCATAATCGCAAAAGCTTTAGGTTAGATTTATAAAATACATAGCACTTTATATTTTCGGCAGTTACAGATCATTCTTAAACCAAATAATGTTCCACGTTTTAATTTGCAACACATTAAGTCTGCGTTTATAAATACTTTCGCTCTGGCTAGTTTATTTTTGTTTTTCCGATTGAACAGTATGAAAAAGGAAAGAAAGCTTTGGGATCCGTTACCCACTTTGGTCGAACGGATAGCGTATGGCAAAAGCCAACGCCTGCAAACGCCTCGCGAGGCACATAAAAGTACTGCGTATGCCGCCAGCGATCGGAAGGATCCAGTGCAGCTTATTATCGATTCAAATAAAGATCGTGTACCTGAACTTGTACCTATCAGGCATTCGCGTATGCTGCAATCATCTTTCGCATTTTTCAGAGGCACGGCTAACATTATGGCCGAGGATCTTTCGCACACACCAAATTCAGGCATAAATGTGCAATCGTGCGGTGATTGCCATCTGTTCAATTTTGGCGGTTACGGAACACCTGAACGAAACCAGGTATTCGATATTAATGACTTTGATGAAACCCTGCAGGCCCCATTTGAGTGGGACTTAAAAAGGCTAACGGCAAGCATATATATTGCAGGGCGCTTTAAAGGGTTTGATGAAAAGGTCATAAAAAAGGCCGTATTAGATACTGCAAAAATGTATGCGCTAAAAATGCGTAAATATTCAACTATGCATCAGTTGGATATATGGTATAGCACGCTCGATAAAAAAACCATTATTAAGCTATTTAAAAATGAGGTAAAATTCACCAAAAGCATAACCGCCGCCGCAGACAAGGCCAAACGAAGGTCGCATGAATATGTTTTCCCTAAGGTATCTGTTTTAGAGACCGGTAAAAGAAGGATAATTGATGACCCTCCCTTAATTTATCATCCGCCTAATGTTGATGACCTTATAAATAAGGCACATTCATTTTTTGATAAATACTACAAAACATTATCCGACGATAAACGGGCATTACTGAAACGATACAGGCTGGTTGATGTAGCTGTAAAAGTAGTAGGTGTTGGCAGCGTTGGCACAAGATGCTTTATCGCGCTGTTTACCGCTGAGGACGACGATGCCCTGATACTGCAATTTAAGGAAGCAAGTAGTTCTGTATTGGAAGAATATGCCGGGCAAACGCCTTATAAAAATCATGGCGAACGCATTGTAAACGGGCAACGGCTGATGCAAACCGTTAGTGATATTTTTTTAGGATGGAGTCGCGGACCGCTCGGCCGTGATTTTTATGTACGGCAGCTACGCGATATGAAGGCTACCGCCAATATCGACAACTTTACACCTGATATTTTCGCCAACTATGCCTTGTTATGCGGTTGGGCGCTGGCAAAATCACATGCAAAAAGCGGCATGTCGCCGGAGGTTACGGGCTATATCGGCAATAATGATGTATTTGCAGAAGCACTGACCGATTTTGCGGTAAGCTATGCAGGGCAAACCGAAAAGGACTATGCCAAATTTAGTGAAGCCGTGGCAAATAGACTTATTGAGGCCCACCCCGAAACCGTACATTCTTAATGTATGAATAATACTCATAATGGCTTGTTCGTAATAACTTTTTTAGGTATTTAAACTATTTATTGGCCTTTGGTGTACATATATCCTAATTCCCTTGAATTAAACATAAATATGTTGCACAAATAATATCCTGTTTCTTTTTTAAAAACTGATTTGTGCTACATTTAAAAATGAAACTTCTTTTCCGGCAAAATATCCGCCCGGTTCCAAAATGTATACTTGTTTTGTACTATTAATCGGGTACCAATTAATCCAGTTTACTAACCAAGGTTGCTGATCCCTCAAAAAATGATTAACAAGGGTTTATATCATACATTTTTAATAAAGTTTAAGCGCTTTTGGACGCTCTTGTATTTGATGTTACCTACTAAAAACAAAGTGAGGAAGCCAGGCATGCGGGTGATACACCGAAAAAAGAAAGTTTAACAAACCCCGTAAACGCAGAGTGCTATCCAAATTCTTCAATAAATACACTTCAACTGCTGCGTATTGTTTCAGTTTTAAATATGCAACCAACGTCGGGCCCAAAAACCATTCATTTTTATAAGAAGTGCGTTCCTTTGTTTCACTAAACAATGGATATCATGAAAAACAAAATTACCATTTCAATATTAGCGGGTTGTTTTCTGCTGCTCATCAATTCACAAAAAAGCTTTGCGCAATTAAAGGCCGACAGGCTATTAGGCGGTGTAGGCCTTGATGCAGGTACACAAGCACCTGCCGAAACCTTTACCCTGGCAGTTCCATTTTACTTTTATAATACCAACTCTTTAAAAAATGCCAGTGGTAATACATCCGTTGCTAACCCTAATCTTAACATGTTTCTTACTGCCGTGGGTGGTACTTATGTAAGTAATCTTAAAATATTAGGCGGTAACTATGGCGCAAGTATATTATTACCTTTTGCTGAAAACACCATACAGGGAAACTACGCAAATACAAAAAGCGGATTTGCTTATAGCGATACCTACGTTCAACCATTTCAATTAGGCTGGCATAGCAAACCTGCCGATTTCAATTTCAGTTACGGCCTATATATCCCAACTGGTAAGTTTGCGTTTGGCGGATCTGATAACAGCGGTTTGGGTATGTGGGGCAATGAATTTCAGGGTGGCACTACGCTTCGCCTTGATCCGAAAGGCAGCATCGCCTTCTCCACATTATTATCTTATGAAATAAATGGTGACAAGAAAAACACCAACGTAAAAACCGGCGACAACCTCACACTTGAAGGAGGCTTGGGTAAAACCTGGTACACGTTTAACGGCACCAAGATCCCGTCGTCAATCATAAAAGCGGGTGTGGTTTACTACATTCAGTTTAAAACAACCAACGATGAGATCCCGCTGAATAACTTCCCTAACTTTTACATTACTCCCGGCCAGGATCATATCTACTCGCTCGGCCTTGAGAGTAATATATTGTTAACAAAATCAAGAATGTTATTTGGCGTACGCTGGTTTGATGAGTTTAGCGCTGTTAACCGTTTCCAGGGCAATACTGTATTTATAACTGTTGCGCATATATTCAGTACAGCACCGGAAAAGAAATAACAGGCGCTGATTGTTCCTGAAAAATTCATGGCAAATACGTACACCGGTCCATTGGCGGGGCAATTCACCTTATGCTTACTGGCATACACCACATCACGCACAGGAAAACATTTTGATTAAAAAGGGATAAGACAGTATTTACACCCACACCGTTACTAAACTTTAACAATACAAATGGGCTATCAAAATAACCGTACATGAAAATATTTATTACTTATATAATGCTGGCATTTGCGCTAAACAATGTAACCATGGCTCATGCAAGCGCTGTTGATAGCTGGCAAATAATAGGTACAACGCAATTAAAATTCACAACTGACCATGACGGCATTGTAGTGAAAGCACCTAATAATAGTTTTCAAAGTATCAAACTAAAAGTAACCGGAACTGCACTCAGGCTTATTAAACTGGTTATAACTTTTGATAGCGGGGCGCCCGATAACATTGAGCTGATCAATGATATACCCAATGGCGGCGAAAGCGATGCAATTAATTTAAGTGGCATTGAAGATCGAAAGATAAAAAAGATTGATTTCTGGTACGATACACAGGGTATTTTAAAAGGTAAGGCAAGTGTAACTATCCTCGGGAAGAACTGATAAGATCACATTTAGCATAGAGATGAGAACCGGGCTAATATTCTTTTTGGCATTATTAATTATAAATCTGGCCGTCTTAAAAGTTCAGGCACAAACACAGGGTTATACCCAGGCTAATAACGAGTTTGATTTTAACCACGACCTGAGCCGACAATGGGCGCTGGAGTTTAACGCGGGCCAAAGCTGGACCACCTTACCAGGCCACGATAATTTATTGAGCAACTTAGGGCAGGTATATGGCAGGCTATGGGTGCATTTTGCGATGAATGATAAATGGAAATTCTCATTTTTTTACGCGTATTACTACAATCACAATTTACCTGAAATAAACCAGCGGCAGGCACCTGAATGGCGGAGCGCTATGCAGGCTATTTATTATATAGAACGCAGGCGTGCCATAATAACAACACGATGGCGTATTGAGGACCGCCATATATACAATACCGATAGTGTTTATGAAGCGGTTGACCGTTTAAGAGGGCAGATAAAAATTGTGTATCCTTTTAACGGTCCAACGCTTGGTAAACATATAATTTACGGCATAGGATCGGAAGAACTTATGTTTAAAACAAGCAGCAAAGTAAGCGGCCCACAGCTTTTCGATCGTAACAGGATCACCGCTGGATTTGGTTATGGGATTACTGCCAATTTACAGATAGAGTTAACCTATAGTAACGAATACCTGCCCCGGCCCGATGTTTCTGACAGTTATAATGCCATACAGGTTAACATCATATTTAATAATGTGCTGCCAAGGCTAAAAAATTTGATTTTGGGGGAAAAGAAACCGCCTGAAGATTCATCAGCTAATTGATAATCCGGGTGGCGCTGCTTGTTACGCTCCTGTTAAGTTCCATTTTTAAATATGCAACAAGTCTGCTCCCTCGTATATATGCTTATATGCCCAAACAGTCTTTTATTTGAGTAAAATATCAACAGGTCAATTATCTAATAATTATAAATATGAAAAGATTCATAAAAAAGCTGTCGGCAGCAGGCAGGGCAGTTGTGGCAGTATTGTTAATAATATCTATTAGTGCCGGTAACTCATACGCTTTGCCGCAACGCAGAGGGGGCAGAGTTGGCGGTGGAGGCGCTGGCACAAGGGGCGGCCAAACCAGAAATCGGACCAATAATTCAAGTCGAAATAATAACAGGCCGAATAACGAAAATAATCGACCTAACAATAATAACAACAAGCCCAATAATAATAACGGTCATAACGGAAACAATAGTAATAACAAAACCAATATTAATGGCGGCAATAAAACCAACATCAATAGTGGTAATACAACCGTAAATGTTAATGTTAATAACAGCCATAATACAGTGGTAAGGCAAAATAATATCCATGCATACACCAGGCCACCTTATGTATATGGGGGCCGCAGTTATTATAGTTTCCACCCATATTATTATCACCCTTACCACCCTTACGCCTGGGGGCCGGTTTATCACCCATGGGGCTTTTTCATAGCCGCGCTTGCTACAACAGCAATAATTGTATCGGTGGCTAACGCGCAATATCACTATGATCAGGGGGTATTTTACGCACCGAGTAGTGGTGGTTACACCGTAGTAGCAGCTCCGGTTGGCGCAACGGTTACAACAATCCCATCAAACGCGCAAACGGTGGTGGTAAACCAAACTAACAATTATTACTATGGAGGAACTTATTACGAAAAAAGCGAAAAGGGCTATACCGTTGTGCCCCCAACTGCCGGTGTTGTAGTGGCGAACCTACCCGCAGGCGGCACCGAAACGAAAGTGGGTGATGTAACCTATGTAAAAGTTGGCGAAACCTATTACCAACCAGTGAAAATAGACGGCAAGGACCAGTACGAAGTAGTAAATGTTCAGGGCACAGCAACCAAATAAATAAAACACACCATTTACACTAGTTAAACATACATTAACAATTAAAATTTAGTTTGATTTAACCCCCGTTGCAATGCAACTGGGGTTTGCTTTTGAGTACGGCCCCTAAAAATCCATCACTTACATATGGCTTTCCAACTCATTACAACTGCCTGTTTGTATCTATCGCCAATGTATCTCAATATATGTCTAAACATTATTGCCATATAGTCATAAACAACGTTGCATATTTAAAACTGCAACAGGATTGCCCCTTCCAAAATCGAATTTACCCTTGTTCGTGCACTTACTTTGTGTAGCGGATTTTTCCAATCGCTGTAAACTGAACAATCAATAAAATTTATCACTTAAATGAATAACCATGTCAATGTTTAAAAATCGAAGTAAACGCCAGCTCATCATGACGGCTGCGCTGGCCTTGGCTTTTGCAGGGAATGCAATGGGCCAAAAACAACCACCAAACATCCTTGTAATTTTCGGGGATGATATTGGCCAGTCGAACATAAGCGCTTACAGTCGTGGCCTTATGGGTTTCATGACCCCTAATATCGACCGTATTGGTAATGAGGGCGGCGTATTTATACAATACTATGGCCAGCAAAGCTGTACTGCAGGGCGTGCCGCTTTTATAACCGGGCAATGTCCTTTCCGTACCGGCTTAACTAAAGTTGGTTTACCCGGCTCAAAAGTAGGCCTGCAAAAAGAAGATCCAACAATTGCCGAATTTTTAAAACCACTTGGATACATGTGCGGGCAATTTGGTAAAAACCACTTGGGCGATGCTGATAAGTATTTGCCAACAGCGCACGGCTTCGATGAATTTTTTGGTAACCTGTATCACCTGAATGCAGAGGAAGAACCAGAAAATCCCGATTATCCGAAAGATCCTGAATTCAAGAAAAAATTTGGCCCACGTGGTGTGATCCATTCTACTGCCGATGGTAAAATAGAGGATACCGGCCCCCTTACCAAAAAACGTATGGAAACTGTTGACGAGGAGTTTTATGGCGCTGCCATAAACTTTATGACCACACAGGTAAAAGCTAAAAAACCGTTCTTCGTATGGTTCAACAGCACCCGTATGCACGTTTATACTCACTTAAAACCATCATCTGATGGTAAAACCGGCTTAGGTTTACAGGCCGATGGTATGACCGAGCATGACGCGATGGTGGGCGACCTGCTTAAGTTTTTGGATGATAACCATATCGCCGATAATACCATTGTAATTTACAGTACCGATAACGGCGCTATGAAAAACCAATGGCCTGATGCCGGAGCTTCTCCTTTCAAAGGTGAAAAAGACATGGAAACTGAAGGTGCATTCAGGGTACCTGCACTTATCCGCTGGCCGGGAGTTATCAAGCCAGGCACTAACTTTACCGGTTTATTCTCTGCCGAAGACTGGCTGCCTACTTTAGTGGCTGCAGCAGGTGGTGATCCAAATATTGCAACGTCTGCAACTAAAGGTGTTACCGAAGCCGGCAAAAGCTTTAAAGTGCATCTGGATGGCTACAACCAGGTATCATACCTAAGTGGCAAAACCGGCACACTGCGACATGAATTTGTATATTTTGATGACGATGGCAACCTGGTAGCTTACAGGGATGATCGTTTTAAATATTCGTTTGCCAGGCAAGATGCTCACGGCATGGAAGTGTGGCGTGTGCCTATGACCAAAATGAGAGCGCCAATATTTGTTGACCTGCTCAGCGATCCTTACGAATATGCTCCGGGTAATTCGGCGGCCTGGGAAGATTGGGCTGTAAAACATGCTTTCCTGATACTACCTGCTGTTGAAAAAGTAGCTAGATATATGGCAACTTACCAGGCATTCCCACCACGACAGGCACCTGCATCGTTCTCTATTGACGATGTTATGAAAACGATTCCTCCTCCGCAAATGAAAAACTGATCTGTATAGTTCAGCATGAACTAAAACATATCCACAAACAATCATACATCCTTTAAACCGGGATGTATGGTTGTTTTATACCAAAAAAACGTCCACCTATGACAGCAAAAGAACAAATACTGGAACTTAAAAGCCGCATGGCCGAAAGTATTATTGGGCAGGAAGATGTGATCACTAAAATTATAATCGGCCTGCTTACCGATGGTAATGTATTGCTGGAAGGCTTGCCCGGTTTGGCAAAAACCCGCGCAGTAAAAAGCCTCGCCAAAAACCTCGACTGCAATTTAAGCCGTATCCAATTTACACCCGACCTGCTGCCGTCTGATATTACCGGAACGGAGATCTATCAGCCGCAGGATAAGGAGAAATTTATTTTTCAACCCGGCCCTATATTCAGTAACCTTATTTTGGCCGATGAAATAAATCGTGCCCCCGCGAAAGTACAGGCCGCGTTGCTGGAAGCCATGGAAGAACGCCAGGTTTCCGTAGCCGGCACAACCCATAAAATGGATCCGCTATTTATGGTTCTGGCGACCCAAAACCCCATTGAGCAGGAAGGCACCTATCCTCTGCCCGAAGCACAGCTCGACCGCTTTATTATGAAGGTCTTGATCAGCTATCCATCAAACGAAGATGAGATAAAGATCATGCGCCTGGTTCGGTCCGAATCAAACACCAAACCGGCAGCGAGCAAACCGATCCCTCAAAAATCTATTTTTGATGCCCGTAAAGAGATAAACAACGTGCAGGTTAAAGAGCCTGCCGAAAAATATATAGCCGACCTGATCGGCGCTACCCGGTACCCCGAATCTTTCGGCAAAGATTTAAAGCGTTGGGTAAATTATGGCGCCAGTCCGCGTGGCACCATCAATATTGATAAATGCTCGCGCGCTGTAGCCTGGCTTGATGGCCGGGACTATGTAACCCCCGATGATATCCGCTTTATTGTACATGACGTGCTCAGGCACCGCCTGATATTAAGTTATGAAGCCAATGCCGAAGGCAAAAGCGCCGACGTAGTAATTGACGAGCTGTTAAAGGTTGTAGCCGTAGCCTGATTATACCTAAATACCTGCTAACCATGTTCAATTTCAATAAACATAAACCCGAATACCCCATTGAGGTTGTAACAACGCTCCAGGATCTGATGCGCTATGAATTTCTGGTGCAATCAGGCAATTTGCTGCCGAGCCATCCGGTGTACTCCATACTCGCCGGCAGGCATGCATCAAAACTGCGAGGCCGTGGTCTGGATTTTGAAGAAGTAAGGCATTATGTAGCCGGTGACGATATCCGTAATATCGACTGGCGTGTAACCGCCCGCACCGGCGAAACACACTCCAAAGTTTTTAATGAAGAAAAGGAACGCCCCACCTTTATAGTGCTGGATCAAAGCAGCGCTATGTTCTTTGGCTCGCAACGTTTTGTAAAATCCGTTTCCGCGGCACACGCGGCGGCAATAGGCGCTTTCTATACCATCAAGCGCGGCGATCGTGTAGGCGGCATTATTTTTAATGAGGAGGGCTTCGATTTTATAGCACCCAAACGCAGCAAAGCCGTAGTGCAGCACCTGCTGCAATGTGTAGTAAGCAGAAACGAAAAGCTACCATTACGCAAAGTCGCCAATCCGAATACTGGCTTATTAAATAGCATGCTACAAAGAACGCAGGCTAGTGTAACGCATGATTATGTAGTTACAGTCATCAGCGATTTTTCAACCATAGATGACGAAACCCGGCAATACCTGCGAAATATGAGCCATCATAACGATGTGATCCTTATCCATATCTATGACGCTTTGGACCAGGCGCTGCCCGATGGCAAACTGGTTTTAAGCGATGGCAAACATCAGATAGCCTGGCAAAACAGTAAAAGAAAATGGGGCGAAAAGTTCAGGAAAAGCTTTGCCGAGATCCAACATGAGCTGACTGAAGAATTTAGCCGCTACCGCATCCCCATCGTTTTTTTTAACACTACCGAAACCATTGAGGACCAGATAATGCACTCGATGGGTAAAATATTAAGAAAGTAAAATGCAATTGTTACAGCTTACAGATGATTCCGTAGGAAAATTAATTGAGCCCGCGCCCGTGCCATTCAGCTTTGGCGCGCCGGGCTGGTATGTTGTGGGCGCGCTTGCTTTGGCGCTGCTGATATTTTGCATCTACCTCTTGGTTATGCATTATAAAAGCAATCGGTATCGTCGCAATGCCTTACAGTTTTTAGCAAATACAGAAGATAAGTTTTCGACCCGGCAAGCTTTTGGCGAACTGATTTATGAAACACATATGCTTATCAAACGCATAGCCATGAGCCGTTACGGGCGCAAAAAAGTATCAAGCTTAAGGGGTGATGAGTGGATCTCGTTCATCAACACCACCTGGCGCGAAAAAGCTTTTGATAATAGCGATGATGAATTGCTTACACAAACTATTTACAAACCACTGGTACCTGTATCAGCCGGGCAAGCTACCGCCTTTACCAGAAAAGCCCGTCGCTGGATCAAAAAACATAAAAAGCACATAAAAGCATGACATTTGAGATAGCATATAAGTGGGTATTTTTATTGGCAGTAGTGCCTTTAATTATATATGCTATACTCCCGGTTTTGCATAAACGGCGGGCCGCGCTTATTGTACCCTTTTTTAAACGGGCGGCCACAGTTTCAAACCAGCGCATACGCAAGCGGGCATGGATAAGCCGTAAAAATATTTTCTCGTGGCTCGCTTTATTTTTGGTTTGGATGTGTTTGCTTGGGGCGGCATCATCGCCCAGGTATGTGGGTAAGCCTGCTAAAAAAACCAAAACGGTGCGCAGTTTCCTTATCGCAACGGATATATCCTTTAGTATGGCCACTACCGACTGGCATGTGGGTGGGCAAAGGTTAAGCCGCTGGGGCGCTATAAAAACAATCATGAAGGGCTTTATCAAGGACCGCAAAAGCGATCAGATAGGTCTGGTAATGTTTGGCTCAAATGCTTATTTGCAGTCCCCTTTCACTACCGACCTGGAAACTGTGAGCTGGCTCATGGACCAAACCGAAGTAGGCATGGCCGGGCAAATGACCAGCATTGGCAGCGCGATAGCCTACGGCATAAATGTATTTAAGCAAGATACCATTAAACAAAAAGTGATGCTGCTGTTAACCGATGGTATCAACAGCGGGCAGGATATTTTGCCTTTGGATGCCTCACAGGCGGCTAAGCGCGATTCCATTGTGATATATACCATCGGTATCGGTCAGGCCAAAGGCAGCGGCGGTTATGACCTGGATGAAAAAACATTAAAGGATATTGCCCGCACAACCGGCGGCCAGTATTTCAATGCGATGAACGAGGGGCAGCTGAAAAAGGTTTACGCCACACTGGATAAACTGCAACCAGTAGTATACGACGAGGAAACTTATAAGCCCGTAGTATTACTATACTATTATCCATTGGCCGCGGCAGTTTTACTAACGCTTGCGTTCCAGTTTTTGAACGGTACCATTAACTTATTCAGGAGGAGCAGCTGATATGGAAGTGTGGTGGAACGACCTTAAGAATATTATCACCCATATTGACTGGAATGCATTTCATTTCCTCAGGCCAAAGGCTTTGTACCTGTTTGCTCCCTTAGCGATAATTGTATTGCTGTTACTTATCGGCAACAAGGAGCACAAAAAATGGAAAACAATG
>Ga0302200_10003218_pt1 | contig 13911 bp, 14 predicted proteins | sample II_Bog_N3_1_FD_194585 | JGI IMG/M metagenome (GOLD analysis project Ga0302200, IMG submission 194585) | Peat permafrost microbial communities from Stordalen Mire near Abisko, Sweden - II_Bog_N3_1 | ecosystem: Environmental > Terrestrial > Soil > Wetlands > Peat | place: Sweden: Abisko... | reverse complement strand
CGCGTCGATGGTCCTTTGGTTGAGCGAGGCGAAAGCGCTTCGAGCGAAGATGGACCCCGCCGTCGCTGAGATCCTGGATTGTCACGAAGCCCGAGGTACGACCTCTGACCCCGAGTACGTGGAAGCGACGCAGGTTTACTATGACGAACACGTTTGTCGCGTCGTGCCCAATCCTCCCGAACTGGTTCGAACCACGAAGTTCATGGCGCGAGATTCCACGGTGTACCACGTCATGAACGGTCCCAACGAATTTCGCTGCGTGGGAACGCTCAAGGACTGGACGATCGAAGATCGGGCTCACAACATTTCCGTGCCGACGTTGCTTCTTTCGGGTCGTTACGATGAAGCGACGCCGCGCACCGTGCAACCTTTCTACGACACGATTCCCGGAGCACGGTGGGAGATCTTCGAATCGTCGAGTCATATGCCGTTCATTGAGGAGCGGGAACGTTTTATCGAGATCGTTGACGATTTCCTTCGCGAAACGTCCGGTCAGGGGTCGTCCACATCGGCGATGACGGACCGCAAAGGCGGCTCGTCATGACAGTGCTCTCGTGGGCCGAGCGGGTACTAACCCGACTTCGAGTAGATTCACTGCCGTCGGAAACGCCACCCTCTGTGCCGAGGGTGTTGGTGGTCTCGGTGCTTTCGATTGTCACCTCGCTCGTGGCCGATGTCGGTCTGGTGACGTGGGCGACGAGCGCGTCGCCATCGACCAAGAACTATTCTCACTTCCGCTTCGTTGACTACGGCACGTTGACGATTGTCGGGGTAGCTGGTGCGTGCGGCGCATGGTTCGTTGTCACTCGGTTGACCTCGTCACCTCGTTGGCTGTTCCTGCGACTGGCGGTCACGGTGATGCTGGCGTTGTGGATTCCCGATCTCTATCTTTTCGCCAAGGGCGAACCGACGAGTGCAGTGTTTTTCTTGATGTTGATGCACTTGGTCATTGCCTTGGTGACCTACAACGCCCTCGTTCGTGTCGCTCCCGTGCGCGACAACGGAGTGACGCGTGAGAGTCTGATGATTGCCTCTGGGGACCGGCGAGTGATTAGTCGGCGAGCCTGGACGACAATGATGCTGCTCGTCGGAGCGGAAATGTTGGTCGGTTTCGCTGAACTTCTCTCGGTGCCCTTCGACCGACCCAATGGTTGGGTGATCAGTCAGGGTGAAGCCGTCACCATCGTGCACGGCGTCTTGGGCGGATTTCTCGGTTTCGGCGCCCTCATTATCTTCGCCCTGGCATCGCGCGAGGGACGCGTTGAGCGCATTGCCGCCACGGTGGGTCTGATAGGCGTGGGCATTGGAGGAATTGGTGGATTCTTTTGTTACGCTCATTCGCTGCGTCTGGTCGGCATGGTGCTCATGTTCCTCGGCGCGGCGACGGCGTTCTTTGGTTACCTCATGCCGACCATCGATGACGCGCCGGACACTTCGCAGTTTCTGCCGCCCAGCAGCCCTTCGACTTCGCCGTGACGCCGCAACCTATGAAGGCCGAGCGTCGGTGGCGCTCGGCAGTGGTCAGCCGCAGTTCCAGGTTCCCTTGACGTGAACCGTGCCAGTGGCCTCACCCTCGTGGCCGCTGAGGGTCGCATTGACCGAACCTGAAGTGGCGCTGACCGTCATCGTTCCCGTGGCGGCCACCCAGCCGGTGAAGTTACTCGTGTCGAGGACGAACGAATCTCCGAGGAACTTGAACTTCTTGTACGAGCCGAGTTTGGTCACGTAGATGGTCACCGACCAGGTTTTGAACTTCTTCGAAGGCAGGGTCGTCGTGAACGAACTCAAAGTGACCCCGTTGGCGCTCACGTCGCATCCACTGTTCGGACCCAGCTTCAATGTTCCTTTGAGAGCTCCGGTGAAGACGAACGATCCCGACGACGTCGCGGCGCCAAAGGCGTTGCCCCCGACTAGTCCCAGCGTGGACAACGCAAGAATTGCTCCAGCGCCCACTCGTAGCCAGGTTTTGTGTTGACGTTCGCCTCGTGCGACGCGTGAGAAATCCTTCATAGCCTTTGCCCCCCATCACCGGGTACCGAAGCGGTGAATCCTCATCGCCACGGCCATTTAAGTACATAAATTCTGCGTTGGTAGAACCAAACGATTGCTATGCCGGAGCGCCAAATTCGTGCTTTCGCCCTGTCTCGTGTTTGAATAGTGGTCAGAAGTAAGTGATGGTGCTGCGGTTTTCCGTGAGCGTTGGGTTGAGGTTGTGCTGATGAGAGCACCACTTCGGAAACGGTCGCTGAAAGCCGCTAATGCTCCCGTAGCTCAGGGGATAGAGCATCGGTTTCCTAAACCGTGTGCGCAGGTTCGAATCCTGCCGGGGGCACTTAAAGATGGCTAGTTGATCGAAGACTCGAGCCCCTCGAAGCAGTTAATTCTATTGCAGTATTTCGAATGTAATGTTGACTCACTTATTATCGATGTTAGTTTCGTTACGAATTTATCCAATTATGCGATTGAAAGAAGTCTTGTTCGAAGCTTGGAAGTTCGTGGCCACACTCATTGGTTGCTAGGAGTTCACGAAAATGAGTTCTTTAGAAATTGATCGATACCTCAAGGTTGTTCCCGCGCGTCAACGAGAGATCTTGTCTCGACTTCGATTGTCAATATTGAAGGAAATCCCCGAAGCCGAACAGTGCATCTCGTATCGCGTGCCGGCGTTTCGCTTGGAGGGTGGTGTGGTCGCTGGGTTCGCTTCGTTCAAGAACCACATGAGTTATCTTCCTTTCAGTGGATCGGTGTTGAGTCAACTCAGTGGGGAACTATCTGCCTACTCGTGTTCCAAAAGCGCGCTTCGCTTCACGGTTGATTCACCTTTGAATGACAATCTCGTTCGACGACTCATTGAAGCCCGGTTGTCTGAACTTCGATCCAGGGGACGGTGAAGTTCGCGGTTTGAAAGCCCACGTCGGTGAATATTCTCATGTCGCTTTCTCGCTGGTGTTGGTTGTTCCCGAGGCTGTCCTCATCAATTGGAGCGGTGTCGCCAAAGAGAATATGGCTTCGAGCACGCCGCCTGGGTCAGCTCACTGGCTGGCGATGAGATTCGATTACTCCGAGAGACAAACCATGACGTTGGTGCAGGGCGTTTCGAACCTGCGATAAAGTCCCTCAATGAGTGATCAAGAACGGCTCAGAGACGTCACATCGTTCCAAGAGCGAAGTACTGAAATTGGTGGGTCGGTAGGGTGAGCGCAAGGCAAGAGTTTTGAGTTATTTCACCGCTAACTGGGGCTATCCGTGGATCGGCGTCGCCGTGCTGATCATCGGGGCGATCCACGAGCGCGGGCTTCGCTCCCTCAATCGCCGCTCACTTCGCGACCACGCACGTCGCAGACGACGGCGCATGTGGTTGACCTACGCCGGGCTCGCGGTCTTGGCGCTCAGCGTCGTGTCACCTCTTCAGTACTGGGCAATGCAGTATTTCTGGATCCACATGCTCCAGCACGTCTCGATCATGTTGGCGGCCCCGGCCCTCTACGTCGCCGGGGCTCCAGTCCTACCCCTGGTGCACTCGGTGCCGGTGCGATTGCGACGACGGTTGCTTCGACGGATGTTCCTCGGACCTGGATGGCACCCGGTCCGAAAGGTGGGCGCCATTTTGATGTCGCCGGTGTTCGCAGTCGTCTTCTTCAATGTGGTGATGGTGGTATGGATGATCCCAGGAATCTTCAATCCCATCATGGCGAGTACCGACCTTCACATAGGCGTGATGCTGTCGACGTTCTTTCTTTCGGGACTGCTGTTCTGGTTCCAATTCATTCCCTCGGCGCCCTTTCGCCCGACCCTTTCGCCTTTCGGACAGGCCGGCGCTTTATTGGCGACGAACCTCATCATGACCGTGATCGCCATCATTCTGAGTTTCTTCACATCAGTACCCTTGTACAACTTTGGTGCTGCAATGCTGGGCATGGGATCGATGCCGGGCATGTCGATGCCCGTGATCACATTGAACCGGGTCGCCGACCAGCAGATAGGTGCGGCGATCCTTTGGGTGTGCGGTGACTTCTGGTGCTTTCCAGCCCTCTTCATGGCATTTCGCCGGTCGCTGGTGGATGACAACAGGTCCGATTTTTTGTCCACGATACTTCGTCGCCAGCAGAATATGAGTGTCGAAGAATTCCAACGCGCGCGCGACGAGAGAGTTGCGTCGCTGAAAAGCTCTGGTGAGAGTGGGAATGTCCCACGGGACGAATAGGGCGGTGGTTCATTCGATATGCGTGGTGCAATATTGACGCGTACCGATACGGTGTACTGTTCACGCAGTTCGATTTCGTGGCCTCGCCAGCGCGTGTCACACTGCGTGGGGACAGTTCTTAGTTTAATTCGTTAAGGAATCCGCCTATGTCTGGCATGTATTCGAGGTCAATCGACCTGACAAGTTTTCTTGTTGTACACCTTTTTCGACACGCGCTCTTTGTCACTGGCACGCTGTGGATATGCGCACTGGCGTTCTTGTTCTTGGTCGTCCTTATCGCAACTCGGACCATCTTTCGATTCAACATTTTTCCCGAAGGGAACAACGAGCCACGAGCACGCACGTATCTTCGTTGGGCTTTCGGTGCTATATGGCTGGTGGACGGCATTTTGCAATTCCAAGGGTCGATGCCACTCGGACTGGCCAACAATGTCGTACGTCCGCTGGCGGCGGGCACGCCGTCGTGGCTGCATTCGCTGATGATCCATGGCATCAATATCTGGAACGCTCACCCCATCTCGCTCGCGACCGGTGTGGCCTGGTTCCAGGTCGGTCTCGGATTGATCATCCTTGTTTCGAGGGGACGGACTGGACGATGGGCGGCACTGGTGTCAGTCGTCTGGGCCGCAGGTATCTGGCTGATTGGCAACGGCGCGGGTGGCATCTTTGTCCGTGGCGCGAGCATTTTGTTTGGATGGCCGGGCGCGACAATGATCTACGTCGTAGCGGGAATCTGGCTATTCGTCAGTAACGAGCGCTTCCGTGATTCGTTCTCGCCGTTCGTCCTCAAGTTCCTTTCGCTGGTATTCCTCGTTGCCATCATCTTCCAGTCGCTGCCCGCCGCGGGCTTCTGGCACGGTGGCGACTCGAACGCGCTCACTGCGATGACCCAATCAATGACCAGCGTCGCCCAGCCTCACCCCCTGGCGTGGGTGGTGCGTGAAGGAGGCGTGATCAGCGGACGAATGGGTGGCGGCTTCAATATCGTCGTCATCCTCTGGCTCTTGGTCACCGGGATTGGATTGTGGCTGGCCACGAAAACCCGCCGGAACTGGTCCGTCTACTCCGCAGTCGTTGGCTGTCTGATCCTTTGGGTCGTGGCCGAGGACGCCGCACTCTACGGTGGGCTCTCGACGGACTTCAATTCGCTGCTCCCCATGGCGGTGCTGGCGTGGTGCGCGATGCCTCGCTTGGCCCAGGCGCCCGCGCGCAACCAACGTCTTCGGCCCGAGTTGACCAGCGGCGTCGGAGCGGTCGTGGCCACGTTCGCCGCCGCCATGATGGTGACGAGTGCCGTGTCGATGTTCGTCGCCACGACCGTGGCTAGCGCGGAGAACACCTTCTTCTTGGCACAGAATGGTTCAGCGACGCCACTCAACACCGTGGCCCCGCGTTTCACCCTCACCGACCAGTTCGACAAGACGTACTCATTGGGCGAGCATCCGGGTTACGCGACGCTCATCACGTTCCTCGATCCAGTGTGCTGGACCGACTGTCCGTTGCTCGCGAGTCAGGTTGCGCAGGTTCGTTCGGAGTTGTCGAAGAACGCCAAGTTGGACATCGTCGCGGTGGCCGCGGACCCGTATCACGAGACTCTCGCCAACGTGCGGCACTTCATCGCCATCCACCACGTGGGGAACGTGAAGAACTTCTATTTCGTCACCGGTCAACTCGCCAAAACCAGCAAGGTCTGGTCCGAGTACGGGATCGGCGTGACCATGACTCGTACCGACGCCATGAGCATTCACGACGATTACATGTATATCGTCAACGCTCAGGGACGCTTGAAGTGGATTATTCCCGACGACCCGTCGGTGTCGGCGTCGTTGAAGGTCTCTTCGGTCGCCCAGATCATTTCGTTGCTCGCTACCCAGGGGGTCCATTGAGATGAGGAGATCCTTTGCAGTCGCTGCGCTCTTGGTGGCGGGCCTCGGATTGAGCTCTTGCGGCACGGCGAACACGGCAGCGAAATTCGTCGCATCTAGCGATTGTCACGTCTCGGTCACCAACATCAACCTCGCGGGCTGCAATCTCTCTCGAGAGAACTTGAGCCGCGATGACTTACAGTCCGATGACCTTCAGAACGCCAATCTCACTGACGTCAATCTCTCGGGAGCCAACCTTCAGGGCGCCAACGTCCGCGGAGCGCACCTAAAGGGTGTCATCACGAATGTTTTCACGATATGCGTGAACGCCGAATCGGGGCCGTGCTCGAAGCCCGGCCTGCGGTCCCCCTCGAGAGCGAACGCGGCCCAAGGACAGTAGGCCGTCGGCTCATCAAACTAGATCGTGGGAATCGTGGTGGTCGTGCTGGAAGTCGTCGTAGTGGTCGTGGTGGTCGTCGTTGGCGTGACCAAACTCGGCGAGCCAATCCACGCAACGGTCTTGACTTCGGCTACCCTCACCAAGGTCAACGACGGTCGCAACGCACGCATGAGTTGGAGTGCGTGTGCTCCAGCGACGTCGAGCGCGTTGGCACCCGGTTGGCTGAGCACCACTTCGTAGGTGGGTACGACGACGCCACCGATCGTCACGTTGATGGCCAGGGCGACGCATCCGCCCGAGGCCAAGGTGTAGCCGGACTTCACGCCGACCACGCCGTCGGACCCAATGTAGGGCGTGTACGAGCCAACCCAACCAGCGACGGGCAGGTGGACTTTAGTGAGCGACACGATCGAATCGATGAAGGGCTGGCTGGTCATCAAGTCAACGGTAAGAGTGGCGACGTCCTGCGCGGTTGAAAGATCACCCGTCGAAATGCCGGTGTAGTCCGCGTAGTGCGTTTGGCTCAGACCCAGTGCCGTGGCGTCGGCGTTCATGGCTTTCAGAAAAGCTGCGTTGTTCATACCGGTGAGTCGAACCAGCATTTCGGCGTAGTCGCCCGCCGAGTGCACGAAGAGTCCCCGGAACAAGGTGTTCTCGCACAATCTTTCGCCCACGACGATCTTGACGGTGGATTCTTGAATGGACAAGTTCTGATGAAAGAAGGCCACGTCCTGGGCGTTGACCGTCAGACACGAGCCGATTTGGCCGACGGCCAACGGGATCTTCTGGAGCACCACCCAGGCGGTCATGAGTTTGGTCAGACTGGCAATGGGCACTCGAGGTTGGTTCGGTGAACCCGCGCTCACCTCGAGGCTCGGTATGGCAACGGCCGCGCTGTCCTGCGCGGGCCAGGGCAGCACCGTGTTGACGGGTGCCGACGTGGTCGTCGTACCGGGAATGGTCGACGTCGTCGACGTACTGGAAGTCGTGGTGGTCGGGGCCGAGCCCGTCGCGGTGGTGATGAGCAGTAGCGGCAGCGCGAGGACAACTCCCAGGGAGATGACCATTCGAGTGGTCAGTCGACGTGACGCGCGCGCGGGCACATTCATTGTCCATGAGAATAACGGCTCACCAAGGACCTCGATATGACGGTTTCTTGACGTTACGGCGTCGCTGATCGCGCCCGATTCCGTGACTTAAGTCATGGGGCTGCAACGAAAGCCCAGAGTTACCATCGAACGATGGAGTCTTCCTTCTCAACGATCATCGAGCCTTTCCGAATCCATTCGGTCGAGCCGCTGCGCATGACGACGTCGGACGACCGGCGCCGCGCGATCGAGGACGCTGGTTTCAACCTCTTCAATCTGCACGCGACCGATGTCCTAATTGACTTCCTGACTGACTCGGGAACTGGCGCGATGTCGCGCGATCAGTGGGCCGCGATACAGCAAGGTGACGAGAGTTACGCCGGATCGCCGTCCTGGTTTCGATTCGAGGCGGCGGTGAAGGATCTCTTTCCGTTCAAGCACGTCATACCAACCCACCAGGGCCGGGCCGCCGAGAAGATCCTGTTCTCGGTGTTGGGCGGCGACGGGCGAATCGTACCCAACAACACACACTTTGACACCACGCGAGCCAACGTCGAGGCTTCGGGCGCGCGAGCGGTCGACCTTTTGATCGCCGAGGGGCGCGAGGCCTCGACGGTTCACCCCTTCAAGGGCAACATGGACGTGGCCGAATTGGAGAAGCTTCTTGCTGCGCAACGCGACGACGTGCCCGTCGTGTTCCTCACGATTACGAACAACTCCGGCGGAGGTCAACCCGTGTCACTGGCGAATATCCGCGCGGTGAGCGAGACGTGCCACCGCTACGGCGTGCCGTTGTTCCTCGACTCGTGCCGATTCGCGGAGAACGCATGGTTCATCCACGAGCGCGAGCCAGGTCAGGGCGATCGGGAGATCGCCGATATCGTGCGAGAGATCGCGTCGCTCGCCGATGGCATGACCATGAGCGCCAAGAAGGACCCGTTCGGGAACATCGGTGGGTGGCTCGCGCTCAACGACGATGACCTGGCCGAGCGCTGTCGCACCGTCTTGATACTCACTGAGGGTTTCCCGACTTACGGCGGACTCGCCGGCCGCGACCTCGAAGCCATCGCGCAGGGCCTTAGAGAAGCGGTGCACCCCGACTATCTGCGCTATCGAATCAGGTCAACCGCGTACCTCGGCGACGCGCTCGACGCCGCGGGTGTGCCCGTTGTCAAGCCCATTGGCGGTCACGCCGTCTACATCGACGCGCGAGCGCTGCTGAGCCACATCCCCGCGTTGCAGTATCCCGGTCAGTCCCTCGCCGTCGCGCTCTACATCACAGGAGGCATCCGCAGCTGCGAGATCGGCAGTGTAATGTTCGGGCGTCAACCCGACGGCACCGAGAAGCCGGCGGACATGGAACTGGTGCGCTTGGCGATTCCGCGTCGAACCTACACCCAGAGCCACATTGACTACGTCATCGAAGTGGTGAAAGCGGTCGCCCAGGACGCATCAAATCTGCGTGGGTATCGGATGGTTCGCGAACCTCTGGCGCTGCGTCACTTCACCGCCGAGTTCGAGCCGCTCGACTAGTTGAGCGGCTCGTGGTCGTCCTTGATGGCCACCGACCTCATGGGGAGTCTTCGGGGTACATCTGCGTGCCGTCCTTGGTGCCCGTCACGTAAGAAACGACCGCCGAGAGCAGCAAGAGCGCGAAGGAGATCGTGAGCGCAAGGTTGAGGCCATGGGTAAAGGCCGCGTAGGCCGCGCGCACGACCTTGTGAATGATGAGGGCTACCGCCTTGCTGCTTCTTCCGCTCAGGCCCTTCGCCTGGGCGCTGATCGAACCAGAGGAAACGTCGGTAATGATCTCAGTACGGAATTGGGCGGGTATGCCGATTGCGATCAATCGCGACGTCAAGTTGACGGTCAACTGCCCGTTCACGATCGAACCCAGAATCGCCACGCCCGCGACGGCGCCAAGTTCACGGCTGGTGTTGGTCGTCGAGGCGGCCATGCCCGAATGGGCGGCGGGGATGCTCGCGAGCGCCGAGTACGTGACCGGCACGACGAGCGTGCCAAAGCCAATGCCCGCGATGCCCATAGTCCAACCCACGGTGCTGATATCGGCGCCGGGCCCAATGAAGATGTCCGTGAGTAGGACCCCCACGGCGGCGATGACACAACCCGTCATCATGGGAACCCTCGTACCCACGGCCCCGACCCAGCGGCCGGCGTAGAGCGACGCGATCACCATGCCCGCCAGTAGCGGGAGGAAATCCAGCGCGAGGTTGTACGCACTGACCGAAGCCACTATCTCGAGATAGAGCGCGACGAAAAAGAATATGGAGAAGATCGAGAAGTAGCTCGCGAAGGCAATGAACGTCGAACCCGCGAATGGACGTCGTCGGAAATACGACAGATTGACCATGGGGTGGCTCACTCGGTGTTCGACGTAACCGAATACCAGCAGAGCCGCACCACTGATCACGTAGAGCGCGATGATCCAACTGGCGAAGTAGCCCGCGGTCTCGCCGGCGATGGTGGCGAAGGTCGCGGTGCCGAGCACGATGGCGGCGACGACGAATCCCGCGTAGTCGGGTCGCGTGCGCGTCGGGTCGGCACTCTCGGGAAGCATTATGCCCGCGAGGATCATCGCGATCAGACCGAAGAAGAGATTGGCCCAGAAGATGGCGCGCCACGAGTCGACGCCCACCAGCGAGGCGCCGATCACCGGGCCCATGGCGAGGGCGAGCCCTGACACGGCGGCCCACGAACCCAGCGCACGGGCGCGTTGACGGTGTTCGGGGTAGATGTGTCGGATCATCGACAACGTGCTTGGCTCCGATGCAGCGGCGCCGACGCCCATGATGACCCGGCCGATGATGAGCATGGTTGAGGAAGTTGCCAGGCCGCAGACGATCGAACCCGCACAGAACACCCCGACGCCGATGAGCATGATGCGTTTACGGCCGTAATTGTCACCGAGTGAACCGCAGATGAGCATCAGACTCGCGAACGTGAGGGCGTAGGCCCCCACAATCCACTGCAGGTCCGCGATACCTGCGTGCAGGTCGGACTGCACGTTCGCCAGCACCGCGCTGATGATCGTGTTGTCTAAGAACGTGAGGAAAAGTATGGCGAGCAGGGCCAAGAAACCGAAGTGGGTCGAAAACCCCCGACGTTCTGAATACGCCTGCGCGTCGCTGTACATCTCGGGTATTCCCCGCCACCTACGAGGGTTCTCCATACGCTCCTTCAAACTTCGGTGGTCCTAGCTCCGACGACCCTTCAGCGCGCGACGTCTCTAATCCACTCGTCGGCTGGGGAGGATTCGTAGTGCCCACGAAGATCCCCGGCCACGAACCCCTATTTAAAGACGACCGGGAAGACGGCTGAATCCTTGCCTTGCGCGTTACCGACGCTGACGTCGCACTTCTTGAGATTTGAGGGCTTCGTGCCGCACGTGCCGCCTCCGATGCTGCCGGTACTCACCTTGAAGGAAGTGACCGGCAAGACACCCTTTGCGTTAATCGTGGCCGGCGTCGCGCCGAGTTCGTTGCACTGGGCACCGCCCTTGGCGCCAACGAGGCATTGCACGACGTAGACGAAGTCACCCTTCTTAAAGCCAGTACCGCTCACCTTCACGGTCTCGCCATTCCTCAAGTTCGTCGAGGGAGTTACCTTCAACTTGGGTCCCGGGGCGGCACCGGCGTTCAAGACACCGCTGCCCACCAGTAAGGCGGCCGTCACGAACACTCCGAAGCCGACTCGCAAAGTTTGAATTTTCGTCATTGTTCCTCCACTACTTAGAACTGGACACATGATCTTTCGCCGCCCGATCCGACCAAAGGCTAGGGCGCCAATCGTCATTGCGCCAAGCACACTACTTGCTCTCGGGGCACGAGCTGCCTAACGAGATGGAACACAGACCAGTCAGCGACTGATCGATGAGACCAATTCCATCGTAATCTCTGCAGATGGAAAAGAGCCCCACCACTAAGGAATCTCTCAGTAAGGCCTGGCTCGTTCTTGACGTTGACGGCGTTCTTCTTGATTCGGGTCGAGGAGGCCTCGGTTCTTGGATGGAAGTGTTCTCCGAACGTTTCAACGTCAACGCCGATGCACTGCGCGAAGAATTCTTCGTACCGTTTTGGGACGAAATCGTCGCCGGTATGCGTGACGTCGTCCCCTCGCTCGCTGAGGCCTTACGTCGTCTGCGCTGGGACATCGACGTTGATGAGGCGTTGCACTGTTGGTTTGAGGCTGACTTCGTTCCCAACGGCGACGTCGTGAAGTGGGCGAGCGACTACGCGCGACGTGGAGTCTCGATAGCCATCGCCACCAATCAGGAACATCGGCGGGCCAAATTCCTCAAGGAGAGACTCGCCGCGCTTCTACCCCTGAACGGCTTCGTGTACTCGGCCCAAATTGGCCGCATCAAGAGTGACCCGTACTTCTTCATCGCAGCCGGCCAAGAGCTCGAACTGCCCTTAGACAAGCATCGGGTTGTCTTGGTCGACGATTCACCGGCCAACGTACGCAGCGCGCAGCGAGCGCAGTGGAACGCGGTTCACTTTGACCCGTCGCTCGACTGGCGAGCGCGCGTCGAGACTTTGCTGGTTGACCACTTCGAGAGTTGAGGAACACTCGTTGGCGCAGGGACGCTCTACGCCAGCGCTTCGGCCACCACCGCGGTGCCGTACGCGAGTATCTCCTGGAAGGTTCCCGCCAGTTCGTTCGAGTCATAACGCATGGCGAGCACGGCGTTGGCTCCCACGGCCTCGGCGGCATCTCGTAGTCGGTTCAATGCTTCTTCGCGCGACTCCTGGAGTTGCTTGGTGAGGCCACGCAACTCGCCACCACCCAAGGCCTTGAGCGACGCACCGATCTGCGCACCGACGTTGCGAGTTCGAACAGTAAGACCGTTTATCTCGCCGATCACTTTGGTGATCTTGTAGCCGGGTAAGTCATTGGTCGTCACGATCAACATGATGTCTCCTTCGTTTGAAACCAACTCTACGTTGCTCGTTGCCTTCTTCTACTTTGAACGGGTTCCCGACCTTCTCGGATTTGGCCCCGTGGCCGACCGTTTAAGGTTGGATGACGGAAAGAGCACTATGAAACCCCGAACTTCGGCACACTATCTATTCAGAATCATCTTGACAGCGATACTGGGTGTTTGCGTTATCGCAGTACCAGTGGGCGAGGCTTCAGCAGCGGCATCGTCGAGTCCCGTGAAGGAGATCATCGCGAACGGTTTCGCGAGCGTCAATACAATCCGTGGGTACTTCTTTTGTAGCACTGCCGCGTGCAAGAAGGACAAGTCGGCAGAAGGCAAGAAAGCTACCTTGGCAATGAACTATCTCGAAGGTGAGGCGGTCGCGCTGCAGCCGTCCAAGGCTCCCAGCGCGCAGCGCCCGATCTTGAAGAAATTCGTCGCCGACGTAAAATCACTCGCCAAGGTCTATGCCGTGTACTCGAGCCAGATGACGTCGAATGAAGTTACTCGCAACACGGGAATCTTGTACTACGAGTCAGCCAATGTCGGTTCGGACATCTATCTCATGACCAGCGTCGTCGCGGGGAGCAAAGTCCTCTTCGCCGACTGGGGTGTCGGTGCGGTGGCGGTGCTCTACACGATGCAGATCGAAACCCAAGTGGTGAGTGCGAAGACCTCGGGCGCGGCGACCGACGTCGCGACCAATCTCGATCTCGAACAGGACGCCGCGGCCCTAATCAAGGACGCGAACGGCCCGAACCAGCAGTTCAACGACCTTCTCGTGACCTTCGCGAAAACGCAAACAACCGTGTGCAAGGCGGAGAATGACATCTTGGAAAAGAAGAAGTCGTCGCTCACGAGCGCCAAACTCAAGACTGACATCGCGTCGCTGTCTTCGCAGTTCACGAATATCGTGGATCTCGAGAAGTCGCTGGCAAAATAGACGCGAACAGGAAATGGAGTCACCAGTGGGCAATCAAGCACTGCTCATCATGGACATGCAGAATGGCATCGTTGAGCGCTACGCCGGGAACGTTGAGCCGCTGTTCGACACGCTGAGCGCAGCGCTTGGTGCGGCGAGGGCGAATGGCACGACTGTCGTGTTCGTGCGTGTCGCGTTTCGTGAAGGCGCCCCTGAAGTGAGTTCGAGGAACAAGTCATTCGCCGCACTCGCCGGGTCGCTCTCGATGGATGAGTCGACGCACGCAACACAGATTCACGAGCGCCTCGCTCCTCGGCCCGGCGAGTTGCTGGTCACCAAACGCCGGGTCAGTGCCTTCGCGGGCAGCGACCTTGACGTCGTACTGCGCGCCAACAATATTGATTCACTCGTCCTGAGCGGAATCGCCACGAGCGGCGTCGTCCTGTCGACGCTTCGCCAGGCGGCGGACCTCGACTTTGCCCTCACGGTA
>Ga0302200_10003215_pt1 | contig 13915 bp, 13 predicted proteins | sample II_Bog_N3_1_FD_194585 | JGI IMG/M metagenome (GOLD analysis project Ga0302200, IMG submission 194585) | Peat permafrost microbial communities from Stordalen Mire near Abisko, Sweden - II_Bog_N3_1 | ecosystem: Environmental > Terrestrial > Soil > Wetlands > Peat | place: Sweden: Abisko... | reverse complement strand
AACGGCAATATTTGGGTCGGCGTTGATTCCGAAGATGGGAATGGCCGCCTCGATTTTAATCTACAATACGGGACTGGATAACCAATCGTATCCGTTGGCTCCCGGGAGCACAGATTCCCACTACGCTGTAGTTTCGGCTCCAGCTGGAGTTGAGGCTACACCGTTCGCTCCGTATATAGTTGATACTACAGGGTATCCTGCCCCCGCATGGCTAACCAACAATTCAACGTCGCAATGGATTTCAATTCGGTCTAGTTATACCATCAGCACCCAAGACCCGGTAGGACTTTACGATTATCAAACAACCTTTGATCTAACGGGTTTGGACCCTGCTTCAGCGGTAATTACATTTCGGTTTATCGCTGACAATTTAATTCAGGACGTGCGAATTAATGGCGTGAGTGCTGGATTGAGCCTTCCAAGCCCCACAAGTTTTTCAACCTGGATTGGACCTCTACAAATACCGAGTGGATTCACAACAGGAACGAACACGCTTGATTTCATAGTCGACAATACTTCGCCGGAAGGAGGCAATCCGTCGGGCGTGAGAATCGAAATCTCCGGAGTTGCTAATCCCGCAAGTGCCCCGCCTGCATTTATCCAACAACCGAGCAATCAAGTTGTAAACGCTGGTCAAGGCTTTTCGTTTACTTCACAAACCACCGGGTATCCATCGCCTTCAATGCAATGGCAGTTCTCCACCAACGATTCTGTGTGGGTGAATATCAACGGCGCAACGACTGCCAGCTATTCACTTCCGCATTCTAGCCCGACGAACATCGGGTTTTATCGAGTAATAGCTGCAAATTCAGTCAGCACAAATACAAGTCCGAGTGCATCTTTGACGTTTTTAAACATTTACATGTTTGCCGGTTTGAATGTGTTGGGGCCGATTGGGGCAAACTACAATATTCAATCCACCCCTGCATTAGGACAAATCAACAGTTGGATAACGCTTACCAACATTTCGTTGCCGACGCAGCCGTACATTTATATTGACTACAGTTCGCCTACAAACGCAAAGATGTTTTATCGAGCCGTGCCGGAGTGATCTGTAATTAATCGCCGACGTAAAACCCATAAAGCTATCATGAACAAATTCATCAGCATCGTGTCAATCCCACTGCTAATATTTCCTACAGGTTGCAGCACTGAACGAGCATCTGCATCAGTCAGTGAACGCGCGGCTACAGTATCGGACGTATAAACTGCAGTAGATCCATTTGTTGAAAGTGAGCGAACGATGAAATCCTTTGATATCAACGCCATTGCGTGGCGGGTTTCTGTGGAACCTTGCCTCCGCTGCCAGGGTCTGATTACCGTCCGTCAAAGCCAGAAACCAAATATGTCATCCACTTTTACCAAATTTTGGTCGCGCAATTATCTTGGTCGCAAACCGACCCGTCATCCTGTAGCAATTCTGAATTCGGTGGCCTCGGCACTTTTAAGCTAAAATGACTGGTAGACGCGCTTTCGTTGTCTGAGAAAAGCATAACGGATTAAAAAAACTTGCAAACCAGTGAAGCAGGCAGAAAATCACGAAAACCACCCACGCCGCTCGTGGGCATGAAACCATATGGGAAATGTCAATTGTATTATTCCAAATCATGAAAACTAAACACTCGCACTTGTATATCGGACTGGTTTTGCTCTCCAGCCTCAACCTCATGCTTTCAACCGCCTTTGCCCAAGGCACGGCATTCACCTATCAAGGTCAACTCCAGAACAATGGCGGTCCGGCCAGCGGCACATACGCCCTGACCTTCTCACTGTTCAACACTAATACCAGCGGTGTTGCCATCGTCGTGCCAGTCACAAATAATGCGGTCAACGTCGCTAACGGCCTGTTCACCACCACGATTGATTTCGGCGCGGGTGTATTTACAGGTTCGACCAACTGGCTGCAGATTGGCGTGGCGACAAACGGTACCGGCAGTTTCAGCGCACTAACGCCGCGCCAGCAAATTACACCGACGCCGTACGCCATTTATGCAGAAAGTGCCGGAAACGCGGCCACAGCGACGACAGCCACGACTGCCAGCAGTGCCAATTCCGTTGCCGCCGTGAATATTGCGGGCGTCTTGCCGCTGCCTGATTTGCCCGCCGCCGTTGTGACGAATAATCAAATCAATTTGACATTGAGCGGCAACTTCAATGGTAATGGTGCAGGTTTGACTAATTTTAATTTGACAGGTCCATCAGCAATTTCTTCCTTGGGCAATACGGCGAACGGGTACGAAGCACTCAGTTCTAACACAACTGGCAGCCAAAACACGGCCGACGGATATCAAGCCCTTGAATATAACACTACAGGTTGGTTAAACACAGCAGGTGGTTATCAAGCGCTTCAATATAACACAACAGGCAGCTATGATACCGGCATTGGTAATGGGGCACTCCAATTTAACACAACAGGAGGTTGGAACACGGCCCTCGGCTTCTTTTCGCTTTACCACAACACAACCGGCAGTTACAACACTGGTAACGGAGTCCTTGCCCTTGTGAACAATACGACCGGTTCAGCCAATACAGCAAATGGTTTTGAGGCGTTGAATAATAATATGACTGGTGGCAACAACGTGGCTAACGGTTTCCAAGCGCTACAATTTAATACTAATGGATCGGCGAATGTTGCTAATGGCATTAATGCGCTTCTAGCTAACACGAGTGGCAGTTACAACACGGCAAATGGGGCTTATGCACTATCAGCTAACACCACTGGTGGGCAAAATACAGCCAATGGTTACCAGACCATGATCGCCAACACAACTGGCAATCAAAACACGGCAAATGGTTCAGAAGCACTTGCGAATAATATGACTGGTAATTTTAACGATGCAAACGGAGTCGCCGCACTACAAAGTAATACGAGCGGCACATACAATACAGCCAACGGTTTTTTTGCACTCCAACAAAACACGACTGGCAATCAAAATGTAGCCAACGGCGGCTGGTCACTTTATGCCAACACAACCGGCAGCGTCAACACCGCCAACGGCCAAGATGCACTTCACAATAACACAACTGGAAATCAAAATACAGCTGATGGCGATTCAGCACTCAATAATAACACAACCGGTGGCGCCAATGTTGCTTTGGGTTATCAGGCGGGGTACAACATTACTACCGGCAGCAGTAACATTGACATCGGCAACCTTGGCTTGGCGTCGGATACGAACATCATTCGCATCGGCTCCGGACAGACACAGGCGTTCATTGCCGGCGTCATTACAGGCAATGGTGCTGGGTTGACGAACGTGAGTATTACTGGACCATCTGCATTTTCCGCATCGGGAAATGCGGCAAACGGCTATCAAGCACTTCAAACCGACACGACCGGCATTGACAACTCGGCCAATGGCTATCAGTCGCTTTACAACAACACGACTGGCAGTTATAACACGGCAAATGGTTACGCATCACTTTATTTTAACACGTTTGGCATTAACAATTCATCCAGCGGATCTGGGGCGATGTATTCCAACACGTCTGGTAGTCAAAACACGGCTAACGGCGTCAACGCCCTTCATTTTAATACGACCGGTAGCTACAACATCGCTGAAGGTTATTTGGCGGGGCAAAATATTATCACGGGCAGTTCCAACATTGACATCGGCAACCTTGGCTTGGCGTCGGATACGAACATCATTCGCATCGGCTCCGGACAGACACAGGCGTTCATTGCCGGCCAGATCATCGGTGATGGAAGCGGTTTGACAAACATTAATGTTGGACAGTTGCCGAGTGTGGTGCTGACGAATAATTCGAGCGGTGCGGTTTTGAATGGTACCTTCACCGGTGATGGAAGCGGTTTAGGAAACTTGAGCGCTTATCAATTGTCCAGCGGCACGATTTCGGATACGTTGCTGTCGCCGAACGTAGCATTGCTGGGTGCCAGCCAGACTTTCCAAGGTCAGAACATTTTCAATTCCAATGTTGGTATCGGGAATGCCAACCCCACCAACAAGCTGGTGGTGGTTAATGCGCGCTGCGATGGCAGCAGTTGGATCAACGCCTCGGACCGCAATCTTAAGCAGGGCTTTGCCAGTGTGGACGCACAGGCGGTGCTGGCCCGTGTCATTGCCATGCCGGTGCAGACATGGAGCTACAAGGCACAGCCGGAGCAGAAACATCTGGGGCCGGTGGCGCAGGATTTCCATGCCGCTTTCGGCCTCGGTCAGGACGACACTAGCATTTCCACCGTGGATGAGGGCGGCGTGGCGCTGGCCGCCATCCAAGGTTTGAACCAAAAGCTGAATGAGAAGAACGCGGAGATTGAAGCCTTGAAACAAAGCGTAAGCGAGTTGAAACAGATGGTGCAAACGCTCGTGGGGAAAAAATGAAGCAATCATGAAAACAAAAGCATTGAAAGTCGAATTCGGCGGAGGGAGGGCTCGGAGCATCTTGGAGTGTGACAGTCCTATATTGCATTTGAATGGTAGCACAGATGCCGCCTGTCAAAGCGTCAGAGGACTGGTGCAGTCCAAAACCTGGCGAATTTTAGGCACGGTGCTGATATTTCTCGCCATCACAATTTCTGTTCGCGCCCAGAGCTACTCAGTTGACTGGTATAAAATCTCCGGCGGCGGTGGCACCACAGGTGTGCCAAACTGGGCGTCACCCCGGAAATCGTCAGGACCGCGATGGGAATGCCGCCGGGCGGGATCAACTTGCCGGTGACGTTGTAAACCAGGTCGTATTCGTCGCCGGCGGGATAATAATCGCCCAGCAACTGGACGCGCACGTTCGTGCCCTGGGGTGAATTTTCAGACGATGGCGAGCAAGGTCTGTCCCGGCCTGTACTTTGCCGGCGAACTGCTGGACGTCGACGGCGTGACCGGCGGTTTTAATTTTCAGGCTGCAGCAGAAGCAGTACGCCGGCCATGATGAATTGCGCCTGGAACGAACAACAGTCGTCCGGTGCCGCCGGCGAATCCACTTGTCAACGCCGCGGCGGCGATGGTGGCGACGGAGGCGACATCGTAATGTTTCCGCCTAAGATATATCAGCCTCCGCCAGCTGCGCTGGTGGCCTCGTGCAGCCGCGGCGCAGTGGCCATCAGTGAAGCCGGCGGTTGTGCGCGTACCGACGCCGGCGGAATTTTCCGAGATGACGCCGTCCTTCAGAGGATTCTTTTTCATAAATAAGAAATTATCGCGCGTGATTGGTTTGATCGTTGTGCGAAGCTTTCATTTCCCGTGTGCCGCGATCCTCGCGCACATCGCGGGATTTCGAGAAAATGTTATCGCGCTTTTTAGACTTCGGATGCGGGAGGACCTTTGCTTGATTGGGTCGGGTATCATGCATGGCTTGCGGAAAAACCGGGCTTGGTGACGTGACCGCAAGTTTAGTGGGTTGATCGTTCATATATTTTAATTTGTTTTGAGTTGGAAATGTTTTACGTCCGATTGTGAAAACCGTGGACCCGCGTAAGATTGCGTTCCGCGATCAAATCCGCCTCAGCCTTCAGCCAATGCTGCACCTCGTGACCAGGCTGCGAACCTTGATTCACAAAAGTAAAGTAAGCCTTCCGGGCCAATTCATCAGTTGATGGGGAAAAATTGATTTCGTTGGCGTCCATGCCCACACTCGAAGTTGGCTGGGGGGCAATGACTGCTGATTGGGTTTTGGATAGTTTATGGTGTTTCATAGAGCGATAGATGCTTAATGTTCGTATTTGAAAAGAGATGAACCCGGATGCATTTGGGATTCACGTTCGACTCCTCCGTACAATTGCGCCTCGGCCTCCTGCCATGCCTCAACGTGACTTCCTCCAAACCATTTTGCGGCGCGGCAATCGTTTTCTGAAACGGTTCCGCCAACGCATTGCCCAATCACTTTCAATCGAAACAACTAAAAGGAGCAGCCATGAAATCAAGTCAACCGAACAACGAAAATCCGTCCAGCACATCAGCGTCTAGCCCGCGCGACAATCCCTGCCTCGGCAATGATCCCACCGTCGCCGCGCTCGATGTGTTTGCCGATAACGGCATCAGCTATCTGCTGCCTTACGCACAATTCTTGTATGCGGAAAGGATTTCCAACCCGGCATTGGAAAAGCCGATCTCCAGCCATTCGTGCGGCACGCCATCGACACTTTCGGTTTTGACCGACCGGACGAACGGCGCAGTGCGGGCAGATTGGCACCCTGGCCGGGGCCATGACCTTGATCTAGTTCGAGTTTGATTTCCTTTTCCACCGGGTTCAAAACGAATTCAGGAAAGTTGAAATTATCAAAGCGGCGATGGCGGTGAAACAGTTTGATGCGGGGGCGGGAATGGCAAAGACGAAACCGGCCAATGGAAACTGCTTCGAGCCCACGGTATGCGGGTTTCGGCGTTCACACAACAGCCGTTTAAAATTCGCCAGAGACTCGACCGAATCGGCGGCGGGTATCATCATTGGCATTGAGCAAAATACATCAAAGCCTTGACTTGTACCGAATTCCAATATTTTGCCATCACTCAAGCTTAATATCCCTCACCCACATCAAAATCGCCGTCTTGTGATGAACTGTGAATCCTTGGGACAGTTCGCCAGTCACCATCACCCTCTTGCCTAAAAACTGTTTGTAAGCGTTGTAGTTGGCATTGAGGTAAACGTCCAGATTCAACTGCATTTCGCTCACATTCAATTGAGGGGTGTTTTCATCAGGAACTGGATATTCTGGGTCTTCAGCTACATTCACAGGTTCACGCAGCTCGAGAACCCAACAATCTTCACGTTCATCACCATTTGCCACTGATTTGTAGTTGGGTTGGCCTGGGAAAATCTGGTCCTGAATCGTGCCCTCCAGTTCCACAATATTAGGCGAACATTTCAGGAATTGATTCGTTGCAACCCATTTCGGCTTTTGATCAGGCTCGTTCTTCGTAACCATTGCAGTATAGCTCCCTCCCAAAGTTCCCCCAGTATGCCAGCCAATTTCTATCAAAGCATCCTCGTTTCCATCACCGTCCCAATCACCCCGGGCCAATTCCGTGATGTAGTATTCGATTTCAAACTCAGAGTCGTAAAATGAAAGGGTGTTGTTCTTTAGCTCAATCTTGGTGATGTGAATGGGGGCAAAGAATTTAGTGTAGTCTTTCAACGTCTTTCCTCTTTCCGAATCTAGTTTCAGGATCTTTTCATACTTGTCCGACACATCTCCTTCCTGGGTGTCGAGGCTGCTTCCCAATATTGAGACCGGCAATTCCAACAAATATCCCTTGTTCAAATACGAGTGCTGGGACGGTCTAGCTCTGGCCATGAAATCAAGCGTATCAGCACAAGAATTCACCCACTGATATTTTGCCCTCCCAAAACCTGTCTCGTCACTGCACTTGTTTTGGACTTTGGCTTTGAAGTCTTTGACCGTCTCGCAATGAATCCGGTTTGTGGTTTGGTCTGATACTATCCAATCATAGTCGGCCTGGTCTGCGTTCTCTTCTCCTAGATAAACCTTCTCGTTCATGAGGTTGCTGGCCCCTTCCAAACTATTGATGTCGGAAACGGTGAAATCGGCGAATCTAAGGGGTTCGATAAGGCTGGGAGGTATGGGACTGGTTTGGGCATTGTCGGATGTGGTTTTGCATCCCGTCAACACCAGTCCGAAGAGCAGGAAAACTACGCTAAATCTGGATTCAAAGAGTTTCATAGAGTTATTTTGTCCAAGTCTAGTTTTCAGCCTCAAAACCTAATTCCTTGTAGCCGGCACTGACTGAAAACTGGCCTTTTTGATGTCGTGGTAGTACGGGCTGGTCTGCAATTGTTCGTTGAAATCCTTCCAAAACAAGTCTTTGCCAGAAAGATTTCCAGGCCAGCTCAAATCACACAGTATTTTAGCGGAAGCCATGTTCCCGCTATAAATCAGATCCAGCATCTTTCCCCACAGTTTAGGAGGGGCTGTCCATTTATCATCATCATCGTTTTTGGGAGCGGCGGGGAATTCAGACCTAAACCCAGCAGCCATTTTCTAAAGCTCCTGTTTTGAAGGCGCCGGTTTTTTCATCTGCTCGAGGTCAGGCAAATATCGGCCGTTTCGATACCGCAAAATGACGGGTGGATGCTGTGAATCAGCCCCACAACAATGCCAATAATCGAACGTCAATTCATCGTAGGTTATGAGATCAAAAACACCGTCACCCCTCAAATCCTTGAATTCCCCGCCACCTGAGTCTTGGATCTTGGCCTTGAACTTGAAGGTGTCTGCTATTTGAAAAACATAATAATCACACAGCGAATTGTTCCCACCATCGAGGTCTGATACTATCAGATTCGGCTGTTTATCTCCCAAAATGCTCTGCCCAATCTTCACTGGATTATGGTAAAACTGATCATCTTCTATAGACGATCCGACCTTAAAAATGTCGCCTTTTTCAAAAAAGACCTGGATGTTTGAGCGGAGGATTTCAAAACAGCCATTAGGCACCCTTTTCGTAGATGTGCAGGTCAAATGGCACGTAGTTTCGCCGCAGCGCCTCAGCGAAACGCATCGCGTTTTCCATCGGCACCGATTGATCCTCGAACGTCGTCCACAAAAAACACGGTGGCGTATTTGACGTCACTTGCAGTTCGTTGGAAAGCAACCTTACCAGTTCTGGCGTCGCGTTTGTGCCGGGTAAGCAGGCATTCCGAGGAGTCCACATCGTGGCGCGGCCCCAGATAAACCGGCTGATACAAGGCATGGCTCTCCCGGTGGGCATACAGGTAACGCACCTCGACCACCTGGCACACCTCCGGGATCTGGCGCGGGGGCATTGCGCGGTTCTGCGTGGACTTCGGTCGCGTGAATTCCAAATATGACTGAGGTAGCTCCGCCCGGCTTCGGCTGCCGGAATTGACCGTTGAGCCGCATGGCGGCGACGCCCCTGTTTCACGTTAGAAACGCGGAGAAATACATCACACGCGCCCGCCGGATTTAACTGGAGTATGTACTGCGCATGATCAAGGGACGATTGAAGACGGGCAAGCGAATTTTAAAGGCAATATTGCAGTTGAATATGGCCTATAATTTACGGTGTTTTTTTGACCTCAGACTTTGCCTTTTCAATCCATGGTTGCAAGAGATGCTGGGCAGAAGAATCGTGTTGAATAGCCTTTTCAAATGAATCAACTGCTTTTTGATAATTGCCCTCAATGAAATTAATCATCCCTTGAGATTCGGCTGCTTTAATAGAATTCACGCCTTCATAATCAGCAGATTTTTTAAAGTCTTCAAGTGCTGCGGAAACATCGCCCTTTTTAAACAATGCCCAACCGCGAGTATTGTAATTGTGACCATTTTGTGGATCCAATTGGATAGCGTGGCTTGCATCATTGATGGCATTGTCGAAATCATTTTTCAGAAATTCGGACCAGCCACGATTATTGTAGGCTTTAGTATAATTCGGTTTAAGCCTGATGGCCTTGGTGTAGTCGGCAATTGCGTCGTCGTAGTTTCCCTTTGAATTCTTCGCCATGCCACGATTGTAATATGCTTCTGCTAAGTTTGGCTTTAAAACAAGTGTCTTGTCATAATCAGTGATGGCACCGTCAAAATCTCCTTTGCGATACTTCGTAGAACCTCGACTATAAAACGCAACAACATCATCTGGTTTCAATTCGATTGTCTTGTCGAAATCAGCAATGGCACCATCTAAATCACCCTTAATTCGTTTTGCGAGTCCTCTGTTGTAAAAAGCAAGTGAATCATTAGGTTTTAACGCGATTGCTGAGTTGTAATCGGAAATAGCACCATCCAAATCACCTTTATCCTTTTTTATCTGGCCGCGATTGTAAAAGGCATCTTCATCAGTGGGTTTTAGTTTAATGACCTTGTTGCAGTCTTCCAATGCGCCATTCAAATCCCCCTTAGTTTTTAATGCAATGCTCCGGTCAATGAATGCTTGAATATTATCCGGTTTCAATTCGATTGCTTTATTGAAATCAGTGATGGCGCCGTCCAAATCACCTTTTCGATATTTAATGTATCCACGATTGTAGTAGGCTGAAACGTAATTTGTTTTTAAATCGATGGCTTTTGTGTAGTCGGACAAAGCGCCAACCGAGTCACCCTTTTCAAACTTTGAAGCGGCTCGATTATAGTAAGACTTTGCATCCTCCGGCTGAATTTCTAGTGCTTTTGTATAATCTTGAATGGCGCCGTCGATGTCACCTTTGGCTCCCTTTACATTGCCTCGATTGCCGTATGCATTCCCATAATCTGGACTTAATTCTATGGCTTTGTTGCAGTCTTCTAATGCTTTATTTAAATCGCCTTTATCATATTCCACAGCAGCACGGTTATTAAAAGCAGTCGCATCATCTGGTTTCAAAGAAATCGCTTTTGTGTAATCTTGAATAGCGCCATCAAGATTGCCGTTTTTGTATTTAACGTCGCCGTCATCAACATAACCGCAAAAGGCTCGGTTGGTTAAGACTAATAAAATCGAAATGAACAGAAATGTATTTCCCATTTTGAATTAGGATTTAAGTATTTTATTCATTCAATAGGAATTGTTGGCATTTAGCAAAACTGTTAAACTTGAATTTCATTACGCTGTGGCAAACTAAAGTGAATGTTGAACAAATTGAGAACCATAGCGCAATCGAATTCTGGCACGCTACCGCCGTCCGTAAAATCAAATGGCCACACCGAATAACGATAATTCTAGCCGGTTGGATAGGAGCGATTGTCTCAAATAGACTTCGAGCCGACTGTGTGTTTAAAATCCTGCCGCCCGGCACCATCACCATCGGTTTGCTCGCCGGCGCTGCCTGTTGTGCTGCTGATGGATTGTTTGTGGGCATGGCCAAATCATAAATGGCCCGCAACGGACGAGGCAATCGAATTTGGAAGCTGATATTTGCCTGGATGTCATTGCCCTCTCAGCCTGAAGTTCGCCATGCCAAATCAAGCCGGTATTATCCAGGGTTCCAACCGGGGCAGTTGTTGAAAACGGGGCGGCTGGGCGGCAGCCAATGATTCCTGGTCGGGATTAAACTGGCCGATTGATCAATGGGCTGACGGAGCTGCGGTCGGTGTGTTCAAGTATTCGACGACATCAGCCTCTACAGTGACCTTGGGCACGGAAAACAAGATGAGGTAAACCGTCGATTTGCTATAAGTGGTATTTGCCAAAGTGGCGGATTTGCCTTCCAAGGACTGTCCCAAATGCCGATAAAGATCGGCCCGGGCATCGGTTTCATTGGCGCCAGCAAACGGAATGATCCCTAAAAGCCGAAACCCATGACTGGTGCCAACGACACCTGCCTTGATCACCCGAAAGTTGTTTTGACTTAAGTTGACGGCGGTCTGGGTGGAAGGGGAACTTACTTCGGTTGTGTTCGAAGCACAGCCGGCAAAAAGAACCGCTGCACCGGCCAAGCCCACAACCATAAGCAATTGCAACATTTTCATATTTATCTTGGATTTCCCATTTGGTTTGTTACCCACGACCAGCGTGGGTTCTTTTTCTTTATTTTGCTCATTTTCTTCCTGCCCCCCAGATTTGCAAGACATTTTTGGGTTCAATCAGCACCTCGTTCCCTACCCCCCATCCAGATTCCTCTGCTTTTGTGGGATAATATAAGGGTGACGGTCTAGCCTACGCCAAGACCACCACATCACCCCGATCCAGCCCTGTCCAAAAAACGGGGCTTCTTCGTCTCCACACCCCCTAAAAAAGGAATTCTATGTCTCCACAAGCCGGTTTTGTATTAAAAGATGAAATCTGTCCACGTCTAGTCTCCGCCATCCCCAACTCCGTCCTTTGTGTCGGTTCAGAAGATCATAAAGAACTGATTCAGGACGGGATCACTATGGCTGCAAGAATGTTGGATCGGGTCGAAAGCCAGGGAAAGCTGGGCACAATTACAGCCTCCAACATCGCCTACTACACGATTCAGCACCTTAAGACTGGGAGAAGAGGGAATGGGTCGAGTAGTGTTGATGTGCTCGGATCTTCAACTCAACTCAACGGATCGGCCAGACTCAATTCGTTGCAGGAAGTCGTGTCAGAAAGTGAGTCTGGCGATGAAATCTTCGAGCTTCAAGACGTGATTTCAAGCGATAGTGAAGACCCGGCGATACAGGCTAGTCGAAAAATGGACTGGGATTCGTTCATGTCTAGTCTCAGCAAAATCGAACTGATGGTAGTGGAATGTTTGAGCTCTGGAAAAACACTCAGGGAAGCTGGTCGGAGTGTGGGCAGGTCTGATTCTTCGATGCAAGGTTATCGTAAGAAACTAGCCTTGAAAATCATCGAGTTCATGGGCGTCGATATCCTCAAAGACATTGCTCAATTGCCGGGTTGGAAGATCGGCCTGAACTGCGAACGTGATTGGCTAGCTTGTAGAGCTGACCGGAGGAAATAAGGCTGGGGAGTTAAGCCTTGAAATGAAAGGAACTCAATGTATGAAAAAGAGGTTAACAAGATTATCAGATATGCAGTCGTCGTCATCATCATTTACTACATCGTCCAAGCCTTCATCCCGTACATTATCGTTGCAGTGGTCGGGCTGGTGGTTTGGCGGGTGTATTCAGTGACTAGAAAAGATTGAGACTGGATTTGAAGTCTAGCTAGCGCAGTCAACAAACCGTAAATACAAATCAACCAGAACTAGGCGCAAAGCTTAAACAGTCTGCGCCTTTTTCATTTCAACTAAAGGAGAAGTATGGCTCACAATCTGTTAATTCAAAATGGTCAGGCTTCAATGTTTTATATCGAAGAAACTCCCTGGCACAATCTCGGAACCAAACTCGACAAACCAGCTACGGCCCAAGAAGCGATTGAGGCCGCTAAACTAGACTGGCCCGTCATCAAGTTGCCTTTGTCTGCCGGATCCAAACACATTCCAGTACCAGACAAATTCGCTATTGTCCGTAAAACTGGTCAACTCGTTCAGAAATCCGATCCTGTACTGGGTGTGGTTGGCAAAGACTACACACCTCTGCAAAACAGGGACGCATTCAGATTCTTTGATCCGATTGTTGGCCAGAGCGCAGCGGTTTATCACACTGCCGGCGCTTTAGGTCTGGGTGAGCGGGTGTGGATTCTGGCCAAACTCCCCGGTCAAATTAGGGTAGCAAAAGATGACATCAGTGAAAAATATCTGCTTTTGAGCAATTCACACGACGGCAAATCTAGTGTTCAGATCAAATTCACGCCGGTTAGAGTAGTCTGCCAAAACACGCTGACCATCGCTTTAGGTGATGGACAGGCCTATCGGGTCATCCACCACGCCGACATCCGCTCTAAACTCGAAAGCGCTCATCAAATGCTCGGTCTGATCAATGAGCGGTTTGTAGGGATGGAGGAGACGTTTCAAGCTATGTCTAGGGTTAAAATGGATTCTAATCGGCTCAGAGAATATCTGGCCAATGTTTATCCCGAAGTCAAAGAGGTAGAAAAGATGGAGGTGGTGAAGCGGGATCGTGGTTGGAGTGAATATTTCTTTGATCAAGGTAGGGGGAATAGACTGCCTGGTGTAGCTGGTTCACTGTGGGCTGCGTTCAATGGCGTGACGGAATGGCAGGATCACAGGAAATCGAGGCAAAATGAGAACCAGCGTCTTCATTCAGCATGGTTTGGGGGATCGTATCAGACCAAGGCCAGAGCTTATAGTTTAGCTTGTGAGAAGATGCTGGTGTGGAATTGACGGATTGCAGTTTACACGAGGCTCTTTTCGGAGAGCCTTTTTTTTAGTTAGCTAATTCAACGGCTGCGCATCTTTGAGAGTAGACGGAGCAATTCCAAATACAGCCAAACCAAGGTTACTAGCAAAGCCATTCCGCAATACCATTCCATGTAGCGTGGACTTTTGCTTTGAATCCGGTCTTCGATGATCCTAAAATCGACGAGGAGATTGGCCGATGCGATACCGACAACTACCAAGCTCAGAATAATTCCAACCTTGCCGGATTCGTGAATGTAAGGCATCCGCACCCCAAACA
>Ga0302200_10003214_pt1 | contig 13916 bp, 12 predicted proteins | sample II_Bog_N3_1_FD_194585 | JGI IMG/M metagenome (GOLD analysis project Ga0302200, IMG submission 194585) | Peat permafrost microbial communities from Stordalen Mire near Abisko, Sweden - II_Bog_N3_1 | ecosystem: Environmental > Terrestrial > Soil > Wetlands > Peat | place: Sweden: Abisko... | reverse complement strand
TGAATAGGTTGGGTCGCCCTGCTCGCGCGTAGAGAGCCTTGGCTGCCGCGAGAGTTCTGGATGTGTCGTGCGCAAGAAGAGGAGAGACCTCCAGAGATACCCATCCATCGACCATGTTTGTGAGTGTGTGGATAGACAGGAAAAGGTCAGCCGCCTGGCTGAGGTCTTCGATCGCCATGTCGAAGAATATCTCTTCCGGAGTCTTGCCTTTCTCAATGCCTTGATGGATCGCCTCATCGTAATCACGACTGTTCCTGATCGCTTGGTCGAAGATGGTGGGATTCGAGGTAAGGCCAGTGACTGAATACTCATTTATGTAGGATTTAAGCGTGCCGCTGTTGACCATGCCACGCGTAATATTGTCGAGCCAAAGGCTCTGTCCCAATTCGTGCAGTTTCTTGGTAGATTTCATGTGCTCTCTCCAGTAAAGCGGGCAGTTTGGAGGATGTCTCGCTATCGTAGGCAAGCTGCTGAGGATTCGTTTGTGTCATTACGAATACACCCGTTAGCAAGCCGAACAGAGGAAAGCAATACGAAATGAGGAAGTAGCTTGACATGAGTCTGAGCCTCGGATGAATCGCGCGGCCCTCAGAACAGGCAGGCCAGTTCGACATCACCGTCTCCACTCTCGCACTCTGGACGCTTTGAGTCTGAGCATTCCAGCACACCGCCCATCGAGCGATCGAGATGGACATAGGGTTCTGGAGGCCTTGATCTAACTGTGTGCTTCATGTCTTTATCTTGGCCAGATCGTTCTCGACCATCAAAGAGCGAGCCGTCCAGGTGCCTGAGCGCCTCATATCCCGGCCGATGCCAGGCGCGGCATTGAACCGCCTTTGCATGTAAGCGGGCCGACGGCATTTTGGTTTTATGCGCCACGCAGGAATCCTTCGGTCGCAGCAAACCGTTGAAGTGAACTCTGATGATCGAACGCCAATTCCATGGTGAGCGCGTCGCTGAGGGTGTGCCAAGCGACAGCTTGAACGTCGTCCGAAGCTACAGCTGCGAGTCTGGACGCGAGTCGGGTCGACCAGACGGTATCGATAATCTGGCCACGTGGGTCGCGCTTGGGGTCCGATTGGACGGTGACGAGCTTCATGGAACCGGGTGGAACTTCAAGGCGAGTCTCTTCCTTGAGTTCGCGCGCGGCGCATTGTTCAAGAGATTCGCCGCCGGGATCAAGGAAGCCACCAACGAGGCCCCAAGCATTAGCGAAGGCCTGCGACTTTCCTCCCCTCTGGCCAAGCAACACGAAGACTATGGCGTTCGTGAGGCAGAAAGGGATTACTGAACTTGTGATGCCGTCGATGGTCTTATATGTCATGAAAGTCCTCTGGGACTGGCCTGTCTGCTTTGTGGATATGCTCTATGGCAGCTATCGAAGTGGCCTCGCCGATGCTTGTTAGCCTTTCGCGCTCGACCGCTCTTTTCTACAACACCATCTTTGTAAGTAAGTGAATCTTCGCTCATGCCGTGGCGCGACAGAAAGCGCTTGGCTGGAGGATGAGGGTGGCCTCTTGATGGATTCCGACCTCGAGTGAGTCTAACGCGACTGTATTTCTTGCGTGGCGCCAGCCCACAGCGTCATCAGACAATCGACAGCCCACCCCGATACGCAATGGGTGGGATTGGAAAAGGGGGTGGTATGGAGGTTTTCAGGCGTGGATTCGTCGATGCCGAGTGTTTCCTTGATGAAGGCGACGATCACCCGCAAGTCATAGATGGGTTCGTAGATCGGGATCATGGGCTTTTCAATCCAGTAAGACCCCATACGGCCATCTTAGCGGTGCGGACGAAAACAAAGCCTGTTTGTAAATTTGTAAACTGAAGCTGCTCTGGCAAAGAGGTCTTGGTTGTCGCGAGGTGACTGGTTGCCGTGGGACCGTAAATCGGACAATAAAAGGAGTTTGATGGCTTGGTCGCGCGTCAGGGGTGCCCTGCTGTAGCTTGCAGAGCTCACCCCCTGCCGCCGGCACGAGTGATGGGAATTATGCCGGCATCAGATCGGCAACCCAGTAGCCATCCCGATCGTAATAGCCGTAAAGGCCCGTCTCATATTCGCGCGTGACCGCACCGTCATCAACATACTCAGGTGAATTCTTGATCTTTTCACGCGACAGGTCGACAACAACCTCCCGCTTATCCCAGCTCACACTCGCAATCCATTGCGGTGAAACCAGGATCTTCTTCCCAGGCCAGAAGTTGGTTGTCGCGACAACTAGATAACGAATTGCCCATGTCTCCTCATCAATGATGAAGTCTTCGACGTGGCCGATTTCGCCGTCCGATGCGAGGATATGGTAGCCCTTGACCTCGTGGGTGCTACGAAGATGACGGTCCCAAGGTGTGCTGGTCAGTTCCGAGCCTACCCACTTGCTGCGGTTCCGCTCCAGATACGGATAGTATCCCCACGTATAGGGCCCGTACCAATAAGCTGGATATCCATAGTAGTTGTAATAGGAGTCCTCAAACTGCTGTGACACCGGCGCGTCCGTATCGATTGAGGGACTGTTTTCGATTTGTTTTTTCGTGAGAGTGAGCGAGACTGTTTCGTGGACAGGGTCGATTAAGCTCACGGAATAGGGCGAAAGCAAGACTTTCCTGTCGCTAAGCCAGCCGCCCGTTTTGGCTACCAGGTAACGAATCGACCAATAGTGATCGTCAAAATAGAACTCACGGGCAGATCCGATGGTCCCGTCTGTGCTATCAAGTTGATAGCCTTTCAGCTCTTCCGCTTTAATTAACATCAAGTCTCCTTGGTGAAGCTCTACAGCGTGCTTCTCCGGGTGCTAACTGCTTGGGGCAACGCCTACATGAGAACTTCCATAGACGACACATTACTCTTAGGACAATCCTTGCAGCTGTGCTCTTCTATACAGGCAGATGCAATGTGCTTCATCTCGACGTCTGAGAATAAAGGGATTGGCTACTCGCGAAGCGAGAGGTAATGAGGCATTGTTCATCCCGGATGCTGTCACCGGTCAATCGGTCTGCTTTCCTCGCTCAAGCTTGGTGGCATCGTAGCCCTTGGCCGCTAGGCGACCCGCAATTTCTGCATAGAGCTTGTCGTCCATCTCCGCTGTGCGGCTCAGAATCCATAGGTACTTGCGACTCGGCTCGCCGACGACGGCGTACTCGTAATTCGGGCTCAAGTCGATAATCCAATAGTCGCCAAAGAACGGCCAGAAGAATGTCACTTTAATTTTCGAGCGGTTCTTCTGGTCAACAACCTTAGCCCAGCCGTGCGATTGGGTAAGCTTGCCCTCGCGAGTTGTGCAGGAATTTACTACGCTAATCTTGCCGTCAGAACGGAGGGTATAGCTCGCCGTGACGTTGCTGCTGCACCTGCGCTCGAAGCGATTGGGGTACCTTGCAATTTCATACCACCGACCCGTGTAGCGGCTCAGGTCTACGTTCGGGACGGATTCAAGAGGAACTTCGCCAGATCCGGCCCGAACGAGACAAAACACCCCGGCCAAAGCGAGGCCAGAATAGATAAGCTTTCGTGAATTCATCAGGAATCTCCACAGTCTTGTGCTATCGGTCTGAATTCGCCCTTGAAGTAACCATACAGCGGCTCTAACTCATCCTTGTTCCAAAGAGAGCCCCGACACCCGCCGTAGCGGCCATTGCCAATGCACCCCAAAACATCACGCGCAGAGCTCCAGTCAACACTGGTGCGCCTCCCACTTGCGCTGCAACCGCTCCGAGTGCTGCAAGGCAGAACAGAGAGACGATCGCGACCAGAGGCAACAAGAGACTTTGCGGCGAAAAACTGACCATAAGTAGCGGCACGATCGCCCCAGCGGCAAAGCTAGCTGCGGACGCGAGAGCTGCCTGAATGGGGCGAGCAGTTAGGGCATCTGTGATGCCGAGCTCGTCACGGGCATGGGCCTGCAAGGCGTTGTGTGCCATCAACTGTTGGGCAACCTGCGTTGCGAGAGATCGATCTAAACCTCGGCCTACATAGATGTCTGCCAATTCTTCGTGCTCGCCCGCAGGGTCTACCGACAGCTCTTGCCCCTCACGCTTCAAGTCAGCGTTTTCCGTGTCGGCCTGGGAGTGGACGGAGACATATTCGCCTGCGGCCATCGACATTGAGCCTGCAACCAAGCCTGCAGTGCCGGCAATAAGAATGCTGCCATGCGTCCCGTGCGCTGTCGCCACCCCAAGCACAAGACTTGCGGTCGAGAGCAGGCCGTCGTTTGCTCCCAAAACTGCCGCGCGTAACCAGCCAACCCTTTGCGTACGATGATGCTCAACTTGACGTCTATGCATGGCCTAGTGATCCGTTCAGAGAAACTAATTGGGCAAGTCGAGAAACGATCGTATATAGCGGTCGTTCGAGTGAACTAAGTCAAGTGTCGAGCCATCGAAGAGGAACTTCCCGTTGTTCAGTACTAGAAAGGTTGTGTTCTTGTCTTCCTGGCCGTCGGGCAGCCTGATGAGCTTCCCTGAGCCCTGATCGAAGCGGTGGGTGGGACATAAGAATGCATCTTGCAGGCGCTCAGTGATGAGAAGGGAACTGGAGCCGCGAACATCTCTCTGCTTGATGACAAGTTCCATAATGGTTTCGGAAGTTACGGGGTCTAGTCCGCCAGTCGGAGAGTCATAGAGAAGCAGGTCGGGTTTGCCGATGATGGCGCGAGCAACGGCCATTCGGCGCTGCATTCCTCCCGATAGTTCAGGTGGAACGCATTAATCTTGTCCTCCAAATCAACAAAGCGCAGCACATCCAGCACGCGACTCTCGATCTCCTGCTGGGGGATTTTGTTTTCAATGAGCTGATACGCAACGTTGCCCCGAACAGACAGAGAGTCAAATAGAGCTCCGTCTTGAAACACAATTCCTACGTTTTGTCGTAGGGCGAACAGCTCAGCTTGTTGTAGGGAGGCCAGGTCTTTGCCGAAGACACGAACTGTACCGTCATCTGGCGTTAGTAAACCATCAGTTAACTTAAGAAGAACGCTCTTCCCGGACCCGCTTGGGCCTAAGAGAATTTTTGTCTCGCCGCGGTTGATCTTGAATGAGATGTCGTCCAACACAGTATGGCCGCCCGAGCCAAACGAGACATGTATGAACTCTACGATTGGCTTGTCCGCATGGTCGTTTCGCCACTTCTCAGCATCCACTACTGGCGAGAGGTTCATATACCTTAGCCTTCAGCATCCTGTTATCCAAGTGAAACGTTGAGGATTGCAGCTTCTCTGCTGGGCGATGATCTGCATGTTGCTGAAACCCATTAAAAATAGGATGTCACTGTGGATCTCGTCTTGCTGTGCAATCCGACACAGATCGAAGGCAGGGGCATGGATGACACTTGAATCCTATGCAGCCAGTCGCAACTGGGCTTGAACCAGTGGATCGGAGGCTAGCTGTTTTTCAGAGTGGTAGCGGAATACCGGGAGCAAAAATGTCAACGCAAAGTACAGAAACACTCTTCACTCCATACAAGCTGGGAGAACTGGAGCTGCCGAACCGGATTGTGATGGCTCCTCTTACCAGAAGCCATGCAACAGAGGATGGTGTTCCCACCCCATTAATGGCCGAATACTATGCTCAACGGTCGACCGCCGGGCTGATCATTTCTGAAGCTACGCAGATCTGTGCCGAGGGCCGCGGATATGAGGGAACTCCTGGGATTTACACAGATGCGCAAGTAGCAGGCTGGGAGCTAGTAACTCATGCCGTCCATACCTGCGGCGGTAAGACCTTTCTTCAGTTGTGGCACGTCGGCCGTATTTCGCACACTTCATTGCAGCCACGCGGACAAAAACCTGTGGCACCGTCAGCCATCAGAGCAAACGCACAGACTTTTGTCGATGGCGGGTTCACCAATGTCTCTGAGCCACGTGCGCTTCGAGTAGATGAGATTCCAGAGATCGTTGAGGCATACGTGACGGCGACGCGAGATGCGTTGGCGGCTGGATTCGATGGAGTTGAAGTGCACGCCGCCAACGGCTACCTCATTGACCAGTTCTTGCATGATGGATCGAACAAGAGGACCGACGCATACGGTGGATCGATCGAGAACCGCGCTCGCTTTCTCACCGAGGTTATGCAGGCGGTTATCGAGGAGGCTAGCGAAGATTGTGTCGGAGTGCGAATTTCCCCCGCAAGCACCGTCAACGATGTCCAGGACAGTGATCCGAAGAGGCTGTTCGACCATGTGGTGGAAGTGCTTGACCAGCTTAAGCCGGTCTATCTCCATGTAATCGAAGGGCAGACAGACGGCCCGAGAGATTTTGATCCCAGTGTCGATTTCACTGCTCTTCGGCGAAAGTTCCACGGAGCGTACATGGCAAACAACGGATATACTCTCGCGCTCGCCAATCAGAGCATCGCGGAGGGCAAAGTCGACCTGGTCGCGTTTGGAAGACCCTTTATTGCAAATCCAGATCTGGTGGAACGCTTTCGTGTGAATGCGCCTCTCAGCTCCTTCGATCCTGCAACGCTCTACGGTGGTGGCGCACAAGGTTACACTGACTACTCGGTGATGGAGGATGTGAGTCGTGCGGTCTCACAGTCCAGTGACCTAAGCCGTATTGATTCTCGGGAGCAGATTCTCGCGTGCAAGCGCTGATGCCGTGACCACCGTGGACCAGAGCGACGGCTTTAGAGAGAGCGGCTTTGAGTCAAAACTGCTTTCGATCACAAGTCTTGTAATAAGAACCAAAATGGGGGAGAAATTGTTGCAAGCTGCTAATTCAGGTGGAGTCGCCGGACGTCATGAGATGCGAGCAAATGCTCCGCTAATGCACGCTGGCAATAAGCGGATCGTTGCTGCTCCGGCCGGCAGCATCGCAGGAACCTCGACAACGGTGCTTGGAGGAAGCATCCCTACGCGCCCTGTCTTTGTCTCCGCCGCCGAGATTCAGATTCGAAAAGCTGAGGTCAACAAGGCTTCTGCATCAATCTCAATAGCGCAAGAAGACAGGTCTGAGCGACATCAAGAATATGCTCGGCAGCAAACGACTGCGCGGCTATGACTTGGTGCATCCGGAGAGCTGTTCGAATTAGGTCGTCGGCCGCCGGGGACATGCCGTGGATTGATCGAGGGGCCGTCAGACACTGCCCGAGGCCAGAAGTTCAAGTCAATGGAACCCGGCGCATAGCGTTAGGCGACGACGCGGAAGTGCATGGCCAGGATTGCTCCCTGACTGGATGCGTATCAACGCACCCTGATAGGGCCTGCTTGTTAGTGCTGTGCCGAATTGCTCAGCGTGCCGGTTGTGGAAGATGGAGACTACATGTCTACGCTGTTCAGGGTTCAGGGCGTGTTGGCCGAAAAGGACTGCAACCTGCGCGGTTAGCTGCAAGGAATGCTGCTCTACTGGCGCAAATAGTCTTCACGTGACTAGCTTTCAGAAAATGGAGAAGTACATGCCGCAATACGATTCAGTAGTAGCTGTTTTCGACACTCATATGCGGGCAGCGCAGGCGATAAAGGAACTTCAGGCTGCAGGTGTCGACATGAAAAGTCTCTCGATCGCGGCAAAAGATACGTACACCGAGGAGCAGGTGGTTGGTTACTACAACGCCGGAGACCGGATGAAGTACTGGGGTAAGATTGGTGCGTTTTGGGGCGGATTGTGGGGACTGTTGTTCGGGTCTGCGATGTTTGCTATCCCCGGTCTCGGCCCTATCCTGGTTGCTGGACCACTGGTTGCGTGGATCGTCGCAGGCCTTGAAGGGGCGGCGGTCGTCGGAGGCGTCAGCGCGATTGGGGCAGCCCTCGTAAGCATCGGAATTCCAAAGGACAGTGTTCTTCAATATGATGTCGCCCTTAAGTCCGATAATTTCTTGCTGATTGTTCATGGATCCCGCGATACGGTCGCGAAGGCCGAGGCAATCATCTCCGGCACCAGGCATGTTTCCTGCATGGTCCATGGTGAGACCCTGCTGATTGGACGGGGATGAACATGCGCCGTACGCGAGGTTGAAAGGGGAAGAAGTACTCAAGGAGTAAGCATTATCTTCCCGATACCACCTTTCTCCGCCAGTTGCTGGGCCTCCCGGACCTGCGAAAGCTTGAGCCTCTTGCCGATCGGAATGGAAAAAAGTCCTCTTGCCACCTCCTGGCCAAGTTCTTCCAGTCTCGCGGAATCAGGCTGTGCCCAGACGGGCACAACGCGTATATCGCGCCCTTCTGCGGACGGCGGAGCACCGACTACGGTTGCCAGCACTCCATTCTTTCGGATGAAGGGCAGGAGTCGGTCAATCGTGTCGTGTCCTACCATGTCAGCGATTGCGTCAAGTTCCGGCAAGCTGGCAATTTCTTTGACATCGCTCAATGCAATCACGCGATCCGCACCAAGACCTTCAGCTTCTGCCCTCTGACTGGCTCGGACGCCTGCAATTACATGGGCGCCATGCTGTTTGGCCACGTGGACTGCGGTTCGACCGACACCGCCAATCGCGCCCGTAATGAGAATGACCGCTCCGGATCGAGGTCGAATGCCGCGTTCGATGACCTGGGATCCGGTCAGCAGAACAAGAGGTAGTGCGGCTGCGTCGATGGGGTCTAGCGCTTTCGGTGCCTTAGCCAAGTCCTCGGGTTTGCACACGACGTAATCGGCGTACGAGCGGTTTACGAGGCCAAAAACGCGGTCCCCGATCTTGAGGCTGCTCACCACGCCCGCGATCGAAACCACCTCGCCCGAAAGATCGCGGCCCAGGATCGCCGGGAATGTAAGCGGCATCATCTCCTTTAGGTCACCGCGACGCAATTTCCAGTCGATTGGATTGATGCTGACCGCTATAGTTTTCACCAGTAATTCGCCGGCTCCAGGCACAGGTATGGGTGCCTCTTCGTACGAAAGGTGACTAACGTCGCCATAACCCCTAAGCAGAACTGCTTTCATTAGTCCTTCTGTCACGCTCTTACTCCCTGTTCATGTTGGGTTGCCCCGGTGTTGGCAGCTAATGGCCTTACGAGGGGGTTGGCAAAGGTGTATCGAGGATTCAATTCTGCGATTTGTGACATGCAACCGAGCCCGTCCGGCTAATGCATGTTCTCCGCCCAAGCGCCGCGAGTCGTCAGGAAGAGAGTGCAGTGACGGGGCAGATGTATCTCTTTGCTATCTCTTCGATCTCGGGCTCGGTCAGCGCGGAGAGATCCGCCGTCTCGGTAGCGATAATCCGCTTGAAGGTTTCAGGATGATGGGTCTTCAGATATTCGCTTAGGAACTTGACGGCGCTGCTCTTTCCGATTGCATGGCCAATGAGTACGATCGCCTCGGCATCGACCAGGAACCCGGCAACTTCCTCATAATAGGAGTCCTCTTCAGGAACATGGTCGCCTTTGTAATGGGCTTCCTTGCGGTGGACCAGGTGGCGTTCGAATCCAAAGGGGTCGTACGGCTTCACGGTAACTTGGCCTTCAGGCAGAGAACCGCCGAGGTCGTGATAGATATGGGCGGCATGATGGTCGACGACCACAACTATTCGCCCGATTCGGTGTGCCTTGGCAGGTTTTCCAAGAACGTCAGCCTCTCTTAGAAATGTACGTAGCCGCGAAATCTCATCAACTTCAAGGTTAGGGGTGCTGGGGCGCTTGAAGAAACTCCTCTGCGAGCCGACTACGAAGGCGAATTCGTCGTTTCCGTGGGGCTGGACCTCGCCAATCTGTCCGATTAGTTCAATTACGGCGCTCCAGCTTAGATTGCGTGGCAGTTTGCCGCCGACAAGAGTATCGAGTAGCTCTTCATGATCGTGACGTATGTGGAGACTCATTTTTCGATGATCCCACCGGCGAGCGGGATATTCTGTGCCGGTTTGCTCATCGCGCGCGGGATGCGAGGGAATACGAAATGGCTGATCAATCGTATACAGCGAAGCGTCCCTAGCCTGCCTATGCTGCTGACCCAGCATGTGCGGCGCGCCATGTCGTTACATGCATGCTCCGCCGCAACCCGTCTCGCGGAAGCACACTGCGGAATCCGGAACCGACTAGCTCTCCGAGGGCCTCATCAGCTGACCAGATTGCGTGTGCCCAGAGGCTGGACTGCTCTTCACCACAGCACTAAAGAGAACCCAAGTTCAAGCACCTTCTAATTGTTTCCACGATCATTCTGGCAGTGACCCCACTCGCACTGACGTCCGACCACGAAGATGATGTCGCTCGCACCCGCAAGGCTGCTCAGGTCGGCTCCGGTTACGAACCTACTTATTGATGTGGGCGGGTCCTGCTCGCCAAAGGGTGACCACCTTGCACGCCGACGTGTTTCCAGACACTTCAAGCTGACGTGGGCGCAGTTGCGCGAGGACTGGTCTTCGAGACGCTTGAAGAGGGATGAATGACCTTCCAGGAGTATCTGGGTCGGGTGGCCTTCTACCTTACCGTTGCACCGACTTCATTCTGGAATGGCAATATCGAGCAAAGTCACTTGGCCTTGTGGGCAAAACCTGCAAATTCCGACGGTCGCCGGTAAGAGCCACACCTCTCCCTTAGTGATTAGATAAGACGCTCCTTGATACTCCACGTCTCCGGCGCCCTCGACGCAAGCGAGCACGCGCGGTAAGTCTGTACTGCCAATATCGAAGGGCGCAGCGCCCCTCAATCTCCATAAGAGAAAATGCTTTGTGCTGAAAAGCCGCTCGCGTTGGACGGGTGCGGTTGATTCAACGACCGGCGTGACTAGGCCCGCATTGCACTTCCCAAAAACTACGGCAGCCAGTGCTTTCTCAACCTGCAGCGGACGAGGCTCCCCGGTCCGAGGATCGATGTGGCCCCAGTCATAGAGCCGAAATGTAACATCGCTGTTCTCCTGAATTTCGAATACGACCAGGCCGCCACCGAGGGAATGAACTATTCCGGCCGGAGTGAGAGCAGCATCTCCAACTTTGGGAACGAAGCGTTCAAGATGGTCGGGTAGAGTGCCGTCGGAAAGCGAATGACGGAGGTCTCTCAGCGTCGTCCCCGGTTTGAGGCCGTCATAGATTAGGCTCCGAGGCCCTGCTTCGAGAACGACCCACGCTTCGGTCTTACCAGACTCGCCGGGCGGCAGCAAGTCCGACCGATTGTCGCCCGGATGCACCTGGACGGACAGCATTTCTTCGACGTCAAGGAACTTGAGGAGCAATGGAAATCGCTGAAAACGGTGTGCGAGCCTTCCCATCATCTCTCGGGGGAAGCTCTCCAAGAGATGACCTATGGCTTGTCCTTTGAGGACCCCATTGGCCACGCAACTGGCGTGATCTTCGCGATCGCTCAGCGCCCATGCCTCCCCGAACGGGCCTTCGCCTGGCAGAGGATTGCAAAGTAGCCGCCCAAGACGGCGACCACCCCAAAGACGATACTGATAAATCGGGTCGAACCGCAGGGGATACAGTGTCACTGCGGGCATCGTATTCACTCCTTGGATACGCGAGGCAACTTAGTGCAAGGCGGCCCCAGCGGGTCGGTTTGGTCTAGGACACCGTCACCGAATTATCACCAGGGACAGTAACCGCGCTTCTAGCAGGATCCGAACCCACGGGAACTATTACCACTTCTACCAGGGCTCGTTGAAGACCATTGAGGGCATACGTTCTCAATCTAGATGGCTTGCTGGATTCTTTGCTGAGCATAAGTGACCAGCATCGCTAGTCTTTTTCCCGCATAGTAGACGAAGGCGCAAGTAGCTTCGATGGACTTCCCCTACAGCCGGAAAGCAGGACATCAATGCCCCTACCAGCGATGTCGCTTGACGAAGAACAGCAAGGCATCTCGCTCGTCCCAGAACAGCAACAAGTCACGGCTTCTCCGATGCATGCCGAGCTTTCACTGCCAACGCGGATCGCCTTCATCGGAAATTATCTTCCGCGACAATGTGGAATCGCTACTTTCACCTCCGACCTCTGCACGGCGGTCGGTACCGAATATGGTGCAGATAGGTTGTTTGCGATTCCGGTCAATGATCCGGGCTCCAGCTATCAATATCCGGAAGCGGTCAGACTCGAACTTAGTCAAGAGGACCTCTCCTCTTATCAAAGAGTTGCCGACTTTCTGAATTTCAATGGCAACGATCTGGTGTGCCTTCAGTTTGAGTATGGGATTTTCGGCGGCCCTGCGGGGAGCCATATCCTTGCTCTGCTACGTCGATTGAAGATGCCATTGGTTACGACCCTGCACACTGTGTTGCGGGAGCCGGAGGCAAACCAGCGATCAGTACTGGAAGAGATCGCAGACCTTTCGGACAGGCTCATTGTGATGAGTGAACATGCGGCCAACCTTCTCGATGAGGTTTATGCCATCCCGCGGAGGAAGATCGACGTGATTCCGCATGGCGTTCCAGACCTCCCATTCATGGATCCGAATTACTTCAAGGATCAGTTCGGCACCGAGGGGCAATCGGTCCTGTTGACGTTTGGTTTGCTGTCCCCGAACAAGGGAATCGAAAATGTGATTCTCGCATTGCCCGAGATATTAGAGAGCCATCCAGGCGTGGTTTACATTGTCTCCGGAGCGACGCATCCGCAGATCCTAAAGCGAGTGGGAGAGCAATACAGGGATTCGTTGAAGACTCTGGCGGAAAGCATTGGCGTCTCTTCGCAGGTTAAGTTCAACAACCGCTTTGTGAGCGCCAAGGAATTAGTTGAGCAGGTTGGGGCAGCTGATATCTACATCACCCCATATCGTCAGGAAGCACAGGTCGTGTCCGGTACTCTCGCGATTGCCTTGGGCGCAGGCAAAGCGATTATTTCGACCCCTTATTGGCATGCGAAAGAATTGCTTGCGGACGGCCGTGGAGTCATCGTTCCATTCGATGACCCGACTTCCATCGCGAAGGCCACCATAGCCCTGCTTGATGATGAGGCGGGCCGTCATGCCATGCGCAAGCGTGCCTACCTCCATTCTCGTGAGACGATATGGCCAAGAATCGCCGTGTCCTACATGGCAAGTTTTCAACAGGCGCGTGTCGAGAGAATGTACCGTCCCCACCCGACTCATGACGCCATCAGTATCGGCAATTTGGACGATCTGCCGACGTTGAACACACAACACCTTCTCAGCATGACGGACGATACAGGCATCTTGCAGCATGCCATTTTTTCGCTGCCAAACTGCCTGGAAGGCTATACCACCGATGACAACGCGCGTGCACTGATTGTGGCTATATTGATGAATGGTTCCAGCCATGCTGGACTATCACGACGCTACATGACGTTTCTCTGGCATGCCTTCAACGACAAGACAGGTCGGTTCAGGAACTTCCTGAGTTATGACCGCAAATGGCTGGAAGAGTCGGGTTCGGAAGATAGTCACGGTAGAGCATTGTGGTCGGTGGGGACGGTCCTCGGCAATACGAAAGATGCGGGGCTTAGAGGCGCGGCTGGTCGGTTGTTCGAGAAGGCCTTTCCGGCAGCTTCCAGCTTTACCAGCCCACGGGCCTGGGCTTTCTCCATACTGGGGATGCAAAGCTACCTGGATTGGTTTCCGGGGGACAGAGTTATCCGGGGCGCACGCAATTTGCTGGCAAACAAACTGCTGGACATATATGAGCGCACTCATTCGCGAAGCTGGCACTGGTTTGAAAAGAGCCTGTCATATTCGAACGCCAGGCTTTCGCAGGCGCTTCTATTGACCGGTCATGCGAGCGGGAATCAGAGAATGATTGCGACTGGCTGCGAGTCTCTGGAGTGGCTTGTCGCACAGCAGCACCGCGAAGACCCCGATATCTTCGTGCCTATTGGATCGATGGGATTCTTTGCCGAAGGTGGTGAAAAGGCCCGATTCGATCAACAACCAGTCGAGGCTTGCGCGACTATCTCAGCTTGTTTGCTCGCCCACCGCGTGACCGGCGAACAGCGATGGTGCGATGAGGCATGGTCCGCCTTTCGATGGTTTCTCGGCGGCAACGATCTCCAGATTTCGCTTTACGACCCGGCGACCGGCGGATGCAAAGACGGACTTCATCCGGACCGAGTGAACG
>Ga0302200_10003204_pt1 | contig 13955 bp, 13 predicted proteins | sample II_Bog_N3_1_FD_194585 | JGI IMG/M metagenome (GOLD analysis project Ga0302200, IMG submission 194585) | Peat permafrost microbial communities from Stordalen Mire near Abisko, Sweden - II_Bog_N3_1 | ecosystem: Environmental > Terrestrial > Soil > Wetlands > Peat | place: Sweden: Abisko... | reverse complement strand
ATGGGTCGCTTGCTGGATGCGCCGCAGCGACCAGCCCAGCCGTCCCAGAGCTAAGACTTGTTGTTTCTTCTCTTCGTTCAAGACATTGGCCATGCCCACGGAGCCTACAAGCCTCCGCGGGATTCAACGTCCCGGACGCTATTCTCGTTGGCCGGTTTTCAGGTGATAATCACTGGCCGGTTTTGGGTGATCGCTGAGGACTAATACGGGATTGGGGTAGACAAGCCGACATAGCTTCGCATTGCGCGCATAGTCTCAACCACTCCGTTGAGGTCGCTGAGAAGAGCGTTCTGTTTCACAAAGTGGTGAAACCGCGCCTTCCCGTCGGGAGTCAGATCCCTGTGGGTCCTATCTCCCACAACTGCAGTGCGCTTAACGGCGCTTCCGTGCTCCTCGTCAAATGCGTTTAGAAACGACACAGGAAACAAATCCTCCAACTCCCAGTCCAGGTTTCTGTAAGGGGCATTTGCATTCTCAACCAGGCTGCGGATCGCATTGGGGTCACAATTGTTCGTTAGCGGCATCAGCGGCCGGAGCAAGAACATCTCCTTGAACTCGGTTAGCCGGATGTCGAATTGCGGCGTCGATCTGACCGCGTAGCGACCGGCATTGTCATTGTCAAAAAGGGCAGCTATTCGATACCGGGGACGGCCAGATGAATCAAACACAGTTGTTGCTACAGCATGAAGAACGAGAAGCTCCCGAATCACTCCCCGAACTCCACCATTATCTTTTTCACCCGCTGGAACGAAGGCGATATCCTCCATAAGATTCGCACCAGTCTTTTTCCGAAGTAAGTGGGACGCAAGCAGGAAAAGGTCGGCGTCGCTCGTACCTTCGACGAGGATCATCCGAGAACGGACAGGATATCCCTTGGACCTCGCGTAGGCCGCCAGTGGATCAAGAACCTCAACCACGGCTTCCTCGCTGGGGTAACTGTGGGCCAGCAGTCGTCGGACGCAGGAAGGGGCCATTGTGACCGAAGGTTACGTAGGCCGTGAATCGAGTACCTCCCCTTGGCTCCCGCAAGCCGAATTCCTCAGACCGGAAAGGTGCGGAGATGTTGCCGAGATCTCCCACTTTCGCAAACGGCCGGAATACTGAGTCGGGGCCGACTGTGGCGCTGACCGGCTTCAGGGATTCATGGTCTGGACCGCGGAGCCAACGTAGGCGCTCCGGAACGTAGACGAGCTGCTCGCTTTCCCTCCAGAGGTTGCGCAGATTGCGGAATTCTCGATCACCCTCCGCATAACGGCTGTTCTGGAAGAGCAATATCGCATATTCCAGCTTTAACTGAGCTGGCAGCCGGTAGTTCGTCGCGTTCAACTGCTGGAGCAAGTCCACCTGGCGATCGAATGCATGCGGCTCCTGGGCGCAGAGCAAGTCATAGGTCAGCCGCATGACTAGCATGTTCCCCCGCCCTGCCGGATGTTGGAGACAATCCAACGCTTTTTGGCGCGCCTCTTGTGAGAAATCAATGACTCCGGCGTCGGGTATGCCAGGACTGGATGCCAATGCCCTCCAAGCATGTGTGAGAACCTCAACTGCGTTCCTCGGTTCAGCTCGATCAATATCCTGCGGAGTATGCTCGAACAGAATCTTCAGCAGACTGTCAGCGTGCGTGCCTAATTGCATGGCACGATAGCCGGCCTCGTTGGTAGACAGCGCAGAGAAGAGGATTCCAAGACCCTCGACGCAGAGTTCCACCGCATGCTCCGGGTCTATCTGCGCGTTCTGTATCAGGTTCTTGACATAGGTCTCAATGGTGAACGAGTTGGACGGGTCTTCTGTGTACGCTCTTCTCGTAGCGTCGTTTCCGAGACCCCGAAGCTCAACCAGACGTTCCTTGGTCGCTCCCGCAGCGGCTTCTGCTCTCGCGAGATCGAAGTAGGCATTGGCAAGGGAGTTATAAAGATTGAGATTCGATTCCGCCCCGGGAGTGTACTCGATGAACTCCAGGGCGTACCTCAGGTCGTCAATCGCTTTGCGCAGCAGATCAACACGGTCTTGGACCGATACCCCATAAACGAACTGGTCGAGAAAGCCTACGCGTCGCCGCGAAATGGCGCAGTGATGGCGGAAGAGCCTGCTTCCGTCTCGTAAGCCCCGAGGCATTTCGTCAAGTGCCTGAAGAACCTGACGCCAGAACGTGGCGAAGCTGACGCGCCCCTGGGTTGGGTCGATTTTGAAGATCGTTGTGGCAAAATCCTCGCCGACTTTTCGGTAAGCGACTTCACCCAGAGCAGGCTGCAGGGAGACCTGCCGAAGCAGCATGAACCGGAGATGCTCGGCACTGGCTGCGTCCGAAAAGCCAAGTTGCTCTCGCAGGGGATAATCGTAGAAGAGCGCATTGACAAAGAGGCGACCCAAGATGTCATGGACGAGGCTCCAGTATTTGTCGCTGTCTCTCTCAATCCTGACAAGGCCGAGAGCAGCCAAACTGGTCTGGAGATCTGAAAGCAGCTGCGAGATAGGCCATTTGTTGTTAGATTTCGCAAGAAGCGCCTCCGGCATTGGTGCGCGCTCTGAACTCAATGCCGCGATTTGCGCGATTGCCAGCTGTACCTCGGGATTGTCGACATTCTGCTTGAAACAGCGGTATATCCACTCCTGGATCGATTCGCTGATGTCGAATTGGCCCTGGATCCAGAACGAAAGCGCGATCCAAAACGCAGCAACACCCTCTACCCAGCGGACGGTATGCGCGCTGTAGAAACTCTCCCACTCCAGAACCGTGCGTTCTATTCCGTGGACTCTCAAGAATCTGTTGAGATGTACTCCAAGATCCTGTGCCTCCTGCATTTCAATCTGGTGCTTGAGTTCGCCCAACATTGGTACTTTGTTGCTGAGGAGACCTATAGGATTGGGGCCAGTGACAGCAAGAACGCAGCAAGGCCGCCCACTCTTTCGTAGGTCATTCCGGAACTTAGTAAGTACGTCCTCGTGAGACTGCGAGTGTAGTACATCAAAAACGATCAGCCACGGAGTTTCGTAACGTCTTGGCGGATCGGCTGCCCCGTCTGCTTCTTCTGGCGACGCGGACCGACTGTTCAGGTCGGACTCGGCTCGCGCACGGACTCTGCTTAGGAAATTGCGAACTTGAAGGGCGTCCGGAACAAAGGGGGCAGGCTTGGCCACTAGCGTTGGGTATCCCAGTTCCGCGCACTTCCAGGCAAGAGCCCGCGCAAGCGTAGTTCCGCCCGCCCCTGATTGCGATGCAATGAATGTGACAACGTTCTCATCGGGGCCAGTAATATCGATCCGCCGGAGGAATCTCAGCAGGTCCTTCTCCATGTCTGGATTGCGGATCCATGGCAGTCCAGCCGCATATGGTCTCCAAGAATAGGTCGGATCCCTGAAGAAACCCATAAAGTCATCGCGACCGAGCTCCTCAGGAGTTAGAACGCGAAGATCGCGCTCCTCAATGAGGGAGTAGTTTCCGAGAACGGGACGCTCAGGTTCATCCAGCGTAGTGACATCGACCTTGTGGAGTTCCCCTCTCACATCCCGAAGCCGGATGACATGCCGCTCTTCAGGATAAATAGAGTCGTATTCCTCGACAATTTGAGCGCTGGCGGCTGCAGGAGAGAGTCTCACCAACGTTGCAGCTGCAAATCCATCGCTCGCATCTACCCAGCCCTGAAGAATGAGGCGAGAATCCGGTTCGGCGGAGACGACCGTGACGTTGCAACGGAACCCAGAATTCCAAATGAGCTGGAAATCCTTCGGGATCGGATCGCCCGCCCCAGCGAGGATGAGCAGTTCCCTAGGAGCCGAGCGGCTCAAAGAGTCGAGCATGGTCATCCGTCGCAATTGGTCCGCAAATTCCGACTGGCCGGGCGCGGAAGAGCGTCCACCAATGAGATAAACAGGCAGTGAGCGATCGGGAAGTTCAATCCGAGCCGGATCGGAATCAATCAGTTGAATATATCCGCGCCTCCGCGTAAGCGGATCGTCGATGCTGCTCGCGGATTGAAGATCGGCAAAAAGAGCTGCGTCGTAGGCTTCCGAAAGCACGAGTTTCCAAGGCAAACCGAGGAAACGTAGGAGAGTTTGGCGATTCAGATCCTGCGGAAGCGCGCCAATCCAGAGTGCGACATCGCGCCTTTCGAGACTGGATACAACACTGCGTGGAATCTGGTCGCTTTGAATGATCTGCTTTTCGAGCACGACTGCGTTCTCCTATGCAGGGCCGTTTTGGGATCCGGTAAACGACTAAGTCCTGCAAAGCTAGAGTATAAGGCGAGCGGAGGAAAGCCTCACGCCAACCTACAAATTAGGAGCAAAGCAGATTTTCATAGCTGGAGCCACCGAGGTACGTGGAATAGACCAGCGCCGAGCCCGTGGTGTTCAGCTTGGTAATAAACACATCGTAAGTTCCAGCATTTGTTGTTTGGTACGCTCCAGATGTTGTTGGAAAATTCGTCGATTGCGTCCAGCCGGTGATGTATGCATTCCCTGAGTTGTCAACAGCGATGGCCTGAGCCTGATCATATGTGTTCCCGCTCAGGTACGTCGCATAAACCAGGCTGGGATCAATGACGAGCTCGCGGCTTCGATCGTACTGGCCAAGGTCAAATGATACCTCTTTGCCGTTGCTGATCCTGAACGTCCCGCTGACCGGTGTAGCAACTCCGTCTTTGTCCTGCCTAACCACAGGTTTGTGGAATGTGACCTGCCCGCTGCCCACATTGATTTGGAGGTCGCCATTCTTGTCGATTCCCATGTGCTCGGCGCCTGAAAATGCAACTTTGATCTTCTCGGGATCGGCGTGCGGCGCAATGACGAAGTCATACTCCAACTGCCCCTGCGTGCCGTAATAGAGCAGATCGATCCCCGGATACACGGACTGGAATCGCACCTTCTTGTACAGTGGGACATCACTCGTCCATTTTTTCGGGTCGTTTCCAATGAAGTAGTTGCTGCGCCCCTCAAGCTCGTCCAACGCTGACACCTTGGGATTCGGACTCGCACCTTCAATCTTCATTCGGAGAATAGAGGAGTATCCTGGATCTGGAGCTTCCTTTGGCTCAATCTTGTTCCCGGAGGAAACGCCTTGTGGCTTCGATCCGTCCTGCAGCACCATTACCGCCTCGGAATCGGTGAGAAAGGCCGTGTACCCCTCGCCTCGAGAGAGAAACCGAACTTGCTTGTCGGTCTGTCCCCGGTTGGCCTCAAAAGCCAACGGCAGCTTGCCGTATGCTTCGACCGCTTGTTGACTCTTGACATGGTCGGCGGAGGAAGAGTTCTGGGCGCTGGCACCTGCTACTAAAAGGGCAAGGCTCAAAGAGAGGTGGACGAAGAAGCGGGACGACGACATGAGGAGTCTCCCTTGCTGATTTGAAAAACTATCCGAGACTGAAAACTCAGGGGTCTCAACCTAGAGCGCAGAGCCAACGTACATGAGCGTTTCACTCGCGGCAGAAAGCCTAACATGAGACCAGGCCGATTGCACAGGCCGGGGATCACCAGGAGCTGTGACAACCATCTGGTGGCTGCGGTTTCGGATCATCCCTGCTGCATCTGAGCATCTCGTAGATGAGCCCGCCTCGGCTAACCGTCAGGACTAGTCCACCGTTTGCGTCAGTTTGAATCATCTGCGAGGAGCCTCGTCTTGAGAGCTAAGGTCCACGTAGTTGTCGTAGGTAAGCCGGTTGCGTCGATATCGTATTGCCAGCCGCGCCCCTCGTTCGTGCCGTAGAAGTTCCGTGCGGAGATCGTCGAAGGTGTAGAGATAGTGTCCGTCTATAGAGATGATTACATCACCGGTTTTGAGATCAATCTTGTCTGCAGGCCCCCCTGGCTGGACACCAGCAATTTCAACTCCATCGTGTTTGGCCGTCGGATTACCAGTAAACGAAATTCCGATTCGAGCTTCCGCTGCCATGCCCTCTGACAAATGAGCGGGCGGGGCAGGGTCGCCGATGGTTGAGGTCACGCCGGCCTCGGGAGGGGTTATGTGTGCACTCCCCGCGGCGTCAACGGGTATCGGCTTCAACGCTGCTTCCTTGGCATGTTCGGCATGGTTGGCCAAAGCCTGTTGCGATATGCTGCGCATGATAGCTTTGCAAGCATCCTCCGTGTTTCCGCCAACACTTCTAGAAACTCCTGAAAAAATGATATCGCCCTCCTTGTTGGTGACGAGTATCTGATCAGGCTTGTGAATCAATTTTCCCCCAAGAAAGAACCGAGTCTTTGGAGCCCAGTTCATCGTGACGAGAAAATCAGCCTTCTCTTTATCCACTGTCGGAGTCAATTCTGGGCAGCGTTGCAGAAACGTCTTTGCCAGCTCCATAAACTGGTTGTGACCAGCCGAATCAGCGCGGGGAAATGCATGATCAACTCCTGAAACAGTGGTATACCCAGCGCCAGCCTCCAGGAACACACGCGTCTGAGCGGACGCGAAAGACGTCAGGAGCACAACCAACAAAATAGGTTTCACTAAGATTCTCTCCTTGTTCGACACAATATCGCTTTGGTCTGTCCTTCGGGATTGCAAAGAGGAAATTCGCGGCAGTCCGAGAACGGAGAATTGTCCTCCGGATGCCGGCCAGCGGTCAATGACGCTACCGTTGCGCGACCGTTGCGGGTAGTGGCAGAAATGTTCGCTGATGGAATTTCTAAGGTTTGCGGCGTGATTGTTTTCCGCTTCTTGCTTTCGCTCCAACCGCTTTCGTCCTGAGTTCATCCTTCATTTTCATTCTTCAGACTCGCTGCCTTGAGCTCTTTCCACAGTGATTTTCCACCTCGTGCGGGAGTCGGGAGCCGGGAAGGAACGGTTCGGCGGTCGTGCGCCAAAAACCCTGTCGCGGCGAGCCCCGTAAGGGGGCTGGGCAAAACTGGCTGGCGGCGAATCCGTCCAAATTTGGACGGATTCGATCACACCATGGAAAAAAGCGGGCTTCGTCTCTCGCTCCGTGCAAAATAAGTCTAATTTATGGCATGAATCCGAAGACTATGCCATCAGTATAGGTGCCGCCTCCCGCCGTAGTGCCGTACAAGTACCCGGCGGCATCAAAGATCAGGCTGCCCAAGGGGTAGGAATGGTTGTTGAAGTTGTACAGCAAAGTCTCCGTCCACGTGGCACCAGCGCCGGGCGTGAGTTGGAAGACAGTGCCACCGCCATAAGCCCCACCCAGTGAGGTCGTGCCATACAAGTTTCCAGCCGCGTCGAAAATAAGGCTGCCGGAGGGGTCGGACCCGTCGGTGCTGCCATTGAAGCCGTATATCGTTGTCTCCGTCCACGCGATTCTCCGCTTTTTTGTTTTAATATCGTTCCTCGTCAGCTGGAAGACAGTGCCGCCACCATAAGGGCCGCTGTCCGAGGTCGTGCCGTATAACCGCCTGCCTCGGAAGGTTAGAGCGGCCCACGGATATGCGCCTTCCTCATCCCCGTTGAAGCTATGCAATATGATCTCCGTCCACGTACCGTTAGTTCCCGGTGTCAGCTCGAAGACGGTGCCGCAGCTATAAGCGCCGCCCCCCTGTGTGGTGCCGTACAATTTCCCGCCCGCCGAGATGAGGCTTCCTGTAGGTGAGTTACCGTCCTCGCCGGTATTGTTGAAGCTGTGCAGGACGGTCTCCGTCCATGTGCCGTTTTTTGTGCCTGGCACTAGTTGGAAGACAGTGCCCAAATCGTAAGTGCCGCCCTCTTCCGTCGTGCCGTACAACCAGCCGCTTTGAAAGATTAGACCGGATGCAGGTCCGTAGCCGTCCGTACCGTTATTGGTGAAGCTGTGCAGCACATTCTCTGTCCACGTGCTGTCGGGCCCAAGTGTCAACTGAAAGACGGTGCCGCAGGGTCTTTTCACGCATCCTGTTCCAGTGCCGCCGCTTGCAGTCATGCCGTACAGGTTTCCGGCAGCATCAAACACCAAGCCGCCGAAGGCGATGGGCGTGCACCCGTCTGTACCATTGTCGTTGAAGCTGTACAGCACGTTCTCTGTCCACGTGTCGTCCGGCAGCGGTGTCAATTGGAAGACAGTGCCGCAACCATAAACGCCCCCACTAACGGTCGTACCGTACAAGTTCCCAGATGCATCAAGAATAAGGCTGCCGGAGGGGTCGGACCCGTCGGTTCCGTTGAAGCTGTACCACAACTCGTCTTTGCTGGTTGCAAAGAGAGGAGTTGCTATCGTTAGAAATCCGAAAACCACGGTGAAAGCAGTAACGAACAAGATAGTGGGTCGCTTGCTCTGCATGATGAGTCCTCCATCCGAGGGAACTCCCCCGATTTCTCGTTCTTGCCTGCAAAAGCAAGTATAAGCAGGGCGGTTCGAATCAGTCTAACGACGCCCGAGATGCCCTTTTTCGCAAAAAGAGGTGATTGCGGAACGCTGGAAAGCGGCGCACCCGGTTCCGTGGTATCAGCCGATTGCAGCAAGGCCCGCTGATGGGTTTTCGGAACGCCTGGCGCTCGCCCGGTACAAAGTGGCGATGCCGATGCCCAAGTCGTCAGAGATCGAACGCCAGGACGCACCCTGTGAGCGCAGCGAGGCGATCTTAGCCTCGTCCACAATGCGTCGCGGCCTTCCGAGCGTCTTTCCCTTGGAGCGAGCATTGCGCAGACCGGCCTTCACGCGCTCTTGGATCAGCGCACGCTCGAATTCAGCCATTGCGCCGATGATTTGAAACATGAGGCGACCGGAGGGCGTTGTCAGGTCCAAATTGTCGCGCAAGCTGATGAACGAGACGCCGAGTGCCGCGAGATCCGCGAGGGCGTTGACCAGATGCTTGAGCGAACGGCCGAAGCGATCAATCTTCCAGACGAGCACGGCATCGAATTTCCGACCGTGCGCGTCAGCCATCAAGCGATTGAGCGCGGGGCGGGATTCTTTCGAACCGCTCACACCGTGGTCAACGTACTCAGCGGCAATCTCCCAGCCGCGCAGTTTGGCATACTCCCGCAGTTCGCGCAGTTGCATCTCAGGATCTTGATGGCCGTTGACGGTGGAAACACGCGCATAGAGCGCGATCAGGAAGCGATCTTCGAGGCTATGGTTGGTTGGCATCGTTGCTCCTCTTTCAATTTTCTGCGGGCAATGACCCGTGTGACGGCCTTTCCGACCGCATTTTCCACAACAGGCTTGTCTTTGTTGGCGATGCCCTTCTTTGTCTCATACTCGTCCAACAGATCGGCGACATCGCTATAGGTGATCGCTCTCGCCTTCTTGCGCTCCCCGGGAACGCAGCAGCAACAGACGTAAAGGTGGTTGATCGCTTCTCTCCGGACATCCTTCCGCTTGGTAGTCAAACGGCTGAGGCTGTTAGCAGCTTCTTTCAGTTTCTTGGCTTCGGAACGGATGAGAGTCGTGTCGACCAGAAAGCCGCTCCGGACCCAATATCGGGTCAATGAGTGGCCGCATAGGAACTTCAACGGTTTTGCTTGGACTTGCTCGATCTCAGCGGCTATCGTGTTCAACCGCTCATGTAGGGTCTTGAGCTTTTTGATGGTCGAACGCGATTCTGTTCCATAGCTCGGGCCATAGACTCTCCGACGATATTCGCCGAGCAGCGAGTCGAGCATATGAGGGTCGCATCCCTTCGCGATGAACTGCTCTCGAATGGTGGTATTCGCTCGTTGCTTTCGTGTGCTCATTAGTGCGCATAGAATAGCACTTGAAAACATGGCTAGCAAGTTTTATTATTGCAAGCATGGCGAAGAAAGTGACCGAGGAAATGGTGAGACTGGTAATGACCGAGATAGCCCGAAAGGGCGGCAAGGCGCGGGCGGAGAAGTATCCGGCTGAGCAGTTGCGAGAGTGGGCGAAGATGGGCGGGCGGCCTCGCAAGGACGCCAAGCAACGGAAGGGACGGGGTAAATGAACAGTCAACGGAGCACCAAGAGAGAGCGCGGCGTATTCGAGAAGGAGCCCGGTTCCGGTGTGTGGTGGATTCGCTTCATTGATGCGGAAGGCGCTCTGCGCCGCGAGAAAGTTGGATCGAAGAGTGCGGCCATTAAGCTCTACCGCAGTCGTAAGACAGATGCGATGGAAGGGAAGAAGCTCCCGCGGAAACTGCGGGCGCGCCAGGTGCGCTTTGGCGAGATCGCCGACGATTACCTTGCGCACGCAAAGGCGAACAATGAAGGGTGGAAGGCCGACAAGGACCGCATCGCGACGTTGAAGGATGCTTTTGGGAATCGGCTGGCAGAAATCCCAATCGCTGATCTGCGGGAATGGTTCAACGCGCAGGAATGGAAGCCATCGACGTTCAACCGCTGGCGAACCGTGCTCAGGTCGATTTACAAGCTGGCGATCGAAAACAAGAAAGCCGAGAGCAACCCCGTGCCACTGTTGAAGCGCTGGAAGGTCGCCGATAACCGAATCCGCTTTCTGAGTGCGGCGGAAGAGATCCGCCTGCGAAATGTCATTCTGGCGAAGTACGCGCAGCATCTTCCCGAGTTTGAAATCGCCGTGAATACCGGAATGCGCCGCAAAGAGCAGTATGTGCGCATCGACTGGTCCTGTGTGGACTTCCTGCACGAACATCTCTTCGTTCCTCAGAGCAAGACCGGCAAGAGCCGATACGTCAATTTGAACGCCGAAGCGCTGGGCGCCTTCCAGACGCTTCACGTCCGGACCAAGGGCGAAGGCCCGATCTTCGCGGCCGAGCGTGGCTCTAAGGCGGCGCTGAAGGGCGCACGTCACTGGTTCGAAGATGCGGTAATCGAGGCGAAGGTCGAGGACTTCACCTGGCACTGCCTGCGGCACACGTTCGCCAGCCGTCTGGTCATGGCTGGTGTGGATCTGCGCACCGTCGCCGATCTGATGGGCCATGCCAACATCCAGATGACGATGCGCTACGCTCATCTGGCACAGGCGCATAAGGCGGACGCGCTCAAGAAGCTTTCCGCGTTCAATGCGGTGGAGAGAAAGCGTCAGGAAGCTGTTATACTGTTCTCCGCTGGCCATGAAAAACCGACTGACACCACTACTGACACCGCAGCAAAAAACGCTCTCGCGGTGGCGACGGGAGGTTCCAGATAAGTATTTTATTGGCAAGCAGATGAAGCATGGTGAGGGCGCGTAGCTCAGTTGGTAGAGCAACGCCCTTTTAAGGCGTGGGTCGCAGGTTCGATTCCTGCCGCGCTCACCATTTCCACCCGGCCGGAATTCGCAAGCTGGCCTTGGAAGCCCCGCCGACTCTGTAAATAGACTCTGTAAATAGAATGCCCGCGATTCATTGCAGTGCCTTGTTATTTGACCTGGATGGTGTGCTCATCGATTCCACTCCCGCGGTCCAGCGGGTGTGGCATCGCTGGGCCGTGGAGCATGGCCTTGATCCAGAGGCCGTGGTTTACATGGCGCACGGCCGCCCCAGTCGAAGCACCATCCGCGAGCTTCTGCCCAACTCTGATATCGACCGCGAAGATCGCGAAGTCGAACGCCGCGAAATCGAAGACATCGATGGCGTGGTTTTGCTGCCCGGCGCCCAGAATCTCCTGAACTCTCTGCCTCCAGATCGCTGGACGATTGCGACCTCCTGCACACGCCGGTTGGCCGAGGTTCGCCTGCGGGTTGCGGGCTTGCCCATCCCCGCCACTATGATCACATCGAGTGACGTGAAGATCGGCAAGCCCGACCCCGAACCTTACCTGAAGGCTGCGGCCAAGCTCGGCTTCGCCGCCTCCGATTGCATCGTGGTCGAAGACGCGCCAGCGGGAGCGCGCGCGGGCAAGGCCGCTGGCGCCCGAGTGATCGCACTCCTCACGACCATGCTCCGTCGCGACCTCGAAGACGCCGGCGCCGATTGGATTGTACAAAACTGTGCTGACATCGCCGCATCGTGCGATGGCGACAGACTCCTGCTAGGTCTCAGGTGCTAGGTCTCAGGTGCTAGGTCTCAGGTGTCAGGAAAGTCAAAGCAGGGACTTCCTTAGACCTGAAACCTGAGCCCTGACGCCGGCGCCATTTGCGCATGCCCATCCACTGAACTAAAATCCAAGTTTCCCTAAGAACAGCCACTAAAGAGTAGGATTCATGCGAGCAACGCGAATCCAAATCATCGCAGCATCAAGAATCTACACAGGCAGGTGTTCGTGATCATCGGTGTTCCGAAAGAAAGTTATCCGGGCGATCGGCGGGTTGCAATTGTACCCGCAGTTCTCCCGACGCTGACCAAAGCTGGCTTCGAAGTTCACATCGAGTCCGGGGCGGGCATTGAGGCCGGCTATCCCGATTCCCAATATGCCGACAAGGGCGCGAAAATCGCTCCGAATCGCGCCGCCGTGTTCGCCGCCGCCGATATTGTTGTGCAGATTCTCTGCTACGGTTCCAACGACATCACCGGCAAGCAGGACGTACCGCTCTATCGCCGCGACCAGATCCTGATCGGCTTTCTGCGCCCGTTCGGCGCGAAAGACGTTGTGCAGGAAGTCGCGAGCAGTGGCGTCACCGCGTTTGCCGTGGAACTGATGCCGCGCACGACCCGCGCCCAAAGCATGGACGCGCTCTCTTCCATGGGAACGGCCTGCGGCTACAAGGCCGTGCTCTTGGCCGCCGATACTCACCCGCGCATTTTCCCCATGCTCACCACCGCGGCGGGAACCATCACTCCCGCGCGCGTGTTCGTGATCGGATGCGGCGTCGCCGGACTTCAGGCCATCGCGACTTCGCGCCGCCTGGGCGCGGTAACGTCGGCGTACGATTTAAGGCCCGCCGTGAAGGAGCAGGTGCAGAGTCTTGGCGGACGCTTCGTCGAACTCCCCATCGAGGCGAAAGACGCGCAAGACGCTCGCGGATACGCCACCGCGCAGGGCGAGGACTTTTACCGGCGTCAGCGCGAGTTGCTCGGAAAAACCGTCCAGGAAAGCGATGTAGTGATTACAACGGCGGTGATTCCGGGTAAAAAAGCGCCTGTGCTGGTCACCGAGGATATGGTGAAGGGTATGGCGCCCGGTTCGGTGATTGTCGATTTAGCCGCCGAGCGCGGCGGCAATTGCGAAATCACCGAAGCGGGCAAAACCGTCGTCAAGCATGGCGTGACCATCGTCGGAGCGATCAACCTCGCCGCTGGTGTTCCGTATCACGCCAGTATGATGTATGCCCGCAACATCACTGCCTTTTTGACTCATCTAATCAAAGATCAAAAGTTGAATCTGAACCTCGAAGATGAGATTGTTCGCGAGACTCTGCTGACCCGCGGCGGTGAGATCGTGCAGGCGCGGGTTCGCGAGTTGTTGGCTTTGCCCGCTCTGGCGAAGTGACCGTGGAGCGACGGGCGTCTCGCCCGTCCGTGGGTATGCCGACGGAGGCTGGGCGGGGACGCTCGGCGCTCCACAGCTAAAAAGATCGGACAGAGAAAGAGGAAAGATGAACAGCACTTCAACCTTGATCAACGCGCTCTTTATTTTCGTGCTCGCCGGCTTCATCGGATTTGAAGTGATCCGGCGAGTCTCGCCGCTGCTGCACACTCCGCTGATGTCGCTCACCAACGCCTTGGACGCGATCGCGGTCGTCGGCGCCATCGTGCTCGTGGGCGAGCACAAGAGCCACCTGGCCACAGTCTTCGGGTTCATCGCCGTGGTCGCCGCCACCAGCAATATCGTCGGCGGTTTCGTCATTACCGACCGCATGTTGAAGATGTTCAAGTCCAGTCGCCCCGCGTCCCAACCCGCGGCGAAGCCGGTGGCCAAATCGGCGGGCGGACAATGACGCCCGAACTTGGCGCCACCCAGATCGTCATCGAACTTCTCTATCTCGTCGCCAGCGTGCTCTTCATCCTCTCGCTGAAGTGGATGAGTTCGCCCACCACCGCCCGCCACGGCATTTGGGCTGGCGAAACCGGCATGGTGCTGGCCATCGGCGGCACGCTGCTCAACCACGGTATGAGCTACCACCTCATCGCGATTGGTCTGGTGCTCGGCACCATCATCGGCGTTCCCCTCGGCCGCGTGGCCATGACGGCCGTCCCGCAGCGAACCGCGCTTAGTCACGCCTTTGGGGCGCTCTGCG
>Ga0302200_10003189_pt1 | contig 13996 bp, 13 predicted proteins | sample II_Bog_N3_1_FD_194585 | JGI IMG/M metagenome (GOLD analysis project Ga0302200, IMG submission 194585) | Peat permafrost microbial communities from Stordalen Mire near Abisko, Sweden - II_Bog_N3_1 | ecosystem: Environmental > Terrestrial > Soil > Wetlands > Peat | place: Sweden: Abisko... | reverse complement strand
AAAGCGCGGAAAATCCGCCGGTTTACATTGGCGGCTACGAACAAAAACCGGCAATCGTAAATCGCAAATCATAAATTCCTATGGCCCGCCCGACGAACATCACGATGTGCAGTTTCTGCGGCAAGTCGCACGCGGAAGTCCGCAAGCTCATCTCCGGCCCGGGCGTTTACATCTGCGACAACTGCATCATCCTTTGCAAAAACGTCCTCGACCGCGAGCTGCAGGTGCTGGCTCAGAAGAAGCAGCGGAAATTCACCGTGCCCAAGCCGGCGGAAATCAAGCGCCAGCTTGACCTTTATTGCATCGGACAGGAGCAGGCAAAAAAAACCCTGGCCGTCGCCGTACACAATCATTACAAGCGCATCCAGCCTGAAACCGCGCCGGAAAATGACGAGGCGAAGTCTGCGCGTGTTGATCCGCACGCCGGCGTTGAAATCGAGAAGAGCAACATTTTGATGATTGGGCCGACGGGTTCGGGCAAAACATTGCTCGCGCGCACGCTCGCGAAAATTCTCGACGTGCCGTTCGCCATCGCCGATGCGACGACGTTGACCGAGGCCGGCTACGTCGGCGAGGACGTGGAAAACATCATTTTGCGCCTCCTGCAAAATTCCGATTACGACGTAAAGCGCGCGCAACGCGGCATCGTTTACATTGACGAGATTGACAAGATCGCGCGCCGGTCGGAAAGCGCTTCCATCACCCGCGATGTTTCCGGTGAAGGCGTGCAGCAGGCGTTGCTGAAAATACTCGAAGGCACCATCTGCAACGTCCCGCCGCAGGGCGGACGCAAGCATCCGCAGCAGGAATACATCCGGGTGGACACGACGGACATTTTGTTCATTTGCGGCGGCGCGTTCACCGGCTTAGATAAAATAATTCAACGCCGGCTCGGCCGCCATACGATGGGGTTCAGCGCGATTGGTGAAACGCACAAAACTTCTTTGCACGCCGCACGCGACGAAATATTGTCGCACGTTGAACCTGAAGATTTGCTCAGCGGCGGATTCATTCCAGAATTCGTCGGAAGATTGCCAATCGTCACGACGCTCGCGGAATTGACCGAGGACCAGATGGTTTCCATTCTCACGGAACCGAAGAACGCGTTGACGAAACAATTCGCCAAGCTCATGGCGATGGAAGGCGTGGAGCTGGAATTCACGCCCGACGCGCGGCGTGAACTGGCGGCGCAGGCGCTGAAAAAGGGGACAGGCGCGCGGGCGTTGCGCGGGCTGATCGAGAAGCTAATGCTCGACGTGATGTTCGACGCGCCGGACAACGCCAGCATCGCCCACGTCAAGATCACGCGCCAAGTCGTGCGCGGCGAAAGCAAGCCGATTGTGCGCCGAAAACAGGACGCGGAGGCGGCGTGAACGGAAGATCCTTAAATGGAATCTGACATTTCTCCGAAAACCGCAGCCGCGCGGCTCAAAACATCTTCATCGCTGCGCCCGGCGCTTGCCATCGTCCTCGGCAGCGGATTTCATCATGTTCTGACGGAGCTGCGAGTGGACAATAAAATTTCCTTTGAGAAGATTCCCGGCTTCCCAAAACCTACCGTCAGCGGCCATGCGGGCGAATTGTATTTCGGCCATCTTTGCAATACACCGGTTTTGATTTTGAGCGGACGGGCGCATTTTTACGAAGGCCATGAAATGGAGCGCGTCACATTTGCCGTGCGCGCGCTGGCGGCTTTTGGCATCAAAGATTTGCTTCTGACAAACGCGGCCGGCGGCATCAACAAAAATTTCCGCGCGGGTGATTTCATGGTTTTGACCGACCACATCAATTTAATGGGAGCCAATCCTTTGCGCGGCGCGGCGATCCCCGGTTTGCCCCGATTTGTGGATTTGACGGAGACTTACGACATAAAATTGCGCGAGCTTTTGTTTAAGGCTGGGAAAATTACCAGATTGAAATTACAGCGCGGCGTTTATATTGCCGTGAGCGGGCCGAGCTACGAGTCGCCGGCGGAAATTCGTGCGTTCACAAAACTTGGCGCGGACGCGGTCGGCATGAGCACGGTGCCGGAGGCGATTGTTGCGCGGCAATGCGGATTACGCGTCGCGGCAATTTCATGCATCACGAATCCGGCGGCTGGCATCGGCGGGAAGAATCTGTCGCACGCGGAAGTGTTGGAAACGGCTGAAAAGGTCAAAACATTGGCAGCGAAACTGCTTAAAACCTTCTCGCAACTTTATGGTGATCAATAAAAGTAGATTGATTCAGGCGGCGTCAAAGGCGCGCGAAGGCTCGGTGTCGCCATATTCAAAATTCAAGGTCGGCGCGGCATTGCTCACGAAGTCGGGCCAAATTGTCACCGGTGCGAATGTGGAGAGTGCGAGCTATGGTTTAACATGTTGTGCCGAACGGGTGGCTCTTTTTAAGGCATTGACTGGCGGAAAACGGGACTTTGCGGGAGTGGCGGTGGTCGCGCGATGCGACGGCGGACCGATGCCGTGTGGCGCGTGCCGCCAGTTGCTGCGCGAATATGCGCCGGATGCCAAAGTTTTTGTGGCGGACAGTGACGACTTGGAAAAAATCCGCGAGTTCACGGTGAAGGGACTTTTGCCGGACGCATTTGTTTTTAGTTCCTTGAAATTGTGAATAAACATTTTATACTCGCCTGTTGGAAAATGGAATGAATGTTGATACGCCACCAGTTCCCGCGCCCCTGACGCCGACTGAGCCTGCTGTGACTGAAATGCCGCAGCGCACTGCGATGAAGGTGGCGGACGCGGGCGATTTAATCCTCAAGCAGAAGCTTGATTGCGCACTTCAATTGGCGCGGACGGTATCGCTGGATTTTAACAACGCGCTGACAAGCATCCTCGGGCACGTTTCGTTTTTGTTGAGCAAGGCCGAGGCGGGTCATCCGTGGCGGCATGCGCTGATGGAAGTGGAAAAATCGGCGGAGCGCGCGGCGGAAATCGCGCACGAACTCCAGACTTTCAGCCGTCAGGAAAAGGAAACGCGTCGTGTGCCGCCGGGCAATCTGAACCTCGTCGTGAGCCGCTGCGTGGAATTTTTCCGCAACGCGCATGGAGGCGCGACCGCTTGGAAACCTCAGTTGGAAAAAGGCTTGTTTACGGCTCGTTTTGACGAAGCGAAAATTCAGCAGGCTTTGACGAAAATCCTGGAAAATGCATTCGAGTCCGTGGATGGCGGCGGCGGGCAGATCGTCGTGCAGACGCGCAACGTGGAATTGTCCGAGCCGACGCAGGACCGCAATGTGCGGCTGATGCCCGGCTCGTACGTTTGCATGGAAGTCAGCGACAATGGCAGCGGCATTGCGCCGGACGTGTTGCCGCGGATTTTCGAGCCTTTTTACACGACGAAAAAGAGCCCGCATCGCGGTCTGGGCTTGGCACTCGTTTATGGAATTGCCAGCAATCACGGCGGCGGCGTGGCGATTTCCAGCGAGCAGGGCAAGGGCACGTCGGCGCGGATTTATCTGCCGGCTGAAAAGCAGATTGTTCGTGAACTTGGCGGTGCGAGTGAAAATTTGCAGGGCACGGAGACGATTCTCGTGGTGGACGACGAGGAGATGCTGCTTTCGATGACCGAAACCATTTTGAGCGATTATGGCTACAAAATTTTGACGGCGAATAGCGGAACGAAGGCGCTGGCGGTCCTGTCGCGCGACGATGTGCAGGTGGACCTGGTGGTCACGGATCTGGTGATGCCGGGAATGGGCGGACGCGAACTCGTCGAGCGCATCCGGCAGCTTGCGCCGAAGGTGAAAATACTTTGCACGAGCGGTTATGTGATGCCGACTGACAAAAAAGGCATCCCGGCGTATCTGCAAAAACCTTTCACGAGCGATGACCTGCTGGCCAAGGTCAAACGCGTCCTTTCAAGCTCGGCTACTGTTGACTGAATCAGGTCTTTCGGTTAGCTTGCGCGCGTGCAGATTGAGAGTTTAAAAGTTTTTTGCGACGTGGCCGAGACCGGAAGTTTCACCAAGGCCGCGCTGGTCAACAACGTCACTCAATCCGCCGTCAGCCAGCAGATCAGCGCGCTGGAGCGCATTTTCAAGTCTCTTCTCATCGAGCGTAGCAAGAAAAAAATCAGGCTTACGCCCGAAGGACAGGTTCTTTACGAATACAGCAAGCAAATGATGCAGACTTTTGAATCGCTGCACAGCAAGTTTCAGGATTTGAAAGACATCATTTCAGGCACGATCCGGATCGCGACGATTTATTCCATCGGGCTTCACGATTTGCCCCCGTATGTGAAGAGGTTCTTGAAAAATTATCCGACGGTGAACATCCACGTCGAATACCGCCGCGCGAACCAGGTTTATGAGGATGTATTGGGCAGTGTGGTTGACATCGGCCTTGTCGCTTACCCGACCAGAGATTCAAAACTGGAGATCATCCCGCTCCGCAAGGAGCCGCTCGTCGTGATTTGCCATCCCCAGCATCCGTTTGCCAGGCATAAAACGGTGAAGCTCAAGACGCTGGCTGATCAAAAAATCATCGGGTTTGAACCGGACATTCCCACGCGCAAGGCGCTGGACAAGATTTTGAAGGAACACGGTGTTGAAGTGAGGCACATCATGGAATTCGACAACGTCGAGACCGTGAAGCGCGCCGTGGAAATTGATGCTGGCATTTCCATCGTGCCGGAGGGCACGGTCAGGCAGGAAATTGCCAAGCAGACGCTTGCCGCCCTGCCGATTGAAGACGGTGATTTTTTCCGGCCGACCGCCGCGCTCTACAAGAAGAGCAAGGTGCTTTCACCGGCCATCAAGCAATTTCTGAGTCATCTCAAGGAAGCGAATTAAATTTTGTTTTATTGGCCGCAGAACGTGCCGGTTTCGGACATGACACGGCATTTGTTTGAGTTCTTCCAGTAAGAATTGGCGCGTGAAAATCCGCGCCACTGTTATTTCAGATTTGTCGGATTCAGCGGCTTCAATTCCTTTGTCAGGAAAATTCCATCTTTATTTATCTCATCCAGCTTTCATACCAGCCGGTCGAAGGAGTTGGCGACGACAGCGGTTCACGATGGTTTTCCGCCGAGCAAAGCGACTGGATTTCCGCAGCGGAAAGCGCGCGGTTGTAGAGGGCGATTTCGTCCATCAAGCCTACGAAGGAGCGATTGGATGACCAGTTGCCTTGGTTGGTGTCACGATGGCTGATCCAGAAGTCGCCCTTGGTGCTGTTTACCTGGCCGCTCAAATGGCGCTGGGCCACCACGACTCCGTTCAAATACCATGTGCCGATGCCGCTGGACTTGTCATAAGTGACGGCGATGTGCTGGAAGACGTCCCTTGCCAGCGTTCCTTGATTGGAAACCAAAAAGCGATTTCCCTCTCCATCCGTGATGCAGATCATCAGCGCGCCACTTTGGGTGGAATTAAAACAAATCGAGGCATTCACCGGGACGTCGTCCATCCATGAAAACAGCGGATGATAGCCGTTAACATCCGCCGGCTTGATCCAAGCCGTGATGGTGAAACCGTCGCCCGCTCCGATGTCCAATGCCGGGCTGGCGGGGATCCTGATGCTCGAACTCTCACCATTGAAAGAAAACGCCTGCCCCACCTTGCCCTCCGCAAAGGAAATATCCGTCAATATCGCCGTGTTGCCGCCCACCGAATCGATGCCGCCACCCTCACCCGACCACAGCGCAACCAATCCCGGAGGATGTCCACCCAAGCCGCCCGCTGTCACCGAAAATTTGAGCACCAAATCCACCGGCAAATCCACCTTGCCAAAACTGGTTTTCACGGCGAACTCCGAATCCACGAATGAAACCGTCAGCGCATCGCCGTTCACCGTGGACAATTTCGCCGAATTGCTGGAAACACATTCCACCGAGCGGATGTCTTTCAATTCAAGCTTCAGGTCGCCGAGCAATATGGAATGAAATTTGAAATATTTTTCAACGCTGTCGCCGACCACGCGCGAGCCGTCGCGCAATTCAACCGTCAACCGGCAAGCGGATTCGTTTGAGGCATTCGCGGCTTGGGCGCAGCGGAGCCCAATCACAGCACAAAGAATAAAAAGGCCGAGGAGGTTTTTCATACAAAGCCATTCGACGCCCTTTTGGGCGCAAACGCCAGCGATTTTTTGTAAAAAAATTGTAATTGAAACAGAGCACAGGCCCTGCTCACTTCAAGTTCGCCGGATTCAACGGCTTCAATTCCTTCGTCAGGAAAAGGCCGTCCTTGCGGATGAGTTCGCCGTCGAACCACACCTCGCCGCCGCCCCATTCCTTGCGCTGGATCAAAACCATGTCCCAGTGGATCGCGCTCTTGTTGCCGTTGCCGCAATCCTCGTAGGCCTGGCCCGGTGTGAAGTGCAGCGAGCCGGCGATTTTTTCATCGAACAAAATGTCGCACATCGGGCTTGAGATATACGGATTGAACCCGAGCGAAAATTCGCCGATGTAGCGCGCCCCGGCGTCCGTGTCCAAAATCTCATTGAGCCGCTTCGTGTTGTTTGCCGTGGCGTTGACGACCTTGCCGCCCTTAAGTTCCAGCCGGACGTTTTCAAATTTCGTTCCCGAATAGAGCGTCGGCGTGTTGAACTGGATCGTGCCGTTCACGGAATCTTTCACCGGGCAGGAAAACACTTCGCCGTCGGGAATGTTCCGCGTGCCCTCGCATTTTTTTGCTCCGATGCCTTTGATGCTGAAAGTCAAATCCGTGCCCGGCGATTTCAAATGAACTTTGTCCGTGCGCTTCATCAACTTTTCCAGCGGCGACATAGCACGCGCCATCTTCACGTAATCCATGGTGCAAACGTCGAAGTAAAGATTCTCAAACGCCTCCGTGCTCATGCCGGCCGCCTGCGCCATGCTGGGCGTGGGCCAGCGCAAGACGCACCAGCGCGTTTTGTTCACGCGAAAATCCTGCACCGGGCGGATGACCTTGGAATAAAGCTGCACGCGGTCGCTCGGCACGTCGGAATTTTCGTTCATGTTGTCCGCGCCGCGGATGGCGACGTAGGCCTGCATCTTTTTCATGCGGAACATTTCGATGTCGCGGACATCGGCGGCCTGAGCCTCGGTGATGCCGAGCAACTGCTCACGCCCGACACGCGTGTGGCGCGTCTCGACGAACGGCGTGGCGCCCGCCGCGCGCACGGCACGGATCATTTCCACGGTGAACTCGTCCGGCACGTCAATCATGTCGAGCAGGATGCGGTCGCCCTTTTTGAGCGCGGTGGAATAGTTCACGAGCAGTTTGGCCAGTTTGGTGTAACGCGGGTCGGTCATAAGTTTGGAAAGGTTAAAACGAATCGCGCGAAGAATCAAACCTGTGATGGATGTGATAACGACCTGACTTCGGAGCGCGTCTCTGTGAGCCGCCCGCCGCCGCCCGGCAAATCATGCCGCTGCCGGCGGTTCAAAAAATTTGGGCGATGAGGACATTACCACCGTCGCCCACGGCGTTTTCAGGAAACCAATGAAGCGGAATGACCACCGTTGCCGCCACACTTCATTGGAACGATGCCCTCTCCGTCATGCGAACAATGGCGGCAAAAATCATTTGCCAGCGGGCGGCGTGGCCGTGGTTGCCGGCGCGGGTGCGGACGTTGCGGACGTCTGGGTATGCGGCGAGAGCAAGCTTTGCTGCATGTAAACATCCAGTTGATCCGGCTGGTCAGGGAAATTCAGCGCCAGCGTCAGCAGGTTCTTGTAAAGTTCCAGTTGCAGCGCCGCCCGCGCCGAGCCCTTGGCTCCTGCCGTGCTGGACTTGTTGCCCGTGGCAGTTTCACTCGTTTGATAAACAGAGTTCCAGTTTGCGAGCAGCGCCGTGGCCGCCGCGACCACCGGCGCGCCGAGCTGCGCCTGATAATCCGTCACGCCGTTGACGAGGGTCTGCAATTCCCCCGCCAGCGCGCCGTCCGTGCAACTGGTGAACACCGAGCGCCCCTTCGGAAAACATTCCGTCATCTGCACCCCGGCGTCGCCGAACTGCGCCTGCACCGCGCCGTAAATTTTGCCGATGGCCGCCGGCAACGCCTTGCGAAAGGCGCCCTTGGCCTGCTTCTTGGACTTGCGCAGCGCCAGCTTGGTCTTGTCATCCGTGAACGCGCCGCCCACGGCGGTCAGGGCCGTGGTGGTGGCGGTGATGCGCCCGGCATACACCGCCGCCGGGTTGTTGGCGATGAGCCGCGCCAGATGGTCGGTGCTAAAGGCCACCAACTCATTCGTGCTGATGTGGATGTCGTTGAAGGGATTCGTGAGATATTTGTGAAGTTCAATCATATTGATCCTTACGATTGCCGGTTTTGGTTTGAATTTTCGCGCCCATGTTCGCTCCGTCCCTGAAAACTGTCTCCACATGGATTGCTCAGTTTTCGGGCAAAAATGACAATATATGGTTAGTCGTGGCGGAGTGACGACCACCTGAATCCTCGGACGCGGCATGCGTATATTTACAATGACCATCCTAAGCTTCAAACGTGGCATGTTGAAATCAGCAATGACCATCCGAACGTTCAGATGCGACTGCTTGAAATCAGCAAGGCCATCCCAAGCCTCCGACGTGACTGCTTGAAATCAGCAAGACCATCCGAAGCCTCCGACGCGGCTGCTAGAAACCAGCAGGACCATCCCAAGCTTCAGATGGCAATGATTGGGCTGGTCAGAGGCTTATTAAACGCAAAACGGCAATAGTTTATCGTTTATCAATAAAAATATATTGACTTTGGTTATGGCTGGATTTAGGATCGGCGCATGATTCTCGTCAATATCTGGGTTGCTTTAAGTTTTGCCTTAGCTTTCTACGTCTTCTGGCTGGTAGTTCGGAACCGGGCCAAAAATGTCGCCGAACCTCATGCCGCCCGGCTCCGGCGCATCCAGAACGCCAGCGGGTGGGTGCAAATTTTGATGGTTCTCTTTTTTGTGCTGACCTGCTATTCGCTGCTGGCGTTTTTCATGGGCTGGCCGTTTTTTTCCGAACCCAAGGCGCGCATCATGGTTGCGCAGCATCATATTTATACTTCGCCGGCGGATATGCCCGACAACATTTTTTACCTGTGGCTGGTGCAAATCGCTTGGGGCGGTTTTGGCTACTGGGTGGTTTTCGCACTGTTCAGGCTTTACCGGCAGGGCATTTTGTTCTCGGCCAGAAACGTCCGGCACATCCGGTCGCTCGGCTACTACCTGATTGTCAATTGGGCGATTGATTACCAGATGCAAGGCGCGCTCCGCGACATGCCGTTGAACACCAACTCCCTTTTCGTCGGGCTGCTGATCATCTTCGTCTCGTGGATCATGGACGAAGGGCGGAAGATTCAGGAGGAACAGGAATTGACGGTTTGACCAGATTGAATTTATGAATCCCAACGAACAACCTCCAAAGAACAACGCGCGGATGAATCGCATCCAAAAAGTCAGCAGGTGCATCCGGCTATTTTTGCAATATGGAATTCCGCTGATATTTGTTACATATGGTGTTTTTGATTTTCTGGTAATCTTGCACAAAGTTGTTTTGTCAGAAGCGTCACATCCATCTGCGGCAGATTCCGAACCATACCCTGGAGCTTTTATGTTTTGGGCTGTTTTGAATTTGATTGTGTATTTGTTCTGGTATCGCACAGCTCTAAAATTATTTGGCTTTTTAGAAAAAGGAATTTTATTCACGGCTGAAACAGTTCGTTGCATCCAAATTTTGGGCGGTATTTATTGTGCAAGGTTTATAATGGACTTGTCTTTGCATTTCATCGCGCCGTCGCCGGATAATCATTTGTTGGCGGCTGGCTTTGATGATTTATTTACTGGTCTTTTAATTATCTTCATCGGTTGGCTGATTGACGAGGCGCGGAAAATCCGTGAGGAGCAGGAATTGACGGTTTAAAACACAAAGGAAGAAGGCAGAATGAAGAATGAAGAAACAATCAAGCTGACGCGCAGGGTTCCGTTTCTGCATTCTGCATTCTACATTCATCATTCCTTTTAATATGCCCATCATTGTCAATCTCGACGTGGTTCTCGCCCAGCGCAAAATGCGCCTGAACGACCTGGCCGATGGCGTGGACATCACCGCCCAAAACCTTTCCGTCCTCAAGACCGGCAAGGCCAAGGCCATCCGCTTCTCCACGCTGGAAGCCATCTGCAAACACCTGAACTGCCAGCCGGGGGACATTCTGGAATACCGGGCGGAAGCCGGGGAAGGCAAAATGAAGAATGAAGAATGAAGAATGTCTGCGCAACCGCAGCCGCTGGTTTCTTCATTCATCATTTTTCATTCTTCATTTACTTGCCCGCGCGTCTGGTTCATTTTGCAGCGCACAATGTTCATTGACCGCAAGCGGGTGGACGGCTGGTGCGAGCGCACGATCCTGGGTCTGGTGCTCGCCATCCTGGTGTTTGCCCCGCTGGCGATGGGCGCGGTGGACGCGTGGGCGTTTCTCGTCGTCCAGGGATTGACGATTGGCGTGATGGTTTTGTGGGCGGCCCGGCTCTGGTGCAGCCGCAAGCCGCAACTGCTCTGGCCGCCGATTTGCTGGGTGGTGCTGGCGTTCATGATCTACGCCGTCGTGCGTTATCTCACCGCGGATATCGAATATGTGGCGCGGCTGGAAATGATCCAGGTGGTGATGTATGGGTTCCTGTTTTATGCGATCGTCAATAATTTATACCGGCAGGAGTTTTCACAGGTCATCACCTACACGCTGGTTTTTCTGGCGGCGGGAATTTCGACTTACGCGGCTTACCAGTATTTGAGGCATACAAACCGGGTCTGGTCTTACACTTCGCCTTACGTGGGCCGTTCTTCGGGCACATACTTTTCGCCGAACGACTTTGCGGGTTTCCTGGAAATGATTCTGCCGCTGGCGGTGGCTTACATCCTGGCCGGTCGCATCAAGCCGGTGACGCGGATTTTACTTGGCTACGCAACCCTGGGTCCGGCGATCGGGCTGGCCTTGACGTTTTCGCGCGGCGGCTGGACGGCGTGTGCGGTGGCGTTGCTGGCATTGCTCGTCATCTTGATTTTTCACAGGAATCACAGGATTCCGGCCTTGCTGCTGCTGGTTGTTTTGGTCGCGGGCGGAACTTATTTCACGAAAAATTATCTGGAGAAGTCGTTGCCTTACATGAACCGCGTCGAGGGAACGCTGGACAGCAAGCAAGACAAGCTGGATTTCCGGCGCGGCATGTGGGCTGCGGCTGAAGAGATGTGGCGGGATAATTTCTGGTGGGGCGTCGGTCCGGCCCATTATGACTATCGCTTCCGGCAGTATCGCCCGGAACACATCCAGGCGCGGCCCGACCGCGCGCATAATGACTACCTCAACTTGCTGGCCGACTGGGGAACAACCGGCGGAATCATCGTGCTTACGGGCATGACGCTTTTTGTAAGCGGCCTGTTGCGGACACGCAATCATGTCCGCCGCGCGGAAAAGGATTTTGGGAGCGGCCAGAGCAACCGGCTCGCCTTTTTTCTTGGCGCGTCCATGGGTTTGCTTGCGCTGGCGATCCATTCTGTCGTGGATTTCAATCTGCACATCCCTGCGAATGCAATTTTGGGCGTGACTCTGCTCGCCCTGCTGAGCAGCAACCTGCGTTTTGCCACGGAAAGCTACTGGCTGAACATCCGGCTGCCGGTGAAAATCATGGTGACCGCCGCGCTGGCCGGCGGGGTCGCGTATTTAAGCTGGCAGGAATGGCGTCGCGGCCATGAACAATACTGGCTGGCGCGAGCGGAACAGTCGCCGGTTCCTTTTCCTGACCGTGCGGAGCTTCTGGAAAAGGCGTTTGCCGCAGAGCCGATGAATTTTGAAATTTCGTACAATATCGGCGAGGCGTATCGGATTCAGAGTTTTGAAGGTGGGAATGATAACGTGGCGTTGGCGCAAACCGCGATGGACTGGTATTCGCGCGGCATGAAGCTCGATCGTTTTGACGGCTACAATTACATGCGTTATGGTATGTGCCTCGACTGGCTGGAGCGGCATGACGAGGCGGCGGGATATTTCAGCCGTGCGGAGGAGCTTGACCCCAACGGTTATTACACTGTTGCCAATATCGGCTGGCATTATGTGCAGGCTGGGGACTACGCGGCGGCCAAGTCCTGGTTTGAGCGTTCGCTGCGGCTCGAATGGCATGAAGATAACGCTTTCGCCCGCTCCTATCTTGAAATTGCTGAGCAAAAACTGGCCGAAAAGGCGTCAGGAAAAGACCCGTTTGGCGGTGGTTTTTGAGCCTGAACATCGCAAAAATTCAGTTTGACATTTGTTGGTCAAACCTTATATTGTCCTGCAGGTAGAGAAATTATAGAAAATCCTGAAAATTGTTATGAAATATATTAAAGCTTTGGTCTCCACGGTAATTTGCGCTTTTGTCCTGACGTTGACATCAACGGCGTCGGCTCAAGACTCCAAGCAGGGCGTCGTCACAGTAGTTCGAATTCAGGGCGAGGCAAGGTATTCCAACGGCGACAACGTATGGCATTCTTTGAAGTTGGGCGCAACACTGACTGCCAACGACATTGTTCAGTCTGGAGCCAACTCCACTGTGGATTTGGTTTTGGCAGACAAGGCGGCACATGTTAGTTTCCAGTCGGGTGCTGGTGCTGGCCCTGGCGGTTCCGTCAACATTGCCGGTCTTCCCATAAAACCAATCTCTGGCGCGGGACAATCTGCACCTGAACAAAACATAATTCGTTTACAGGCCGACACGGTGTTGGCCATAGATAAGTTCACCTTTACGCAAGCAGGTCCTGACACCGTCAGCGATACTGAATTAAATTTGCGCCAGGGGAAAATTTTCGGGAATGTTAAAAAAGTTTCCGCTGCTTCACAGTATATAGTCAAGATGCCTACAGGCGTGGCTGGTGTTCGCGGAACGAGCTTTTTGCTGGGTGCGGACGGCTCCGTGACGACCATTTCCGGTTCAGTCGTTGTTTCGTTTGTCGGTTCCAATGGTCAGCCGGTAACGGGTGTCGTATCACAGGGCGAATCGTTTGATCCGCAAACTGGAAATGTGACTAATTTAAGGACTGGAACTGTAACTAATTTACAGACCGGTCAGACGGTGGGTCAAATTTCGCGCAGGGAAATTAGGCAGGATATTGGACAGCTCCTAAGTGATGCAACAGCTCTTATTTTTGCAATCCATTCTACCGTGACGGTGGTTGAGACACCGACTGCGAACGGTTCGGATACGACTACCGTGCTTATATCGCCGACTTCGGGTAGTCATTAATCGCTTGATTTTATTCAAAAAAGCCAGCGCAGCCTTGAGTTGCGCTGGCTTTTTGTTTAATCCGATGGCGTGACGTTCAAGCCCATCAAACGCGCGCCGGTCATTTTGGCCTTTTCCGTGCTTGTGCTTGTCTGCGGACTTCGGTTGCTGCGGCTGGATTTTTTGGAGCGGCCGGAGTGGATGACCTACGATCTGCGTGCGAAAGCCGCGCTTCATTTCTCCGCTCCCGTCGCCACAAACCTCGCCTTCGTCACCATCGAGGATTCCAGCATTGACGCCATCCAACGCGGATTGCTTGGAAGACCTTACGGACTTTATTGGCCGCGCTGGATTTATGGACGGCTCGTCGAGGAACTTTCAGATCAAGGTGCTAAAGCCCTCGCCTTCGACGTGCTGTTCTACGGTTTGCGTCCCGACCATGCGCCGGTGCAGATGGCCGACGGCAGCCTGATTGAATCTGACGATTTTCTGTCGTTGCAAATACGCCGAGCCACCAACGTCATCCTCGCCACGACCGCCGACGCGACCTTGCCGGATTTGTTTGCCACCAACGCGCTCGCGCACGGCGACATTTCGACGGAAAAAGATCCCGATGGCGTTTTGCGCCGTGTCAAGGCCTTCCGCATTTATCGCAACTGGCATACACTTTTTAAACAAGTCGAGGCCAACCCTGACTACGGTGTGGATTTGAGCAAGGCAAAATTCACGCACGGTAAAATCATCCTGCCGCAAACCGGGATGACCAATACGATTGAAATTCCCGTGGACGCGGAAAATAATTTTGAAGTCGCCGATTTCGTCGGCGACAAGCTTCCTCCCGGCGTTG
>Ga0302200_10003182_pt1 | contig 14023 bp, 9 predicted proteins | sample II_Bog_N3_1_FD_194585 | JGI IMG/M metagenome (GOLD analysis project Ga0302200, IMG submission 194585) | Peat permafrost microbial communities from Stordalen Mire near Abisko, Sweden - II_Bog_N3_1 | ecosystem: Environmental > Terrestrial > Soil > Wetlands > Peat | place: Sweden: Abisko, Stordalen... | reverse complement strand
TGCTGACGGGAACGGGCAACCCGACCTGATCCGCGTAAAGCATGTAGCTGAAATCCACGCCCGCCTGGGCTCCAAGGCTATGGTAGCCCCACGTTCTGGCATTTACATCGAGTAGCTTGTATTGCGAATCGCGCGGATCGAGCTTGTACTCGATCTCGACCAAGCCGTAGTAATCGATAGCGCGCAGGAATCGTTCGGAGAACTCCTCCAGAATTGGAACATCCACACTCTCGACATACGTGCTCGCTCGTCCAAACTCAAGCGGATGTTGACGCCTGCGCCGTGCCACCATCTTGCCCACTGCTTCCCCTTTGCGAAAGAACGCGCAGTAAGAAAACTGCTGGGTGCCTCCGCCGGGGATCAATTCTTGCACCATGATCTCTCCGTCACCGGCCAGCGCAGATGCCTTTTGATATAGGCTTCTTAACTCCGAGTGGTTGTTCGCGCGCCATGCTTTGGCTTTGGTGGCGTAAACAAAATGCTCCTTGATTGCGGGCTTAAGCGCAAAAGGCGGCGCAAGGCTGTCAAGCTGCGCGAGTTGACCGATATTTTCCGGATAGTGTGTGACGGGCGTGGGAATGCCTAGTTCCTGCGCCAGGCGGTACGTATTTCTCTTATCCCAGGCCCACTTCACAGTCTCCCAATCGGGTGTAGGAACCCGGAACACCTGGCTCAACTCTTCGCGGTTGTGCGACAAAGCCGCGACAAGCTCCTCGCGGGTTGGGTAGAGTATCCATCCATCCAAACCTCCGCGCTTTCCGATCTCGATCAAGCGATCCACCGCCGCACGCTCGTTACGCAAATCCGGCACGCTCACGAACCGCGTAGCGTACCGCGAAAATCGGGAAATCGAATATTCATCATCCACGACACAAACCGGGATTCCCTGCCGTCCAAGGCTGCGGACAATCCCCAGCCCCTGATAGTCGCCGCCGATCACAACCGCGCCCACCATGCCCTGTGCAGGGGGCACGACGCGGGGCGGAGAAACGGGTTCGGTCACGGCGCTCACGGCTCAGTGGCTTCCATTGCTAAGAAGGATCGAACGAGTCAATTCCTTCGAGGCAAACTCGGCTCCCGAGACGAAACCCAGGAGCGGCCCGAAGCTCCATGCCGCAGGTTTACCCAGGAAATGCAATCCTCGTACCGACGACTCGAGCCCTGGCTCAAGCACCGGGAAACCGCCGACCATGTCGACTTGATTGGTCAAGGATTGAGCAAGAAAAGGATACTTGGAGATGTCAACGCGAAACCCGGTCGCGAGCAGCGCGTGATCGACGAGGCGCTCGGCGCCATCGTCTAGGCGAAGTCGAATTTGGCTGCCGGCAACGGCGGCCGAGACCACCTTGCGCCCCAAGGTAATGGGCAGCCCGTCAATTCGCGACCGCAGCCAGTAGGCGCCGGCGGGCCGGATGGCACGATAGGCGGTGCGATCCTGGAAACTTCGCGGGAAGCGGCGGAACAGATGCGGCATGGCCACCAGACGGCTGATTCCGGCCGGGCCGACGTCGCGCGTCGAATACAACATCTTCGAAATTACGCCGAGGTGATGCAGCCGGGGATGCAACCCCACCCAGTTCAGGGTCCGATCGCGGGCAATCACTTCGACCTGACAGCCGGCCTCTTTGAGCAGTGCAGCCGACTCCAGAGCGCTCTGCCCGCCGCCGATCACAACCACCTGTCGTCCACGGAACTTTCGCAAATCGTTGTGGTCGGCGGCATGCGACGCCAGGGCAGCGGGAAGGCCATCGAATTCCTTTGGCCGAGCGGCAAATGGACCGATTCCGCCAGCCACGACCACGCGCTGAGCCGTAAATTCCTCTCCGTCCGCCATCCCGACCTTGAAGCCTCGACCGTCGATTTCGACGCTGCGGACCTGTCTCCGTTCCACATTCGGAACGGCCTGGCTCTGATACCAACGGCCATAGTCGACAAATCGCTCCAGTGGAATCGGCTTCGAAATGGGATCGCCCGTTTGCCGGCAGTAGGCATCCAACGTCAGTTTTTGCTTGGGATCGGCAATATGGGAGGCTCCCCAATTGGATCGTAACCACATGCCCGCCGGCATCTGGTTCTGCCAAAATGCCATGGGCTCGCCAAAAACCCTCGTTTCCACGCCCGCAGCGCGCAAGTAGGCCGCTGCGGAGAGTCCATAGGGCCCCGCCCCTACAATCGCCACACGACAGTCCGGTGATTTCCCCTGCACGGTATTTTCCTTGTTTTAATGCTGATTTGTGATGGACGTCACAGACCTCTGGTTGGCACCCGTAGTAGTCTGGTGCCCGAAAAGAGGTAGCATGTTCTCGGCGATACTGCTGGCAGTCGCGGCGCTGTACGCGGTGTTCGGAGCGGTGATCGTCCGCCGGCTGCGCAAACCAACCTGCCGCGTCTGCCTCAACCGGCAAATCTGCCCAAACCGCGAGTCGGAGCACTCGCAGCCCAACCGCCAACCGTGTTGGAGTTGCGGTCAGACAATCGCGTGTGCCGAGCCAACCCCATATTCGAAGGCGTCTTAACCCTCGTACAATTTGCTTTCGCCTGTTCGGACACGGACGCCAGATCTACGGTTACAGATTTCCTGCACGGCCCCTGATGAACAGTGTGCACCGTGCTGCGAGATCAGGAGGGATGAAACTCATGGGGCAAGCACGCCGGCAGCCGCACTCTGGGCCGTAAAGACAAGGCTCCCGTTCTTTTCCGCAGCATAGGCAATCCGAGCCCGTTCGCTTCCCTCCCCTTCGATCCGCCAATCGTCGCCGTCTTTCACTAATGTCATCTTCGAACGTTGTCTCCACCATCGGTCAATTTGGCCGGGCGTGGCTAGCCACAGATTCTTCTCCTCGCGAAGCTGGACCAGGCGAGCAAGCAGTTGCTGATACAGACGATTCTCCCGCTCTTTCTTGATGTAATCCGGATGGACGATGAAACTCATCAGGCCGTTCTGCTGGAGGATGAGATCGATTTCCCTGTTCCAGAGATCCAGGGAGAAGCTCCGCAGATAGTTAAAGAGCGAATAATCCTGAGTGGTAGTAACAGGCAATTCCAGCATCTTGCCTACAAAGTAAGGCATGACCGTGCAACATCCGCCGCGTTGCGGCTCCAGATGCGCCGAGGTGGGGACCGACATGTCGTAAGAGAAGTCAAGGTCGGAGTACCACTCCTGCCGGTGGTACAAGATCGCGGACCGGAATCCGGAAGCCCCCCAGCGCCGACCGTACTCGTTGATCTTAACCGCCCGCCTGGCAAATTCATCCCGGTGGTTGTACAAGCGGCCGTCATGGTTCAGATCCTGAACATTGACTTCGAAGCCGCGCTGGCGGATCGAATCCAGGTACTTGTCACTCACCTCATAACGGTCTTCCGGGACGACCTGGAACGAGGCCGCCATTCCAAAGCGTTGGTTAAGGTCCATCACTGCGTCGCAGTAATCCCGCCCCGCGGCGGTCTCCACGTCATGGGTCATGCAGACGGCGCTGGCGGCGCCCTCGGGCCAGAACCAAATGAAAGGCATTTGCTGGAGTCTCTGCGTGCGCAGCAAAAGCTGCATCGATCCGCGCACCAGGCTGTCCACGGTATGATCCACCGGCCAGTTCGGAAAAGCGATCTTGTTCCAATCGCTCAAGTACAGGCGTTGCAAATGCCGGCGGACAGCAACCGGCAGAAGAGGCCGGACCGCGTAATACATTCGAGCAATCAACCCGTCTTCGGAACTGCCGTACTGGCGATCCCCGGCATAGCGCTCCATGCGGAGATTCTCGACAACTTCCTCCAGATCAAACGGCAAACACACGGAACCGGACGCGCAATCCGCGTCTTGCCACGCATCGCGCAGAGCGCCCTTCGGAGAATCGGACGGCGGATGACCGGCATATTTTCCATAGCCGACGACCCCCTTTCCAAAGCTGAAAAAACCGCAGCGTTCGGAAAGCCCTTCCTTCGCCGCCAGGCGAACGTAGCGGTCGGGGCAGCGAAAATATTCGAGAAGCGTCTGGTTCATAGCGCGAGAAAATTCGACCCCAGCCGATGAGCTCATGAGATCCCCGGTGAATCCATCCCCACGGTTCCGACCTTCACTCAGCCAATATGGCGGTAAAGCAGATTTCCTGCCGCGACGAGCACTCGATCCGGAGTCACTTTCACGATCTCCTGTGCGATTTTTTTGGGCAAGGTGTCGTGGTGAGAATGCGGACGACTCGGGTAACGCCAATACCTGAGGTCGGAACGGACTCCGCCCCAATGCTCCTTGAAGGCAGCCAAGCCTTCGTTGCCCGTATCGCTGCGCCCCAGGTCCAGCGCTTCATAACCCGCCGCTTTGGCCTGCTGGATTGTATTCCACAGAAGCAGCGAGACGCCACCCAACGGGTGCATTTGGGCATCGCTGGCACCGTACTTGTAGGTGACGGTTTTCTTGTGGTTTAGGGTCAAGATACTGGCGATGGGCATGCCGTTCTTGGACGCAACCCGGATGGCAAGGTTCGCCCCGAGACTCGCGATCAAGCTGCGAAACCACTGGATGGGTTGGGGAGGTAAATATTTTCGCCTCCGGGTCGCCACCACCAACTTGTAAAACTGCCCGAGTAGGCGTTCCGAGTTACCTTGCTCATAGGTCAGCGCTTCGCGCTCCGCGCGCCGGATTCTGCGCCGAACCGAGCTGTGGAGGTTCCGATGGATATCGTCGATGCCAGGCCGCAAATCGACCGCATGCCAAAGGTATTGGTTGCTTTGCCCGAACAGGGTGGCAACGCCGGGTTCGAGGCGCAGCGGCCGAACTTCGCCGTACTGCCATTTCCCGCCATGCACGCTTTCTCGCACTTGCAGCAAAAGGTCGTCGAACTCCGCCGAACTCCCCACCAAAGGATCGCAATGATCGGAGAAAGGCACCGATACCAACCGGCGCCCCGTCAGCCAACTCTTAACCTTGCAGAACACGATGCCAGAAGCGATCGCAGCGGAAGAAGGATCACCGTTGGTGTACACCACCGGTTCGTACCCGTATGCCAGACGCAAGGCATTCAGCCACTCTGTGCTGTGGAATACCGATGAGGCTGGGTGCCCTTCGACCAGCTGACGCCAGCGCTCATCTCGCAATGGATCAAGTACAAACAAACTGCTCGGCTTCACGCGCTGGATTTTGCCGAGAGCGCCCGCTCGCGCTGAGGCCTCGAAACACGATCATACGCCGCCAACAGAGACGGGACGGAGTGCTGCCACGCCAGCCTGGTTTCGATTCGCCGCCGGCCGAGTTCTCCCATCGAGACCCGCAAGGCTTTGTCGTCCATTAAGGCAGCCAGCTTGGCGGCGAAGTCCTGGTGATCGTTGGGAGAGGCATACGAGGCGGCGCCTTCCGCGCTGAAACGGGTCTCGGGAAGATCGAACGCGACAATGGGTTTTCCGGCAAGCATGTATTCCATGATTTTTACAAATGTTGATTTGTCATTGTACTGGTTGGATGGCTCCGGAGCCACGCAAATGTCGGCCGTCGACAGATAGCGGAAATAGGTATCCAAGTCGCTTACCCAGCCGACAAACCAGATATTCTCCTCGATCCCAAGTTCTTGCGACAGTTTCTTGATATCCGGCAAAGCATCGCCATCTCCGATCACGACGCACAGGAAGTCGGTTCTGCCCAAATCGCGGCGCAGGCTGTGCAATGCTCGGCACAGGTAGTCGAGTCCATCTTGATATCCGGTGATTCCGGCAAACGCGATAATGTTGCGGGATCTCTGGCGCAGCTCCTCGTCGACTCGCAAGGCTTGAAGCTGTTCCAGTTCCGGGCCGTTCCGCACCACGGTTACTTTTGTCTCCGGCTGCCGGCCGCGGCTGGTGGCAACTTCTCGGTACGATTCGTTGGTAACGATCACATGGTCGGCAAGTTTGTAAGAGAGCAACTCTAACCATAGCTGTAATCTTAGAAGCACCGCACTCGAGCGAGAAAATCGAGCAACATAGAGTTCCGGGCTCAGATCGTGCTGATCGTAAATGATGCGTTTACCTAGCATCTTATAAACTGCGGTGACCGGAACCAGACAATCGGGTGGATTCGCGATATGAACGATGTCAAAACCCCGGGTAAACCATACATACGCTGTGAGGACGGCAATGGCGAGTGTGGCGTAGGCGTATTCCAGAAAATACCCAAGAGTGCCGGATGAGAACGAGAGGTGAGGGAATCCATACACCGTAACGCCTTCGATCTGCTGCCGGGACGGCCATCTGCCGAACTCCGGACTGATTACCGATACCTCATATCCATTCCTCGTAAGCGCTCGAGCCTCTTTGCTCACTCGAGCATCTCGCAGATAGCTGCAATTCTCCAGAATCATGAGAACTCGATTGGGTTGCCGATTCATCAGTGGGCGGGTCGGTCGGGTATACCTGCTAACGCGGCGCTTTCTCAGGTCTGAAAATAACGACGAGTGCGCCTGGATTGTCGTGCAAACGCTTCTCGACCATCACGAAGTTGTTCTCCACGATTTCGACGATTTGCAGGTCTTTTTCATTTCCACCGCCCGACAACCTGACGATGAAGACACCCGTTGCCGACAGGTGTCCCGAGTAACTTTCGAGCATGGGTTGGATCTTGCGCACCGGCACATAGTAGAGCGAGTCTCGGAACAGAATGACGTCGTAGTGCCCGGCCGGAACGTAGTGGGAGAAATCGGATTGCTGGAAATGATTCTTCTGCCCTCGCCCAGCTTCCTTCGACCTCTGGGCGGCCTTCGCGATCGCCACATCGGAGATATCCACTCCGTTGTAGTCCCGATAGCTGTCAAACGCCAGTTCAACGGCTGTACTTCCCGAACCGCATCCAAGGTCCAGGATGCTGCCTTGGGCAGCGTATTGTTCGACCCACGGATAGACACAGTCTCCCGCCGTTCTCTCAAGACAGTCCCAGCGGCCACTGGCAAACTCGGCGTTCCAGAGAGCGCTCTTGATTTTTGGGGTGCCATAAGCCTGCAACAGCCAGCGCACTGCACCTCGTACTTTGCCAGTCAATCCCATGAAAAGCTCAAGATTACGGTCTTCCTAACATCTCTTCTTCGATGACGACGCGGCGTCTGATTCCAAGTGAGCGCGCACCACGTCGACTGGGGCAGGCACTAACTCCCTCACATCCGTTTATGTGGCCGCGGTTTTCGCCTCGGCAGCTGGCGCGGCAACCACCGGGTTGTTCCTTGAATATCTGCGCCAAGGCAACATTTCAAGCAACAACCCTCGAAACTGCACCAGGGGCGCCATCCCACCGTGGAGGACGGCAACCGCAGTCAGATACAGGGTTCCCAGCAAAATAGAGTCCGTCACCATGCGGGTAAGAGCTCCAGCCGAGCCCGGCATTCCCACAAACACCGGCACGCTTCTGAGGATCAGAGCCGATGCGCCACCCGCAAGCAACGCCGCCAGAATGTATTTCCAGACGGCGGCAATCACGGGACGAACGCCGAAAGCGATCGGGTTTCCGGCATACCAGAAGGCGGGAATGGTGAGAATCCAGAACGAGAGCGTCCAGGCGGCAGCGATGCCCGCAGGTCCCCAATGCAGTCCAAGTAGAAACAACGCGGCGGTAACGACAAACTCGACCACCACCCAGCGGAACCAGCGGTGCGCGGTTCCGATCGAGAGATGAAGCCAGCCGTGCGTGTTGTAGATCAGCATGATGCCCACGCCCGGCCCGAAAAACATGAAAATTCGTCCGGCAGGCGCCCACGCCGGCCCCAATACCAAAAGGATCACGTCTTTGCCGATGAGAGTAAGATCTGCGCCGACACCCATTCCCACAAACGCCGTCACGGCCAGTATGCGGAGAAAATAGCGCCGGTACTGCTCCGAGCCGCGGTGCAAGCGGCTTAAGGCGGACACGGCGACCGACGTCAGTGGCGAAGAAAGCTGGCCGGCGGGAAGCAGAAATAAATCGTAGGCTTTCTTGTAAAAGCCCAGGGCGCTGGAACCAAATCGCCAGCCCACTAGGAGATTGTCCGCATTTCTCGCAAAGTAATTGAAACTGAATCGTCCATAGATGTTGAGCGCGAACCGCACCATCTCACCGGTCCCGGGCACGCGGCGAGGCAAACCCGGAATCCAACGGCACTGGACCCACGCTCCGATTGCCACCATCGCCGGCACGGTCAACGCTCCCGCCACCAGCGCCCAGTATCCAAAACCGGCAAAGCCGAGCGCGATCGCAACCAGCAAAGCGCCGGCGCGCGCGGCGATGTCGTTGATCGACACGGTGGAAAAACGCATCGCCCGCTTGAGGAGCGCGAGGTGTTGCACCGCAATGCTGCTGAGAAAAATTGCCGGGGACATGGCAATCGTGACGTGCGCCACCTTGGCGTCGCCATAAAATCGCGCCAGCAGCGAACCCGACGCTGCGAACCCGACCGTCAGCAAGCCACCCATACCGAGGTTAATCCAGAATAGGTTGCTGACCAGCCAATGGTTGATTTCTTCGCGCTGCTGGATGGCCTCGGTAAATCCGTTCAATCCAAAGTTGGTCAGCAACAGGTTGAAAGTGGTGACCATCGCTACCAGGCCGAAATCGGAGGGCGTCAACAGGCGAGCCAGTACCACCGTCGAGATCATCTGAACGACAAAGCCGAGCCCTCCCGCCAGCAGAGTGGACCCCGCTCCCCGGACCGCGAGTTGCCGCATCTCGCCTTGGTCAACGGCGGGCCGGAAACTCCCGCTTGCGTCAAACGGTCTCAAGATCGCTCCCAACCAGTCTCGGCTTCGGCATTAAAGGTAGGCACGGCGCGAACGCCGGAACCAGAGTAAACATTTTGTTCTGCTTCAGTGAAAGGGGCACGAAAGGGAAGACAATCCAGGAATCAATCGATCGGACATCCAAAAGATCAAAGCCACGAAGTACCTTCAACTCCGCGGGGGATCGTGCATTCGACTAACAACGAATGTTCGCATCCGTAGCCCAACGCCCACGGGTGCGCTGGATCAAATCAGTGGACGACGGTAGTCAGATTGGTCGGAGCAGGCACCTGGCTCGACGTGTAGCAACTACCGGCATCAAAGGTCAGGGGCGAAGTGGAGTACCCGTTTGCGGGCCCCGCCATCTGGCTGTAGTAACAGGCAGCTGCTGGAATATTGTAGGAGAAGCCGCCCGGGCCAGTACCGCCTGTCACGTCCGGCCCGATCGGCGGATATACGTTCGATCCGAACCAGGACGGCTTGGAAGCCAGGTAAAGAGATGGCGGCAGCGTTTGGCTGGCAGGGGTAGAATTGCCGGCCAGCGCAGTCGACCCACTGCCAGCCGCCGAGGGTGCGGATTCGGCGCTGTTGAAGCGGACGGCGGCATTGACGGTATCGTAATTCCCCCAGCGCATCAGAGTGGAAGAGACCAGGGGATCCGATGAGATATTGGAAGCCGTTCTGCACTCTGTTCCGGCGAACCCCATGTTGTAAATCGAGGTATCGCAGTTCGTCGAACCGCTGGTGATCTGGTAATTATTGTGGTACCCGGCCGTGCCGAGGACGCTGCCAATTACGTTAAAACCACGGCAACCTTGCTGCAATGCCACCGCGAAGGAATTCTGCGTGGAGAGCGAGTTGCCATTATGCCCTTGTCCACTGACACGATCGCGGAAAAACGTCACCAGGTTGCTCGTTCCCCACGTGTTGTCGCAGTAAATCGAGCCTTCCATCTGATTGCCTTCCCAGAGGTTCATCTGCGAACCGGCATTGTGCGACGCATAGCTATTCTGTTGCCAATTCGAGTCCGGAGTATAGAAATCGTTGATCGAGAAGTTGTAGCCAATCACGTTCCCTTCTCCGGAGTTGAACATCACGGGCGTGGAGACCATCTGGAATATATCGTTCTGTACGAGTACGTCGGAGGAAACGAAACTCTCCACGCCATAACTCACACTGGCGTGATTTTGGCTCGTGAAAAAGTAACTATCCTGGACGTTGTCGTGGGTCGACTGGTATAGCCATACGTGATTGCGATTCCCATCCTGCGAATTCACGTTTTCGACCCAACACGAATCGCAGTCATAGAGAAAGACGCCGGCATCGGCGGAATTACTGTTGGCGTAGTTCACCGTCAAGTTCTCAAGGCCGACACTGGAGATGCGGTTTGTCCACCAGGCTCCAGGAGACTGCGCGGAGCGCCAATTCGTAGCTTTCAACGGAGGCGTAATGCCAACCGTGTACGGTCCCGCACCCGATCCGGCAAGGCTGGTGATGGTCACCAATTGCGTCTGACTGCGGGTTGCGCCGCTGATCTGGCGGCCATCGGCGTCACCCGTTCCCCCGGACTGGCACGAGTTCGAAGAACCGTTGTAGTAATCGCAGAGGAACACTCCACCCGTATCCTCGGCGGTTCCTTTGCTGGCTCCGTCGTTGGCTTGGTCGAGGATGATCACTTGTCCGACTGCCAGGGCGGGGGTGGGCGACGAACCGCAACTGCTGAGCGTGATGGACGTTGTTCCCTGCGCATACCCTGCGGTCCAGGAACACTGATTCGATCCCGAGGGCGGAAGCACGGCGCTCGAACCGATGTACATATAGTTATTGCCGGGCATGGCGCAGATGTTGCCGCCATTGCCACCACAAGATGAGCCGGACACACCGGAGAAATTCACTGTGGTCGAGGTTGGGCCCGAGCCTCGCAAAACTACGTTGGACTGATTGATGGTGATTCCAGACGTCAGTTTAAACGTTCCCGAGCCGAGCAAAACGTAGGTATTCGGGCCACATCCCGCGATCTGCGAGTTGATTTGAGCTGCGGTCGCACCTGCGCCAATCGCCGGGCCGCATTGGGTCCATGACGCATCGGGGATGCCGCCGGGGATGCCAGCCACCGTCCAGTCCACGGCGCGGCCTGGGCTGAGAATGCCGGACCAAAGCTGCGCCTGGCCGCGAACCGACGCACCAACGATGAGAAGGACAAGGACAGAGAGAAAAAGTGGGGGATTTTTTTTGTGCATTTTCGTATCTCGGCTCGTTTCGGCGCCGCAACTTGTTTGGGCTCGGAACCATGATGCCAAGAGCCTGTCGTTGCGGCAGGCCCAACTCTCATCATCGAGCCGAACTTCTTGATCTGATCGGCGCCTGCTGTAAGTCTATGTCTTCGCCGACTGGATGCAAGACACAGAAGTACATACGCAACCGCACGCCGGTCTCCCCCGCCCATGACCGACTGGACAACCAATGGCTCGGACCCTTTGCTTGCGGCAAGTTACACTCCCTCTTCCTCGCGGTGTCGCGTGGTCCGCTTTGGCCCGAATGGCAACGAAGGGCCGCGAATCCGCGCCTATCCCGTGGAGACTTGCTCCGAGCGCGGCACGCTGACTGGGGGAAGCATCTCAAGCGCAGCGGCCACTTTCCGAGGCTTCGCCCTGATCCAGCCTCCGGGAACCGAGATGGTCGCCAGCAGAAAGCAGATCCAGATCGGGTTCAGCGTTCCGAACGCCGATTCCGTGAAGTTATAAGCGACCGCGACGACAAAATACGCCAACCGCAATTTCCCTTCCTCGGCGTTCCGGCGGAACGACGCAACGACCGTGCGGTACCCAGTAACCAGTACGATCCCAAACAGTACGATCCCCAGCCAACCCAAGCTCAGGAATAATTCGATATACCCGTCGTGCGCCTCGCGAGGATGCCACCAGTAAAGGCTCCAGACCCTCTCCAGTCGCGCCCCCAGCCAGAAGCTTTCAAAGCCGGTGCCGAACACCGGATTCCCCGCCATGCCCAGTACAAGTTTCCAGATGTCGGTCCTCCCGGTGAGCGTCGGATCCCGCCCCATGGATTGCAGGACGCCGGAACCCAGGTCGAGGAAGAGGGTGCTCGCCGACACGGACACAATTGCGATCATCATGCAGTGGACGATCCAAGGCTTGTGGGCGACTATTCGGAGGCTAACACCCATCATGAGAGCGCTGGCCAGCAAAAAGCACGACAACGAGGTCATCGAGTCGGCCATCCAGAACAGCCACAGAGTCATGGCCAGGCAAGCGCCGAGGGCTAAAAGCCGTTTCCTCCGGGCCGCGGGCGGGCCGCTGCGCCAGACGGCGATCAAGCGCCATACAGTCCCCAATCCCAGAATCAGGCACAGGCGTCCGAGTTCGTTCTTGTTGGTCGCGACGCCTGTATAGTACGGCGTCCAGGTCCACGGGTGATATCCACGTCCCAGGTCGGGATAAAACTTGATAAACAGCACCGACAGGGGCATCAGGAGAAAGGCCGTCCACGTTAAGGCGCGCTTGATGGCGGCATACCGGTCGCGATCGGTCAGGATGATCAGGACCATGACAAAATCACCCAGCGACTTGATCCACCGTTTGAAGGCGACGTCAGGGTAGTCGGACCAGCCGATACTCACGGCACAGTAAAGAGAAAATACGACCAGCGGCCAGTTCGCCCGCAAGACTCCCAGAACTTCTTGCCTTCTCCTCGCCAGTACAATCAACCCTGCCAGGAGCAAGCTACTGTATACAGCTCGATCGAACGGATCGCCTTCGGTATACGATGAGGCCGCCGAAGACGTATCGCTGACGGAGGCACCTTGCAGCGTGGCAATCCACTGCCCGACGCTGCGCGAACCGGCGATGGACACCCAGAGAATCGCAATCCATAGCGCCTTGGAGGTGCGGGCTTTCGGATCCCGATCCAGAAAAAACAGTCCCAGGATTCCCGCAACTACAACGAGCGCGGCAAGACCCGGGGGCACTTAGCGTCTCCCTGCGACGGTTTCGATGTGGAAAAGCGTCATTCCGAGTCCAGGAACTGACGGTGAATCAATTCCAAGGTCAGCAATTTATGAATCGCGCTGGTGTGATTGCGGTTCCCTTTGAGATGGCCGCTCACAATCTCTTCCACGCCTTTGCGTTCCAGGTACGGACGGGACAGTGTTCTCGAATCGAGCAGCATCTCGCGAACGTAATTCGCCAGCGTATCCCGATACCAAACTCGAAAGTGGTAAAACTTGTGTCGACCGAGAAAAAGGCGCTCCAAGTGGAGGGGTGAAAGCGCGTGGTCGATTTCCGCCACCCACTGCGGCATGCCATAGTCGTAGGCGTATTCGGCTTTGAAGGTAAACTCCAGATATCCTCGGGCCGCCGAAGCGAGGAACCGCGAACCATTTCCTCCGACCCCGCGATCCGTACGGAGACGACGGAGGTTCGGGTCGCCATCCGCAATCAGACGCAGGGAAATATCATTGCTCGTCAGAACCGACTGCGGCGCGCGAAACACTGTGCGCACGAGATCGTTATCCAGATATGGAGACCGCAGGGTCAGTTGAGTTTGTTCGAGAGCAAGCAGGCCGTAGTGATGCCACGGAGCCTGCCGAAACACGGCGAAAGAAAGCGGATGTCCCTGAATCAGCCGTCCATAGGTCTCGCTGGCTCGGTCAACGTACGAAAGAAGTTCGGGACAAAACACTCCGGGAGTGGGCGGTCCCGGCTTAAAGGCCCGTACCCGCCGGAGCACCTCGCCGCCATAGTTCCCCGTCATTCGAACCGGCGCGATGGCGGCGGCCCGTTCGTTCACATAAAGATCCGGCGCGTGGCTTAAATCCATGCACCCGTCGGTCAGGTACACCGTGCGCTCGGCATAATGGGAGAACCGAGACAGGAACTCCCTGCCGACCGGGATCACCTGGTGCGTTTGCCCGCAGGCACTCGCCACTTTGCGTGCCAGCCTGACATCCTGACAATCGCGGAACATGCCCCCAAAGGAATAACAAGGCAGCGATCCCGGCGCGGCCTTACGCCACGCCATGATCATCCGCGTGTCCAGCCCGCCGGTCAGCGACATCCCGAGCGGTTCACGGGATTCGAAATGACGCGGCAGATTCTCGGTAAAGACTCCCCGCAGCTGCTGGTAATAGCTTTCGGGATCGAGAGGAGTCTGGTCTTCCCACTCTTGCGGCTGAAAGTAATTCCATTTCTGCTCCACGGTTCCGTCGCGAAACACCCAGTTCGAAGCCGGTGGAAGCACCTGCATGCCCTGGAACAGTGTTTTGTTCTCGAGCACGCAACCGCATGAGATGAACTCGCCCACTGCT